>Ga0123357_10000222_pt1 | contig 53766 bp, 45 predicted proteins | sample TergutEmb28metaG_FD_89873 | JGI IMG/M metagenome (GOLD analysis project Ga0123357, IMG submission 89873) | Embiratermes neotenicus P4 segment gut microbial communities from Petit-Saut dam, French Guiana - Emb289 P4 | ecosystem: Host-associated > Arthropoda: Insects > Digestive system > Gut ...
ATGTTGTCGCACTGGGAGGTGCAATCATAAACAACCAAACCGTCCATATTATAATAAGGCGTATTGGTGTTCGCACCTGCGCCGGTATAACCCGTAATCCGTTGGCTGGCAAAAGATGAAATACTATCCAAAGCGATCACGGTCGAGCTGTTCAGTTTGGCTTCGTCTTCATCGGAAAGTCCGATTTGGCTGACGCCGCTAATCGCCGGCGTTCCTTTCTTTGCGCTATAGGCTTGTATCTTAAAGCCGCGAGGAATCCGTACAACAATTTTACGCGCTCCTGGCGTGCCGAAATTGGCAAAGTTGGCCGTGATTTGAAGCTGCTGGGTGCCGCCGCTGATATCCCAATTCACGTTCGGCGTCGGCAGCGTAGTAATATCGGTAAATCCCGAATTGTCGCCCCATTTTACCGTCAGACCGTCTTGTGCATACGCGGAGGAAAACAGGCATAGCATCAGGATAAAAGCCGGCAGAATTTTATATTTGATTTTAATCATTTTTCATACATGTTTTAATCTTGATGACCCTATGAATCGTGCAAATCACGGTTCCGACACCTATTTCACAACCAAAATCACATTAATAAAGCTTCCTTCGGGTAGATTGGTCGATTGGACGGTGTAAGTCATCACCCCTGCGGTAGAGATACCGGTAATTGTCATATAGTCGCTTGGATAGGCAATCACATAATAGTCGAGCTGCCCGGAAGTATATGTCGGCTGCACATCGATGATCGATGACGCATTGGAGGTCACAAACTCCGAATTACCGGCTTTGGTAAACTGCTTCTTGTATTCGCCGTAAAGGTCGAATTCAAAGGGTCCGCCTTTAGTGGTTAACGTCAGTTTGAACGCAGGCATATAGAACCATCGTTCTCCCACTCTTATCCATTTCGTTCCGTTATCATAGTAGATGCCGGGTCTCACATCGTTGACTGTCGCTGTGTTATATACAAGCATTCCGGGCACATGAATGTTTCCTGCCAGAACGGTTGCATCGACAGTGGAAATAAGCGCCAGATTGGGCAATAAAAGGCCGAAATGATCATTCGAACGTATATCCAGCATAGCCGAAGAATTGGGAAGAGCATTGGCTCCAATGGTTACCTGGGCATTCAGTGGCAGCGTAAAAAACAGGGAAATAATAAACAGGCTTACTCCTACCATGAATTTGGTTTTTTTACTTTTCATATCATTTTGTTTTTATGTTATTAATACTTTTAGTAAGGGTTGTGACTATTTTATAAAACTTTCAATCAGCAAAAGTAATTATAATATTCTGACAAGAATAACTTTTTTAGTTAAAAAAAGTAGAAAAGGATGTATTTGTTTCATTAAAATATACGACTGTCATAAATGACAAATTGCAGCAAGGAGAATGACCCGATATCGACTGTTTGGATAGTAATTATTTCATAGATAGTTGATTTTTTTTTCAACTATCTATGAAATATTTTCTATTTATTTTTGTAAAAAGACCTTTTCAAAACCGAAAATAATACGTATATTTGTGAAATTTTAAAAAGCAATCCAATGACAACAAAACGCGACCTTCGCTTTTTCAATACCACCGGACCCTGTAATCCCGACGAGCATTATATGCTTCCGCCCGAAGAGCGGTTAGTTGGGGCTCAATTGCACCGTTACATCAAAGATAAACTTTACTGGGTGCTTCATGCGCCTCGTCAAACCGGAAAAACGACTTTTCTGCAAAGTTGGATGCGGGAAATTAATGCGGGCAACGAAGCGCTGGCTTGTTATGTTAGCGTAGAGGCATGCCAGGGAATTTCGGAAATCGAGTTGGCCATTCCCTCCATTTGTGTGGCCATCCGGGAATTTGCCGCTACATACGGATTGCCCGTTCCTCCCATGCCCGATAGCGTGTTGCCGTATTCTATGTTAAGCCTTATCTTGGGTAGCTGGGCTAAAATGATAGCGCCCAAACCCTTGGTTGTCCTTTTCGACGAGACGGATGTTTTGCAGGATGCCGCATTGATCAGTTTTCTACGCCAACTCAGGGAAGGTTTCTCCAGAAGAGGCCCCGGTTCTTTTCCCGTATCGATTGCTTTAGTGGGCATGCGCGATTTGAAAGATTACATCACTGCTTCCAAAGGCGGGGTAGCGCCCAATCCGGGTTCGCCGTTTAACATCAAAGAAGATTCGGCGATCTTATCCAATTTCAGCAGGGAGGATATCGCTACGCTTTTTGCCCAGCGTAGGGCCGAAAGCGGACAACAAATTACTACCGAAGCTTTGGATTATGTATACGAACAGTCGAAAGGACAACCTTGGATTGTTAATTCTTTGTTTAAGAGGTCTACCATGCGAGTACTCGACAAAGAAAGTACCGAAACAGTGACGCTTGCTCATATCGAAAAAGCGCGCCAGCAAATGATTCTGGCGCGTGAAACTCATTTGGATGCACTTGCAATAAGGTTAAGAGAACCCCAAATACGCCATATCATCGAGCCGATACTCACCGGTGAATCGAATCCCGAATTAGCCGAAAGCGATGCGTTCAGGCAATGTATCGACTTGGGACTTGTAGCCATCGAACGTGGAACGCCCGTGATTGCCAATCCGATATATCGCGAAGTGATTGCACGCCATCTGACTTACGGGCAACAGTTAGCTATTCCCGAACCCGCCTGGCAGTGGGAAAAAGACGACGGATCGCTGGATATGGATCGTTTGATGATCGAATTTCAGAATTTCTGGAGGCGCCACTCCGACATCTGGGAAACGAAAACGGCCTATACCGAAGCCTTTCCTCATCTGCTGCTGATGGCTTTCCTGCAACGGGTTCTTAATGGCGGAGGACGCATCGAACGGGAATATGCCGCCGGACGGGGACGGATGGATTTGGGCGTCGAATACAAAGGCATTTGGTATATCATCGAAATCAAATTGGTTCATAGCTACGATACTTTTCAGACGGTCAGGGACGAAGGATTAGAGCAGATCCGAAGCTACCGCGACAAGCTGGCGCCCGGAGCTCCCGCCTGGTTAGTTATTTTCGATCGCCGCGCCCAAACCCGCGAAAAATCATGGGATGAACGTATTTCCCGGGAAGAGATGGGCGATATCTTCGTTTTAGGCTGTTAATCCTCATCTCTTAACTCTCAACTTTCAACTCTCAACTATTTTTTGTACTTTTGCAGCCAAATAAAAGTGCGAATGAGTAAGATAAATGAGAAACAACAAGCGTTGGATAAGCGTTATCTTCGTATGGCAACTATCTGGGCGGAAAATTCCTATTGCATACGGCGACAGGTCGGTGTGCTTATTGTAAAGGATAAGATGATTATTTCCGACGGATACAATGGAACTCCCGTGGGGTTTGAGAATATTTGCGAAGACGAAAACGGCTTGACAAAACCTTACGTGCTGCATGCCGAAGCGAACGCTATCACTAAAATCGCCTGTTCCAACAATAACAGCAAGGATGCTACCATGTATGTCACGGCATCTCCTTGCATCGAATGCGCCAAACTGATCATTCAATCCGGAATAAAACGGGTCGTTTATGCCGAAAAATACCGCATAACCGACGGGATTGAATTATTGGAAAGAGCAAATATAGAAGTGGTTTATATCGGTAACGATGAATAAATGGATTGAATAAAGAAGCATTTCGGATTTATGAGCCCAAAGAAGTTAGCTTTGCCAGCGGTATTTGTTTTACTTGCCCTGATTGCAGGATTCTTAGCAGGTAATTTTTTTTCAGGTAAATCGTTTGCCCGCCGGCTCTTTTTTAATAAGGAAAATAAGGTGGATATGCTCCTCGATATTATCAATGAAGAGTATGTGGATACTATCAGTATGAAAAGCCTGATGGAAAACGCAATGACGAAGATCGTGGATGAGTTGGATCCTCATTCTACTTACATTCCCGCGAATGCGCTGGAAACGATCAACGATAATATGGACGGCCACTTTGCCGGTGTCGGTGTGAATTGTATTCTCCATTTAGACACCATCATCATCAATAGTATTTTTACAGGGGGTCCAGCCGAACAGGCCGGCTTATTGGCCGGCGACCGGATTGTCGCTATCAATGATTCCAGCGTGGTCGGGCCGGAATATTCCGAAGAAAAGATCATGGGGATATTGCACGGTAAAGTGGGATCTTTGGTTAAATTAGGCATTGTACGCGAAGGGGTCGATTCGTTGAGAACCTATTCCCTGAAGCGGGCGTATGTCCCGATAAGTTCGGTCAAAACGGCTTTTGAAATTGCCGGCGGCATTGGAATCATCAAAATCTACGATTCATTCACGAATACGACCTACGATGAATTTATTGGCGCCATGGCTAAATTGCTGAACAAAGGATGCCGGTCGTTTATCATTGATCTGCGAATGAACAAAGGAGGTTCTTTCGATGCGGCCATTCATATTTGCAATGAATTATTATCCAAGGGACAATCCATTGTATATATGGAAGGTAAATCTTTTCCGAGAGAATATGTCACAGCCAACGGATCAGGCACGTTGCAAGATAAGCAGCTCGTGATTCTGACGGATCAGATTTCCGCTTCTGCCAGTGAAATTGTTGCCGGCGCCATTCAAGATAACGACAGGGGGTTGATTATCGGTCGCCGCTCTTTTGGCAAAGGATTGGTGCAAAATCAAATCGAATTATCCGACGGGTCGGCGGTACGCCTTACCATCGCCCGGTATTATACTCCTTCCGGTAGAAATATCCAGCGGAAATATGAAATAGGAAAAGCAGACGAATACAATCAGGAATGGATCGACCGTTTGTCGACGGGAGAAGGTTTATATAAGGACAACAATGTTTTGGACACAATCCGCTCTTATTCTACGCTCAATGGACGGGTCGTATATGGTGGCGGCGGCATTATGCCCGATATTTTCGTTCCGTTAGATACGACCGAATTTACTTCTTATTATTTGAACTTGGATAATAAAGGCATTTTCTATCAGTTTGCCTTTGAATATTCCGATGCCAATCGCAGTAAGCTGAAGACATTCACCCGGAGCGAAGATATGCTCGCTTATTTGAAAAGCCATATAGCGCTCTCGGATGTCGTTCGTTTAGCCGAAACGAAAGGAATCAAGCGGAGAACCAATTTGATTGCCATTTCTGCCAATCGGATCATGAATATGACGTATGCGCAAATCCTCCAGAATTTTTTTGGAGAAGAAGCCTATTTTAATTTGATTCTGAATAACGACCCCTTGGTACAAAGAGCCATCGAAGAGATTCAAAAAGGGAACGCCGATCCGGCTGCGGTTGCGAGCATGAAATATAAAGGACATTAAATCAATGCAATCGAATCAATGACTGCGCGACCTGCTTCCTGATTCAATTTCTGAACCAATTGCTCGCGGCGCATCATGAGTTCGCTTTTTAGTACCGATGAAGTCAATCGCACATAGAGCGTACGCTTTTTGATATACAAGTGGGCGGTGTAGCGTGAGACGGCCGGCCCTAAAACGGTTTTCCAGGAATCAACCAGCCGGACTTCGGCTAATTTATCGGCCAATTCCGGATTTTGCTCGAAAAAAGAGTCGAGTATGCTTCCTATGAACTGTGCATTGACCCGTTTCATGAAGGGTGTGTTAATTCTTTCATTTTTCCTTCTTCCACCTGAAACAACCTGTAATCGGGTTTCAGTCTCAAAAGTATTTCATCCAAGTATTTGCGATTGGTGTCGGTCACAAATATCTGTCCGAACTCTTCCTGAGTAACCAACTGAATGATCCGTTCCACACGGTGGGCATCCAATTTATCGAAAATATCATCTAACAGTAAAATAGGAACGGAAGTGTTTTTCAAGAGTAAAAACTGGAATTGTGCCAATTTCAAAGCAATCAGATAGGTTTTATTCTGCCCCTGCGAACCGATTTTGCGTATCAGGTGATTCCCCAGCAGAAATATAAAATCATCTTTATGAATTCCTGCACTGGTATAACCCAAAACTTTATCCGTATCTAATTTCTCCCGTAATGCCTGGAGCAACGATTGGGTGTCTACGTGCGATTCGTAGCGTAAATCCACCGGTTCGCTTCCGGTACCAATTGCTTGATAGTATTTTTGAAAAAGGAGGCGAAACCCGGAAATAAACTCTTTCCGTTTTTCATAAATACGTTCACCATCCGAACTAAGCTGTTCGTCCAGAATGTCGAACAGCGAAGGATCGGAAACGGCAGCGCGGTCTTTCAGCAAGAAATTCCGCTGTTGCAAAACCTTATTGTAACGGATCAGCAATCGCAAATACTCCCTGTCGTACTGGCTGATGATCATATCAACAAACTTCCGCCGTTCGGCGCTTCCGCCCTGAATCAAATCGGTATCGGCCGGCGAAATCATCACCATCGGGATCAACCCGATATGTTCCGACAGCCGGTCGTACTCCTTTTTATTTCGCTTGAAAATCTTGCGTTGCTTGTGCTTCATACCGCAATAGATTTCTTCCTTGCCGGCCGTATCCTCGTAATACCCTTGTAAAACGCAAAACTCTTCCTCATGCCTGATTAATTGGGAATCGGGCAAGTTCGTATAATTTTTCGTAAACGAGAGATAATAAAGCGCATCCAGCAGATTGGTTTTTCCCATCCCGTTATTCCCGAAAAAATAATTCATTTTAGGGGAAAACAACAAATCCGCCTCCTCAATATTTTTGAAATTAACTATGGTAATCCGATCGATAATCATCCTGCAAAAGTAAGGGTTTATTTTGGAAATAACAAAATGTCAAATAGAGGAAGATAAGGTAAAAGATCGGATAAAGAGAAAATGCACCCAAAAAGAAAATCGTTCGTTAAGAAAAGAATGTGAAAAATTTCGTAACTTTGTCTCCTGAATAATAATAAATAAACAAAGTATGTCTGAGAAAATAACAAATTTGCCATACAAAGTCGCTGATATTCAATTGGCTGATTTTGGAAGAAAAGAAATTGAGATTGCCGAACATGAAATGCCCGGATTGATGGCATTGCGTAAAAAATACGGAAACGCTAAACCGTTGAAAGGGGCGCGTATCACCGGTTCGCTTCACATGACCATCCAAACGGCGGTGCTGATTGAGACTCTGGTAGAGTTAGGCGCTGAAGTTCGCTGGGCGAGCTGTAATATTTTTTCTACCCAGGATCATGCTGCTGCCGCTATTGCCGCTGCAGGCATCCCCGTTTTTGCCTGGAAAGGCGAATCGCTGGAAGAATACTGGTGGTGTACCGATCAAGCTTTGCGATTCCCCAATAGCAAAGGCCCTAATTTGATTGTGGATGATGGAGGCGATGCTACCTTATTGATTCACTGGGGATACAAAGCCGAAAATCATCCGGAGTTTTTAGACCGGAAAGGCGACAGTCACGAAGAACAGGTGATTATGGATACCCTGAACCGTATTTTACAGGAAGACAACAGCCGTTGGCATCGGGCGGTTGCCGAGTTGAAAGGCGTTTCGGAAGAAACCACGACCGGCGTTCACCGCTTGTATCAGATGTTGGAAAAAGGCGAACTGCTGATTCCAGCGATCAACGTGAACGATTCGGTAACCAAATCCAAATTCGACAATCTGTACGGTTGCCGCGAATCGTTAGCCGACGGAATCAAACGGGCGACCGACGTAATGATTGCCGGCAAAGTAGTGGTAGTGCTTGGTTATGGCGATGTAGGAAAAGGATGCTCCAAATCCATGCGATCGTACGGCGCTCGCGTTTTGGTAACGGAAATCGATCCGATTTGCGCATTGCAAGCTGCTATGGAAGGATTTGAAGTTACCACCATGGACAAAGCGGTCAAAGAGGGAAACATCTTTGTCACGACTACCGGAAACTGCGATGTAATCACCATCGACCATCTGTCGCAAATGAAAGACCAGGCGATTGTCTGCAATATCGGCCATTTCGATAACGAAATACAAGTCGATCAATTAGTCCATTATCCCGGAATTAAACATACGAATATCAAACCGCAGGTAGATAAGTACACCTTTCCTTCGGGAAATTCACTGTTCTTGCTGGCTGAAGGACGGTTGGTGAACTTGGGATGCGCAACCGGACATCCGTCGTTTGTAATGAGTAATTCGTTTACCAACCAAACGTTGGCTCAAATGGATTTATGGAAGAATACATACGAAATTAATGTTTACCGCTTACCGAAGTCGCTCGATGAAGAAGTCGCCCGTCTGCACTTGGCTACCATTGGGGTGGAGCTGACGCAGTTGACTCCCAAGCAGGCCGGTTATCTCGGCGTGCCTATCGAAGGGCCTTATAAAGCGGAACATTACCGTTACTAATTTATTATATGTTATTTAGAAGTAAAGCGCCTCTCCGGATCGGACTTGCCGGTGGCGGATCCGATGTCAGTCCCTATTCCGATAAGTACGGAGGAGCCATATTGAATGCAACGATTTCATTATACGCCCATGCCAATATTCAACCGCTCCAGGAACCAAAAATAATCATGGAAAGCCTCGAACGGGAAGAACAGCAAGAATTCCCGCTGAACGATGAATTACCCATTGATGGGAAATTAGATTTATTGAAAGGTGTTTACAACCGGATACGGAAAGACTGGATGACTGAACCGATGGGATTTCGCCTAAGCACGCATGTCGATGTTCCGGCAGGATCAGGCTTAGGTACATCTTCTACCTTGACGGTGGCTATCCTTGGCGCTTTTATCGAATGGCTACGCTTGCCTCTCGGCAGTTACGATGTGGCCCAATATGCTTATTCGATCGAACGGCAAGATTTGCAGATGGCTGGTGGAAAACAGGATCAATATGCCGCTACGTTCGGCGGTGTCAATTACATGGAATTTTACGAAAACAACAAGGTAATTGTTAATCCTTTGCGAATCGATAAACCCTATTTGAACGAACTGGAAAACAATTTATTATTGTATTTTACGCAAACGACCCATGTGTCTTCCGATATCATTAAGGAGCAGCAGCAAAATGTGATGAATAATCAGTCTGATTCGATGCAAGCCATGCATAAAATCAAAGCCCAGGCGATAGAAATGAAGGAAGCGCTATTAACCGGTCAAATCAATCGAATTGGAGAAATCTTCGATGAGGGTTTTATTTATAAAAAACAAATGGCGCATAATATTTCCAACGACCGGTTGGACAAGATATATGAGGAAGCCAAGCTGGCAGGCGCTACCGGTGGCAGGATATCCGGAGCGGGCGGTGGTGGCTTCATGCTGTTTTATTGTCCCGACAATAAAAAATTCCAGGTAATGAAATCGCTGGCTCGGATGGGTGGTCATTTTTATCCCTACCGTTTTGTAAAAGAAGGTCTTTTTACCTGGAAAATATAAATGGAAGCAATCGTTTTGGCCGGAGGAAAGGGAACCCGTTTACAATCGGTTGTAGCGGATGTTCCTAAATGCATGGCTCCGGTAGCAGGAAAACCGTTTCTCTATTATTTGTTATCAACGTTGGAAACTGCAGGATTCAGTCGTGTTATCCTCGCTTTGGGATACATGCATGAAGCGATTGAAGCTTGGATTGACCGATACGAAACCTCTCTGACGATAACACCGGTAGTGGAAGATACTCCTTTAGGAACCGGCGGCGCAGTGAAGCTGGCTCTGTCCAAAGCAACCCAACCCTCTGTATTTGTTTTCAATGGCGACTCGTATCTGGAACTTGATTATCAAGCTTTATTTCAATTCCACATAGAAAAAAAGGCATTGGCTACCATCGCTTTAAAACAAATGTTTCGCTTTGAGCGTTACGGACGGGTAGAAATCGACGACAAAGAGCAAATTGTTCGTTTTGGAGAAAAGCAATATTGCGATGCCGGATTCATTAATGGAGGCGTTTATGTGATCAATCAAAAAGCATTGGAAAAATTTCCCGATGCATTCTCTTTAGAGAAAGATTTTTTCGAACCGGAAGCGGCAACCGGACAATTGGCCGGATTTGCAACCGGTGGGTACTTTATTGATATTGGGATTCCGGAGGATTACCTGCGTGCGCAAAGTGATTTTGCTCGCCGCAACGACACTGTCTCAAAAGAACGCAGATGAATCGGATATAGCCGGTTTTCACAGATAATAGAATCAATCGAAGCAAACTATTAAAGGGAATAAGAGATGAAAATAGCTTACTTATCAACATTTTATCCTTTCCGTGGCGGAATTGCCCAGTTTAATGCCAATTTGTACAGGGAATTGCAAAAAGGAAACGAAGTAATACCGTTCACATTCCAACGGCAATATCCCGGATTTCTCTTTCCAGGCAAAACACAATACGTTACAGCAGATGATCGTGCTGTTCCGGTTGATAGTATTCCTGTTTTAGACACGGCTAATCCATTGAGTTATTGGCAAAGCGCAAAGAGGATAGCGGAAATGGAGCCGGAGGTGTTGATTATGAAATATTGGATGACCTATTTCGCCCCTTCCTTAGGTACAGTAGCCAAACGCTTAAAGAAAAAAGGTTGCAAAGTAATTTCAATTCTCGATAATGTAATTCCACACGAACAGCGATTTTTTGATAAACCGTTGACGACCTGGTTTTTGAAACAGAACTCAGGGCTGGTGGTTATGAGCGATTCGGTTCGCGACGATCTTTTATCTTTACAGCCTGACGCTCGTTTGATATTGCAGGCACATCCTTTGTATGACCATTTTGGTGAAAAAATAGATCGCCGGGATGCCCATGAACAATTGGAACTGGATGAAGGAAAGAAGACCCTGCTTTTCTTTGGACTTATCCGCGATTATAAAGGTTTGGACTTGCTGATTGCCGCCATGTTGCTGTTAGACGAATCGTATCAGTTGATAATTGCCGGAGAATCTTACGGCGATTTCGGAAAATACCGGCAAGCTATCGAAAGCTCTCCGGCCAGGTCAAGAATCAAAGCGCTGAACCGGTACATTGCCGACGACGAAGTCTCGCAATTGTTCTCCGCTGCCGATCTGTTGGTAACGCCCTATCGTTCGGCAACGCAAAGCGGAGTGATTCCCATTGCCTATCATTTCGATCTTCCGGTATTGGCGACCGATGTCGGCGGATTAAAAGAAAGTATCGAGCGCGCAGGAACCGGCCTCGTTTGTCATCCAACGCCTGAAAGTCTTGCGGAAGGAATTCAAAAATTCTTCCAGTCGGAAAAGGAAATGTTTATCACCAACATCCGGAAAGAGAAAAAAGAGCTATCGTGGGAAACATTTGCTGGGGCTTTGATGGAGTTTGCGGGGAGGGTTTGAGAGAAATTAATAAATCTTTATATTCCTAAATCAGAGCATTTCAAAAAAATTCTTACCTTTGTCTTATTATTGTAAAGAATTACAATTAAGAGAGAAAAAAATTATTTATTTTTTTATGTAATGAATACAGTATTGCTCCATAGCATACAATCTACGCTTGTACACTCGCCGGTGCAACGGGCGTGGCTATTTGGTTCTTTCGCTCGTGAGCAAGAAACAACTAACAGCGATATAGACATTTTGGTGCAATTTATACCGAATGCAAAAATTTCGCTTTTTGATTATGGGGGAATAGTTTATGAGTTAGAACAAAGAACCGGTCGCAAGGTAGATATGGTACAGGAGGGCATGTTGAAACCTTTTGCCAGGCAATCGGTAGAGCGTGATAAAATTTTGATATATGAGAGAAGATCTTCGTGATATAGAGCGATTGCAGCATATTGCAGAAGCCATTGACGATATTTTGGAATTTACGAAAGGAAAGTCTTTTGACGAATTTCTTCAAAACAAAATGTTGAAACACGCAGTATATCGTAATTTTACTGTAATTGGAGAAGCTGCTAATTTATTGACCAAGGAGTATAAAGAAACGCACACTATGGTGGAATGGCATAGAATAATAGGTATGCGCCATGTGCTTGTACACGGTTATTATGAAGCTGATAATGTAATTGTTTGGCAAACAATAACAGAAGATTTGCCAAAACTGCATGAAATTATAGTTGCATTATTGAATTTTGATTAGGAGACCGGTCTTTACGTCATTTCAGCAGCAACCCCTCCGCCACTTCGCCGGCTTTTGCTTTTCCCTGCAGTTCTTCGACTATTGCTAATCCGAATTGGAAAGCCCATCCGGGTCCTCGTCCGGTGATGATATTTCCGTCTTTGACAACCGGACTATTGACATAATCAGCGCCTTTTAAGGTCGATTCAAAGCCCGGATAAGCTGTCGCTTTTTTCCCTTGCAATAATCCCAAGCCGCCAAAAACCAATGGTGCAGCGCATATAGCAGCAATCTTTTTGCCGTTTGCCGCGTATTGTTCCAAAGCGCTTTTAAGTCCGGCGTGTGCATTCAGGTTGGAAGCACCCGGCATACCACCAGGCAAAACCAGCATATCTCCGGATGAAAGATTGGCTTTTTCGAAAAGCACATCGGCGCTAACGGTAATGCCGTGTGCTCCGGTTACTAATAAATTTCCTGTGATGGACACGGAGGTTACATCCAATTCCCCGCGAAGCATGACGTCCATCGTGGCAACCGCTTCGGTTTCTTCAAAGCCTTCGGCTAAAAAAATAAATACTTTTTTCATGATGTTCATTATGATTATTAAATTTAGTATCTATAAAATGTTTACAAATAAATAACTACATTTGCATGCTGTTACGATCGAAATAACAGTACAAAAGTAATGGATTTACTTGGATAATAGCAAAATATTTAGTAAAGAAATCTTAATAAACCGTTTTAGGTGTTAAAAACCTTAAAATAAATATATACTCAAGATATATGAAGATCGGTCTGTTCGGAAATGATTATCAAGTTGAAAAGCAGGAATGCATTCAAGCGCTTTTCGACAAATTGCAAGCGCTGCACGCGGAAATTTATGTGGAACGCCGGTTTTACCATTCGCTTGTCAAGCGTTTCGCTTCAGCGCCTGTTGTCGAAGGATGGATAGAAACGAATCAACAGGCCTTGGATTTGGCAATAAGTCTGGGTGGCGACGGAACGTTTTTGCGGACTGCTGCCTGGGTGGGGAAGCAAAACATTCCTATCCTTGGAATCAATATGGGAAGATTGGGCTTTTTAGCAGACATCAATACGGATGAAATTGAAATAACCTTGGACGAAATTTTCCGGAAAGAATATACCATCGAAAAGCGCAGTCTGCTTGAGCTGGAAAGCAATCCTCCTTTCCGCGGGACGTATAATTATGCTTTGAACGAAATTGCCATACTCAAGCGGGACACCTCTTCGATGATCACGATTCATACCTCTTTGAATGAAGAATATCTAACTAATTATTTAGGCGATGGCTTGTTGGTTGCCACCCCGACCGGTTCAACGGCTTATTCGATGAGCGTCAACGGGCCGATAATTATTCCGCAAGCAAACAACTTTGTGTTAAGTCCGGTAGCGCCCCATTCGCTGACAGTCCGTCCGTTAGTGATTCCCGAAGATTTTTGCATCCGCTTGAAAGTCGAAACCCGCAATAACAATTTTCTGGTTTCTTTGGATGGCCGTTCGGAAATTTATCCGTCGGGAAGCGAATTCTTCATTCGGAAAGCCCATTTCACTATCCAACTTGTCAAACGCTATCCCCATAATTTTTACGACACGTTGAGAAGAAGACTGCTTTGGGGAGCGGATGTGAGGGAAGGGGAGCGGTAAAAATTTTACAGCGGTTTGCTTGCAATTCACTGAAAAGTTGTATATTTGTAAGCGAGTTAAACAAACAATTAAAACTTACTGTTATGCAAGTATATCAAAAGAATTTCTCATTTCAATGAAAGAAAAAAATAATCCAACATACGATACGGAATTAATGATTGTGGTAGCTTCGATACTGCTCATTAGTAGCTTTTCGTATTTTCAATGGATTGTTCCTTACCATATTTATTTCAAAGAACAAATTCAATTGTTTGTCTATGATACCACTTATGTGTTATCGTACTTTTCAAAGCCGGGAGGACTGGCTTGTTTGTCCGGCGATTTTCTCACGCAATTCCTGTATCTGAAGGGTGGGGGAGCGGTCGTTATTTCTTTGTTATTGGTTGCTGAATGGTTGTTGACTGTCCTCTTGTTAAATTCATTCGGAGTAAAGCGCATAGCGTCGTTAATAGCTTTGCTTCCTGTAATTGCCCAATGGATGATTATCAGTGAGATTGTTTTTTCCATGGCGATGTCGGTTGCTTTTGTCCTCGTTTTACTTGCGGTTTATCTTTATACCTGCATTCACAACCATTGGGTTTCCATTGGGTGTGGAATTGTATTTGTTCCTGTCCTTTACCTGTTACTTGGAAGCGCTGCATTCCTGTTTCTTGCAGCCGTTCTGCTATATGAGATTGCATCCGGTAAAAGAAGGTATTTATATTGGTTGATACTAATCGTCTTAGCTGTGATTACTCCTTATTTGTTCCGCCCGTATTTCCTTATTACAATGGAGCAAGCCTGTTTTTATCCTTATATCGGAATAAAGCAGGAATCCGGCCTGATCGTAACGGCTATCATCCTCTTTTTTGCAAGTTTCAAAGGCATACGCGAACGATGCGTTACTCCTATCTCCTTTTCTCTTATCGTTTGTTTTATTCTTATTTTTGGTATTGACGGCTTGTTTGTGGCGACCAATTTGCAACGGGAAAAAATACTGGCTATGGCCACGGAAGCCTGTAATGATAACTGGGATAAAGTGCTGAATATAGGAGAAAAGTCAAAACTGAAAAACCCGATAGCCACGTATTATACCAATATCGCGCTGTCTAAACAAATGCAGTTAGGCGACCGGATGATGGAATTTTATCAGCCTTTTGCTTCGGGCTTGTTTCTTCCGGTCAATCCCGAATCCGGCTGGTTTGTTATCTTCTTCAGCAACGATGTCTATTTTTATGTTGGTGATATGAATATGGCTCAACATTCGGCGATGCTGGGAATGACTTTTTCTCCTTATCAACGCAGTGTGCGTTTAATTCAACGATTAGCCGAGATTAATCTCGTAGCGGGCGATATTCCGGCGGCTATGAAATACATTCAAATGCTTGAATCTTCCTGGTTTCATCGAAAAAAAGCCACTATGCTGAAAGAAATGGCGCTTTCTACGCAACCCGACGATTATCCTTGGTTGCAAAACAAGCGAAACCAAATACATACAAGCGATATGCTGCGTCCTTCACATAATCCCCAACTGTCGCTCGAACTGTTAATAAAGAACAATCCCGACAATCAGGCGGCTCTGGATTATCTCCTGGCTTATCACTTGATGAATAAAAACGTTCAACGTTTTTTTGATTTGTATTCCACTTATTGTAAGGGTAAAACCAATCATGTTCCCCGAATGTATGCGGAAGCTCTGTTGATCTATTTTGCTTCTTCCAAAACGAAGCCCGCAAAAGTAGCGGAATATCGTATCAACCCCGAAATTATCAAAGATTTTAATGAATATACCCAATTGTTTGAAAGCTCGCATGGAAATATGGAACTTCTACAAAAAAAATTTTCATCTTCCTATTGGCTTTTCTACCATTTTGCAACCATAAAAACATGAACAACCGGCAACTCTTTCCATTTTTGATGGGATTTTTACTGTTCGTTGCTTGTGAAAATCCAAATAACGTTCAGGTTTTGAACGAACTGCCTCCGATTTATCCGGATTATACCGATATTACCATTCCCTGCAACATGGCTCCGCTTAATTTCCTGTTGAGAAACCAACCGGAAGCAATGGAAGTCGTATTAAAGGGAGCCTTTTCCCAAGTTCGATTTTTTGGAACCGATAAAATCCGGTTTTCGGAAAGTCGCTGGAAGAAATTTTTGCAAACCGAACAGGGGGATACGGTATCTGTTCGGATTACAGCAAAAGTGCAAGGGCAATGGATTAGATACAAACCGTTTGATTGGACTATCACGAAAGATAGGATAGACTCGTGGCTGACGTATTGCCTGATTGAACCCGGCTATGAAGTGAGGAACAAAATCCAGCTACGGGAGAGAAACTTAGAGAATTTCTCGGAAAAAGTATTTGCCGACAATAATTTAACAGGACAGAACTGTATGAATTGTCATGTTTTTGGAAATCAAAATCCGAACCTGTCTTTTTTCAATCTTCGTGGCGAAAAAGGCGGTATGGTCTTAAACAGGAACGGGCATTTGCGAAAAATAAATACGCAAGCCAACTCGCTTGGAATATCAGCTGCTTATGGGAATCTTCACCCTTCGGGAAGATACGGTGTTTTTTCCACGAATGTCGTGATTCCCGATTTTCACACACTGCTCTCGAAAAAGTTGGAAGTCTACGATAAAGCTTCCGATCTGCTTGTCCTTGATTTTGATAGCAATCGAATCATTCAATCGCCCTTAGTCAGTGGAAATGATCATCTCAAAACTTTCCCCGTCTTCTCGGCCGACGGAAACCGTATTTTTTATTGTGTTGCACCGGATAAACCTCTGCCGGATAGTATCAAGCAATTGAAATACAGTTTATGCAGTATCCCCTTCGATACGTCTACCGGACAATTCGGCGATCATGTGGATACATTACTCTATATGGGCGATAACGGTAAATCCGTGTCTTTTCCAAAGCCGTCGCCGGATGGACGCTTCCTGTTGTATTGTGTTTCCGACTATGGCACGTTTCCTATCCGGCATCGGGAAACCGATTTGCAAATGCTGAACTTGATTTCCGGAGAAATTTCCGATTTACAAATTGTGAACAGCGATTATTCGGATTCCTATCATTCCTGGTCGTCCAACAGCCGGTGGTTTGTTTTTGCGAGTAAACGCGACGATGGTTTGTATGGAAAGCCTTATTTCTGTTATGTCGATTCAAGCGGGCTAGCGCATAAGCCGTTTGTTTTGCCACAACAAGACCCGTATTATTACGATTACACACTCCAATCATTTAATGTTCCCGAATTGGCTACCGGAAAACTCCCGTTTTCCGCCGCCGACATCGAACGCCTCTATTGGAAGGAAAGCGCGGAACCATTTAAATAAACCGGTATGCTACAACTTTACATAAAAAATAGTTAACTCATGAAGAAGTACATTCTCTTTTTTATCCTGATGGTTATCGGGGTATTGACTGTTACCGGTCAGAATAACCGGTCGATCGTTGCGCCGGGCGCAAAAGTGGAAAAGCTGGCCGACGGTTTTCTTTTTACCGAAGGCCCTGCGGTCGATAAGCAAGGCAATGTGTATTTTACCGATCAGCCCAATGACCGGATTATGAAATGGTCGACCGATGGACAGCTTTCCGTCTTCCTCGAAAAGGCCGGGCGTGCCAATGGCACGTATTTCGATCGAAAAGGGAATCTGCTCACCTGTTCCGATATGGAAAATGAGATTTGGAGCATCAATCCCCAAGGCGAACATACGGTTTTAGTTACGGATTATGAAGGCAAGAAGCTGAACGGGCCGAACGATTTGTGGGTGCGTCCCGACGGCGGCGTTTATTTTACCGATCCGCTTTATGCCCGCGATTATTGGACGCGCAGTCCGCAAAAGCAACAGGCGGGAGAATATGTCTTTTTCCTGTCGCCCGATCGAAAAACGGTAATCCCTGTCGCTACCGATTTGGAGAAGCCCAACGGCATTGTCGGCACGCCCGACGGAAAGTTTCTTTATGTTGCCGACATTCAAGCCGGTAAAACGTATGTCTATGAAATACGGAAGGACGGTTCGCTGGCCGGTAAAAAACTGTTTGCCGAGATGGGTTCCGACGGTATGACGATCGATAGCTGGGGAAACATTTATTTGACCGGAAACGGCGTTACCGTTTTCAACCGGAAGGGTGAGAAAATCGAACATATTCCGGTCGAGGCTTCCTGGACGGCCAATGTCTGCTTTGGCGGGAAAGACCGGAAAACCTTGTTCATTACGGCTTCGAAGCGCCTATATGGCTTGCGGATGAATGTGAAAGGCGTCCAATGAGCCGGTGTGCTTAATGGTGGAAAAGAAACGCTTGAATTTTGTCAACGACGCTCTCCGGCGTAATTTGTCTCAAACAGGCATAATCGCCCCGGAAACACGATTTATTTCCGAAGGTGGAGCACGGGCGGCATGCTAAGTCGATTTGAACGCTGTGTGATTCGTCCTGATTGAATCCGTAAAAACCGAGGTACGGATGCGTAGCGCCCCATATCGAAATCACCGGCGTGTTGACTAACGAAGCCAGGTGCATGTTCGCCGAATCCATACTCACCATCACATCCATTTGATTCATAAAGAAAAGTTCGTTGGGCAGCGACATCTGTCCGGCGACGGAGGTTGTATTCGGGTATTTTTCCGCCCAGCCTTCTAACTGTTTGCGTTCCTGTTTGCTGCCCCAAAGCTCGATCTGAAGGTCGGGACATTCACTCAACCGGTGGACGACTTCTTCCATTAGCTCCAAAGGATACGTTTTCCCCTGATGTTTGGCAAAAGGAGCAATCCCGATTTGGAAAGGTTTTTCCTTTGCCGGTTTTTCGGGAAACAATCCGGTGAAACTCAGGGAGGCATCATACCCTAAGTTTTCAAATACATCGCGGTAGCGATCCGGCGTAGTCTTCAACGGCCGCAGGAGTTTGTTGTTTTGCCGGACTAATTGACGTTTTTCTTTCCGTCCCTTGTCAATGACAGCCACCTGTTTGCCTTTGAGGCGGAAATAGCAATCCATGATAAACGTGCGGATGACGCCGTGCAAATCGGCGACTTTCACTTCTTTGCTCAGAACAGCAATGGAGAGTTCGCGAAACAGCCGCTTGTATCCCTTGATCCCTTTGTGCTTCGTATAAGGATAGGCCGGAAAGACGCTTACATTCGAAGGTTTATTGACAAACAACGGTAGCCACATACTTCGCGTAAGCATCATAAAATGATCATCGGGGTATCGCTTGGCCACCGAATACAGTACGGGAATCGTGAGGGCGACATCACCCAGCGACGACAAACGAATAACCAGCGTGGTAGCCATACTTAGTTCTTTCCGTACAATACGGGATTCAGATTAGGGTCGTTATACATCTTCATCTGCTTATATACTTTCATGTATTTTCGGCCGGATTCGATATCCGCCAATAATTGATCGATAGCCAGCGATAAGTCTTGCTGCTGCTCCAATAAGACGGCTAACTTTTTCCGGCAAGCTTCCCGATGCGCTTCTCCGACGTCTTCCCGTTGTGTCTCTTGCTGCCAATGGTAAATTTTCAATGCAAGGATCGAGAGGCGGTCGATAGCCCAGGCGGGACTTTCGGTGTTGAGTGTAGCTTTCTCCGGGTAAACAACCGGTGGCTGTTGGTCATAAAAATAGCTGTCGATCAATTCGACCAAATCCGTTCGTTCCTGGTTGGAACGGTCAATCCGGCGTTTGATTTCCAGCGCCTTTACCGCATCAATATCCGGGTCGCGGATCATATCTTCCAAATGCCACTGCACGGTATCAATCCAATTTTTCAAATAAAGAGAGTTTTCAATGGATTTTTCCGGATACGGATTTTGAATTTCCGCATCGACATCGTTTTTTTGATGATAATCCGAAATCGATCGCTCGAAAACCGGAGTGGCGATTGTTGTAAACTGCATCATTTTTTATTTAGTTACGAGTTACAAGTTACGAGTGACGGATATTATGAATTTGTCACCCGTCTCTTAAAAAATGGTACAAATATACGAAATATTTATCGTCATAAGCGAATAAATCGCATCTTTTCCTATCTTTGTACATAAAAAAATACACTAATTTTAAGTGCTTATTAATAAAATGAGAAGAATCTGTAAAAATTTATGGATAAAGTATTACCATTCAAAATAAAAGAAGACACTGATAACATCTATATTCTTGATTACATAATTCCAAAGTCAAACGACAAGAAGAGTTTAAAAATGCGCGAGCAAATCGTTTGGTCTATTTATGGGAAATGGCAAGCGATACATAAAACAAAGAAACGCTACAATATTGCATTGAAAAGTGATATTTTAATTCGATTTGAAGGCATTTCGGAAACAGTACAAAAGGCGGCACGGAACTATAAATACACGATGGCAATGTGCGCTTTTGACGAAACTTTACAATATGCTATTGAAATAAAAAGAGACAAGCCAAAAAAGGAAATTGAAAATCAGCGTAGGTATAAGGAGATGATAATTATGAAATTACATACAGCAGCATTTAAGCCGTATTTTGAGAATATTAAGATGACTGTTGGTGTTTTGCGAACTGACGAAAGCAAAAAAATACAATATTGTATCAGTACGATTGAGCAATAAAAAAACCTCTGGATTTACGCACCGGCATACACCGCTCTTACGACCAAAGGTTATATTACTTTCAAAGTGCAAAGGTACAACTTATTTTTGGTTTTATGTAAAAAAATGAAAATAATTTTTACCGTGTTTACAGTAAAAAAATCGTTATTACAATTTTGATTTCGGTTTGGCCGGATGGAGAAATAGCATAAGCAGCTACATGATCGCCGTATGATGTTGCAGCGTCGCCACTAATAAATAAATAGACAAGAGAACGATGACCGCCCCCATCACCCGGTTGATGACCCAGAGCACGTGATGGTTTATCTTTTGATGCAGCTTCCCTACAAGAAACGTCAGTAAAAACCACCACGATAACGCGCCGGCTAATATGCTGACCAACCCCAACAGAATGGAATACAGCTTTTCTTCGGGAGCAATAAAGTTGAAACGGGCGAACAGCGCGATAAACCAAAAGATCATGATGGGATTCGGCAAGGTAAGGAAGAACACCGAAACCGTATTTTGCCAGTAGGAATTGCCGCTTTCTTTCGACTCGTGAAGTTGTTTGAAAGGGTTCGACCGGAAGACGTAAATGCCGAAAATCATCAGCATGATGCTGCCCAGTATTTTCAACGGGTATTCGTTGTTGGTGATGAAATCAATAATCAATCCCATTCCCAAGCTCACAATCCCTGCATAAAAAATATCGGAAAGCGCAGCCCCGACTCCGGAGAAAAAGCCATGCCATTGCCCTTTGTTCAACGTGCGCTGAATACAGAGCAAAGCAATTGGCCCCATCGGAACAGAGGCAAAAATTCCAATGAGAAAGCCCTTATAGATGATATCGACGATGCTGAAAACCACAGATGAATTGAGAATTGAGAATTGAGAATGGATGCTGGTCTGTCATCCCGCGCTTGACGCGGGATCCCCTGATAATTAAAGGGGATTGCGGGTCAAGCCCGCAATGACAAAACCAATACTAATTCTCAATTCTCAATGATTAAAGCGCCTTTATTTCTTTCAAAACCAGATTCGTTGAGCGAACGGCATCGGCGCTTTTAGCGAACAGCGCTTTTTCTTCCGCATCCAAGTCGAGCGTTACGATTTTTTCAACGCCGTTTCGTCCGATAACCGCCGGAACGCCAATGCAGATATCGTCTTGCCCGTATTCGCCGGCCAGGTAAACGCAGGAAGGAATCAGCCGCTTGTAGTCGTTGATGATGGATTCCACTACGTAAGCTCCTGCTGCTCCGGGAGCATACCAGGCCGAGGTACCCAGCAGCTTGGTCAGGGTAGCTCCTCCCACCATCGTGTCGGCGACTACTTTGTCTAACGCTTCGGCGCTCAGCAGGCTCGCTACCGGAATACCGCTGTACGTAGCCAACCGTTTCAAAGGAATCATGGTGGTATCGCCATGGCCGCCGATCACCATTCCGTCTACCTGCGCGTGATTGACGTTCAATGCCTGGCTTAAATAATATTTGAAGCGCGAGCTGTCTAAAATGCCGCCCATACCAAAGACGCGGTTTTTGGGCAGTCCGGTAGCTTTCAATGCCAAGTAAGTCATTGTATCCATCGGGTTGGCTATGATGAGGAAGATCGCGTTGGGCGAATGAGCTAAGCAGCTATTGACCACGCTCTTCACAATGTCGGCATTCGTCCCGATCAGTTCTTCGCGAGTCATACCCGGCTTGCGGGGGATACCGGAAGTGATGACAATGACATCCGAGCCGGCTGTCTTCGCATAATCGCCGGTTACGCCAACGATTTTTGTTTCAAAACCTAAGGCGCGTGCACTCTGTAACATGTCGATCGCTTTTCCTTCGGCTACTCCTTCTTTTACGTCAATCATGACGACTTCACTTGCAATTTTGTTAAATGCTAACACATTAGCACATGTTGCGCCTACATTGCCGGCGCCAACCACAGTTATTTTTGCCATAAATTAAATAAATAAAAAGTTGTTTTTAAGCGGATATTTTCATCCGTTGTTTTATATGATTTCTTTCAATTTTTCTTCAATTGTATTTTTAGGTGCAACGCCGATGTGTTTGTCCATTAATACGCCCTTTTTGAAGAAAAGAAGCGTAGGGATGCTTCGGATGCCGTATTCTCCCGGAATATCATCGTTTTCATCCACATTCATTTTTCCGATAATGACTTTGCCATCGTATTCCTTGGCCAATTCTTCCATTACCGGGCCGATCATTCTGCACGGGCCGCACCATTCCGCCCAAAAATCAATCACAAAAGATTCTTTTCCGGCGATTAGTTCCTTAAAACTTTCATCTGTAATTTGTAATACCATAACTTTATGTTTTAATTGTTCGTTTAGTTTATCGTAAATTGGAGGTTGTTTTCTTCCAAGAAACGAATCATTTTATTATTTATTGTAATTTTTTGATTTTCGGCAAACAGAGATACGACCAACTGCTTTTCCATATCCTCAAGCTTGAAATATAACGAACTTCCCCCCGGATTATTTTTAATCAAAAAAGATAATTCCGAAAGAAGAGGGTCATCCAATTGGTGCAAGGGCAAAGACAGTGTTATTTTCTTAACGAGTGTGTCTTTGACGTCGGTCATCGGCTGAATGGAGCCGATTCGGAAGTCGTAAACGGTTTCATTGTATTTGCGCGGCATAAATTTGCCCCTGATAAGCAAATACATATTCGGGAGGCCGTATTTGTTGTAACTGATGAAATCCTCGCCGAAGAGCGGTATTTCCGCAACCCCCGAAAAGTCTTCCAAGCGGATCACGCCATAGAGTTTACCCGCTTTAGTGGTGCCTTGCTTGAAAGAAGTAACGATTCCACCCATCATCAGGTCTTTATTCGGATGTTTTTCTTTTGCTTCGGCGAAATCTTTTAATTTGAGATTACAAACGTAGTTCAGCAGGACGAAATAATCGTCTAACGGATGCGACGACAGGTAGATTCCCACCAGATCCCTTTCCATATTTAATCGCTCGATAGTGCTCCATGCTTCTGCCTGCGGTATTTCGGGGGTGGCAATATCAATGGCATCCGATCCGCCGAACAGCGACAGCATGGCGCTTTTTTTATCGCTTTGATATTTGTTGCCGTAGCGGATAAGCGTTTCCAAGAAGGTTTCGCCTTTGGCATTCACGGCAAAAAACTGTTCGCGTCGGATTTCGGGAAACGAATCGAAAGCGCCCGAATAGCACAGCGCTTCCATATTTTTTTTATTGCAGGCGGTGAGGTTGACCCGTTCAACAAAATTGAAAATGCTTTTGAACGGCCCCTGCGCCTTTATTTCCTTCACAATGGCTTCTACCGCCGAAGCGCCAACGCCTTTTATACCGCCTAAGCCGAAGCGGATATCGCCTGCTTTGTTCACGGTGAAATTCAATTCCGACTCGTTGACACTGGGCCCTTTGACCCCGATACCCATCAAGCGGCACTCATCCATAAATTTGGTTATTTCGCCGATATCGTCCCGGTTCCGGGTTAAGTTGGCCGCCATGAACTCGGCCGGGAAATGGGCTTTCAGGTAAGCGGTTTGATAAGCGACCATCGCATAGCACGTAGCATGCGACTTGTTGAATGCGTATTTGGCAAATTCAGCCCAGTCGGTCCATACCTTCTCCAATTTATCGGTAGGCCCGAAGCCTTTCCGGGTGGCGCCATCGATGAACAGGGTATGCAGGGCTTCCATTTTGTCTTTCAGCTTTTTCCCCATGGCTTTCCGCAACTCGTCCGATTGCCCGCGGGTGAATCCCGCGATGTCGCGGCTCAGAAGCATCACCTGTTCCTGATACACCGTAATGCCATACGTGTCTTTTAAGCGCGATTCCATTTCCGGAAAATCGTACTTTATTTCTTTCCGCCCGTGTTTCCGGTCAATAAAATCCGGAATATACGCCATCGGCCCCGGGCGATACAGGGCATTCATCGCAATCAGGTCTTCTAAGGTCGTCGGCTTCAATTCCATCAAGTATTTGCGCATGCCTGCCGATTCGAATTGGAACGTGCCTACGGTTTGACCCCTGCTGAATAATTCGTAGGTTTTTTCGTCATCTAAAGGGATATCGGCGAGGATAATATCCACGCCCTTCGATTTCCGGATATTGGCTAACGCTTCTTTGAGGATGGATAAGGTTTTCAGCCCCAGAAAATCCATCTTAATCAAGCCGATCGACTCGATGATCGATCCTTCGTACTGGGTAACCAGCACGTCTTCGTCTTTTCCCTTTTCTTTGGCCGTGCTTAGCGGAACGTAGTTGGTCAAGTCGTCGGCGCCGATAATGATACCGCAAGCATGCACGCCCACCTGACGCACGGTGCCTTCCAGCATTTGGGCATATTTCAAGGTGTCGGCAATCAGCGGATTGGTTGAACGGCTCGCCTCATTGAGTTCCGGGACAAACCGGATGCTGTTTTCTATGTTTATCTTCAACGGTTTTCCATCTTTGTCGTCCGGTAAACGGTCGGGGATCAGCTTCGTCAGACGGTCGGCTTCCTGAAGCTGCAGGTTTTGAACGCGCGCCACATCTTTGATGGCCGATTTAGCAGCCATCGTACCATACGTAATGATATGAGCTACTTTTTCTTTTCCGTATTTCTCCGTCACCCATCGCAGGACATCCGCCCGCCCGTCGTCGTCGAAATCGATATCGATATCCGGCATCGAAATACGGTCGGGATTCAGGAAACGTTCGAAAAGCAAGTCGTATTTCAACGGATCGATATCCGTAATACCCAAGCTATAAGCAACCGCCGAGCCTGCCGCCGAGCCTCTGCCCGGGCCTACGGAAACGCCCATCGACTTGGCTGCCTCAATGAAATCGTCTACAATCAGGAAGTAGCCCGGAAAGCCCATCGTCTTCATCGTAGCGAGCTCAAATTCCAACCGGTCGAGCACCTCCTGCGCCACCGGATTCCCGTAGCGTGTGCAGGCCTTTTCCAGTGTCCGCTCCCGTAAATAATCGGCTTCCAATTTAATACGGATCACCTTATCGTATCCGCCTAATTTGTCGAACCGCTTTTCATCTCCTTGATTGAACTCTTCGCGAAGCGCTTCTTCGGAATATTTTTCGCGGTAGGCCTCTTCGGTTGCGAAGGTGGCAGGAATGGGGAAGCGCGGCATGATGGCATCCGAATCGATGCTGTAGAACTCTACTTTCCCGGCTATTTCCAGCGTGTTGGTCAACGCTTCCGGCAAATCCTCGAAAATGGCCTGCATTTCGGCTTGCGTCTTAAACCACTCCTGTTTCGTATAGCGCATGCGATTGGGATCGTTCAAATCTTTGCCGGTATTCAGGCAAATCAAACGGTCGTGGGCGTCGGCATGTTCTTCTTCAACGAAATGCACATCGTTGGCCACAATACATTTGGTATGGGTTTTTCGCGCCAACTCCAGCAAAGCGGCATTCACCGTCACCTGCTGCTCGTAAACGCTACGGTCGGCGCCGGCCTTATCGGTCTTGTGCCGGTGAAGCTCCAGGTAAAAATCGTCGCCGAAAATCGATTGAAACCAACGGATGGATTCTTCCGCTTCTCTGATTTTCCCGTCGAGAATTTTGCGGGGGATTTCACCCGCTAAGCAGGCTGTGCTCACAATCAGTCCTTCGCTGTATTGCTGCAATACTTCCTTATCAATGCGCGGGCGATAATAATGCCCGTCAATCCAGGAAGTAGAAACCAACTTGCACAGATTTTGATATCCTTTTTTATTCTTCGCCAGCAGCACCAAATGCCAGCCGCTCCGGTCTTCCTGAGTGGTCTGATCGAAACGCGAACGACGGGCGCAATAGGCTTCTACGCCTAAAATGGGCTTGAACGGGGTAGGGGATTCGCTCTTCTTATTCTTTTTTGCTACGTAGTCGTAAAATTCCTTGGCGCCAAACATGTTGCCATGGTCGGTCAGCGCTAAGGCGGTCATTCCGTCGGCTATGGCTTTATCGACTAAGGCGGAGATGGATGACATGCCATCCAACAGGGAATAATGGGAATGGACATGTAGGTGAACAAATGGTATATTCTTATTATTTTCAACAGGCTGCATTGCTTATGCGATTATTTTTCCGTAAAACGGATGCAAATATAGTAAAAATCGCTCGGAAGTTATGCGCAAAAGCAATCTTTTTTTTACAATCGAAGAAATAAAATTAAATACTTTTTCTACCTTTGCGCCGTATTTGTAGAAAGAATAGCCGATGTCAATGATTACTCACAGTCCCTTCCTCTTATTCGACAGGAATAAATGGGCCGCGCTCCGCAAGTCTGAGCCCATGACTTTAACGGAGGAAGAAATCCAACAATTGAAAGGTATCAACGAAGAATTGTCGATCGACGAAGTGCGCGACGTTTACCTGCCCTTGTCGCGCTTACTGAATTATTACGTGAGCTCGACCAAGAGCCGCCAGGCCGTGATGATGAACTTTTTGAACGAAGAGCTTCAAAAGATCCCTTTTATTATAGGTATAGCCGGCAGTGTTTCGGTAGGGAAAAGCACCTCGGCGCGGGTATTGCAGGCCTTGCTTAGCCGCTGGAAAGAAAACAACCAGGTGGCCTTAGTCACTACCGACGGCTTTCTGTATCCCAATGCAATATTGGAAACGAAAAATTTGATGTCGAAGAAAGGCTTTCCCGAATCCTACGATATTTATCAGCTGCTCCGCTTTGTCAGCGATATCAAGTCGGGGGAAAAAGAAGTCAAAGCCCCTAAATATTCGCATTTAAGCTACGATATTCTACCCGATGAGCAAATCGTTATCAGTCCCCACCCCGACATCCTTATCCTGGAAGGACTGAATGTGCTGCAAAACCGGATGGACTATCCGAAACAGAACAAACAGACGATGTTCGTCTCCGACTTCCTTGATTTCTCCATTTACGTCGATGCCGAAGAGCATTACCTCGAAGAATGGTTCTTAACCCGTTTCTTGAAATTCAGGGAAACAGCCTTCCACGACCCGGAATCGTATTTCTTCCCCGTCACGAAAGTCTCCGCGCCGGAAGCGAAGACGATGGCTTTGAGCATTTGGAAGGAGATAAACAGCAAAAACCTGCACAAAAATATCTTGCCCACGCGCGACCGTGCCAACCTCATTCTCCACAAAAGCAAGAACCATTTGGTCGATTATGTGAAGCTGCGCAAGTAGCGCTTCGCTTTTCCGGTGTGAAAAGCAGATTCTTCCCCGCAATGACGGAGATCTTTCTCGTTGCGCCGTTTCATTCCCGCACGTGCGCCGTAAAAAAAAATTAACAATTTTTAACGGCCTCACCCCGGCCCCTCTCCACAAGGAGAAGGGAGGAGAGAGACTATCGCCCTACCAATGACGGTACATTCCGCGCCGCGTGGCATGGATGAGAATATTTCGCTATTTTTGTATGTTTTTTTTGAAAACGCGCTGTGAGATTCAAGATTTATCGCTATATTTGCACGATTTTTACCGCGCAATACACCATAAATGAAAAACTCGCCGACTGCCTGTCATCTTTAAGGATCCGGTAGAAACCACGAACGAAAAACATTAATCATTCATATAATATAGGAGAAACATAAAATGAACACAAATGCAATTTCGAAGAAAGCGCTGTCGCTGCTACGGGCGATAGGGTTGGTACTGATTTTCCTGACGGCGTTCGGCACACGGGCGGCGCTGGCAGACGATAATGTCCCATACATAAACACTACCGGTGTAGCTGCGAAGGCTAACGGCGTAAACGTGATCGCTAGCTCTGACGACATCGATGCTTTAAACGGCACGTTGTCCAGCGGCTGGTATCTTATTGAACCGAATGCTGCAATCGATTACGGTACAATTACCATTTCCGGCGACGTCCGCTTGATCCTTGGCGACGGCAGCAGTTTGACCGTGAATAGCAATAGCGAAGGGGATGCAGGCATCCTTGTATCCAGAGAAAACAGCTTGACGATCTATGCCCAGCAAAATGGTACAGGCACACTTACGGCCACCGGCGGCTATGGTTGCGCCGGCATCGGTGGCAGTTCCGACTACTACGACGGCGGCAATATCACTATTTGCGGTGGAAACATCACAGCCACCGGTGATACTAACGCTGCCGATATTGGTGGAGGCAGCGGTGGCAACAGCGGCAATATACTTATTTTTGGTGAAAACACGAAGGTGACGGCATCGGGGAGCAGTGTCATCGGCTCCGGCACCGGAGGCACGGATGGTTCTATCTTCGTGGCACTACCGGGAGAGCAACTCGGAGCGCTTTCATACAGTCCCGTATTGTTCTCTGCTAACCCTGCAACCACGAACGGCACAGTGACGGCTACCTTTACCAATAATCCATTTGCAGCGACAGGCCCTTATCCACTGCTGACCGGCTTGGACTTAGATGGAACAAAGATGTCGGTCTTCACAACGGTTGACGCTAAATTTGCGCTGACCGGCTACAAGAACAGTCCAATAACAAAAACAGTAAATGATCTTCTTTCCGATGATGCAACTGTTCCATTTTATAAGAATGACACCGACTGCGGGCTGATATTTGACGCCGGAACAGGCAAGTTCTATTTAAACACGGACTTCACTTCCTTCGGCTCAGCAGACTTGAACACCGCCATCCCCTATACACCGCCGAATACGATTAGCTGGAATTCAACTACGCGCATTCTTTCGTTGAAGGGAGGCTTCCAATGGGTAACTTCAGCGCCCGTAGCGTTGACGCTTATCGATACGGAAAACGGTTCGAGCAGCGCTTTAACGATTAACCTCACAGGCAGCAATGTGCTTACTTCCAACAACACTTCATCGGCCGCCGGCGTTTACTCGCAGATCGGCGACTTGACCATTGCAGGAACCGGAAGTATGGATGTCAATGCATCCAATGGTTCGGTGGCCGGGTATGAGACAGACGGAATGATATGTACAGGCAACCTCACCGTCTCCGGAGGTACGCTGAACGCAAAGGCAGGCGAGAGTTCACAAAGTTGCGGCCTCTCCGTTATAAGCCCAATGCCCGCTGTCTCCAAGCAGCCGCAGACTTCTATGTTTAAAGCATCCAACCCGCTTTTTACGTTTAGCGGCGGCACGCTGACCGCTGCGGGCTATTGGCTTGCGCTGAATGCCGCTCCTGATATAACCGCCAATTCCTACACGTATTGGACGAACAGTGAAACGCCGAGCGATCCCGGAGGTAACGGTACAGCCACTTCTCTCGGTGCAGCAAACGAATACACCTATAGCGAATCGGATAAGTTTGTCAAATTATCCACGATCGCCCAGCCTAAGCTCACGCTTTCGGCCGATCCGGCCGACGGGCAAATCTACCCGGGCGCCGTCACGCTCACGGCGACGCTTTCCGGCGCCAGTCCCGATAATGCCAACCAGCCGATCACGTTCTCTTACGGTTCTTTTAGCGCATCGGCAAACACCAACGCTTCGGGACAGATAAAATATACCCTTCCGGGCTTGCCGGTGGGAACCTATACCCTCAAGGCCTCGTTCGCCGGCGATGCCCTGAACAAGGCGGCCACCGCAACGATCACCTACACGATAAGCAAAGCTACGCCTGCGCTGAGCCTGACGTCCACCGGAGGCAGCTATCTCGTGAACGAAGTCACGCTGACGGCCACCGCAGGGCCGGGTGTCATACCTGCTGCCCCTACCGGCACGGTCACGTTTATGGAAGGCGATACGACGCTTGGCACCAAGACGCTGAACATCTATGGTACGGCGACTTTCACCATCCCATCCATCATCGATGAAGGCCGTTATACCTATACGGCCGTATATTCCGGCGACGGGAATTATGAAGGCGCCGTCAGTGATTCCTGCATGGTGAATGTGTCGGGCTACCTGTCGACATCGTCCAACGAATTGAATTTCGGATCTCTGGGCGGGCTGCAACAGCTCCTGCTCACTTGCAATTCGATATGGTCGCTCGGCAACAACGCTCCGTGGCTGTCGATTTTGACCTCCGATTTCAAATCCGACAACCCCAACATTGTCTTGAACGTTACGGCGGAAGCCAATACGGGGGTGCAACGGACGGCGCAGCTTACGCTAAGCATTCCCGGCGTAATAGCAAAAACCGTCACTGTGACGCAGGATGGCGCTACTGATGTGAAAACAGGTATTGCGACAACGGATGTTTCTCCGGTCATCGTCTATTCGCAGGACGGAAAGGCGTTCGTGAAATCGAACACGCCGATCCAAAGCGTAGCGGTGTATGACATCGCAGGTAAATTGCTGAAACAGCTGAAAGGCGGAAGCACCCTGATTGTGATTAGCGATTTGCCGAAGTCGCAGGTGCTGATTGTGAAGGTCACGAGCGACGAGGGACGGGTGATGAGTTATAAATTGAGAATGGAGAATTGAGAATGGAGAATGGAAAGCGCTGTCATTGCGGGATTGACCCGCAATCCCCTGATAATGAGTATTGTCTTTTCAGGAGATTCCGTGTCAAGCGCGGGATGACAGGCTTTTGAGACAGCACCAGGGGGACTGCGTCATTGCGGAATTGACCGGTTGTCATTATTGTCGTATCCGTTGTGTTCATTTTCTTTTTTGTAGTTACTGTTTTTTTATTGTATAAATTATGAGAATTGACAAAATTGTGTTATTTTTGTCGCATTAATTGTACATAAAAAGAAATAGGAATTATGGATTGTAAATATTATCAATTAGCAATTGTTAAGTGTCAATTATCAATTGTTTTGTTCGTCGCATTGTCATTTACCTTGCCGGTGAGGGCGCAGGTAACGATTGGAAACCAGGTTCCACCTCATGCGTTCTCCCTGTTAGAACTGCTTACAAATCAAACCGAGGGCGGGCTGCGTCTGCCTCAGCTGTCAACCGACGATCGGGAAAAATACCTGACCCCGCTACTCAATGCCCAAACGGACAATTCTGCCAAAGGGCTTATTATTTATAACCTTACGATGGGCTGTCTGGAATTTTGGAACGGCTCCAAGTGGATTAGCTTGTGTTCCAATGCCACAGCCGATTGCAACACCTTTGCCTTCCCTTATATTGGAAGCGCTTATACACTTTGCACCGGTATGAAAATTTCCGACCTGACGGATGCGGCGGGAGGCTATGTGCTATGGTACGGCACGTCCGGAGGAGCCACTCCGCTTGACGGCGCTACTCCTTTAACGAACGGCGGCATTTATTATGCAGAGCAGAACCTGTATGGTTGTAAAAGCGCTCGTTTCCCGGTGACGGTAACGTTGGGCGATTGCAATACGGCTCCGGCCGGTAGCGCTGTAACCACCTTTGTCAATGTGATGTACGATTTTCAACATCAAACGCTTGAGGCATACGGTACCGGAGGAGTTCCCACCGACTACCGGTGGCAGGTGAGCAATGCCACTTCCAACGACGGCGATTTTAAGGATATTGACGGCGCTCCGAATACCAAATTTTTCACGATCCCCGCCCATTTTGCAGATGCTCGTGGCGATAGCCTTTTTTTCCGTTGCAAGCTTTCCAATTCAGCCGGCACAGTGCCCGCGTCCGGTCTTTCTAATCTTAATATTTTGTTTATCAAGACCAATACCTCCGGCTACGGCATCGATCCTGCCACAGGCGTCCGTTACCTGACAATTCAAAAAGGCGGAAGTCCGAATATAAAAATAGCCCTTCTGAATCTTGGTGCCGGCGAGAGCGATTATACCGGCTGTATGGGTGATATATATCAATGGGGACGTATGACCGACGGGCATGAACACATTGTTTGGACAAAAGACGCTTATCATAATAATGCCTTTGGCACTGGAACTTCTGCTTTAGCTGCCAATCCGGGTACGTTGACTTATACTCCCGAAGGGCAGATACCGGCTACCGCTACAGATTATTACGGTCATTTTATTGCAGGAGGAGCCGGAGATTGGAGCGACAATGCGAGCAATCATTGGGGCGACGGGACTGATAACCGTCCTGCTTCCGAAATAACGTGGACTTATCCGAAAAACAATCCCTGTCCTACCGGCTGGATCGTACCTTCACGCTGGAATCTGTGGGATATCTACAAAGGCGACGGTGCGAATGCCATTCCTAATTCCGTATCCAATTACCCCAGCACTGTCAATAGCTGGTCTTGGCGCGCTGCTTCTACCACTTACGCTATGGGCGGTATAATCATTACCAACGCTGCCAAAGAAAGAGTCTTTTTGCCTGCCATCGGCTATCGCGACATGATGAGTGGCCTTCTTGGTGTTAACAGTTTCACCTATTGGAGCAGTACTTATACAAGCCTCAGTTTAATAAATGCATACCAACTGTATGCCAACAACGCTGCTGTTACATTATTCAACCCTACCAATCGATCCTATGGATTTCCTGTCCGGTGTATTAAAGAATAAAATATTTGTCAGCAATTAAGAAAAAAAAATTAAAGCCGCAAGGAAGTTGTGATAACTGAGCCTTGCGGCTATTGTTTTTCTAAATGTACCAAAACCAGACGGCTATGGGCCTAAACCCGCAATCCCCCTCATCCCCTCTGCCATTTATGTATTATTCCTACAGTTTCAATCCAGTCATTCCGTATATTTGCATAATATTTCATCATCTTCAATTATAAACCACAAAAAAACAACAGTATGAAACTTACCATTTACAACAGCATCATTCACGGAAGCCTGCTGCCGCTCACCGGACAAACTCCCGTCATTTATTCCGATACTGTCCATTCTTTGGATCATTGCCCGGAAACGCTTCCCGAAATCGAGACCCGCTTACAACAGGTCTTAGCTGAAAACCTGATCGTCGATTTCTATGACGACTCGCCTGTGGATATTTCTCGATTTCTGAAAAATCCCGTCTACACTCCTGTTTCCGTAGACTTTTTTCCGCCCGAAATGACCTTGCCCTTTCCCGAGCCGCAATCACTCATTCAGCGCTTCTATTTCTTCATTATCTCCGCCGAGGCTAAGCGAATCAAGCTCCGTCTACGTCAATACGTCGAAACGCTGCACGACGATACCTGTGCCCGGCTCGAAATAGTCGATGTCTTGAATTGCCTTGCCCGCTACGCACGACAGATTCGAGAAAACACACAACCCGATTCGATTTTCGATTTTCTGCTCATTCAAATCATCCGGCTCTATTTCGAACTCGCCTTCATGTTCGATCGGCTTTTGTCCCAAACCGATTCCCTTCCATTTTCAGATTTTTTTTTACCTGCATCTATCGTCAGGCCTCTGAAATCGAAACCTCTGCCTATCAAAAAGCCCTCCATATACACCAGGGACAGCGGCTGGCTGGCGCTTTCGATACCGCGCCGGCGTTACATTTGCTTCCGCTACTGTACGCCGACCTTGCAAAAACACCCGCCGATCCGGTGCTTATTACTGTAAGCTGCGCCCTCGAAAACGCCGTTTGCCTCCATGCTGCCTGTGCTGCTATTCCTCCTTTTTCCGAAATGGTAGATAAAAATTTTGCCAAAGCGCTTTTCAAAGACCGGAAACAAGCCTTGAATGCCCGTTTTAATTCCCTATCCAACGCCCGTGAAGTCCTCAACGAAATCGATGACCAAATGGAAGAACTGCCCGACTTACCCGTAACCCCTTTGGACGTAGCCCCTTTACTCACTTCCTCCGTCGTTCGTCTGCTTCGCGCCTGGTTTGCCGAACAAAAAGAAATCTATAAAAACAATGCGGCACAATTATTTGTTCCTGCCGCGCAAAACCGAGGAACGAAATCAAACAATATAAAACCGGTGCAGCATAAAATCAGTACCCAAAAACAGAAAGAGATAGCCCTCCGGCGAATTGCCTTTCTTTCCGGCTACAACCGGATGAATGTGAAAATACTATCCAACGACGATTTCCTTCGGTTAACAACCTGCATCACGACCCTCATCGAAACCGGTACCCTGCCGCGAAACATTCAGCCCATTGCGCAAACCGGAATTTCCAACGAATACTTGCGCTACACGTTTTATCTCATCCACAAGGAACTCTACACCACACGTCCCATTCGCCCCGAATGGATCGATCTGTTACACGCCCTTTTTTTGCAATTCAAAGAAGTAGAGAAAGAAACCACCCGCAAGAAATTCAGCCTCGTCCCCACCCATTACCATGCCGATATCCAACAAATAGTCTGTTTTTAGTAATATGAGAAAAAAAATTCGCGCAAAATCGTGGCGGCAGCTTGGCGTCAGGAGGGGGTATCGGTAAGTTATTCCTTTCTCAATAGCCAATCTACAATGTTTATATGTTCAATTCCTTCAATTTCAGAACTTATCATGTCGGTTGAGATAATGTATTTTGGGTAATTGTCGTCAATGGCTTTTAATGGTCGGATTTCTCGTTCCGCCGTTTTCGGGTCAGACATCGACCAAGTTACTTGATAGTACTCAAACTTGTATAGGGCGTTTTTTACAATAAAATCTACTTCATATTCTCCAATTTTCCCAATCCAAATCTGATAACCTCGCCTGTTTAATTCCAAATACACAATGTTTTCCAAAATATGTCCCACATCTTGATATTGAAATTTGCCAAGTTTTAAATTCCGAAAGCCAATATCCACCAAATAGTATTTTTCTTGTGTCGCAAGTTGCTGCTTACCTCTAATGTCAAAGCGATTTACTTGATAAAAAACGTAAGATTTTACCAAATACTCAATATATTTTTCTACGGTATTGTGGTGAATATCTTGATGGTCTTGTTTCATTGCCTTTGAAATATTACTCGGCGACACCACACTGCCAATTGCACCCATAAGAAATTTTGAAAGATTCTCAAAACTCCTTGTATTCTGAATGTTATATCGTTGTCTAATGTCTTTTTCTACAATGGTGTTATAAACATCTTGAATATACATATTTTGAATGTCTGCACCTTGATTCCGCAACAAAACACCCTGTGGTAACGAGGTTTCGTAAAGATAGTTGTTAAATAATTCATATGTATTCAGTTTGTAGGCACTCCCGAAACAATAATTTGCCGAGCAAAAATTTCAAATAAAGTGGATTTGCCTGAACGCCTTAATCCTGTAACAACTTTGATAATATGCTCGTCTTTCAACTTTTCTAATTGCTCTATGTAATTTCTACGATTGATTAAATCACTCATATTTGTTTGATATTTAATTGTTTGAATTTGACTTTATCAAAACTTTGCATTTTTAAAAGTTTTGACAAAGATACAGATTTTTTACAAAACATCAATCCTTTTAAAAATATAATTTTTGGGGATTGATTTTAATCCCCTAAAACATATTTAAAAATAACGGTAATTCGTTTGACTTTCAAATTTCACTACTCTTCCGTTATCTGCGTTCAAACAACCTCGTGGTGATTTTGGTGACTTCCAATCACCGCTATATCACCATTCCGTCACCCATTTCCTTTGTTCCGCTATTTCATTTTCGAATAGCGGTTTTTTGCTATCGGCACGCAGAAAATTTGATCGCCGTAAATTAAAAAAAATGGAAAAAGAAACTTCCCTCGAAGACTGGATCGACAATCAGGATGTCATGCTCGCTCTACACGTCAGCCGGCGTACCTTACAGACCTTGCGCTACAACGGTACCTTACCCTTCTCCCGCATTGGTAACAAACTCTATTATCGCAGGCAGGATATCTGTAAAATCCTATCCTGTAATTACACCATGCATTAAAGAGGATTTGGGGATTTCTATCCCCACTATCCCGAAAACCATTTCTTCAAATCTTCCGGACCTGTTAAAACAATACGCAATAACAAAAAACAAAGAGGTAACTACTCCGACGGCTTTCGAAAAGCTTTCCACCACGAGCCTATTTCCTACAACCGGCGGAAAGACCGCGAATTTGTTGAATTGATTCACCCGCAGTTATCCGCCCTCCTTTCAGGAACGCCTCGGCAGGTCTTATCGCTTGTTCCCGATGCCGAAAACGGTTTGTTCAGCCGCTTTCTATTGCCATGATTCTAACCGCCTTGCGGATAGACATTCCTATATAAAGTATTTGGAAATAGCTAAAACCCTAAACATCCCCGACAAAACCGCCGACAAACAAATGGAAAAATACCTGCAAACCAATCGTATTGAACGTATTTCTCACGGAAATTATCAAAAACGCTGAAATCCTCCATATCCCCAAAATCCTCAAATCCTCCCAGGCCAACCGTCATTCCGAGCGCAGCGAGGAATCTGCCTTCGTCCCCGCCACCTCATTGCGATGGCGACAGCCCCAAGCTACCTACTGATAGTCTCTGTCATTTTGTCCTTAATACGCAATCCTGCCAATCCTATAAATCTTACGAAAATCAAGGTTCAGAAATCGCCATCCAGTCCCCGCTTTTCCCCAATCGACTGTCATCGATTCCGGTCGATGACCACAAAATACACCCCCATTCTCCGAAGGAGATAAACGTGAATAACCCCGTGCAAGCGTAGCGCAGCTCGGGGTAAAAAGCCCCCATAGCCGTCAGGATAAGACATAAAACATTTAATATCAATATCATGCTTCTCCATTCCCGTTAGGGAATATCGCTCGGTAGAAAATGGCATCTCTACGTAACGCCGACATTCCGTAGGAATGCTACCGAATCGCAAAATACAGGTTGCATACCTGACGGTATGCAAGGCATGAAGGTGTTTCCTTTTTCTACCGAGCGATAATCCCTAACGGGATTTTTCCTTTATTTCAATAATATTCAAACAATTACATTCTTTAACCTGACGGCTATGAGAAAGCCCCCCTCTTACCTCCGAACTGCTGCAGTTCAATTAATTTCAATACGGGTTTGTCAGTAAAGCCACATTCTATTGATTTATTAATTGTCATTTAATAAATTATTTACATAACAGCGACCTGATATGCTTATGGGTCACGATTTCTTCGTTCGACTTTCATCGACTCCGGTCGATATCACTAATAAACCTCATCTACAAAGGAGATAAGTAGGATCAGCCAATTTATTCATAAAACTTTGATATAAGATAAAAAAGGCGTACATTTAATCCACGCTACGAGAGAGAGTCCGCGACAGCTGGAATTGGGAGGTAGATTGAGACTCCGTTTTCAAAGACATTAAATCCGCGCAACCGATGGGTAGTTTTAGCAGGGTTGATACCATGGAATGAGATATCTTCCCAATGTCTGCTAAATATAGCTTATCCAACCGATTTGAATCTGTTGTCTGATGCTCGGAAAAAGGCGGAAGAACTGATAGATGATATCTATGAAGGAAGCCGATTGCAGTCGTATGTTGAGCAATTTTTTCGCCGCTTCGGATGTTATCCAAGGAAAGTCTTCGGTAAATTATCAAACAATATCTGGAAATGTGAGTGTAAAAAAATAAACAAAAAATATTTATACTTTGACAAAAATTTTGCTTAACTTTGCAGTGTGGTAATTTGAATTTTGACACAGTAGAACTTTAAAGTTTTTACGGTTCAAAGGAGTAATTTTACTGAAAATCTTGCAAGATTCAATGATATCTGTTATTAAACAAAAAGTAGACTTAATAGCTGAATGTATTTATACTAAAATTTTAAGAATTGAGGAAAAATCATTTGGTTTGTATTCTGGAGATTTCGGATTGTTATTGTTTTTATTGTTTTATTCGAGATATTCCAAGAATGAAAAGTATGCTTTGATGGCAGAAAACTACGCAGAAAAGCTGTTGGAGCAATTTGTTGCAAGAGAACACCCACACACCTTTTGTTCAGGGTTTTCGGGAGTAATGTATTTATTTGAATTTTTGCGGGAAACTCGAATTATTGATTTAGATATTAGCCCTATACAGTTGGCCGTGGATAACTATATTATTTCTAAAATGCGATTAGATATTCAACAACGATACTACGATTTTATGCATGGCGCTATGGGTGTGGGATTATATTTTTTAAAAAGAAAAACAAACCCCGAATATATCCAGGAATTAGTGGACTTTTTGTATGATACGGCAGAAAAAGATTTTAATAACCAAACTTTCAAATGGGAGTCTGTTGTAGATTATGAAAAAAATCTTAGTGGTTATAACCTCGCATTAAGTCATGGTATTTCCAGCATTATAATTTTTTTGGCGCGTGTTGTTAATAGCGGAATGCGCGACGAAAAGATCACAAAGATGTTATCCGGCGCTGTGAATTATGTGTTATCACTGGAAAAAGATTTTTCACAATTTGGTTCCTGTTTCCCGAATTATATACTCAAAGATTCACCGGAGGATATTTCAAAAAGCCGCTTGGCATGGTGTTACGGAGATTTAGGAACCGGGTCAGCATTATGGCAAGCCGGAAAAGCTTTAGGAATAAAGAAAGTGGAAGAAGAAGGACTCCAAATTCTGTTAAAATCGACACAACGACGGGATATTATTGAGTGCCTTGTTATGGATGCCGGAATTTGTCACGGAAGTGCAGGACTTGCCATGATTTACCGCAGGATGTTTCTTGAAACATTTCAAGAGGAATTTAAAAATGCAACTACTTATTGGATAACTCAAACACTTCATTTTTCCCGATTTGAAGACGGTTTAGCCGGATATAAATCGTTTATGAGTGGCAAATGGGTATGTGATTTTTCTCTTATTACCGGAATAGCCGGTATTGGGCTTGTCCTATTGTCTTATTTGGAAGATAGTCAACAAGATTGGGATGAAATGTTTTTATTATCATAAATGTTATTTATGAATTCAAACAATCTTTATATTAACAAAAAACTCTTATATCAACTTAATCAAAAGCAAGAAGAAATAGGTGAATATCTGTTAAATTGTGATCTTGATTATACAAATGATGTAGGTATCATGAGTGGTTTAGCGGGTGTAGGTTTGACCTTATCTTTATATTATCGGAATACTTCTGACGAAAGATTCCTGGATAAATTAGAACAAACAATTGAATTAATCAACAAAAAAATAAAAGCAGGCAATGACATTGTATCTTCCTATGCTCACGGAATTGCCGGATATGCGTGGTTAATAATTTATTTAAAAGAAAATAATATAATTGAGGTTGATTTGAATGATTACTTTTTCGAAATGGATGATTTTCTATATTGTCAATTAATGTTGATGCTCGAAGCAAAACAATACGATTCTCTTCATAAAGCAATTGGAATAGGATATTATTTTCTAAAAAGAGGGAAAAACGAAGTTATTGAACAAATTATTAATGAATTGTATAATAACAGGAAAACCATCAATGGCTACGCTACATGGACCAGATATGATCAGAAAAATTACAAAGATGTTATTGATCTTGGATTTGCACATGGAATACCGGGTAAATTATTTTTTCTTTTCAAATGTTATTTAAAACAGATTTCCACAAAAAAGTGTGGCGAGATGATCCGAGAAAATGTTGCTTTTATAATCAGCTTTATGAATTTATCGGGAACTCCTTCCTATTTACCATATAATATTGAAATTGATCAAATCAAAAAGTTTAACAGCAAAAGCAATTGGTCACGCTTAGCGTGGTGTTACGGCGATTTGAGCGCTCTTTATGTTTTACAATTACTACCTTCTTTTCTTCCGGCACAATTAAACGTAAATGATATGTTAGAACATGTTGCAGAAAGAAGAGATGCTGCAGCGACTGATGCTAATATCACAGGAATCTGCCACGGTTCTTCAGGTGTTGCGCATATATTTTTCAGAATGTTCCTCAAAACCGGAAATCATTGTTTTGAAGAAGCATGTCATTATTGGTTAAAAAAAACGCTATCGCTTGGAAATGAACCAACAGGAATTATTGGCCATGTGTTTCCAGAAAATTACAACAGTCAACCGCTTGATTTACTCATCGGTATTTCAGGCATTTCTACTGTGATTCTATCTTTTCTGAACCCGGATTTAATCTCTTGGGATGAATCTATATTCTTATCATAAATTTTCTCTTATGTTACCTGTTTATAAAATATTCATGCAGTCTCTGTTTTTCATGCCTATGCATGAAAAACAGAGATTAAAACGTTTTCTATCAACAACATTTTTATATATTTTTATAATTTTTTGTTTCATCTTAAAACTTCAAATCAATGGATAATAAAATATTAAAAAAGATTGTCTTAAAGAAAGAAGCAATCTCAAATCTGAATAACAGCCAAATGAATGACATTTTGGGAGGGAGGTATGCATCAGCAAACACTCTCAATGGCAATACTTGTATTAATTGCGGGATTCAAGATTGTACAATGTATGAAGATTGCAAATCAAATGACTGCGCTACACGTGTTTCTTGTGATACTTGTGGTAATATTGCAACTTGTGTTACTTGTGACGTTACTTGCCTTCCAACATGTACTGGTCCTCATTCATGTGTACCTAATGAAAACTGTGCTGGTGGTGGTGGATATTAATTTTTATGGCAGAGAATTAAAAAATAATTCTCTGCCTTTTTACATAGTTATTTAAAGTATTTGATGATTTTTTTATATAAATTGTAACCTCATAAACTTAAAGAGATGAAAAAAATAAAGTTTTACATGCTGGCAGCTTTAGCTGTTATAACAACGACTTGCGACAAAGAGAAGGATGGGCTGGGCGAGCAAAACCAGATGTTTATTACCACATCAAGAATTGGAGGGGTAGTCATTTATGCAGCCGGCTCAGGTACTATGACCATTAACTGGGGTGATGGGACAAACGAAGAAACGCATGCGCTTCAGAGTTATGACTCTGAATGGGCATGGGAGAGTAATCAGGCGGTATTCCATTCGTATTCCAGTGGCAAATACCATACCATAACAATTATCGGGGATAACGTTACGCATATTGCATGTCCCAATGAGGAACTGAGTTATTTGGACGTGAGAAAGAATAAGGCCCTGGAATATTTGAGTTGTAGTTATAATTCATTACGCAGTTTGGACGTAAGCGAAAATTCTATGTTAACACAATTATTTTGTCGGTATAATGAAATAAAGGATCTGGATGTAAGCAAAAACACAAAGTTAGAGATATTGTTTTGTGGAGAAACTCTAATATCGAGTCTTGATGTTAGCCGAAATATCGAATTATCGTTATTGAATTGCGAGAGTAGTCAACTGATAAATCTTGACGTCAGTAAAAATACCAAATTAGTAGAATTGCAGTGCAATAGTAATCCTTTAACACAATTAAACGCAGGTAATAATCCAAGTATGACTACATTGGTTTGTAGCGACTGCCGGTTAAATAGCTTAGACGTGAGTGGATTAACCTCATTGACTCATTTAGAATGCGGCAGTTACAAAGACGATCCTGATAGTCTCAGCAATCGCATAACAAGCTTGAAAGTTAACGATTGTATCTCACTATCGTATTTGAATTGTCAAAATAATCAACTGTCCCGCGAGGCGCTAAATAGTTTGTTTGAAACCCTGAACGCGACTACGATAAGTTATGGAAAAGATATATTGATTTCCAATAATCCCGGCGCAAATGATTGTGACAAGAGCATTGCAGAAAATAAGGGATGGTATGTAACTAATATTTTCAATTGAACATTATATAGCACAGGTAGCATGAAAAAGATAGTATTTGTACTAATCATTTTAACATTAGCATTCGAATCAGGTTGCAAAGAACATGAGCCGGCCGGAGGAAAAGAGAGTGAGAGTGGCTTTCCTGCCGATAAGGACAATGAATTTGCCGATGGTTCGGGAATTGTTTTTCCGGAACTCAACGATCAGTTACTTACGAATTTGGAATTATTGGGAAAAATCTGGGGTTTCCTAAAGTATCACCATCCGGCAATCGGAGAAGGGAAATTCAATTGGGATAATGAATTATTTCGCATCCTTCCAAAATACCTGAAAGCAAATAATAATGATGATAGAGATAAAATCCTTACCGACTGGATTAATCAATACGGCGCAATTCCCCACTGTGCAACATGCAGCGCTACTTCTACTTCCGCTTATATCAAACCCGATTTGTCGTGGATAGAAAAAAGCAACATTAATAAGGATTTGAGAGATAAACTCAATGAAATATATCAGAACAGAAGTCAAGGAGAACACTACTATATCTCAATAGAAACGCTTAAACCTGCATTCTTACATGAAAGATCGTATTCCGGTATGGTTTATCCCGATGCAGGTTTTCGTCTGTTGGCTCTCTACAGATATTGGAGCATGATTCAATATTTCTTTCCGTCGAAATATCTGACCGATAAAAATTGGGATGATGTTTTGAAAGAATACATTCCCGTTTTTATTTCGGCGGGAGACCAATTGGAATACGAATTGGCAGCCGTTCAAATGATTGGCGAGGTAAATGATTCTCACGCTGTTATAGTGGGAGGAGGCGATGCAATAGATGCATCGAGAGGGGATAAATATGCACCGTTTAGGGTGTGGTTCATAGAGGGTAAATTAGTCGTAACGGAATATTATAATCCGGAATTTAAAGCTTCAACCGGATTGGAGATTGGTGATATTATCACCCACATCAATGGAGAAACGGTTGAATCTATCGTCGAGAATTTAAAAAAATACTATCCCGCATCCAATGAACCGGCAAGGTTACGGGATATGTCGTTTGATTTACTGCGTTCTAAATATAATTCCATCAACATCGATTATATATCATCGGGTCAGGCAGGACAAAAAGAATTGCATCTTTACGATCAATATAGTTTAAATTTATATGGTTGGAATAAAGTAAATACTGATGAAAAATGTTATAAACTATTGGATGGAAATATCGGCTACGTGACTTTGGCATCCATTCGTAGTGAAGATGTTTCCGCAATTATATCCTCTTTTAGTAATACAAAAGGGATCATTATTGATATTCGTAATTATCCGTTAACTGGTACTGATTTCCCTGGATATTTTGTTTCAAAAACCGTTCCATTCGTAAAATATACCGGAGGAAATGCCGATAATCCGGGCGAATTTAATTTCTTCCAAGAAGAACCCTTAATTAATTACTTTGGACAAGCATATCAAGGAAAATTGGTAGTTATAGTGAATGAAATTACCCAAAGTGCGGCAGAATACACTACGATGGCTTTCAGGGCGGGCGACAATACTACTATCATAGGTAGCCGGACTGCAGGCGCCGATGGTGACGTATCATCCATCATGCTACCCGGAGGATTGCTAACGAGGATTTCCGGCATTGGCATCTATTATCCGGATGGAAGGCAAACCCAACGGATCGGCATCATTCCCGACATTTGGATTGAACCAACCATAGCAGGGATCAGAGAAGGACGCGACGAACTGTTGGAAATGGCAATAAAAGTTATTAATGAAGAATAATAGAATGCAAAATACATAAAGTGTATGTATCAATCTTTAGAAACATATCTTTTCCGCACTCCTTATTTTTCATTTTCTGAGCTGCAAGATTTTTGTACAAAATCGCAAGAACCTGTTTTCAGAGAAATGTTGCAAATTGCCACCCCTGACCTGAGTGAAGGTATAGGCAAAGAATCGGACAGGGCGCAACAATCGGCATACCGTTATTACCAGCGCGCTTGTAGCCGGCCTACACCGTTTGGGTTGTTTGCGGGATGTTCATTAGGTAGATTAGGAGAATGTACGGAAATTCAATTATCAGAACAAAAAAGATATAAACGTGTTACTCGCTTAGATATGAATTATATATGCGCTTTGACACAGCAAATCGAAAAAGATAGAAATATTCGTGAACAATTGTGTTATTATCCCAATAACAGCATGTACTCTGTTGGTAACAACTTAAGGTACGTGGAATACCAGTATCGAAAAATGCGGCGTGTACACAGAATCACACAAGTTGAAAGTTCGGATTATTTGAAAAAGGTATTGGTTATTTGTAAATGTGGCGCAAATTTTTCTAATCTGGCATCTTCATTGGTAGACGATGAAATTACAATCGAAACCGCCTCGGAGTTTATCCATGACTTGATTGACGCCCAAATATTAGTTAGCGAATTAGAACCGGTTGTGACCAATGTACAACCCCTGAGTTCGTTAATTACAAAATTGAAAAATTTGCCAAATGTAAACAGTCAAATTACAACTATTTTATATGAAATTGAAGCGCTTCTTTTAGCTGTGGATTCACAGCCCATTGGAACGACAGGGTATCTTTATCCTGAGATTATTGATAAAATTGAAAAAACAAAAATAACAGCTGAAATAAAATATTTATTTCAGACAGATATGTTCAAGCCGATAGAACAGGCATCCGTTAGTTCTAAAATAATTAAAGATATACAACAGGTATTACTATTTCTCAATAAGATAAACTCACCAGTAATACGGAATAATCTTTTACAGTTCAAAGAAAATTTTCAAAAACGATATGAAGAACAAGAAATGCCTCTATTGTTTGTGTTTGACAATGAGTTAGGTATTGGATATGCCGGTAATGCTTCAGGCGATATTAATCCACTGGTTGATGATTTATCGGTTCTTAGCAGAAATTCATCGTCCTTTCCCTCTATCCAATCGGTTCTGTTACAGAAATATCAACAACCGATGCAAAACATCGTCGAATTGACCGATGAAGATGTGAAAGACGCTGAGGCTGTATGGGATGATTTACCGCCCACAATTTCGGTAATGTGCCAAATTTTGCAGGACGACGATAAGGGACGTTCCATTTATATTCAGTCGATAGGCGGTCAAAGCGCTGCTAATATGTTGGGGCGTTTCTGCCACTTAGATGAACAAATCCTAAATCATACACTTACCATTACCGAGAAAGAAATGCAAATGAATCCTGATGTTATTTTTGCGGAAATTGTGCATTTGCCGGAATCACGCATTGGGAATATTTTGCTTCGTCCAATTCTTCGTCCATATGAAATTCCTTACCTTGCTAAATCTGGAGTTTCCAAAGAATTTGAACTGCAACCCGATGATCTGTATGTTTCCGTGAAAAAAAATCGGATTGTTTTGCGTTCCAAACGATTGGGCAAGGAAATTGTCCCACGAATGAGTACTGCGCACAATTTTACTGGACAGAATTCCATGCCGATATATCATTTCTTAGGTGATATTCAGCACCAAGCCGGACGCACCGGACTGTGGTTTAACTGGAATGAAGCAGCACAGTATTTTGATTATTTACCCCGCGTTGTATATAAAAACTGTATCCTTTCGCAGGCGCGCTGGACTGTTCGTGAAAAAGAGACAAAATTCTTAGTCGAAATAAAAGATGAAGCAGAACTCTTACAAAAAGTAAAAGAATGGCAAAATCGGAGAAATATTCCCGACAGTGTTTTGTTTGTCGAGGGAGATAACGAATTGTATGTAGACCTAAACAATCCTCTAAGCATACGAGCATGGCTATCTGTTGTTAAAAAACATCAAACGTTCTATTTAAAGGAATTTTTATTCAATCCTGAAACTGCAGTTGTGCGCGGTCCGGAGGGAGTTTTTACGAATGAGTTTATTTTTGCATTTTACAAAAAATCAATGGTAAAAAAAAGAATAGAAACATGGGAAACATAACATTTATACCGGGTAGCGAATGGATTTATTTCAAGTTATACACCGGCACAAAAACTGCCGATGCAATCCTGAAAAACGAATTGTACGGATATGCTAGTGAATTGTTGAAAAACGAGATTATTGATAAGTGGTTTTTTATTCGTTATTCCGACCCCGATTTTCACATACGATTGCGGCTTCATCTTAAGGAAACACAAAATTTTAATTACATTTTCAGCTGTTTTTATAAAATTTTGCTTCCTCTTGTTGATACAGGGATGGTATGGAACGTGCAATGCGACACATATAAGCGAGAAATGGAACGATACGGAGCTAATAGCATTTCAATCGTTGAAGATTTTTTTTTCATTGATAGCGAATTTATTATAAAACTATTATGCCATTTAAATGAAGAAAATCCTGAAGAACACCGATGGAAATTAGCTCTTGTATTAATTGACAGCTTCTTGTCTGCTTTTTCGTTTACACTACCAATACGAAAGGAATTGTTGAATACTATGGCAGAAAGTTATAAGAAGGAATTTGGATTTATACATCGTAATGCAAGTAAACAATTGAATGATAAATCTCGCGTTTATCGCAAGGAGATAGAAAGCGTCATGTTGTGGGAAACCGAAGTAACAGAACCCATTGACATCATCAAATCTCGTAGTATGGCAATTTTTTCGGTTGTTGATCAATTAGTCGCAATAGAAAGATCCGGCGAACTGCAGGTTTCGTTACAAGACCTATTGAAGAGCATGATTCACATGACGATGAATCGGTGGTTTCGTACAAAAAACCGGTTGCATGAATTAGTTATTTACGAATTTTTATCAAGATATTACACTTCGGAAATTGCAAAATTCAATAAAAATGCGCAAAAATGAAGCCATTAGATAAAATTGTACAGAAATTAATCATTAACGGTAGTTTGACAGATCAGCCCGGATTATTTTATGGGAAAACCGGTATTGTTGTTTTTTTCTTTCATTATGCACAGTATACCGGTAACGAATTGTTCCGGGACTATGCGATGGACTTAATTGAAGATATCCGAAAACAGATTACCTACCTATTCATTAATCGATATGACATTGGATTAGCCGGTATAGGCGTTGGCTTTGAATATATTTTACAAACCGGATTACTGGATGCAGAAGATAAGAACATATTCGAAGAATTTGACGATAGGATGTATCGAACAATAAAGTACGAGCAATATTCTAATTTAAGTTTATCTCAAGGTTTAACAGGATGGGGGCGTTATTTTATATATCGCTTGAAAGGTAGTTGCAATGAGGATATACAATTGCACAAAGCGTTAACATATATTGCCAGTGAAATTATACATAAAATATCAAAAAACGAAGTGCAAGAAAATGAAAAATTTGATGTATATCGTTTTTTCTACGATTTAAATAAATTAACAGGATATGCGGAAAAATACAGTAATATTTTATATCAATGCATGAAATGGAAATGTATCAGTGAACTTGATATTCAAAAGATTTTCCCATATATGAATAATTTGCAACGTATGTATGCCTGCCAAAACTATTTCAGCTTTGATTTAACAGAAGAAATCTCTCGAGAATGGAAAAAATGGGAAGAAACCGATAATAATACCCTAATGAATGTCGGATTATTAAATGGATGGACATCAGAGGCTTTATTGCATTTGACCTTTTCTGGCAAAATGAATGTTTCATGGATAAATCTATTATGAGTATGATTAATTTGTATGTCTTTTTTTACGAAACAAAGCGCTCGGCCATTTATGGCATTGGAACTTACCTTAGAGAGTTGACAATGGCGATAAAAGATTCTGAAATAAATGTTTGTGTGATTCATTTATTTTCCGATAAAACGGATATGGAAATAGATATAAAAACAGACGGAATCAGTTATTGGTATATCCCTGCTCCTATCATCGGTGATTTGTCTTATGAAAATAACAGACAAAGTGAATTATACTATCGCAATGTAGTATATTTGTTGCGATTACAAATTAAAGATACAGAAAGGCTCGTTTTTCACCTAAATAACAATCACAGTGGTAAATTAGTTAATGAATTGAGAAAAACATTTGATTGCAGGATTATTGCTACGGCTCATTATTTCGACTGGAGTTTTGTCATTTATGACGACTTGCAACAATTGCGTAAGATACTAAATGATAAACAATCTAATGTTTTCGGTGAAAATTTTAAAAAGTCGATAGAAGAAGAAAAATTATTTTTCTCGAATGTAGATCATGTTATTTGCCCGTCGAAATATATGTATGAAGTTATATGTCGAGATTTTGGTCTTGATTCGGCCAAAATATTCGTTATTTCAAATGGTTTAACTGATGGGAAAAATACAATATCCAAAATGTATTTTTTGCGGAAGAAATGGATAATATCGTCAAAAGAAAAAATTATTCTTTTTGCCGGTCGCTTAGACAAAATTAAGGGAGTGAGTTATTTAATTAAGGCTTTTCGAGAGGTTTTAGAAAAATTTCCAAAGTGTCGCCTGATGATAGCCGGTAGCGGTTATTATGATATGTATTTTCAAGAAGCTAAAGACATTTGTACTAAAATAACTTTCACCGGATTATTGGAAAAGAAAGAATTGTATGAATTGTATCAAATTGCCGATATAGGGGTAGTACCATCTTTGTTCGAATCGTTTGGCTTTGTAGCTGTTGAAATGATGATGCATCAATTGCCAATTGTAGCAACAGCAACATCAGGATTAAACGAAGTCGTAGATGATACCTGTGCATTAAAAGTTCCGATTATTTCTTATTCAGATAGGGTCGAGATTGATACGGGTCTTTTTGCCAAAAATATACTGTATCTGTTACAACATTCGAAGAAATCAAAGAAAATGGGATACAACGGACGAAAAAGATACCTGAAAGAATATTCTTCGGAAGTATTTCGTAGAAATATGATGAATTTTTACCAATCATTATTTATTTATGATACCACAGATAATACATCAAATATGGGAGGAATGTGAAGAACCCATGCCACATATTTACAAGCAACTAAGTGAAACTTGGAAGAAATATCATCCCGGCTGGAAATATGAATTTTGGAATGGAGACCGAATGAAGGATTTTGTAAACAACAACTATCCTCATTTGGCAGAAATGTATTTTGATTTAAAATATAATATTCAACGCTGGGATGTTATTCGTTACCTTATTTTACATAAAATAGGGGGAATGTATATTGATTTCGATTACGAATGTTTAGAATGTTTTGAACCCTACCTCACAAAAGAAAAATGCTACTTTGCCATAGAACCTGAAGAACATAGACATTTACTCAAGAATAATATATGTATTACAAATGCATTGATGATCACCCCTCCCAGCCATCCATTTTTTGAAAGTGTAATTGTACATTTGCAAAAAACACCTGTTATATATACAAATGACAAGTTTGATGATGTGTTGAATTCTACCGGCCCTAGGATGCTGTCTAATCTGTACGAAAAATTCGAAAACAAAAACAAAATTCATCTTTTTTCGCCGGATTTGGTAATGCCCTGGTCTTTAAAAGATGTGCGAAATTATTTAAATGGAATTGCTGATGAGGAAATGTTAGAAAAGAAATTAGAAAAAGCCATCGCAATCCATTATTTCTACGGATATTGGTTAAAGAATGATAAATGAATAACTTTTATTTTTTTTACTTGTGATTAATACCTTTTTTCCCTTCCCTCAATACCAGCAATTAGACTCCATGGATTGCGGCCCTACTTGTTTACGCATGATTGCGAAACATTATGGACGCAACTACGCTTTACAGAATCTGCGTGAAAAATCTTTTATTACTCGAGAAGGAGTTTCTATGCTGGGCATCAGCGATGCTGCCGAAAGTATTGGAATGCATACCCAGGGAGTGCGAATTACTTTGGAACAATTGATAGAAGATGTTCCTTTGCCCTGTATTCTGCACTGGAATCAGAATCACTTTGTGGTGCTGTATAAAGTGAGGATGAAAAGGGGATGGCGGTTCAAGTCCGCCATGACAAATGGCGCAAAGGAATTGCTTCGCTTTGCTCGTAATGACGATTATATGTTTTATATCGCAGATCCGGCGGGAGAGAAATATATAATGACCCAGGAAGAATTTGGCAGGTGCTGGTATAGCTCAAAAAGTAAGGAAAAAGATACAGGAACGGCATTACTGTTGCAACCTTCACCCGACTTTTACGATCAGGAAGATGATAAAGAAAAGCAGAAAAAAAATTTAGGATATTATATCCGTTATTTACTTCCCTACAAGTCACAGTATGCCCAAATCATCGTCGGGATGATACTCAGCAGCATCCTGTCACTGATACTTCCTTTTATCACACAAGCAGTAGTTGATCAGGGCATTGGAAATAATAATTTGAATTTCATCACCCTGATGCTGATTGCTCAATTAGTATTGGCTATTACTCAAATGGGAATGGGATTTATCCAAAACTGGATCACTCTGCATACCAACACCCGCATTAGCATTTCTTTGATTTCCGATTTTTTGACCAAACTGATGAAATTGCCCATTCGTTTTTTTGATGCCAAGAATATCGGCGATATTTTGCAACGCATTGGTGATCACGGACGCATTCAAGACTTCCTGTCAAGTACTACTATTTCCACCTTGTTTTCTTTCGCCAATTTTTTTGTTTTTGCTTTTATACTGGCTTATTACAACTTAACCATACTGACTGTTTTCGTGGCAGGAAACGCTTTATATATCACTTGGATATTGCTGTTCATGCGTTACCGGAAAAAATTGGATTACAAGCGATTTACACAAGCATCAGCCAATCAGAGCAACCTTGTTCAGTTGATAACCGGTATGCAGGAAATCAAGATGAACAATTGCGAAAAGCAACAACGCTGGAAATGGGAACGAATCCAGGTGAAATTGTTCAAAATAAGTATTCAAGGAACAGCCTTGAGGCAATACCAGCAAATCGGATCCCTTTTTTTCAGCCAAACTACCAATTTATTTATTTCGTATCTGTCGGCAAAAGCAGTTGTGGAAGGGAATATCACGTTGGGTATGATGATGTCGATCAGTTACATTATCGGTCAACTTTCAGGGCCTATAGGACAAGTTATTGGTTTTGCCCAGTCGTTGCAGGACGCAAAAATCAGTCTTGAACGGCTGAATGAAGTTCACAATCAAGAAGATGAAGAGCAAACCATCGAAGATAAAATCAAACAACTTCCTGTTAATAAAACAATTAAGATGGACAATGTTTGTTTCAGCTACGATGGAGCTGGACACGATTACGTGCTTGAAAATTTGAATTTGACGATTTCTCAAAACAAAGTAACTGCCATTGTGGGAGCAAGCGGAAGCGGAAAAACTACCATCATTAAACTTCTTCTGGGATTTTATCCGCCGACCAAAGGAAAAATTATAATTGGCAATATTCCCTTAGAAGACATCAACCCTCACCTTTGGCGGCAGAAAACAGGAACAGTGATGCAAGAAGGTTTCATCTTTTCGGATACTATTGCCAATAATATTGCTGTAGGTGTAGAAGAAATCGACAAAAAACGATTAATCCATGCCGCTGAGGTAGCAAATATCCGTGATTTTATCGAAGGTATGCCATTGAAATACAATTCGAAAATCGGAATGGAAGGTAATGGCCTCAGTCTGGGACAACATCAACGGCTTATGATAGCAAGGGCAATATATAAAGATCCGGAGTTTTTATTTTTTGATGAAGCAACCAATTCTCTCGATGCCAATAATGAAAGGATCATAATGAACAATCTTGAAGAATACTATAAAGGAAAAACGGTGGTGATTGTTGCCCACCGACTAAGCACGGTTAAACATGCCGACGACATTATTGTTCTTGACAAAGGTAAAGTGATAGAAGAAGGGACACATGAAGAGCTTACAAAAAAGCGGGGAGCATATTATACGTTGGTGAAGAATCAGCTGGAACTGGGTGCCTGAATATGTTTATCTGAATCCATTAATGAAAAGATTTTCAAATCGGAGATACGTTTCGGCTACGCATTCACTTCCGATTTGAAAAAACAGAATGAATTGTTTATTTGAAAAAAATGTTATAAATTTGTATTGTTAAATTAGCAAGGTATCAATTCTAAACTGAAAAATTTTGATCTAACATATAGGGTGGAGTATAGTGGTAAAAAAATCTAACATTTTATTAACATGAACGAAGAAGATAAAATAGAGTTACGTAGCGAAGAGTTTCAGGACGTGCTCAGCGCTGTTCCTCCATGGATTTTGCGATGGGGAATTACAGTGATAGCTTTCGTTGTTATTGTATTGTTAGCGGGTAGCGCTATAATTAAATACCCGGATGTTATTCCGGCTCAAATTATCCTGACAGGTTCTACTCCGCCAGCAGACATTGTTGCACATGCTTCAGGAAAAATAAAGCAATTGTACGTTAGCGATAATCAAGAAATAAAAGCTGGCGATTATCTTGCAGTGGTCGATAATCCTGCACAAACTGATCATATTGTCAATCTAAAAAACTATTTGTATCAATTTGATTCAAGTAGTGAACAGATAGCATTACCTGATAAGAACTGGCATCTGGGTGCCCTACAGCAACTCTATACTTCATTTTTCTCCACGCTGTTTGAATATGGTGAATATAAACGATTGGCCTATTTTTATCAAAAAAAAAGGATAACATCGAAAAGGATTACCCAATATGAAAAGCAATACAGTACTTTACTTAATCAGCAACGAATAATTGAAGAACAATTTGAAATTGCCCAAAAACAATACAGCCGCGATTCTATGCTGAACAAGAGAGGAATATTGTCGAATGAAGAATCGGAAACTTCTAAAAATTCTTTTTTACAAGTTCTTGCTTCACGTGAAAACATGCAAACAAACTTAGAAAATATGCAAATCCAAATCGGACAATTAAAGGAATCGATGTTAGACACGGAACAACAAGAGATAGAAAAGTTAAATAGCTTGCAAACACAAATTCAATCCATGGTTTCGCAATTGAAAGCAGGAATTGTGGACTGGGAATTGAATTACGTGCTGCGAGCTCCTATCAAAGGAAAAATTACCTTTTCAAAATATTGGATTGAGAATCAAAATGTTTCGGCTGGAGATGAAGTGTTTACTATTGTTCCCGATTCGTCTTACACCATCATTGGGAAAGCAATATTACCTGTTGCCCGTTCTGGAAAAGTGAAAATTGGACAAAAGGTTAATATCCGTTTGGATAATTTTCCCGATAACGAATATGGTATTTTAAGAGGCAACGTAGAAAATATTTCGTTAGTTCCATCCCAAACAAATCAGATTTTGAACTATACTGTAGAAATTGTTCTTCCAAATGGTTTAACAACAAACTACCGAAAGAAACTACCTTTTCTACCGAATATGCAAGGAAAAGCGGATATTATCACTGAAAATATTTCCTTGCTGGAACGGTTGGTTTTGCCAATAAAGAAGATATTGAAGGAAAATGATTAGGGGTTGATGTAAAGTAACACAAATGAAGCAAAAACGCAAATTTTCATTGGATATGGGCATGTGTTTTTTTCTATCTTTCCTTTTTTTGTGTAATTCCCATGTGCTTGTCGTGTGAGCATACTTGCATTCAGTACCCTTGTAATCTGTTTGTTGGCAGTGTTTTCGGAAATTTGAAGCTACGTAGGGTCTGCTGATTTATTCATGTATCCAACAAAAGAACCATATTTCCAATTAAAATGATACCCTGTATCAATAAATAATCCACTCCCTATTTTCTACAGAATGATACCTTTATAATTTATCAATAGAAAATGCCTGCGACAAAATCTTCCTTTGTCCGATAGAGCATACCTCGTGAATGTTCTATTTTTCAACAGCCAACCTTATTTTTACCTTATCTCAACAACCAACCAACTTTATTTTTCACCTTATTTCAACAACAAAATAACCTTAGTAGCAAAGAATTACAAAATACCCCCCAATCTTATTACCTTATTCCCCATCCTTCATTCTCCCCGTCAAGCCAACCGTCATTGGTAGCCCAGCGAGGAATCTGCCTTCAATTCGACTTTCGTCGACTCCGGTCGAATGAAATAATAATCTTCCCTTTCTCCGAAGGAGATAAACGTGAATAATCCCCAATGAAGCGAAGCGATTGAGGGTAAAAGCGAATACCACAGCCCTGTAATACCAACGTTAATCTTACGTTATTTTTACCTTAACCCACATTGCAACTATTCAAGTTATAAGTCTCTGTAAATTGGTTATATCCATTTTTTCAAATTCCGATTTGTGCACTACAAATTTTCGTTTGGAGAAAGGTTGAGATTTGTATTTCAGG
>Ga0123357_10000223_pt1 | contig 53671 bp, 38 predicted proteins | sample TergutEmb28metaG_FD_89873 | JGI IMG/M metagenome (GOLD analysis project Ga0123357, IMG submission 89873) | Embiratermes neotenicus P4 segment gut microbial communities from Petit-Saut dam, French Guiana - Emb289 P4 | ecosystem: Host-associated > Arthropoda: Insects > Digestive system > Gut ...
TATTTCTCTTTGATATTCTTTGCGAAATTTATTCAGTGATTGAAAAAAAGCACTAAATAAATATTCGTCTTTTTTAGAATATTTGTAATTTTGATTTCCAATAAAACCTATTTCGTCTAATGCAATCATTCTTTCTCTAAAATTATCTGTAAGCTCCATAATTAAGTTGCATTACTTATTTCATTTTTTACAAAGGTACAATTATTTTTTGAAATATTATTCTTTGAACAACCAATAACTACCAGACCTAATAACATTAAAAAGATTAACTTCATCATGATGCAGAGATAGGATTTTCACCGGTAAATTCTTTAAATAATGAGGCAAATGTATTATAAAAAATAGGAATAAACAAAAAAACAGGACACTTACCAAATTATTTTTACCACAAAGTTCACAAAGGATGTTCACAAAGGGCACTAATATTTGATTATTTTGCGAGTTTTAACGCATTTCGACTCTTTGATAAATCAAAATTAAAAAATGTGTTAGTAGAAGTGTCCCCATTTTTTATCATTTCAATTGCTTTTTCCAACAGTTCATCTCGTCCTTCTCGAATTCCTTGAAGGGTAGGTTTTACCTCAATATCCGGCACTATGCCAATACGCTGAGTTTCTCTCTCATCCGGATAATAAACACCAATACCAGACATTCCGGCTTTTAATCCGCCCGGTAATGGGATAAATGATACATTTCCGTCTGCTCCCTGCGTTTGGCTGCCAATTACAACCGTATTATCTCCAGCCCTGAATGCCATAGCGGTATATTCGGCTTGGCTTATGGTTTCTTCATTTACAATGACGACTAATTTTCCTTGAAAATGTTTTTCTGATTTAGGTGTTTCAAAAACATTAGAGTAATTACGGTTTCCAGCATTATTATCTAAAAACTCCATATTACGACTAAAATTAAATTCTCCCGGATTATTTATATTTCCCGTTGTAAACATAGCAAAAGGCTTTCTTTTCGAAGTAAAATAATTCCCCAATGAGAAAGGTACAAAAGTGGCAGGATAATTCCGAATATCAATGATGATTCCTTTCGCATTTATAAAAGCCTTTTTAATAGGAGATATTTCTGTGTCTTTGATGGTTTCAAGTGTAATATATCCGATAAACATAGAATCTTTATCTATCATTATACTGTCGTAGGATAATTTATTACTTCTTTTGTTCATATCCAAATCAGACCTTTTGTACAATGTTAATTCCTTTTGCTTTATTGTTCCGGAAGAATTATAAACAATATGAATTGAATGATTATTCGAACGTACCAAATCGGGTGCAATGTAATACATGCGTGCTGCTTCGTTCGATGCCGGATAATATGATTTGATACTGTCAATAATATATTCTATCTTCTTGCCGTTTATATGGGTTATGAAGTCACCAATTTCCAAACCTGCAGTTTCTTTCAATTCCGGCTTGAAATAGTCAGTAACTGTTAATTTATTTTCAATAAACCGAACCCGAAAAGGAGCATACATTGTTCCTCTCAATGAGTCTATTTCATTTGTCAGAAAAGGTGCATACCTTATTTTTATCAGTGAGTCTATTTCATTTGCTCCTTGAAAAAAATGTCTTGCGTGCGTATCTTTTGTTTCGCCTAAAAGTTGAAGTAAAGTCAATTGGTATTCCAACTCCGTTTTTGCGTTAATAAATTTAGGGATATATTCTCTTAATACTTCATCCCAATTTTTGTCCGTTAAATACTTATACGGGAAAAAATATTGGATTATGTTCCAGTACCGGTACAACGCCAATAAACGGAGATTTTTGTCGGGGAAAGAAGTTGAATAAGGTTGTTCGTTTAAAAATTCAGGATTACTATCATCGAACGCCTTCTTAATATAATAATGAGTTCCCTGGAGCCTGTTTTGATAGATTTCTTTTATCTTTTCTTTTAAGTCTGTACTCATATTTCCGTTTTCAAGCCATGAAAAATCAGGTTTCTGATAAGCATCGGCAGCTGTTTCCTTACAGGTCGTACATACAGGCAATTCACCGTATTTTTCTATCCATCGAAGTAGTAATTCGTCCCGCTGCCCGGTATCATTTACGTTCAGGTATTGGGACAAAAACTGAAATAATTCATTATCCCAATTATATTTACCTTTTCCAATTTCAGGATGATTATACTTTAAAAAGCCCCATATCTTCCCCAGTAATTCCAAGTTGGTTATCAAAGAATCTTCTTTGATTTGCGACTCTGCAAATGTATCAGAATTCGGACTTTTCGTTTGACAGCAACCTGATGAAATTAAGGTTGATAGCAGGAGCAAAAGAAAAAAATGAGCTTTCATACGTTTTGTTACTTTTCCTTGTAAAATGCAAAAATAAACTCATTTGTAAAAACCCCTTCTTCACCCCGAACAACAAAAGAATACAGTTTTTATAAATTAGAGAGGACTTCTAAAAACTATTTTTTCTCAACATGATTCATTCAAAGAGTCGAAGTCCGTTAAAGCTCTGAGGAAAATCGCGCTAAAGTAAGCTAATATTTTTGAGAAAAACAACATTTTCATCAAAATAGTTGACTGTTTTCTCCTTCATACATCTTTATCTTGTTTTCCAATTGTTGTATCGTCTCCCAAGACTGCTTACAAGATACATGATGTACGACAATATAAATTGTGCCAGGTCTGGGGTTCTGAATTTTTTTTTACCACAACGTTCACAAAGAATGTTCACAAAGGACACTAATATTTGATTATTACCCTGAGTTCGGGATAAGAAGTTTTTTAATGTATTGATATTCAATCTGCAATTTCGCCGTATGCGATTCATATCCATAGAAAATAGTGCCATACAATCTTCCATTGCCCATAGGGCATTCACGGTGTATGTCCTACCCTTAGAAAGCGGTTGGATTGGGAATCGTATTCTATGGATATGAAAGCCCTGACGGGCTATCTCTTATTCCGAACTCAGGTTATAAACAATATAAATATCAGCGTTTATCTGTGCTATCCGCGTCATCTGCGTTCGAAAACACCTTGGGCACACCCTCCATAAGAAATTTTTGCTATTGTTATCGGTTGCATTTTATATAATCCATTGACAGGTTATTAGCAAATGGCATTGTTATTACAACCATGATGCATATTATTTTCTATGAATTATCTTTGGCAAGAAAAAAATTGCATGTATGGAAACACTCATTCACTATTGTTTTTGAGATATGCAACAATTTTTTTACTTTTGTTTGTAATTATTAGAAGAACAAGTATGGAATAAAAAAGTAGCAGGGAGATAACTCTCCTAATAATAGAGACATATATAATAGCGTTATTGCTTATATTTTAACTTTTTGAAATCTCGACAATTTCAAATTATCCATCTGAGTAAAGCGATGATGCTCACGCTGCAAGCGTGGGCTTTACTCGTGTTTGATGGATAAGGTAGTCGAGAACCTCAAAAAGTAAATAGTGAGTTTTGTCTACGCTTTTTTTATGTCTATCAATTATGGAATAGACTAAAAATCAGATAGCATGGAATTAAATGAATTTATTCTCAACAACTTTCAATGGGATGAACTAATCTGCGACTACTTTCAATTAGAATGTAAATCTTTTATGGAAACAAACAGTTATCGGTTAATTGAGCAAAAATGTAACAATAAATGTCTGAATCCGAACGAAAGGCAACAATTGCACAAGGAAGTTCAATCTGTATTTATCCTGTTAATTAAAATAATGAAAAGGGCATGCCGGAGTTTAACCGAAAAAGACGTCCTCTTTTGCTGTTTGGAAAAAGCAGGCTTGGATAACTTTACGATCGGTCACTGCATGGGCGATGTCAACAAACAACCGATCAATCAACGAAAGTATCGTATCAAGAAAAAAATGAAAGCAGTCAATTGCGATTTCTTGTTTGATATGATATTCAGTCGTTCGTTGCCGGTTGCTTGACATCAATCATGACATTGTTATTTTCTACATTTCTAAGCATTAAATTTTAAGCAATTAACAATTTGCATTGTTATAATTAAATTAAAGCGGATTACTTTATATGAATTATCTTTGTCAAAATTTGTTATCACATGGAATCCATCATTAAACAAAAAATTGACTTGATAGCCGAATGTATTTTTGATAAGATTCAAAAAGGACAGAGAGAATCTTATGGTCTGTATTCCGAAGAATTCGGATTTTTATTGTTTTTGCTATACTACTTAAAATATTCCAAAAGTGAAAAATATACATCATTGACAGAGGACTATGCGGAAAAATTATTGGAGAATTCCGTAACCGTAACAGGATTGCATACCTTTTGTTCAGGACTTTCCGGAATATTGTATTTGTTTGAGTTTTTGCGTGAATATGATTTTATAGACATCGATGTTAACGATGTTCAGACGGTGCTGGATAATTACCTTGTAACTCGAATGAGACAGGATATCCGGCAACAGAATTACGATTTCATGCATGGCGCTTTGGGGGTTGGATTATATTTTATGAAAAGAGGAAACCATCCCGAATATATACAAGAATTAATTGATTTTTTATATTCTACGGCAGAGAAAGATACAAATAATAGCATTTTCAAATGGGAATCCATTATTGATCATGAAAAAAATAATAGAGGGTATAACCTCTCATTAAGTCATGGAATTTCCAGCATTATTATATTCTTAGCTCGTGTTGTTAAGAGTGGTAAATCCGAAACAAGCGTAGTAGAGATGCTTACAGGAGCTATTAATTACATACTATCACAGGAAAAGGATTTTACCCAATTCGGTTCTTATTTTTCCAGTCACATACCTAAAGATAGTACGGAACCTGTTTTAAAAAGTCGCTTAGCCTGGTGCTATGGCGACTTGGGAATCGGAATGGCATTGTGGCAAGCAGGAAAAGCATTGGAAAAAAAAGAATGGGAAGACAAAGGTTTTGAAATTTTGCTACAATCAACACAACGTCGAAGTTTCAAAGAAAGCTTTGTTCAAGATGCCAGAATTTGTCACGGAAGCGCCGGCATTGTTATGATATACCGGCGTATGTATCTTGAAACAAAAGAAAGTAAATTTCAAGAAGCCATCCGGTATTGGATCAATCAAACATTGAATTTTTCTCGCTTTGAAGATGGATTAGCGGGATATAAGGCCCTCTATAAGGATGAGTGGAGATGTGATTATTCGCTTTTAACGGGAATAGCCGGTATAGGACTTGTTTTACTGTCTTATTTGAGCGAAAATCAGCAAATTTGGGATGAAATGCTTTTATTGTCATAGTTCCACAGCCTGTCACTCGTCTCCTGTCACTCCTAATAACTTCAACCTATTAATTAGGAAGAAGTGTAGAAGGCGACGACGTTCTGATAAAAATCAGATAGTCGAAATCATCAGATATTTTCCTGTAAAAGAATTCATTCGGGTTTTCCCCCGACGCTCCAATGTCTCTATATGCTAATCGTTTCATTAACCATTCGGTATCTTTATTTTTATCTGATTTTATTCTTTTCAAATCCAAAATAAAAATCGGCTCGTTTAGTTGGTTCAGTAAATATTCCAAAGTACCCGGATATGCTTTTATTGCTTCATGTTTTGTTGCTTTAAAAGAAGTAAGGCCATTGTTGCCTGAAGCCGTAAAACTTCCATCAAAGAAAGTGAAGCCGAAAGTGGCGTAGTTGTCGCCAAGTTTTTGTGCAAGATAAGAACCCATCGCTTGCTCTGTTTTCATAATGTGTCCATTATGCGCCCAAATAACGAATTTGGAATTCGGATTATTTTCTTTTATCCACATAAAATTATCCGCCATGCACCGGTCTCGCCACTCATTATTATTTAGTTTCAGATACTGCCGTATTATGTCGATATTTTGTTGCAACCAAGCCTTATCTGATGTTTCAAATGCTGACGTCTCAATCGTATGCTGTATGAACGTTAAAATAATTTCACTTTGGCTATTATCTGTAATACCTCTGTCCTGTTTTATTTGTTGCTTTCGATCATTGATTTCATCCAACCTGTTTTTCAAATCGGCTATTTTACTTTCTATTTTTTTATTTCCTTTCAATTTGCAGCGTAATTCATCAATCGCCCCGGAATAGAATTGCATATCGAAGCCGGTAAATTCAATGTGTTGTTTCGGCTGATTAAATTTTCGCATCCATTCAACCATATTCAGCACTTCTTCTGTACGCCATGTCCAAAAATGCATGCCGGCAATAAGTTTATTCGGGTTGCCTTTTCCTTTAGCAGTATAGTCGTTGAGTTTGTAAGATTCCGGCATATTTGCTTCCATTGAAAATATATCGAAACCATTATTAGCAGCCAGATATTGGATGATACGGTTCTTCATCTTGAAAATTTCACTCGATCCGTGAGAATTTTCGCCCAAGGCTACAACCGTGCTACTCCCGATCAACTTATTCAGGACCGTAAGATCATCCGTATTTCCGCCGTCAGGTTCATACGTTCTCAGCGGATAGATATATTTTTTCAAAGTAGCAATTTCATTTTTAGAAAGAGATTTTTTCAAATGACTTTTTATATCGCTAATATCTTTGCCATCAATGGCAATTTGTAAATCGTCCAACCACATTTTTCCCTTCCCTGCCAATAATCCCCCGATGACAATTTGCTGGGTTTCGGCGGGATTTAAGGGTAATGTTATTTTGTATTTTTTCCAATCGGAAGTTCCTGTTATCCCATTTTTCTGCATATTGTCAAATGCAATTCGAGGGTCGATCTGCATCCACAAACCTGCCCAACCTTCTGTGACGTTCTCCGTTTTAATGTACCCGGATAAAGTAATGTTTTTTCCTTCGTAATTTTCCGGAAGACTCATTGTTATAGGTTGAAAATAAGCAGAGCCTCCTGTAAATTCAATGGCCATGGAATACTTTCCTGATTTAACCGTTACCGAATCTAACGAAACCGAATAATTATTTTGAGGATAAATATACCATCCGGAAGGTTGACCATTTAAAATATCTTCGAAATTTAGATTTAATTTCGGGCCTGTATCTTTATTCTTTGAACAGCTTGTTATTAACAGGAATGAAAGAAAAATTGAAAAGAGGATTTTTGTTTCCATAACATGTTGTAATGATTAATTATTTTGCAACAAATGTACAGTTTTTTCACGATGAATGGACATGTATTTAATAATTGTTATTATCTATTTTGTAATTAATTGATAATAAATGTCTGAAATAAGCAGTTTGTTATCGTAATTTGACAAAGTGTATTGTCTTATCTATTAATTTTGCACTTGTGAGAATTATTAAAATATTTATTAACATTCATTTTTTATTTTATGAAACTTAAGAGATTAGTATTAAACAAAGAGGTTGTCGCAAGAATAAGTGATGACCAAATGAGTCATTTGTTAGGTGGTTCGTATTATACTCCAGTGGATAAAACGTACGTAGCGCCTAATTATTATGCTACTGCAACTGTTCAGTATTCACAAGCTGGAACTGGTTGCAACGGTGAAACCTGTGGATCGGCTTGGACGTGTAATGGCTAATAATGCTACGCATGAATAGGCGACTCAAAAAGAGCGAAAGGACCTATCTGGTTAAAAAATCGGATAGGTCTTTTTCTATTAAAATTCAAAATTACTATAGATAATTACTTATGTATAATTCATTTCGAACTTTTCTTTTTCGAACTCCTTATTTTCCTTTTTCTGCTATTTCTGATTTCGGGATAAATCAACATAATCCTGTTTTAAGGGAAATGCTACAAATAGCTACACCGGACTTAAGCGAAAGTATTGACAAAAACTCAGACAAAGTACAATATTCTACGTACCGTTATTATCAGAGAGCCTGTACCCGATCCACTCCGTTTGGCTTATTTGCCGGCTGTTCGATGGGTACTGTTGGAGAAGATACAGAAATTCATTTGTCAAAACAAGAAAAATATAAACGCTGCACACGATTAGATATGAACTATATCTGTGCATTGACACAGCAAATTGAAAAAGAGAGGAATATACGTGAGCAATTGTATTATTTTCCCAATAACAGCATCTATCTTGTTGGCAATAATTTTCGTTATATTGAATACTTTTACCGGAAAGCAAGTCGTATACACCAAATTGCACAAGTAGAATACTCAGATTATTTAAAACGTGTGCTGGATTTGGCTGAAACAGGCACACGATTTATCGAGTTAGCAGCAACACTTGTAAACAATGAAATAACAATTGAAGAAGCTATTGAATTTATCCACGAATTGATAGATGCACAAGTGTTGGTTAGTGAATTAGAATTGGCTATAACTAATCAACAACCATTAACTACGCTGATTACTAAATTGAACAAAATACCAAATATGAACAATCGAATTACTGGTATTTTATCCAAAATTGAAGAACAACTCACTAACATAGATCGGTATCCAATAGGCGATTCTGGTGCCATTTATCCTGCAATTATCAAAAATATTGAAGACACAAAAATAGAAACCGAAATTAAATATTTATTTCAAACGGACATGTTCAAACCGGTGCAGCAAGCAACCGTTAGCCAGAATATAATTAAAGACATTGAACAAGCTTTGATCATACTTAACAAAATAAATTCTCCAACCATACAACCCGCTATTACAAAGTTTAAAGAAAATTTTCTGAAACGATATGAAGAACGTGAAATGCCATTGCTGTTTGTATTGGACAAAGAATTAAGCATCGGATATGCAAATAGCTCTTCCGGCGATATAAATCCTTTAGTTGATGATTTGGCAATGCCACACGATAAATCAAATACTGAAGTCTCCATACCCTCTATACAACCCATTCTGTTACAAAAATGTCAACAGTCAATGCAAAATGTTATAGAGCTAACCGATGAAGACGTAGAAAGTTTAGAGGCTGTGTGGGATGACCTTCCACCTACTTTTTCGGTAATGTGCCAAATTTTACAAGATGATGATAATGGGCGTTCTGTTTACATCCAATCGGCAGTTGGTCAAAGTGCTGCTAATTTGTTGGGACGTTTCTGTCATTTAGATGAACAAATCTTGAATCATACGCTTTCCATTACTAAAAAAGAATCGCAAATGAATCACGATGTAATTTTTGCTGAGATTGTCCACCTGTCAGAATCAAGGCACGGAAATATTCTTCTCCGTCCTGTCCTTCGGCAGTATGAAATTCCATATCTTGCAAAGTCTGGAGTTTCAGCAGAATTTGAAATAAAACCGAATGATCTTTATATTTCCGTGAAAAATAATCGGATTATATTACGATCCAAACGATTGAATAAGGAAATTATTCCTCGTATGAGCACTGCACATAATTACAGTGGACTGAATTCCATGCCAGTATATCATTTCTTGTGCGATATTCAACATCAGAACAGGCGTTCAGGGCTTTGGTTTATGTGGGATAATACTGCTCAACAAATGGATTATTTACCACGGGTGGTTTATAAAAATTGTATTCTGTCTAAAGCTCGCTGGATGGTTCGCGAAAAAGAAACGAAAATATTTATTGGGATAAAGAATGATGATGCACTTTTACAAAAAATAAAAGAATGGCAAGCCTGTAGAAATATCCCCGACGTTGTTCTGCTAACCGATGGCGACAACGAACTTTATATTGACATGAATTATCCATTGAGTATTCGTGCGTGGCTATCTGTAGTGAAAAAACGTTCGTCTTTTCAGTTGGAAGAATTTCTATTCAATCCCCAAACTGCTGTTGTTCACGGACCTGAAGGTGTTTTTGCCAACGAGTTTATTTTTGCTTTTTACAGAGAAGCAATGACAAGAAAAAGTGATAATTAGTAGTATAACAAGAGTATAGATATGGAAATAAGGGCTTTCATACCGGGTAGTAAATGGATGTATTTAAAGTTGTATGCTGGTACAAAAACCGTCGATAATATACTAATCAAATCAGTTGCTCCGATTTTAAAGAATTTGCAAAAAAAACATTATCTTGAAAAATGGTTTTTTATCCGCTATTCCGATCCCGACTTTCATTTGCGAATCCGGTTGCTTGTGCATGATGCTCGATGTACAGGTGAGATTATTAGCCTGTTTTATCAAAAACTAAGGCTATGGAATGACGATAGCCTGTTATGGAAGGTGCAATTGGATACGTATAACCGGGAACTGGAACGGTATGGAAAACATTTGATTGAAGAAGCCGAATCGGTTTTTTATGCCGACAGCGAATGTATTTTGTCCATTATTGAAAATTTGAATGGAAACGAAAATTACCGTTGGATGATTGCTTTGAAGCTAATCGATGAACTGCTATCCGATTTTGGTTTTAGTATCGAGGAAAAACAAAAGCAGATGGAAGAAATGAGTAAGGCCTATAAAATCGAGTTTGGATTTAATGAGTTTAACTCCAAGCAATTCAATACCAAATTCAGAGACCATAAAAAAACGATTGAATCGGTATTGAATAACAGTCTTAATGAAGAAGCATTTACTTCCTTATCTCAACCGATACAAAAACGCACCAAACAATTAATGCCCGTTGTTGAACAAATAAGGAGAAAAGCAACCAAAGAATATAGCGTGAATGAATTATTGAAAAGCTACCTGCACATGATGCTCAACCGGCTCTTTCGTTCCAAAAACCGCATGCACGAATTGATACTGTATGACTTTATGTACAGGTATTACACCAGTGAAATAGCAAAACTAAAATATAACTCATAAAAATACATATATGAAAAAATACAAACAAGTAACGCCGGAAGAAACAATCGATAGAATAAAGAAAATTCTAACCCGAGTTGGGATAACAACAAAAGATATGCATTTTGATCAATATCCCTTTTATTCCTGTCGAATTACCATTGGTAATTCCCGCTTATCTACTTTCAATATCGGAACCAATGGAAAAGGGAGATCATTTGAATATTCGATGGCAAGTGGTTATGCCGAGTTCATGGAACGATTACAAAACTTTGTTTTATTACCCAACAGGCAATATACAACAAAAAAATATCTGGATACCCTCCCTCCTGACTCCGAATATGTAAAAAAAATGATTGAAAACAATTTGGTCTTAGATTATGTCTATGATAAAAACGAGGAGGTCTGGGATATTGAAACGATCATAAGTCATTGCAAGGACGATTTATTGAAATTACTCTGTGCCGACACGGAAGAGGATATTTTAAAATTCCTCAAAACGAAATTAAAAATAGAAGAAAGTTTTATGATTCCGTTTTTCTCGGTCAATGATAATACAGAAAAGTTATTACCCATTAATATTATCTCATCCACAACCGCATCCAATGGCATGTGCGCCGGAAACACAAGAGAAGAAGCATTAGTGCATGGTTTTTGTGAAATATTTGAACGCTATGTTGCCAAACAAATTTATTACAACGAAATAACGCCGCCAACTATCCCATATAGCTATTTTGAAAACACTCCGGTCTATGAAGAACTGATGTATTTGAAAAACAATTCAAATTTTGAAATTATTATAAAAGACTGCTCATTAGGTAAAGGGTATCCTGTAATTGGCGTTTTATTTATTGATCAATCCAATCAAAATTACAATTTTAAATTAGGCGCCGACTTTGTACCTTCGATTGCATTGGAAAGGTGCTTAACGGAAGTTCACCAAGGAGGAAAAATCAAGCTATTACCGAATATAATCATTGATTTAAAGGATAATTTGTTCAATGATTATATAGAGAATTTTATCGATCATAATTTTCAGAGCTTCGTCATTGATGGTTCCGGATATTGGCCTGCTTCATTATTTCTTGACAAGCCATCGTATGTGTTTGAAGGATTTGATAAAACGTATGGAAAATCAGACAGGGATGATTTAGATATCTGTATCAATCTTATTAAAAACGAGGGATACAAAATTTATATAAGGGACAATTCAATCGCAGGATTTCCGACATATTATATTTGTATTCCCGGATTTAGTCAACTTATTAACATCAAAGAGCTTTATGGACTTGGACTTTTTAAGAAAACATTTTTTGATATTTCAGTAAAAGAACTGCATTCCATTGATAAAGATAAAGCCAGGACAATAGCCTTTGCAATAGATGAAAATTACCAGTTAATAAAATATTATAATAGAAATTATCAGGCTGATTCTTATTTATATAATACGGATCAAGATTTGTTGGAATTAAATATAGAAATATTGGCTTTTATGCTGTTTTATTTCATTAATGAAATGGATAAAGCAAAGAAATACATGGATTTATTTTTAACAGGAAAAGAGAGAAGATTGTATCAATATCACTATGCTATTTCCGATTTTATCTATTTCAGACATATAAAGCAAAAATCTTTTGAAGAAACACAAGCCATACTACAGAAAATGTATGGTACATCTATGGCCGAAGAAGTTTTATCGGATACAATGGATCCGGATAAAGTATTTAGTGACTATCAGTTTCCTAACTGCTTTCACTGCGAGAATTGTCCTGTTAGCAAAACATGCGCCCTTGAATATGTATTACGAATTCAAAAAAATATACAATTAATGGCAGAGGAAACTCAAATTAAGCAAGCTGAACTTAGTGAGATTTTGAAAAATGATTTGATGTACAGGTATTAATCAGTGAAACAGCGAAAGGAGAAACAATTATGCAAGAACGTATTGAAAAATTCAATCAAATGCTTATGGATATCGACCGAAAGCGCATACCTGTCGGATTGTATCACGGGGAAATGGGCCTTTGTATTTACTTCTATGAAGTTGCCCGTTTAACGTCAGAAAAAAAATATAGCGATTTTGCAGACCGGTTGCTCGATGATGTTATAAACAGTGTCGATGAAAACAGCGCTATTGAGATTGAAAACGGATTAACGGGGATTTGTATGGGTATCAATTACCTGCTCGAAAAGGGATATACCAAAGGCAATCCCAACCATGTATTGAAAAATTTTGATGACAAAATTATGAAGACATTGCTATTTAACCTCATTTATGAAAAAAATATGACTTTACCTGCGATTCATATACTGACAGGCAAACTTATCTATTTGGCCGTTCGCTTGCAAAATATCAAGCTAAGCAAGGATGAAAGATGGATTATGCAAAATCTTATTATTGAGAATATAAACAAGATAGAATCCTGTGAAATTGAAAAATTCACCGAGCCGGTATTTTTCTCCTTAGCGGACTATTTTACTCCTCTTTATCTTCGATTGTTGCAGCAGATTTCTCAGTTGCATTTCTATGATTATAAAATTGAAAAAATAGTAGAAGGATTATCCGCTCCTCTGTTATACCGATATCCATTGAATAAAGCCAACCGGCTATTGCTTTGCTCGGCCATGAATGACGTGGCTGCTACGTTTAGTGGCATCAAAGGGTGGAAAGAACATATCGAGGTGTTGCAACACCGTCTTGATATTCCTTCCGTCGTTCATGAATTCCGGAACAAAAACATCGCATTTTTCAACGGATTGTGCGGATTGTATTATTTATTACGAAAGACAGGGATGGGGAATGAATACAACGATTTGTTTCTTTCAAAGATTACCCGTTCGGACATTTGGGATCAAGCATTGGCCAGTGATGATGCTCTGCAATCATCCATTAGTTTATACGGAGGATTACCGGGAGTGATTTTAACGTATTTACATATTTTACATCCTAACGATCCGGTGGTGTTCTTTGATCACGTCATCGGACAATATGTTTAACCCGATTAGAAAGATATTTCAATGAAAACAGATATACGAGACATGACTTTTCTCATACCCCTACGCATGGATTCTATCCTGCGATTGGAGAATTTAATTTTGTCGGTGCAGGCACTGTTAAAAAGCTTCGATACGAATATTACGGTTTTGGAAGCGTCGAATTATTCAAACGGTATCATACCAAAGATGTTGGGAAACAAAGTAACGTATTCGTTTACCGAAGACAGAGATTCGGTCTTTTACCGGACAAAACATTTGAATACGATGACGCTTCGTTCCGTCACACCCTACATTGGAATCTGGGATACGGATATTATCATTCCGAAAGAACAGATTATGGACGCCATAGAGAAACTGCGGCAAGGGATTGAAGTTGCCTATCCCTACGATGGGCATTTCTACGATACTTCCAGCGTTATCCGTGAATTATATATTCAAAATAAAAGCATCCGTTTTTTACAAAAAAACATAGCCAAGATGAGCTTAATCTATGGGCCAAGCATGAAGGGCGGCGCTATGTTTGTCAACAAAGAAGCATACATCCAGGCAGGAATGGAGAATGAAAAGTTTTACGGATGGGGCCCTGAAGACTTTGAAAGGTATGATCGCTGGAAAATACTGGGGTTAAAAATACATCACAGTCAAGGGCCTTTGTTTCACTTGACTCACAGCCGGGGCAGCAACAGTACTTTCCGTTCCATGGAGCAAACGATAAATACAAATAAAGAATTTTCGATTACCAAGTTTAGCTCGAAAGAAGAATTGCTTAAAAATATCGGAATTCCTTAGCTCCTATCAAAAGATTGCAAGTCGTCGCTTCGTCTGTGATGACGCTGGATGATCCCTTTTTCTTTCATCAAATAATTCTTAAACTCATCAAAGTCTTTTCCTAAGCTTATACTTTGTTTGCGGCCTTTCATAAACTCTTGCAAGCGTTCAGGGATTTCGATGGTATCGTGGATGATACTTTCGATGGTATCTTTGAATTTAGCCGGATGCGCCGTTTCCAAAAACACGCCGGTTTCACCCGGTTGAAGGCTTTCCGACAAAGCGCGATAACCGCAAGCGCCGTGCGGGTCGAGCAGATATCCGGTAGCTTCGTAACACGATGCAACGGTTTCCCGAATCCGGTCGTCCGGACAGCAATATCCTGAAATCAGTTGTGTTATTGCTGAATGATCGTGGCGATACAAATCCATGATTCGGGCAAAATTACTTGGATCGCCCACATCCATGGCATTTGCCAATGTCGGAATAGAAGGTTGAGGATGATAAACGCCGGTGAGCAAGTATTGCAGGAATATATCGTTCCTGTTGTTTGCCGCAATGAACCGCTTCACCGGTAATCCCATCCGGTGAGCGACCAATCCCGCCGTAAGATTACCGAAATTTCCGCTGGGAACGCAAACAACCACCTTCTCTTTGATACCCATCCGTCGCAGCCGGGCATACGCATTGAAATAGTAAAACGCCTGCGGCAGAAAACGGGCGACGTTGATGGAATTGGCCGAAGTCAGCCGTATTTTTTCGTTCAATTCCTTATCTAAAAAAGCGGCTTTTACCAATGCCTGGCAATCGTCGAAAACACCGTCAATCTCAAGCGAAGTGATGTTTTGTCCTAAGGTAGTAAATTGACATTCTTGAATAGCGCTCACTTTTCCTTTGGGATACAGCACGTAGACATGGATTCCGTCTACGCCGAGGAATCCGTTAGCGACGGCGCTGCCCGTATCGCCGGAGGTGGCAACCAAAACATTGATGTCTTTAATTCCTTGCTTTTTAATAAAGTAACCAAGTAAGCGCGCCATAAAGCGGGCGCCTACATCCTTAAAGGCAAGCGTGGGTCCGTGAAACAACTCCAGACTGTAAATCGAATGGTTGACAGGAACCAAGGGCGTTTCAAACGAGAGCGTATCATCGACAATCGCATTCAGTGCGGCAGGTTCTATTTCGTCGCCGAAAAATGACGAAGCTACCACCCGCGCCATTTCATGGAAAGACATTTCCGCCATGTTTTCAAAAAAGGCATCCGGTAGAACGCTGATTTTTTCGGGCATATAAAGCCCGCGGTCGCTTGCCAATCCTTTCAAAACGGCTTCTTCCAATGTAGCCGGCGGAGCTTGTTTATTGGTGCTGTAATAATTCATTTTACCCGGCTGATTTTGCTAAGGTATTTCCCTATAATATCAAATTCAATATTCACTACACTCCCCGGTTTAATCCGGTGAAAATTGGTAATTTCATACGTATAGGGAATAATGGCGACCTGAAAGCTGTTGTCTTGTGAATTGCAAACGGTCAGACTGACGCCGTTCACACATACCGAACCTTTTTCGACCGTGATGTATCCCTGCTTTGCCATCGCTTGATCCAATGGGTATTCAAATGTATAATACCAGCTGCCGCCGGCTTCTTCCACCCGGGTGCAAATAGCAGTCTGATCGACGTGTCCTTGCACAATGTGTCCGTCGAGGCGGCCATTCATCAGCAGGCTCCGTTCCAGATTTACCTTGTCTCCTACTTTCAGCAAGCCGAGATTGGAGCGATCGAGCGTTTCCCGGATTGCCGTCACGGTATAGGTATCTTCCGTCAGTCCTACTACCGTAAGGCAAACACCATTGTGCGCCAAACTTTGATCAATTTTTAATTCGTTGACAAATGAACATTTCAACGTTAAATGCAGATTCCCCTGATCGGCTTTACAAGCACTTACAGTAGCTGCTTCTTCCACTATTCCTGAAAACATCGTATGTATATTTTAAAATCATTGGTAAAGATACGCATTTGTAGCGAATTTTCAATTATATTTGCAGTCAAAACAACAAAAAAGAATGAGACCCCCTACCTTGCAATATTTCTATCTCGAGAAGCCAGCGGCGCTATTAATGGTGATAACTGTTTTAAGTGTTTTTATTTGGATTGGTTGCGGTGATTTTTATACCAAAGGCGAACCGCGCGAAGCATCGGTTTCCGTATCCATGCTTGAAAAAAATCAATGGATTTTACCGGATGTTTACGCAGATGAAATTGCCTACAAACCTCCATTGATGCATTGGTTAACTGCTGTTTTTTCGCTGCCCGGAGGAAATGTGACCCCATTGTCTGCGCGTCTTCCATCGGCATTGGCTTTCTTAGGTTTAATTATTGGTTCTTTTCTGTTTTTCGGAAGAACCCTTCGAATACAGGAAGCTTTTCTTGCCGCATTGATTTTGCTTACCGCTTTTGAAACGCATCGTGCCGCCATGACCGCAAGAGTGGATATGTTGCTCTCATTTTTGATCGTGTTGGCTCTGATGCTATTATTTCGTTGGGAAAACGAAAAAAAGTTGAAAGGATTTTCCTGGCCGATACCTCTCATTATGAGTTTGGCCGTCTTAACCAAAGGGCCGGTAGGGATTGTATTGCCTTTGCTTGTTTTTGGTATTTATCTCTTGCTCCTGCGATACAATTTTTGGAAGGTAACCGGTAAGCTCCTGTTGCTGGCATTGTCTGCATTGGTTTTACCGCTTATCTGGTATATAGCCGCTTATCAAAAAGGGGGAGAAAACTTTGTGCAGTTGGTTCTGGCGGAAAATTTGGGTCGTTTTTTCGATTTGAAGGGTATCGCCGTTTCGTATGATTTAGGGCATGAAAAAAGCTTGTGGTATAATTGGGCATCGTTAGCCGGCGGATTTTTCCCTTGGACGCTTTTACTTGTTATTTCTCTCTTTGGTTTGTCGTATAAGCGATTTCCAGGAATACGGTCTGTGTGGAACAGTACGCTTCAAATGGAGAAGATCAAGCTATTTTCGGCGCTTGCCGCCATCGTTATTTTTTTGTTTTTCTCTTTACCGATAAGTAAACGAAGTGTTTATTTGATGCCAACTTACCCGTTCATCTCTATTTTTATTGCTCAATATATTTTGTATCTCACGGAATATAAAACAAAGATCATCCGGATTTTTGCAGTTCTCATCGGAATCATTGCTTTTTTAACCGGTCTGATTGTATTTCTTACCATTACAACCCATTGGATCGATCCGGTAAGCCTGTTATCAAGTATAGTGAAAAATACGGATTTATCGACGCAAGTTTCGGCAATGTGGCAATCTGCTCATTTTTCGCAATTAGGCTCTGAAATTCTGTTGATTATACTGTGCTTTTCGATCTATATTCTATTCAATTCCTTCCGGAAAAAGCTTTATTTGAAATCTTTATATGCTGTATTCGGTGTATATTTCAGTTTATTTTTATTATTGGAAGGTTTGGTTCTCCCTGCTTATAAAGATGCCATCAGCGTTCAGCCAATAGCAAAAAATATGGTTTCCCATTATTCGATTACTGACAATAATGTATTTGTAATGAATAATTTATTGGAATATAGCAATATGTATGGGTTGAATTTTTACATGCACAATTATTTCCGGAATTTCGAAAAAGAATCGCCCGGCGAAGGGTATTTTCTTACAGGGATCGACAGTTTTAAGAAAGTGTTGCAAAAATACGGAACTTCATACAAATTTGACTTATTGAAAGAATACCCTAATTATACCCGCGACGGCGAGCAGATTATACAGCTTTATTATTTCAAGAAGAAGGATTTGAAATGAATCCGGATTGTCTATACGCTTTTCATTCCTTCCGGCTTTCCCCATACTCCTTTACTGTGGCAATTTTTTCCTCTAAAGGCATTTCCGCGTTTAACCAATGGATGGTAAGGCCTCGCCGTTCCATTCCGCGAAACCAGGTCATTTGCCGTTTGGCAAATTGGTGGATGGCTATTTCCAATTGGTCGTACATTTCCTGATAGGATAGTTTTCCGGTTAGGTATAAGGTAAGATATTTGTATTCAAGACCGTAATAAATCAAATCCTCGACAGGAATCCCGGATGCCAATAATCTTTTCACCTCGTCGACCATGCCTTCTTCGAGACGGGACTTTAACCGGCGACTGATTTTTTCCCGTCGTAAATTCCGGTCGATAGCTACTCCTATATTTAAACTGTTGATTGGTGCATATTCTCTTTGATCCGGTTTCTGCTTTAAGTAATATTCTTCAATTTCTATGGCCCGGATGGCACGTTGTGCGGAATCGACTTCCGTTTGGTTATGCAGTTTTTTATACGACCGGAGGATTGTCTCCAATTCATCGAGCGGTTTATCTTTCAGGCCTTCTCTTAGCTCACGATTTTCGGGAACATCCAATAATTTGTATCCCCTTAGTACCGATTCGATGTAAAGTCCGCTGCCGCCGCAAAGAATGGGAAGCCGGCCTTTCGCTTTGAATGATGCAAAAATCGTGTGAAAATCGTGTTGAAATTCAAACAGATTGTATTTTTCTCCCGGATTACGGATATCTATCAGGTGATAGGGAATCCTTTTTCCATTCAGCGCATATTCCGATAAATCTTTTCCGGTACCCAAGGTCATGCCGCGATACACCTGGCGGGAATCGGCGCTAATGATTTCTGTGTCTAAATCAGCGGCTAAAGCGACAGCAAAGGTGGTTTTTCCCGAAGCTGTAGGGCCTACTATCGTTATCATTTCATATCTCATTCGACAAAGATATAACAAATACCGTTTTACTGTTTGTAAATTTCATTTTTTAACGTACATTTGTGGGCTAAAAGAAAGTATTATGTATAACTAAATATAAAATTTATGTATTGGCTATTAAATTCTTCTATCGGCAGGAAATTTATCATGAGTATCTCAGGTATCTTTCTTGTTTTGTTTTTACTGTTTCACCTATCGATGAATTTGACTTTATTGTTTTCGACAGACGCTTATGATTGGATCTGCGAGTTTTTGGGAGCCAATTGGTATGCTATTGTAGGAACATTGGTTTTGGCGGCGGGAGTTGTCATTCACATTTGGTATGGGACATGGATCACGCTTAAAAACAGAAAAGCAAGAGGCTTCGAAAGGTATGCGTCTTCCAACAAGACCCAAACCGAATGGTCGGCAAAAAACATGTGGGTATTGGGCGCTATTATCTTTTTAGGATTAGTGATCCATTTTTGGAACTTCTGGTATTACATGCAGTTTGCCGAACTTATGCATTCGCCGAATGCGGTTACCGAAGGTTCCGGATTGGTGATTCAACTTTTCACTCAACCGCTTTTTGTGCTTATCTATCTTGTATGGCTATTGGCGCTTTGGTTTCATTTAACTCACGGAGTATGGAGCGCTTTTCAAACATTGGGGTGGAACGGTAAACTGTGGTTTTCCCGTTTGAAATTGATTGCGAATATCGTTGCAACGATCGTAATGATTTGTTTTGCGGCAGTTCCGGTTTTCTTTTTGATATCCAGTATGATTAGTAAATAAATAGTAATATGGCAAAATTAGATGCAAAAATTCCCAAAGGCCCCTTGGCCGAAAAATGGGCGAATTATAAAGATCACCAGAAATTAGTGAATCCGGCCAACAAGCGCCGGTTGGATATTATTGTGGTTGGAACCGGATTGGCAGGCGCTTCAGCTGCCGCTTCCCTTGGGGAATTAGGTTTCAATGTCTTAAATTTCTGCATTCAAGATTCTCCACGACGAGCACATTCCATTGCAGCTCAAGGAGGTATTAATGCAGCCAAAAATTATCAAAATGATGGAGACTCCATTTATCGTTTGTTTTATGATACCATCAAAGGCGGTGATTACCGTGCGCGGGAAGCCAATGTGTACCGCTTGGCGGAAGTTTCCAATAATATCATTGACCAGTGTGTAGCTCAAGGCGTTCCTTTTGCCCGTGAATATGGTGGCATGTTGGACAACCGGTCGTTTGGCGGAGCGCAGGTGTCGCGAACTTTTTATGCCAAAGGTCAAACCGGACAACAACTGTTGTTAGGAGCGTATTCTTCTCTAAGCCGCCAAATTCACAATGGCAACGTAAAGATGTTTACCCGTCACGAAATGTTAGATCTTGTGATTATTGAAGGTCGTGCCCGTGGAATTATTTCCAGAAATTTAGTCACAGGAAAAATTGAACGGTATGCGGCGCATGCCGTCGTTATCGCTACCGGCGGTTATGGAAATGTTTACTTTTTATCGACCAATGCAATGACCTCCAATGGTTCGGCGGTTATGCAAGTGTACAGGAAGGGCGCTTTATTAGCCAATCCTGCTTTTGCCCAAATCCATCCGACCTGTATTCCCGTACACGGCGATTATCAATCCAAACTGACACTGATGTCCGAATCCCTTCGTAACGACGGCCGGATTTGGGTGCCTAAAAAAATAGAAGACGCGCAGGCCATTCGTGAAGGCAAATTACGGCCTACGGCGATACCGGAAGAAGATCGCGATTATTATTTGGAACGCCGGTATCCTGCTTTCGGGAATTTAGTTCCGCGCGATGTTGCGTCACGGGCAGCCAAAGAACGGTGTGATGCAGGCTATGGCGTTGCCACTACCGGCTTAGCCGTCTATCTTGACTTTTCCGATGCTATCCAACGGTTAGGCAAAAAAACGGTGGAAGAACGGTACGGAAATCTGTTTCAGATGTATGAAAAAATAGTAGCCGACAATCCCTACGAAACTCCGATGATGATTTATCCGGCCATCCATTATACGATGGGAGGCATTTGGGTGGACTACGAATTGATGACTACCATTCCGGGATGTTTCGCTATTGGCGAAGCCAATTTCTCCGATCACGGCGCTAACCGGTTAGGCGCCTCGGCTTTGATGCAAGGCTTGGCTGATGGTTATTTTGTCCTTCCTTATACGATTCAAAACTATCTGGCCGATCAAATTCAAGTATCGCACATCACTACCGATTCTCCGGAATTTGCCGAAGCGGAAAAAGCCGTAGTCAAAAAAATCGACCGCTTGATGAGTATTCAAGGAACGCGTACGGTCGATTCCCTTCACAAAGAATTGGGTCATATTATGTGGGAATATGTAGGTATGGGCCGGACAAAAGAGTCGTTGGAAACAGCATTGTCCAAGCTTAAAGTCTTAAAGAAAGAATTCTGGCAGGAAGTACGTATTCCTGGCGAAACCGATTCGTTGAATACCGAATTGGAAAAAGCGCTTCGGGTGTCCGACTTCATTGATATCGGCTATCTAATGGCGCTCGACGGGTTAAACCGGAATGAATCTTGCGGCGGACATTTCCGCGAAGAATATCAAACGCCTGATGGCGAAGCGCTCCGGGATGATAACAGCTTTTCGTACGCCTCTTGTTGGGAATACAGAGGAGAAGACAAAGATCCTCTATTAAATAAAGAATCGCTCGATTACGAATTTGTTCAAAGGCAGCAAAGAAATTATAAATCATAATCAGTGACGAGTGACGAGTGACAAGTAACCTGTCACCCGTCGCTCGTCACCTGTAACTAAAAAATACAATGGAAAAAATAATTAATATTACATTAAAAGTTTGGCGACAAAGAGGACCGAAAGAAAAAGGCAACTTTGAAACTCACCGGTTAGAAAATATTTCAGGGGATACTTCGTTTCTGGAAATGCTCGATATCTTGAATGAACAATTAGTGAACGAAGGAAAGGAACCCATCGTTTTTGATAATGATTGCCGGGAAGGGATTTGCGGAATGTGTTCGTTATACATCAACGGTCAACCCCATGGCCCGGACGACCTGATCACCACCTGCCAATTACACATGCGGCATTTTAACGACGGAGATACCATTACCGTTGAACCTTGGCGTTCGGCTGCTTTTCCGGTTGTACGAGATTTGATGGTTGATCGACAGGCCTTCGATAAGATTATTCAAGCGGGTGGTTATATCTCCGTGAATACAGGAGGCGCTCAAGACGCCAATGCCATTCTTATTCCCAAAGCCGATGCCGATGACGCGATGGACGCTGCTTCCTGCATCGGATGCGGAGCGTGTGTGGCTACGTGTAAGAATGGGTCGGCCATGTTGTTTATTTCGGCTAAAGTAAGTCAATTGGCGTTGTTACCTCAAGGACGGATAGAAGCCAAAGCGCGTGTGAAAGCGATGATTGCTAAAATGGATGAATTAGGATTTGGTAGTTGCACGAATACTCGCGCCTGCGAATTAGAATGCCCCAAAGGCGTGTCGATTAGCAATATCGCTCGCTTGAACAGGGAATTTTTATCGGCGAAATTCAGCGATTAAGCAATGAAAAATAAATAACCTTTAACAATAATCTCCGTGTAACTCTGTACCTTCTCTGTGAATCTTCGTGTAACTGTTTTATTACACAGCGAATCACAGAGAAGGTACAGAGAATCACAGAGACCTGTTTTTTATAATTATAAGTAAATTCACATTCCTGACACTCCCTTACCTTCGTGGCTTCGCTTCCGTATTGTTACGCGAAGAAGAAGTCGTTGATCTTTGCTGTTCTACTCTTTTATTTTCATTTTGTGCTGCTTGAATCTGCCTGGTTGTCTGCGGGGCTGCCGAATTTTTTACTTTCGGTTGAGCCGGATTGGGTCGATAGACAGGTTGTGCCGGTTCTTGCTGAGTAGTCGTCTGTGCACCTCGTGTTTGTGGGGTAGCCGGTTGCTGCGGTTGCTGAGTTCGTGTTTGTGGGGTAGCAGCCGGTTGTTGCGGCTGTTGCGTTCGCGTCTGTGGGGCAGCCGGTTGCTGCGGCTGTTGCGTTCGTGTTTGTGGAGTAACTGTCCTGTTATTGTTATTCTCCGGAGCACTGGTTGTCGTTCTGTTGTTGGACGAAGGACTGTCTGTCCGGGTTACGGGACGATAAACGCGCAGTTCGTTGCTGCCAACTCCAGCGCTCCTGTTATCCGAAACATTGGTTACACGCATGGGCTGAATCGTTCGACCCGTATATCTTTGAACTTCGGTAGCGCTCGGCCCCATCGTATAGCGCCGGTTGTTTTCCGTACCATAGTTATTAATAATCGTCGTATTCTTAATAATCGTTACGTTTCGTGAGCGATTGACGTAATAGTTTCCAATATTCGTCATTCCCATATACCTGCCCGGCATGAACGTCCAGTAACTCGACGGGAATAAATTCATAGAAAGCGTAACGCCAAAGTTCATTCCCGGCATCAACGGCGCCCATCCGTACATATCGGAACCGGAACCCCATGCGACCCATGCCGGTCCCCAAACATAGCCCGGTACCCAATACCAGCCATACGAATTATGGTAGCCCCACCGGCCGTAATGGAAGGGCGCCCAGCCCCAGGGGTAATCGGAAACCCACGTCCAGCCGTATGTAGTATAAGTCCAATATCCTTTGGTATAATAAGGTTGAAAATTAGGAACGTTGGCAATCCACACTTGTCCGTATGGAGCTATATTTACCCAACTTCCGTAAGGCGATAATTGATTGTAAAAGTCGTTAAAACCTACCGGCGGCTGAACTGCCGATTGTTGATATCCCGCGTTAGGAGCCGGTTGCTGATTATAATTGTAATAATAATTATCGTTGCCCGGCTGTCCATCGCCGTAAGCATCGCCGTAATTATACCCGTTGTTTGAACGGTAACCTCCGTCGTTATAGCCTGTTTGAGCGTAAGATTGGCAACCTGTAGTTAAAAGCGCTGCAGCTCCAATGCCTGCTACTATGAATAAATACTTTTTCATTGTTTTCATTTTTTATCTTGTTGATTAATAAAAATTAAATACAACCACTCTCTTGTACTGTTTCTGTTAATATGACTAAAGAATAAAAATAAAGTTTAAATTATAACAAAGATACGCCATTATTTTGCAGGAAAAAAATTATTTGTACTTTTGTAAACGTATTTTGGTTTAAACGTAATAAATTAAGAATATGACAACAAAAGATACTGATTTATTTCCGCCGCAGGGCGATTTAGCTGTTCGTATAAGACGAGTGCAACAGATGCTGGTAGAATCCGGTGGCGATGCTGCCCTTATTTCTACCGATGTGAACATCTATTACCTTACAGGTATGGTTTTTTCGGGATTTATCTTTCTTCCGGCGGAAGGAGAGCCGCTTTGGTTTGTTCAACGTCCTTCCGGTTTGAAAGGGAAGCAAGTGATATACATTCGCAAGCCGGAAGATATTCCTGTCGTGCTAAACGAACGAGCCATTCCTTTACCGAAAACTCTTTTTCTTGAATCCGATCAGATTACGCATAACGAATTTCTTCGTATGGAAGCAGCGCTTCATCCTCTTGGAACAGGGAATATGACGGCTCTTCTGCGGAAAGCGCGAATGGTGAAAACATCCTGGGAAATTGGACAGTTTCTCATTTCAGCCAAAAGCCATGCGGAAATCTTCAGTGTCATACCTGAACTTTTTCGGAAAGGGATGACGGAAATAGATCTTCAAATCGGTATGGAATATATTATGCGAAAAATGGGTTCCATCGGTTATTTCCGCACCTTTGGCGCTAATATGAAGGTTTTCATGGCGAGCGTTTTGAGTGGAAAGAACGCCGATGTTCCTTCGCCGATCGATTTTGCCTTGGGGGGCAAAGGAATCCATCCTGTTCTCCCTATTGGCGCAAGTGAAGATTTAATTACCGAAGGATCGGCAATCATGATTGATTTTGCAGGAAATTTCACAGCCTACCAGTCCGATATGACGCGGGTGTTTTCGTTCGGCAAACTTCCTGAGATCGCATACCGGGCGCATCAGGTTTCGATCGATATGCATTGCCGGTTGATGGAAGAAACGAAACCGGGAACGGCCTGTTCCGATATTTATAATCGTGCGCTTGCCACGGTCGAACAATCGGGTTTTGCAGCAAACTTTATGGGATACAGTCAGCAGGCTAAGTTTGTGGGGCATGGCGTCGGTTTGGAAATCAATGAACCGCCGGTATTGATGAGCCGTTCCAGCGACCGGCTTCAACCGGGAATGATTATTGCCTTCGAGCCTAAGTTTGTATTGCCCGGCATCGGAGCGGTCGGAATCGAAAACTCGTATTTAATCACAGACACCGGCATTGAAAAGCTGACGGTGGGGGAAGAGGGGATCATTGAGCTGGGTGGATGAGATAAAGAATAATTAAAAAAATGTAATTTTCCCACTCAGCCACAAAAACAAACATACAAAAACCAAAGCCGGCAACAGATTCATGATCCGTAGCTTTTTGATATTCAGAATATCCAAAGCTAAACCGATCAATAAGATTCCGCCGACAACGGTTATTTCGTTGATGTAATTTGCCGGAATATCTTTCCCGATAAGACTGACTATAAGTGTGATTCCACCTTGATAAATCAATAAGGGTACTACCGAAAACAATACGCCGATTCCCAATGCCGACGATAATAAAAGAGAGGAAAAACCGTCTAATAACGATTTGGCTTTCAACAATTCCGACATTTTCCCCGTGAGGCCTTCTTCTACCGGACCCAATATCGACAGCGAACCCATGCAGAACAGGAGGAAAGCCGTTATTAATCCTTCGGTAAATTGTTCGTTTCCTATTTTGAATCGTTTTTTCAACTGATCGCCCAACCGGTTCATCCGCTCTTCCAAGCGGCAGAATTCACCGAATAATCCGCCGGCAATCAAACTCAGGGCGACTACTAAAGGTGCGCTTATTTTCAACGACATCTGTATGCCTAAAATAAGCGTAAATAGACCGACTGCTTGAAAATAAATGGTGGTATATTTTTCGGATAGCGCTTTTTTTAACGCCAACCCGATACTGCTTCCTGCGATTACTGCCGCTGCATTAAGAATTGTACCTAACATAATTTTATTATAAATGAATCGTTTGCTCTTGCCCTGAATAATGAATGGTCGCATGCACTTGTGGAGCATCAATTCCACAGACTTTATCCTGAGTCACATAAACAATGCGAAAGACCCGTTCGCGGAACATACCCGTAAATTCTCCGTTTTGTTTTCCTATTGTCAGTGTTTTGTCTTTATTGTTATATGTAAGCGGAATCGTAGCATAAGCGCCTTTTTCGTAATTATAGTTGACGTCCTCATCTTCATAAAGCGTGAATTCCCCGTCTGCTCCGGCATACACGAAAATCGTCAGATCTTTCTGATTTTCTGTCGTATTTTGAATAACATCACCCATAGGTAGAATCGAACCGGCTGCGGCAAACAATGGCATCCGGTCGTAAGGCGCATCCACTTTCAATCGTTGTCCTCCGGCCGTAAATTGACCTGAATAAACGGAATACCATCCTGCACCTGCCGGAAAATACACTTCCCGCTCGCGGGCTTTGTAGGTATATACCGGACAAACCATCAGGTTGGGGCCAAACATGTACTGATCGCCGATGCTCAACACATTCGTATCGTACCCGAAATCCATAACCAACGGACGCATGATGGTGTAATCATCGAAATAGACCCTGCCGGCTAAGGAATAAATGTAAGGCATCAATCGGTAGCGCAACTGACTGTAATATAGCATAGACTGATAAGCTGGATGTGTTTCGGGCGCTACATTCCAGATTTCCCGGTATGGATATTGGCCGTGACTGCGGAACAAGGGAACGAAAGCGCCAAACTGATGCCAGCGATTATTCAGTTCTCGCCATTCTTCCAAATCTTCCGATCCGGGCTTGGCTTGAACGTAACGTGATTCTACACAGAAACCACCGTCGTCCATTGTCCAATAGGGATTTCCTGTCATGGCAAAATTTAATCCCGCAGAGATTTGCGCTTTCATGTCTTCCCAGCGCGTACCGATATCTCCACTCCAGATAGCAGCAGCGTATTTTTGAGAACCGGCAAACCCGGAACGGGTTAATAGAAAGACGCGATTATTATGATTGGTTCCGCGTTGACCCTCGTAAATTCCTTTGGCATTCATCAATCCATACGTATTAAAATAACGGGTGGAAGAACCCAATGCCGTCGGATTCATCAATGCTTTACGGTATTCGATGGGAGAATTGGATAAAATATCCGGCTCGGGGGCGTCCATCCACCAGGCATCAAACCCGCGATAGTATAGTTTTTTGTTCATCTGATCCCAGAACAGTTGCCGCGCTCCCGGGCTGTAAGCGTCATAGAAAGAGCCGATGTAGCCTTTTCCTATCCAGTCGCGAACGCTGTCTTGAACCGCCCGGCGATACATCCATCCGTTTTTATCCAATGCTTTGTAGTTTTCTGTTGTGTAATAAAACTTAGGCCAAACGGAAATCATAAGGTGTGCATTCATCTTGTGCACTTCGTTAACCATAGCGGTGGCATCCGGATAGCGCTGCAAATCGAAGTCGTGGCTTCCCCACGCATCTTCAGGCCAATACGACCAGTCTTGTACGATATTGTCCACAGGAATGCGGCGTTGACGAAATTCTTTCAAAACATCCAGCAATTCTTTTTGCGTCTTATAACGCTCGCGACTTTGCCAAAAGCCCATCGCCCACTTGGGCATAACCTGCGCTTTCCCTGTAATTTCGCGGAAACCGCTGATAACATCATCCGGCGAAGCTCCATAAATGAAATAATAATCGATCTGATCTGCCATTTCCGACCAGAATGAAAGCTTATTCTGCTCCGCCGCAGGAACCGGACTTAATGCTTTCAGACTTAAATACGAAGTTCCTCCATCGGGTTTCCATTCGATTCTCAATTTGTATTTTTTACCTTTTTCCAAATTAGGCGAAAATTTGTATGAATTGGGATTCCACGCCGTGCGCCACCGTTCGGCAACCACTAATTGATCGTCTAAATAGACTTTCGTATAGCCTGCATAATACAAAATGAAGCGATAGATGCCCGATTCTTTGGGTTGAATTGCACCTTCCCAAGCGACCGAATCGTATCGTGAAAAGTTTGGCGGAAAATGGCGGACGGTTTCCAGATTGGAATAATCAATTGTACTCTCCTGGCGTTCCAGCGTTTGTTCCGGATTCCTCCGGTTTTGGTAGGTAGCCGTCAATCCTCCTTTTTTACCTGTTTTATCATACAGGGTAAATTGATTCAATTGCGCATAATCCCGAGGATCGCCGAATTTAGTCAACGAATAATTATCCCACAGCAGACCGTAATTTTTATTGGAAACGATGAACGGAATCGATACTTTGGTATTGTATTGATACAATACTTCGTTTTTGCCTTTGTAGTTAAATTCATCCGACTGGTGCTGTCCTAATCCGTAAAAAGCTTCATGGTCGGGCGATTCGAAAACTTGCCGGACGGAATACGCTTTTTCACCATCCACCTCCATGGGTTGAAAGGTCTTTCCTCCACCGGTATTTTCCACTAAAATAGGTTCGCCTTCTTTGTCTAAAAATGAAACTTCTCCGGTTTGCAGCGAAACGACTGCTCTGAGAACAGCAGTAATGATAGTCACCTCTTCGTCTGACTGCAATTCCATCCATCCCGTTTTGAGCGTTTCCGGATGAACGTTAATCAAGCTTTCACGTTTGGAAAATGCCGTATCGGGGGTAGCGGTTACACGAATGATGTTATTGTCGATTACCTGCAATCGAATTCTTTTGGGCGAATGAGCGGAAGAGGTATTCATACAAACGGTTACACCATCCTCGTTTTGTTCGACCAATGCCGGTTTACTGCATGCGGAAAAAATCACATATACAAATGTCAGGAAAAGGAAACGTGGAATATGGAATGTTTTCATACGTAGGGATGTTTAATCATTTATCGGGTATTATTATGTCGCACAAAGGTAAAAAAATATTTTTTTATCGACGAATTATAAACGAAATATTATCTTTGTATCCAAAATTTATACAATATGAAGAATCCGGTTTTCCGCTCATTACCCGTTTTTTTCGGTTTTTTTATCATGGGTTTTGTTGATGCCGTCGGCATTGCCACCAATTACATTAAAAAAGACTTTGCCCTGACGGACACCGTTGCCAATTTCCTCCCGTTGATGGTTTTTCTCTGGTTTTTTATCTTTTCGGTGCCTACCGGATTGTTGATGAACCGTATCGGACGGAAGAAAACGGTGCTGCTGAGTATGGCGATACAAATGGTAGCCTTGATCATACCTGTGGTTGCCTACAATTACAGCGCGATGCTCGTTGCTTTTGCGTTTATGGGCATAGGAAACACCGTTATCCAGGTTTCGCTCAATCCGCTCCTGACCAATGTGGTATCACCGCACAAACTGACCAGCAGCCTCACGTTGGGTCAATTTATCAAAGCCATATCCTCTTTTTTAGGGCCGATCCTTGCCGCGTTCTTTGCCCGTACCTTCGGCAGCTGGGAGCTCATGTTTCCAATGTATGCCGTTATCACCTTGCTGTCTTCGCTTTGGTTGCTGGCTACTCCCATTGGAGAAGTTCAGCTTACGGGAAAAACGTCCACTTTCGGGGAATGTCTGTCTATATTGGGCAACAGGGATATCCTCCTGTTTTTTCTGGGGATACTCACTGTGGTAGGGATTGATGTGGGATTGAATATCACAGCTCCCAAGCTGTTGCAGGAACGGACAGCGCTATCGCTCGAAAATGCAAGTTATGCCATCAGCGTGTATTTTGTATTCAGGACGTTGGGAGCATTTGCCGGCAGTTTCATTTTGTCGATCTTTTCAGCCAAACGTTTTTACATCATTAGCGCGGCCGCTACACTGGTTGCCGCCGCCGGTCTTGTTTTTGCTTCCAACCTTTACCTGCTGTATGTATTGATTGCTTTGGTTGGATTTGCCTGCTCGAATATGTTCTCCATTATTTTCTCTTTTGCCCTGAAGCGTTTGCCGGAAAAATCGAATGAAATATCCGGATTGATGATCATGGGCATTTCCGGAGGCGCTCTCTTCCCCTGGCTGATGGGCATGTTTTCCGATGCCACCGGAGCGCAGTGGGGTGCTGTGGTCGTTATTGTTTTGTGTTGTGTCTATCAATTGTTTTTGTCGGTGGTTGCTAAAGATACACATGAATTACAAATTACAAATTAAAAATTACGTCATGAAAAAGGTTTTATTAGTGTTTGTTACATTACTTTGGATGACAACAGCTATCTTTGCCGATCATTCTACTGGTATGGCCGATCAGGATAAAACAGCCGGTGAAATCAATATTCTTTCCGCAGAAGTTCAACCGGCGCTTATCTATGGAAAAAACAAAGAATTGCGACAACCGGTAATCCTTCAGATTACAAATCATGGAAAAGCGAAAATAGTAGATGTCCTGATCGACGGGAAAAATTCGGAAAAGATACAGCTCAATTCAGGGATTGACACCATCGAAGTAAGCGTTTCGGAAGTAAAGAAAGAAACGGATGTCGTCCTTGCGTTATCCGTGAAATCCAACATACTGAAACAAACTACGGTAAAAGCATTTCCGGTGAAAAACCGGACAATATACCTTGTGCAGCACATTCATACCGACATCGGTTATACGAGACCTCAAACGGAAATACTTGCCGAACATATCCGGTATATCGACGATGCGATCGAATATTGCGAATTGACGGATAATTATCCCGACGATGCAAAATTCCGCTGGACTTGCGAGGCGGCATGGGCGGTGAAAGAATACCTGCAAAATCGTCCGAAAGAACAGGTCGATACGTTTTTGAAATATGTCAAAGAGGGCAGGATAGAGGTCACAGGCATGTTTTTCAATATGTCGGAAATGGCTGACGAAAACACGTTAAAGACTTTCCTTGAGCCCATCCGTACATTTAAAAAATTAGGAATCCCTGTAACCACAGCCATGCAGAACGATGTGAACGGTATTGCCTGGTGCCTTGCCGACTATATGCCCGACCTTGGAATCCGGTATTTTACCATGGGCGAAAATGCCGACCGTGCGCTTATTCCGTTTGACCGGCCTACGGTTTATAAATGGGAATCGCCGTCGGGCAAACAAGTTTATGCTTACCGTTCCGACCATTATCATACGGGTAACTTCTGGGGCATTGCCTCGACAGATTATCAAACGATGGCACCCGCTGTTTTCCGTTACATCGAAGATATTGAAAGTAAAGGTTATCCGTTTGACGCTGTGTCGGTTCAATATTCCGGATATCACACCGATAATTCGCCGCCTTCCATGCACGAATGCGATGTAATCCGCGATTGGAACAACAAATATGCAACGCCCAAACTCAGAAACGCTGTATTTCGTGAGTTTATGGATTACATCACAGGGAAATATGCCGCTCAACTGCCAGTCTATCGCGATGCCTATCCCGACTGGTGGACGGATGGATTCGGTTCGGCAGCCCGCGAGACGGCAGCCGCAAGAAAAACGCAATCCGATATGACCGTCATACAGGGAATGCTTTCGATGGCAGTGTTGAAAGATAAAGCGATACCGTCGCAGGTTCCCGATGAAATCCGTCGGATTCATGAAAATCTCTTGTTTTATGACGAGCATACGTATGGGGCTGCCGAAAGTATCAGCGATCCCACTTGCGAAAATTCTGAAGTGCAGTGGGCTGAAAAATCTTCGTTTGTATGGGACGCTTTGAAAAATGCGCAACTCATGTATGAAACCTCTATCGGCTTGTTGCAACCCGACATATCCCGCGGCGAATATCCTACCGTTACTTTTTACAATACCTTGAACTGGACTCGTTCGGGTGTCGTAGAAGTATATATCGATCATGAAATCATCCCGCAAAACCGGTCGTTCAAAATAGTGGACGAAACCGGCAACGAAGTGAAAGCACAACCGTTGCGTTCGCGCACCGAAGGTACGTATTATGCTGTGTATGTCGAAAATATTCCCCCGATGGGTTACAAAACCTGCCGTATCATCACCGGAAAGGACGACCGGCCGGAATTGCCGCGTATTTCTTTGGATAACAACATTTTTGAAAATGAGTATTACAAAATCGTTTTTGATTCGTCGACCGGCGGCATCCAAAGTCTTTTCGATAAAAAGTTGCAGATCGAAATGGTGGATCCGAAATCGCCCTGGCAATTAGGAGCCTTTGTGTATGAAACATTAAAAGGCGACCGTTCGCAGTTGTCGAATTATAAATTAACAAGCTACGACCGTACGGGATTGTCGGATGTTCATATTAGCGCCGGCGCAAACGGTTCGATTTACCAAAGCGTATGGATAGAAGGTCAATCGGAAGGCTATGAAGAAAAATTCGGCGTGAAAATAGAAATACGCCTGTTTCATAACGAAAAAAGAATAGAGCTGAATTATGATGCAAGGAAATTACCGATCACCGCTCCCGATGGCGCTTATGTTGCTTTTCCCTTCAAATTAGACCATGCCAAACTGTATTTCGACGTGCAGGGCGGGGTAGTCAGTTCCGGTGAAAATCAACTCGAAGCAACCGCTTCGGATTGGAACACGGTTCAGAATTTTGTATCAGCCCGTAACGATAAGGCGCAGTTCGTTGTCGGCAGCAACCTGATACCCCTGTTTCAATTGGGTGGAATACGGACAGGAATGTACCAGCGCCGGAAAACCTACGATGTTCCGCACGTTTACTCGTGGGTAACCAACAACTACTGGACTACCAATTTCCGCGCTTCCCAGGATGGCGAATTGAAGTGGAGTTATTACCTGACGTCCGACAACGATACTTCCAATACGTTTGCCACCCGTTTCGGATGGAATTCGCGTATTCCGATCTATGCAAGGGTGATGCCTAAAGGCAAAGACAACAATCTGCCGGCAAGCTATTCGTCTTTTAGCTTCGGCAGGGATAATCTGTTGATGACCTCGGCGACACCTTCCATGGATAAAGGTTATATCCTTATCAACGTAAGGGAATTGGATGGGAAATCGACTCCTTTCCAAGTATTTGACAGCTCCGGGAAAACAGTGGAATTTTCGATTGTCAACGCTTTGGAAGAACTGATGCAGAACGGATTAAAAGAGGTTGATTTTGCTCCTTTTGAAAATAAATTTATAAAATTGAAATTGTAGTAGTATGGACTCCTGGCTATACGACGATCCCGCAAGTCAGGAGTTCTACGATTGTTAAAAAGATAGTAAATCGGCAGAAATTATTTCATTGTAATATTTTTATTACCTTTTTGCTTTCTTTGTTCATTTTCGCTTCAACCGTTCTTCAACCGTTCTTCAACCGTTCCCCGTCTTATCTTTCTCTTATCTTCCTCTATTGACATTTTGTTATTTTCAGAAACCTATATTCCTCCTGAGGAATGACCGGTTTTTATCAGGTTATTTTGTCTGTATCCATATTTTGTTTATTTTTGTATGAAATATTTATAGCAACAATGAAAAAAGGCAATCTTCTCGTCGTTGACGACAACAAAAATGTACTGACCGCATTACGGATACTTCTCGAAAACTACTTCGCAAGTGTAACTCTTTTATCTTCGCCTAAAAATATTCAATCCGTCATTCAGGAAGTCAGTCCTGATATTGTTTTGTTAGACATGAATTTCTCTGCCGGAATCAATACCGGAAACGAGGGTTTGTACTGGCTTTCGGAAATAAAAAAACAGGATACGGATTTGCCCGTAGTGCTGTTCACTGCTTATGCGGATATTGATTTAGCCGTCAAAGCATTGAAGCTGGGAGCAACTGATTTTGTTGTAAAGCCTTGGGATAATGCCCGGTTGGTGGCAACGCTGCAATCGGCTTACGCCTTGCGGGAATCGCGCAAAGAAGTAAAACAATTACGAGAAAAACAGACAGTTCTGCAAGGAGAACTTAATAAGGAGCACGACATTTGCTGGGGTGTTTCCAAAGCAATGCAGGAATTGCAGCGACTGATACAAAAAGTGGCTCTGACCGATGCCAATATTCTGATTACAGGCGAAAACGGCACAGGTAAAGAAGTGGTAGCCCGTGAAATTTACCGGCTTTCGCCCCGGAGCAAAGAAGTGTTAATCACAGTAGATATGGGCGCTATCACCGAATCGTTGTTTGAAAGCGAATTGTTTGGGCATGTAAAGGGTTCGTTTACAGATGCCAAAACCGATCGAACCGGTAAATTTGAAGCAGCTAATCGTGGAACGTTGTTTCTGGATGAAATCGGGAATTTATCCTATCCTTTGCAGGCTAAAATTTTGAATGCCCTGCAATCGAGGACAATTACCAAAGTCGGCGACAACAAACCGATAACCATTGATATCCGTTTGATAAGCGCTACGAATCGCAATCTGCAGGAATCGGTGCGAAAAGGGGAATTTCGCGAAGACTTGCTGTATCGCATCAATACGATTCATGTGGAAATTCCGTCGTTGCGCGATCGAAAAGAAGATATCCCCCTGCTGGCTGAATTTTTTCTGAAAAAGTACGCCCGGAAATATCATAAAGAGAATATTCATTTCTCCAATGAAGCCCTCGACAAATTGAAAGAATACTTGTGGCCGGGAAATATACGGGAACTGCAACATACCCTGGAAAAAGCCGTCATTCTTTCGGAATCCGACGTTCTACAAGCTGTCGATTTTTATCTGAATCCAATGGTTCAAACCGGTATCGATATTCCGGGAACCTTGGATGACTCAGAAAAGCGCATGATACAAAATTCGTTGAAGCGAAATAACGAAAATCTCTCGGCGGCGGCTGCCGAACTGGGTATTACCCGTCCGACATTGTATAATAAAATGAAAAAATATCATCTTGATTAAATCCCGAATCCCTTGTTTAATTCTATTCAACACAAACTCAATGCTTATACGGCTTTGCTTATTATGGCGGTAGCCGGTACGACACTCGCTTTTGTATATCAAAAATACCCCTTTGCCTTATTGGGGATTGTGCTTATCATTTATTGTCTTTCTTCTTTGGAAAAATGTTATAAAAGGTATAATCAAAATTTTATCTTCTTACTTAACGCTTTGGAAAACGGCGATTATTCGTTTCATTTCTCGGAGACCAAACTTTCGTCCCGCGAAATAGAAATGAACCTCATGATGAACCGGATCAAAGAGATTCTGGCGAAAGCCCGAAATGAAGTAATAGAAAATGAAAATTTTTTGAGCTTAATCCTCGAATCGGTTTCCACCGGAATAATCATTATGGACGACTGCGGCATCGTTCAACGGGTAAATCACCCGGCGCTGACTTTGTTAGGCCTCCCTCATTTTTCGCATGTGAATCAATTGCAAAGCATCAATGAAACTTTCCCTGCACTGTTCCACCAATTGAAAGCCGGCGACCGCATCCAGATAGCTTTAATAAACGAACGGGAAGAATTATCGATCAGTCTCCGGGTTACTGAAATCCGTCTCAAACGGGGGATGATGCGTATCCTGACGCTGAATAATATCGACAGCGAATTAGAATCGAAAGAAATGGAATCGTGGATACGCCTTATTCGCGTGATGACGCATGAGATTATGAATTCCATCGCTCCAATTACGTCGTTGAGTGAAACCATGCAATTCCTGTATCATTCCGATGTCGAATCCAATGACTTGAGGCAAAACACACTGGAGGCTTTTGAAACGATTCATGCCACCGCTGCCGGACTTCTGTCGTTTGTGGAATCCTACCGTAAGTTTACGGCAGTTCCCAAACCTAAAAAGCAAAACTTTATTGTTAACGATTTAATTGACAAAGTAGTTAAATTGCATGAAGCGGCTTTTGCGGAAAAAAGCATTACACTGGAAGTGCACCTTCCGGAATCGCTTGTTGCTTACGCCGATGATAATCTGATTGCCCAGGTACTGATTAATCTGATCAAAAACGCGATAGAAGCAATAGAAGCGGACAGCAACGGAAAAATCATTATTTCCGGCGAATGCAATGCGGAAGGCAGGATCGACCTGGAGATCGCCGACAACGGCAAACCCATTCCCTCCGATGTTTTACCGCATATTTTTATCCCGTTTTTTACAACCAAGTCTTCGGGATCGGGCATTGGGCTCTCTGTCTCACGTTACATCATGCGGCTTCACGGCGGAAAATTGCATCATTTGCTTTCTCCCAACGGAATGACGACGTTTCAGTTAGAGATGGAGCAAGGGATATGAAACTTACCATTTACAACGCCCGCTACGCACGACAGATTCGAGAAAACACGCAACCCGTTTCGATTTTCGATTTTCTGCTCATTCAAATCATCCGGCTCTATTTCGAACTCGCCGTTTACCTCCATAACGAATACACACGCATAAAGAACCACCAACACGATCAATAGTGCCCTGAGATGACCCCAGTCTCCATTCATGATCGACGGTATAAACAGAATCTTCATAACTATGCAACGGTAACCGTGCCCAAATACACGCTGTTTGCCACTTCCCTGCCGTCTTGCGAAATAAATCCCAAGTAAGCTTCGACATCCTCGCCCAACCAGTTGGCCGGTAAATTCACGTTCTGCGTCGTTTCGGAACGAGCCGACCCGGCAATCACAAATACAGCGTCCGATCGGACGGATAACTTCCCTTGATAGCTTTCCCGAGACATTCTCGGCCAAATATCATTTTGATAATTTCAAATGATAGACATCATGATACCGACGCCGAAAATTCAGAACTCCACTCGTGGCGTAAACTAAATTGTCGCATTTTTTCATCCTCATAGAATGACTTGAACTAAAACCCTTTGATCTAATTCTCTTTTTTATCTGTCAAAGAAGAAATAATCGTATGTAAAAATTCAATTTCCTTTTTAAAATACGCATTTTCATTCTCTAAAGTCAGGACTAATTTTTTTAGCATTTCCTGATTTTCAGCACTTCCATTATTGTATCCTCCCTCATGAACTATTTGGTTTTTGGGAGAATCAAAAAAAGCGATAACATTTGTTTTTAAAATATCGGCTATATTATGCAACCGTTCAATAGAAAGATTGATTTCCTGACTTTCTATTCTTGCATACGTAGCTTGTGTAATGTTGAGTCGAGAAGCCATAAATTCTTGAGAATAGCCTCTTTGTTCTCTTACTCGCCGAATAGTGTAACCAATATTGTTCATAGCACCCCGATGCATTTTATGCATTATATGCATACAAATATACGTCAATATTTTATTATCTTTATAAACTATTCCTAATTTTGCGGAAATTTTGTAATTCATTGTAATGAATAAATTATTTTTTATTTTAATAATAGCGTCAATACTTACATCTTGTAATAACGCTCCCAAAAGAATAAATGCTGCTACCCCTAAGGATTATCCCGTACTAACCTTGGACCCGCGCCAAGCGGTTACCTATACCGATTATCCCGCAATTATTCAAGGCCAGCAAGTGATAGAAATTCGCCCCATGGTCGATGGGTATCTCGAAAATATTTACGTGCCGGAAGGCGCTACGGTTAAAAAAGGCCAATTACTTTTCAAAATCAGCAATCCACAGTTTGAACAGGACGCTATCACCGCACGGGCAGCCATAGAAAGCGCTCAAGCCGATTCTGCAACAGCCGAGATGGATATGGAAAAAGTAAAACCGCTGGTCGAAAGAGATATCGTAAGTAAATATGAACTTGAAGCGGCGCAATACACGCTCAAATCCAAAATTGCAGCAGTAAGCCAGGCGAGGGCTGCCTTACGCAATGCCGAAATAAATATGAGCTATACTCAAATATACAGTCCGGAAGATGGCCTTATCGGCTTAATCCCATACAAGATTGGCGCGCTTGTCAGCAGCAATTCCTCCTCGCCGCTCACTACCTTATCCACCGCAAACTCTGTGTATGCCTATTTTTCATTGAGCGAAACGCAATTGCTAAATTTTTACAATTCGGTTGCCGGAAATTCTATTTCCGACAAGCTGAAACACTCGCCGCAAGTTGGTTTGGTGCTTGCCGACGGCAGTATGTATCAATATAAAGGGACTTTGCAAACTGCCAGCGGATTGATTACCACTTCAAGCGGTACGGCTACGCTCAAAGCTGATTTTCCAAATCCTACCGGCATCATTCTAAGCGGCGCCAGCGCCAACGTGCGTATTCCTAATAATTACGACAGCGCTTTACTGATTCCGCAAAGCTCCACGTTCCAAATTCAGGATAAAATAGTAGCTTATAAATTAGACGACAACAACAAAGTGGTATCTACCATTATCAATGTGATCCCCACAATGGACGGGCAATACTATATTATTACGGATGGATTGAAAGCCGGCGACCGGGTGGTGTTGAACGGAATCAATTTAAAAGACGGATTTCAGGTTACTCCTCGAAATACGAATATGGACAGTATTCCTAAAGCAAACGACGCCACAAAGCACAAAAAGTAAGTATGCTGAAATTATTTATTGAACGCCCTGTACTCAGTACCGTCATTTCGGTATTGATAACATTGTTGGGTATCTTAGGATTAGTAAAACTTCCTATCGAGCAATATCCCAATATAGCGCCTCCGACGGTACAGGTAAATGCTTCTTATGGTGGCGCTAATGCTGCAACAGTGCTGAACACCGTCATTATCCCGCTGGAGCAGCAAATCAACGGCGTGCAAGACATGACTTACATGACCTCTACCGCTACCAACACCGGCCAGGCAAGCATCAGTGTATATTTCAACGTAGGACGCGATCCCGACCAGGCTGCCGTCGATGTATCGAACCGTATTTCTTCTATTTTGGGAAAATTACCCGCAGTGGTAGTACAAAGCGGAGTAACCATACGCAAGCAGCAGTCAAGTAACTTGGTGATTTTTGCGCTTTCAAGCGACAAGAAAGGTTACGACCAGAAGTTTTTGCAAAACTATGCGTATATCAATGTATTACCACAATTATCGCGTGTGATGGGCGTAGGTTCGGCTGGTGTATTTGGTTCGAGTATGACGTATGCCATGCGCTTGTGGCTGAAACCGGACGCTATGGCAAGTTACGGCATTTCTACCAATGATGTAGTCAATGCCTTGAATTCGCAAAATATTCAGGCTGCGCCGGGTACGATCGGATTAAATGCCAATCAGTCGTTCAACTATGTCATTGTCTATCCGGGTACGCTCGGTTCGCCGGAAGAATTCGGCAATATTATCATCAAATCGACCGGTAATGGTAATTATTTACGAATGAAAGATGTGGCCCGTATCGAATTGGGTGCGCAGTCATATACGGGTACTGCTTTTATCGACGGTAAAGAAGGAGTAGCTGTTTCCATCAGTCAAACGCCGGGATCCAATGCCAGAGATGTGATTATTAACTGCGAAAAAGTAATGGAAGATGCTGCCAAATCGTTCCCCGACGGCATAAAATACTCCATATTGGTCGATGTAAACAATTTTCTTAACGCCTCTATTGAAAAAGTTCTCCACACGTTGGTAGAATGTTTCTTGCTGGTATTCTTAGTCATATTAATCTTCCTGCAAGATTTGCGTTCCACCATTATTCACGGTATATCCGTACCGGTGGCTATTACGGGAACCTTTTTCTTTTTGTTTCTTTTCGGATTCAGCGTTAATTTGTTGACTTTATTTGCGTTGGTACTTGCTATCGGTATTGTGGTCGACGATGCGGTGGTTGTGGTGGAAGCCGTGCATAGCAAGCTGGAACATGGTTATACTTCACCGCGCAAAGCTGCCATCGACGCCATGAACGAAATTGCGGCGGCCATTGTTTCCATTACGCTGGTAATGATGTCTGTATTCTTACCGGTAACCTTTTTATCCGGGTCGGCGGGTGTATTTTACAAACAATTCGGTATTGCCATTGCCATAGCCATCGGATTATCTGCCATTAACGCATTAACTCTAAGCCCTGCGCTGGCAGCCATGTTCCTTCGACCGCAGGATAGAGGCAGTGATGACAAAAAAAGAACCTTGAAACAAAAATTTTCTTACGGATTTAATAAAGGCTATGATAAGCTGACTGAAAAATACATGGATGTCGTAAAAGCTATTTCACGGCGTTGGTGGATAGTGCTTCTTATTGTAGCGGCTTTTAGCGGTTTGTTATATATATTGATGAAATCCACCCCTTCCAGCTTTGTGCCGAGTGAAGATATGGCCACCGTGTATGCCAATGTATCCCTGCCTCCTTCGTCCACTTTGGAAAGAGTCATTGCCGTAAATCAGAAAATAGACAGTATAGCGCGTACCATTCCGCAAGTGAAAAGTGTCATGCAAATGACGGGAAGAAACCAGGTTGCCGGATCCGGTTCGGCATACGGTATGATTATTATCCGGTTGACCCTGTGGGATCAACGCCCGGGTATAAGCGATGTCGACATTATCAATCAATTGAGAGCGAAAACGGCTGATATTCGAGGCGCAAGTATCACCTTTATGCAACAGCCCACGATCACCGGTTTTAGTACGAGCGGCGGTTTTACTTTCCAAATTCAAGACCGTACCGCACATACCTACGATGAATTTTACAGGATAGGATCGCGGTTTTTGGATTCGTTAACGGCTCGCCCGGAAATCCAGTATGCCATTTCGCCGTTCAATCCGAATTTTCCACAGTATTCGCTCAATGTCAATGTCCCCAAATGTACGGATGCGGGCGTTAATGTATCTGATTTGCTTACCACGATGCAAATATTCTATGGAAGCCTGTATGTAAACAATTTTTATAAATACGGTCAGCAATATCAGGTAATCGTGCAAGCCGATACAAGTTATACTGCCACATTGGAAAAATTAAACGGTATTTCGGTAAAAACGAATGACGGCAGCATGTCGCCTATCACCGAGTTTATCTCGCTCGCCCGGATTATGGCTCCCAACCAGCTTTCCCGCTTCAATATGTACAATGCCATGTCGGTAAATGGTTCGCCCAACAAAGGATACAGCACCGGACAGGCAATGCAGGCGATTGACCGGGTCGCCGCCCAAACGTTGCCCGCCGGCTACAGTTACGAATATTCGGGCATTAGCCGCGAAGAACAGAATGCAGGTTCACAAGCTATTTACATCTTTATTCTCAGCCTGGTATTTGTTTTTCTATTGTTGAGCGCCCTGTACGAAAGTTATTTATTGCCGTTCGCCGTATTACTGTCCGTTCCGGTAGGACTTTCGGGTGTTTTTGTTTTCGCAAAATTAGCGCATTTAGACAATAATATTTACGTGCAAATATCGCTTGTCATGTTGATTGGATTGTTGGCGAAGAATGCTATTTTGATGGTTGAATTTTCTTTGGAAAGGCGACGAAGAGGAATGGACTTGCTGGAATCGGCGCTGGAAGGCGCAAAAGTTCGTTTACGGCCTATTTTGATGACATCGCTTGCTTTTGTCTGCGGATTGATACCGTTGGCTACGGCCAGAGGCGTTGGTGCTTATGGAAACCGGTCGATCGGTTTGGGAGCTATGGGCGGAATGTTGTTCGGAACTTTTCTCGGCGTATTTGTTATACCTGCATTGTACGTGTTGTTTCAGGGATTGCAGGAGAAAATGAAAACCAATAAATACGATGCGGAAGGCAATTTGATTGAAGAAAACCCAAAAATACAAAACAATGAACAGGCATAAAATCATCGGACTGCTACTTTTTGCAACAGTAATTTCATTGTTCTTTCAGGGATGTAAAGTAACGCAATATAGGAAGTGGGAAGAAATTGCCTGCGACTCGCTCTACCGTGATGTGTATTCGCAGGATACTGCCAATCTCGCCTCATTATCATGGCGTCAATTATTCAGTCCCAAGCTGCAGGCGCTGATTGAGGAAGGCATTAACCATAATTTTGATTTGAAAATAGCGCAGGCAAGAATTGATGCCGCGAAAGCCAATTTCAAACAAAGCCAGTTGGCTTTTTTGCCTTCGCTGAATGCCAATGCCACCGCCGATTTTCAACATTTTCCCGATAATCAAAGCGGTTATCCCCAAACCTATCAGTTGTATGCCAATGCTGCTTGGGAATTGGATATCTGGGGAAAGCTACGAAGTGCACGGCGTGCGGAACTGGCGGCTTTGCTGCAAAGCGAAGCGTACAAACGGTACGTACAAACGCAATTGATTTCGGAAATTGCAAGCGATTATTATTTGCTCGAATCCTACGATGAGCAACTCGACTTGACTTTGAAAACCGTAGAATATCGGAAAGAAGATGTGGAGGCCATGCGACTGCTGAAGGAAAGCGACGTAGTCACCGGCGCTGCGGTCGTACAAAGCGAAGCCAATCGGTATTCTGCTGAAGTGACCCTTCCCGATATCCGGCAAAACATTCGGGAAATGGAAAATACGATTTGCCTGCTAATCGGAAGAAATCCGGGAACGATCGACCGCGACAGCCTTTCGAAAGAAACCATTCTTACCGGTTTGCCAACGGGCGTGCCGTCGCAGCTACTTGCCAATCGCCCCGACATTCAGGAAGCGGAATATCAGTTGCGGAATGCCTTTGAATTGACCAATGTAGCGCGCACTTACTTTTATCCTGCGCTAACCATTACAGCTCAAGCCGGATATTATAATAATGCACTTGCCAGCTTTTTTAATCCGGGAAATTTCTTAGCCAATGTGATCGGCGGTTTGACGCAGCCCATTTTCAACAACGGCTTAAACAAACAGCGACTTGCTTTAGCTAAAGCGCAACAGGAAGAATGTCTGCAAGATTATAAAAAAGCGTGGCTCACCGCGGGACAGGAAGTTTCCAACGCATTGTATCAATATCAGGCGGGACATGAAAAAGTCGATGTGCGCGCCAAAGAAATAGCCAGCCTGCAAAAGTCGGTGGAATATACCCAAGCCTTGCTGCGCTACACCAACAATACCAACTATACGGATGTACTGACTTCGGAGCAGAGTTTACTTGCGGCACAACTCAGCAGCATCAACGACCGGTTACAGCAACTGCAAGCGGTGGTTTCACTCTATACGAGCCTGGGGGGCGGGTGGAGGTAGTAATAATCACAACAATTTCAAATCCAGCGCTATTTTAGTCAATTCGGCCGTATTGTGCGCGCCTAATTTCAGATGCAGGTTTTTACGGTAGCTACGGATGGTCTCATAACCGAGATACATCCGGTCGGCTATTTCAGTGCTTGTATAGCCTTCGGTTATCAATCGCAACAGTTCGTATTCGCGGCGGGTGAGTTCTATTTTCTTCTTTTCCCCTTTTTTCAATAGAATATCCACCTCTTCGCATAAGAATCGTTTACCGGAAGCTACCGTACCAATTCCTTCGATGATTTCTTCCGGCATGGCATTCTTTAGAATATAACCCGATGCGCCGTTGTTGAGAACATGCGAAATCACGGCATATTCGGCATAACTGGTTAGCATCAGGATGTTTACTTCCGGATATTTTATTTTAATCAGAGGGCATAAGTCCATGCCGCTGCCATCGGGCAAACCCACGTCGAGCATCAAGACATCCGGCAGCCGGGTGTTCAACATTTTCCAGCAGCCGGCTACATTGTACGATTTGCCTGTCAATCGGGCAATCCCCGATTCGGTAATGATTTTTTCCAGCCCGTCAATCACAATTTGATGGTCATCTACTATTGCTACATTTATCATAATTCTCAATTTTCAATTCTCAATTCTCAATTCTCAATTCTCAATTCCACATTAACCTCCGTTCCCTCTCCCGCCTTTGAAACAATATCGAAAAGACCATTGTAAGAGGCTATTCTTGAGCGAATATTCTGCAAGCCCGAGCCTTTGGTGACGGTCAACGGATCAAATCCCTGTCCATCGTCCTGTACGGTGAAAGCGATACGGTCGGGCTCTTGAATGATCTGTACCATGATTTTGTTTGCTCCGGCATGTTTCAGCGCATTGTTCACTAATTCCTGGATGCTGCGGTAAATCAGCACTTCGAGTTTCGGATCCAGTCGCGATTCATCGCCGTAATAGGCAAATTGTACCGGAGGTAAATCGCTGCAAAAGTCGCTCACTGCCGGTTCCAGTCCGAAGCGCGAAAGTGAATCGGGCATCAAGTGGTGAGCCACCCTGCGCATTTCCTGTACCGACAGGTCGAGTAATCCTAAGGTTCTTTCAAAACACTCCACGTATGCATAATCCAGAGTGACACCCTTTTTCATTTCCAGCAAGCTTAATTTGGCGCCGGTCAGCATACTGCCCAAGCCATCGTGCAGATCGCGGGCGAGGCGGGCGCGTTCGCGGGTTTCGCCATCGAGCACGGCTTGTGTGGCTACTAATTGTTTTTCCTGCTCCAATTGCCTCACCTGCTGCTCGGCAAGCTGTTTTTGTTTTTCGGCAACCTGCCGTTTCTGCACCGTCCAACGCCAGAGCAGGAAAAAGGATACCAGCGCCAACAGCAAAACGGCGCCTCCGGCGATGCCTAATCCGGTCATCAATCGCTTTTCTTTTTCCAAATCGGTGATTTTGAGTTCTTTCTTTTCGGTTTCGTATTTGACTTCCATTTCCGAAAGCGACGATTGAAAGTTTTTGTTGGAATAGGCGCGAATAGCGTTTGTGGTTTTATCGAAATATTCAATGCCTTTGGCCGGATTTCTCAATCCCATATTTGCTTTTGTAATATTTCCATACAGGATGGAATTGATGTAGAAATCAGTAGTATCGGTTTTTAAGGCTTCTAATGCGATTTTTTCCGATTCCGCATAGTTCTCCTGTTTCAAATAGCAGGTAGAAAGCAGGTACAACGCAGTAGCTAAATACGGTGGATGATTTGTCTGCTTGGCGTATTCGACCGTCTTCTGTGCATACGCCATCGCTTTATCATAATTGGGAATCTTGATCCAAACATTGGCAAGTTGTTGATTGGCAAACATTAATTCTTCAGCAGTAACATTCTTTTGAACAGACTTAATCCTGTAGTATTCTTCGCCGTATTCCAACGCTTTGGCATAATCTTTCTTATTCCTGAATAAATTAGACAATCCCATAAATGCATCGGCGAGATTAGTTGAATCGTTCATTTCGCGGGAAAGCTTTTCTTCTTTCAGATAGTATATCTCTGCTTGCTGATAGTTGGCCTGCCGCTCGTAATTTGCCGCTATATTGTAATAGATCTCTGTCTTTTTATCCTGCGCATTCATTTTTTCAGCCACATCCAATGCTTTGAAAAGATGATCCAATGCCAAATCGTATGCGCCATGTATATTATTTATAACTCCAATACTCCGAAACAGATCTATTTGCAGATAATCGATCGCTTTCTTATCTTCCGGTTCGTTTTTTTCCGCTTGTTTCACCATTTCCAACGCTTGTTCGTAACAATAAAGAGCGGAATCCAAATGATCCACATAATAGTAGGTATTTCCCAGATTATAGTAAAACTCGGCAGTTTCGTACGGATTATTGTTTTTCTCAGCAAAGCGAATGCCCATCCATGCGTATTCCAGCGATTTTTTGTTATCTACAAACAAATAAGCGTTCGTTAGTTCTTTATACGTAAGATACAATTCGCTTTCGGTTATAGAAGGCTTATGCAGCAACATTTCCAATGAATCAACGTTTTCTTCCTGCGCATAAAGGGCTGCTGAGAAAAGAAAAAAGAACAAAAAAATCCAATATCGAATTTTTATGTGCATTTTTATTTTGTTTTCAATAGAATAGTTCATACCTTTGATGTTGAATTATTAAAAATAGTTGAATATGGAAAAGGTTGATAAATCGATTAAAACACCTCCCGCTCCTTCACGTATACCTGTTCCCAAGAATTCGAACATGGCAAAAGTAGGGGGAAAGCCTGTAAGCGCGGCTAAAAGCGCTGTTAAAAAAACTTCTCCAAGGAGTAAATGAGCGAAGAAGAAAGAGGGTGGATTGATTTTCACTCTCTTTTTCTTTTCTAAGCAAATGTTCATTTCCATATTTTCAATTCTCAATTCTCAATTCTCAATTCCACATTCACTTCCGTTCCCTCTCCCGCCTTTGAAACGATATCGAAGAGCCCGTTGTAAGAGGCAATCCTTGCGCGGATATTTTGCAGTCCGGATCCTTTGGTGACTGCCGAGGGATTGAATCCGCAGCCGTCGTCCAGTACGGTGAAAGCGATACGATCGACTTCCTGAATGATTTGTACCCGGATTGTATCGGATTCGGCATGTTTCAGGGCATTGTTAACCAATTCCTGGATGCAGCGGTAAATCAGCACTTCGAGTTTCGGATCCAACCGCGATTCGCTGCCGTAAAAAGCAAATAGCACCGAAGGCAAATCGCTGCAAAAGTCGCTCACTGCCGGTTTCAATCCGAAACGCGAGAGCGAATCGGGCATCAGGTGGTGTGCTACCCGGCGCATTTCCTGTACCGATTGGTCGATCAGTTCCATCGTTCTGTCAAAACGTTCCACCTCTGTAAAATCCAGTGTGACACCTTTTTTCATATCCAGCAAGCTCAATTTGGCGCCGGTCAGCATACTGCCCAATCCGTCGTGGAGGTCGCGAGCCAGGCGGGCGCGTTCACGAGTCTCGCCGTCGAGCACGGCTTGCGTGGCGACTAATTGCTGTTTCTGTTCCAAATGTTTCACCTGCTGTTCGGCCACTCGCCTCTTTTGTACCGTCCAGCGCCAGAGGAAAAAGAGAACGGTCAATGTCAACAGCAAAACGGCGCCTGCGGCTATGCTCAATCCGGTCATCAATCGCTTTTCTTTTTCTAAAGCGGTTATTTGAAGTTCTTTCTTTTCGGTTTCGTATTTAGCTTCCATTTCTTTGGCATACTCTCGCGTACGTACGGATATCAGCGCCGTTTGAATGGAATCGGCTTTTGCCTTATAAAAATTGGTGTTGCGAAAATCATGCAAGGCCGTTGATAAGTCGGAGAGCAGGGTATAGCATTCTTTTTTCTCCGTAGGCAAATCGTTTTCAACGGCAATTTTCAATGCTTTCTCTGCATATTCTTTCGATTGATTGAAATTAGCGTTGCACATCTCCACCCGCCCAAGCGCCCGGTTGGATATGCAGCAGCTTTCGACATCCTCTAATTCCAAAGCAATTTCTAATGATTGACGGGCATACATTTCCATCATATTCAAGTCATACTTTTTCATTTCTATTTCCCCCAGATTGCTGTAAATACTCATTAACAGGTATTTGTTATTATAGAGCTTACTGATGCGCAGCGCCTCGAAGAGGCTGCTTTCCGCTTTTTCAAATTGAGGTTTCAGATTCTTTTCGAGAGCAGTCGCGTAGTCGGTTAGAGCGTATGCTCTCAACACGGTATCCGGCTTGGTGTTCAGGATGTCGAGCGATTTTCCGTAATACTTCACTTCGTCGTCATACATATCCATATAGCTATAAACCATTCCAATCAAATAGTAAACATGAGCAAGTCTGAACTTATTGCTTTGTTTTTCAAGCAAAGGTAATGCTTCATTGAAATAGTTCAAAGCGGTTTCATACCATCTTTTATAGGTGTAGTCAATGCCCATGTTTGCCGATATCATGGCAGTCCAGGTATCATCCCTTTCCTTTTTCGCTAAAACGAGCGCCTGTTGGTTAATGACAATGGATGAATCGATCAACCCCTCCCTGTCTAATATATCCGTATAGGATGCGGCATACTCAAAAGAGCCTTCGTTCCAGCCTAATTTTTCGCTCAACGCTCCTAATTTGAGATAATACGCTTTTGCTTTTACGTAATCGTAATTCGAGTAGATATTTCCAACAGTAAAATAGAGCTTCGCAAGATTGGTGTCCTGTTTGGCCGTTGCCGCCAATTGTAGAAGGCTGTCGAGCTTGCCGGTCTCGCCTTGTACTACCGAATCCGCAGGGGAAACGGATACCGGATCGGTCGCAGCCGCAGGTTGCACATCTTGGCGGGTAGCGCCGTTATTGCCGGCAAAACTGCATCCCGCCGCAAAGATTAAGCCGGCAAGGCAAAATACATATCCTTTTTTTCTTATCCTTCTTTTCATAATTCATGTATAATAATTTCACCCCCCAGCCCCCTAAAGGGGGAGTTTGCGCAGCGCTATTGCTTATATCACTGCGGCAAAGTCCCCTTTAGGGGGTTTAGGGGTGTTTAACTCAAATTTGTCGTAAAGATAGCATCGCTTTATCATTCCTTTTTACCCCCATTTGAGGGTTTTTTCTGCCGAAATACTAAAAAAATATCTAACGGGAATTATCCGTTTTAAATATTATTTCATCGGCTCATACAAAATTACGATAAATTTCCGGAAAAAAGACTATATTTGTACCCCAAATTAAAATCTTTCAAGATAATTTTCATAAATCGGATGGCATTAAAATTCATGAGCTTAGCCAGTGGGAGCAGCGGAAACTGCTATTATCTCGGAACAGAAAAGTATGGTATTCTGTTTGATGCAGGGGTCAGCCTACGCTTAACGAAAAAAGTATTGAAAGAAAATGGGATTGGAATAGAGCAAATTATGGCTGTGTTCATTACGCATGAACATAGCGATCATATCCGGTCGGTAGGTGGATTGGGTGAAAAACACGGGATTCCGATTTATGCTACCGAAAAAGTCCATGCAGGAATTGAAAACAACTTGTGTGAAGACAACAGGCTCTATACCTCCCGGCGATTTATCGAAAAAGAAGTTGCCGTTTATATCAAAGACTTAAAAGTCACAGCCTTTAATGTACCTCACGACGCCAACGAATGTGTGGGGTATTTGGTTGATTACAACGGACAAAAATTCGTCTTAGCAACCGATGTCGGTCATATTGATGAAAAAGTGGGCGAATATATCCGCATAGCGAATCATTTAATAATTGAAGCCAATTACGACCGGGAGATGTTGATTCAAGGCAAATATCCGCCGTTCTTGAAAGAGCGTATTTCGAATGGTAACGGGCATTTGAGTAATTCCGAAATAGCCGGGTTTCTTGCCGCTAATTTCGATTTGCATCTGAAGAATATATGGCTTTGCCATTTAAGCAAAGACAACAATCATCCCGAATTGGCATACAAAACGGTTGAAATCGCCATGCAACAATACGGTATCCGAATCGGTAAAGATGTGAATCTGGTTGCATTGAAGCGTACCACGCCTTCGGAAATGTTTATTTTGGATAATTCACCCCCCGCCCCCTAAAGGGGGAGTAAAGTCCCCTTTAGGGGATTTAGGGGTTAATTCATAATTCATAATTCATAATTAAAAAAAAATGTTTGAAAATTTAAGTGATAGATTAGACCGGTCGTTTAAGCTGCTGAAGGGAGAAGGCAGGATCACCGAAATCAATGTAGCCGAAACGCTGAAAGACGTTCGCAAAGCATTGCTCGACGCCGATGTCAACTACAAAGTAGCGAAAACATTCACCGATACGGTGAAAGAAAAAGCGCTGGGGCAAAATGTGCTTACAGCGGTGAAACCCGGCGACTTGATGGTGAAAATCGTCCACGACGAACTGGCATCGTTGATGGGTGGCGAAACCGCCGACATTAGCCTGAAGAATAATCCGGCGATTATTTTGATGTCGGGATTGCAAGGTTCAGGAAAAACTACTTTCTCCGGAAAGTTGGCAAAAATGTTGAAAGATAAAAGAAGCAAACGCCCTTTGCTGGTAGCAGACGATATCTATCGTCCGGCTGCTATCGAACAGTTGAAAGTGCTTGGCGAGCAAATCGGCGTTCCCGTTTACTCCGAGCCGGAGAACAAAAACCCCGTTCAGATTGCACAAAACGCCGTCAAACACGCCAAACAATTCGGATACGATGTGATTATCATCGACACCGCCGGGCGTTTGGCCATCGATGAAGAGATGATGAACGAAATTGCATCCATAAAATCGGCGGTTAAGCCCGACGAAATTCTGTTCGTCGTCGACGCCATGACCGGTCAGGATGCCGTAAACACTGCCAAAGAATTTAACGACCGGCTCGATTTTCAAGGCGTTGTTCTGACGAAATTGGATGGCGATACCCGCGGTGGAGCGGCGCTTTCCATTCGTACGGTGGTAAACAAGCCCATTAAGTTTGTAGGAACCGGTGAAAAAATGGATGCCATCGACCCGTTCCATCCGTCCCGTATGGCCGACCGTATTCTCGGCATGGGCGATATCGTTTCCTTAGTCGAAAAAGCGCAGGAGCAATACAGCGAAGAAGAAGCCCGCCGTCTGCAAAAGAAAATAGCTAAGAATCAATTCGATTTCAATGATTTCCTTTCCCAGCTGCATCAAATTAAAAAAATGGGGAATCTGAAAGATTTGGCATCCATGATTCCAGGCGTGGGAAAAGCAATCAAAGACCTTGATATCGACGACGACGCTTTCAAGGGAATCGAAGCGATTATTTATTCGATGACTCCCGGCGAACGTTCCAACCCGACGATTCTGAACGGTTCACGCCGGTCGCGCATCGCAAAGGGAAGTGGAACAAACGTATCGGAAGTAAATAAATTGTTGAAGCAATTTGATGAAACCCGTAAAATGATGCGAATGATGACTACATCAAAAATGCCGATGAAAAACGGCTTCAGGAGGAAATAGCAGGATGATAATGGATGGTAAGGCAATTGCATCCCAGATAAAAGCGGAGATTGCCGAAGAAGTAAAACAGCGGACAATGTCCGGAGGAAAACGCCCCCACTTAGCCGTGATTATTGTGGGACACGACGGAGGAAGTGAAACGTATGTTGCCGGCAAGATACGTACATGTGCCGAACTTGGCTTCGAATCGACTTCGATTCGTTATGAAGAAGACGTTACAGAAAAGGAGCTGCTTGAAAAAATAAGTGAACTGAACATTATTTCCGACATCGACGGATTTATTGTGCAGTTGCCTTTGCCCAAGCATATTTCCGAACAGAAAGTCATCGAAGCGATCGACTATCGTAAGGACGTGGATGGATTTCATCCGGTCAATGTGGGGCGTATGGCCATCGGCTTGCCTTGCTTTGTTTCGGCAACGCCCGCCGGAATCCTCGAACTGTTGCGGCGATACGACATTGAAACCTCCGGAAAGAATTGCGTCGTGTTGGGCCGTAGCAATATTGTCGGGAAACCCATAGCCACGTTGCTGATGCAAAAGAGTCGTCCGGGCGATTGCACCGTTACGGTTTGTCACAGCCACACCGTCCACATTGAAAAATATTGCCGCGAAGCCGATATTATTATTGCCGCCTTGGGTTCACCCGGATTCTTGAAAGGCGACATGGTGAAAGAAGGCGCTGTGGTGATTGATGTAGGAACGACCCGCGTACCTTCCGCAGAAACCAAATCGGGATTCAAGCTCAAAGGAGACGTCGCTTTCGACGAAGTCGCCCCCAAATGTTCCTACATTACTCCTGTTCCCGGTGGCGTAGGTCTGATGACGATTGTTGCTTTGATGAAAAATACGTTGCTTGCCGCAGAAAAAGCGATTTATCCGTGAAAATCAGCGTCATCCGTTTCATCTGCGCCCTGTGCTGCTTTCCGCTTGTTCTCAACGCACAGGAAATACGATTGCTTTTTGCCGGCGACGCCATGCAGCATCAAAAGCAGATAGACAATGCTTTTCGCAACGGAGCATACGATTATTCTTCGTATTTCAAGTATGTGAAAGATGAGATTTCGAGCGCCGACCTGGCGGTTGTCAACTTAGAAGGACCGTTAGGAGGAAAACCCTACAAAGGCTATCCGCAGTTCAGTCTTCCCGACGCATTTGCTGCCGCTCTGAAAGAAGCCGGATTCGCTGTTTTCCTCACAGCGAATAATCATGCCGTAGATTGTTATTCTCAAGGAATTAACCGGACGATTGACGTACTGGATTCGCTGGGAGTATATCATACCGGAACATTCAAAAATGACTCGGAGCGTAAGCAAAATTATCCGTTGATCGTGGAAAAGAAAGGCATTCGTATGGCTTTTCTGAATTATACCTACGATACCAACGGCATAGACCCGGAAGCACCCTGTATCGTCAATGGCATTGATACCGCTCTTATTAAAAAGGACATTACCAAAGCGCTCCGAACAAATCCGGATATCGTTATCGCCGTGATGCACTGGGGGCAGGAATACCGGCTTAATCCAAGCAAATCGCAGGAACAGTTAGCCCGCTTTCTAATCAATCAGGGTGTTGATTTGATTATCGGTTCGCATCCGCATGTCGTGGAGCCTTCACAAATGGTTACCGATCCCATTTTGAAAAGTACCTGCTTGGTTGTTTATTCATTAGGAAACTTTGTATCGGGGATGAGCGCACCCAATACCGATGGCGGGCAAATGATTTCGGTCACATTGGAAAAAGCAGCAGGGAGAACCCGAATCAAAGCTTGCGGAGACCTGTTAGTATATGTTCAACAGAAAAAAGTGAACGATAAGATAGACTTTACGCTCATACCGGTTTCAAAAGCCTGCCGTCCGGCGCATGACGCAGAATCCCCTGGAATCGACCGGATCCAATTGGATTCCTTGACTTATGAAAAGATGATGCATTTTGCAAACAATGCGCGTGGCCTGTTCCGGCAATACAATATAGGAGTAGAGGAATACAATTTTGGAAATAAAAAACCGGAAGCAGACGAGCTTTTAAAATTTATCCCTCTAAAATTTGATTTTTGGAAACAAATGTGTACCTTTGCACCGCAAAAATAATAGATGGTGGACATAGCTCAGTTGGTTAGAGCATCAGATTGTGGTTCTGAGGGTCGTGGGTTCGAGCCCCATTTTCCACCCAAAATATCTTTTTGATATTTTTTATTGAATGGGTACATATAGTTCTATTTATTCTGTAAAAAAATCAAGCATAAATGGATGTAATTCAAACGAGATTTGCAATAGCTCTTAACTGTTTTTAAACACCTCATTTCCACCTCCCGGCAGGCCAAAATCATCCCGAACGAAGTGAGGAATCTGCCTTTCGTACCGAAAAAACAAAATGGTTCATCTGTGAAAATCCGTGTCATCCGTGTTATCTGCATTCAAAAGTTTCCTGTTACCCCTAAATCCCCTAAAGGGGACTTTGGTGCAGTGAAATATACAATCTCACTGCGCAAACTCCCCCTTTAGGGGGCTGGAGGGGTACTTTATTCCAACCTTATTACCTTATTTCTCGTCCCTCGCTCGGCGTTGCCTTCAGCTGCATCGAGTTAAAAGGGGCCGTATCAAAAGCCTTTACGATGATTATGTCATTGCGGACTTTACCCCATAGCCGTCAGGTTAAGCTATAAAACATTTAATATCAATATCATATTATGCCTCTCCATTCCCGTTAGGGAATATCGCTCGGTAGAAAATGGCATCTCTACGTAACGCCGGCATTCCGTAGGAATGCTACCGAATCGCAAAATACAGGTTGCATACCTGACGGTACGCAAGGCATGGGGGTGTTTCCATTTTCTACCGAGCGATAATCCCTAACGGGATTTTTTCTTTATTTCAATAATATTCAAACAATTACATTCGTTAACCTGACGGCTATGGGGTCTACCCCCCAGCCCCTTAAAGGGGGAGTTTGCGCAGTGCGATTGCTCATTTCACTGCGGCAAAGTCCCCTTTATGGGATTTAGGGGTTTATAAATTATAAAAATTGTTAATTCTTTTCAACGGCGCACGGAACTCGTGCGAAACGACTGTTAAAAAAAGTGAAGAGCTATTGCAAATCCCGTTTTAA
>Ga0123357_10000224_pt1 | contig 53663 bp, 45 predicted proteins | sample TergutEmb28metaG_FD_89873 | JGI IMG/M metagenome (GOLD analysis project Ga0123357, IMG submission 89873) | Embiratermes neotenicus P4 segment gut microbial communities from Petit-Saut dam, French Guiana - Emb289 P4 | ecosystem: Host-associated > Arthropoda: Insects > Digestive system > Gut ...
CCACTACGAGACGCTTTGCGACCCGAGGCTCAACCGCAATCAGGCGCTGGAACTGGCCTTCCAGGTGTCGCAGCGCCTGGGCGCGATAGTGGCGAAGCGCCGTCCGGCCCGCGACCCGGTCGACTGGTGAATCGGCTAAGCTGATTGACCGTGATTGATCTTCGCTCTGACACCATTACCAAACCAACTGATGCCATGCGCGCCGCCATGGCGGCTGCCGTCGTGGGGGACGACGTCTACCAGGAGGACCCCACCATCACCGAGCTGGAGTCTCGCACCGCCGAGCTACTCGACCACGAGGCGGGGTTGTTCGTCCCGTCCGGCACCATGTCGAACCTGCTCGGCGTGTGGCTGAACGTGCCGCGCGGGCAGGAAATCCTTTGCGACGAGCTGGCGCACATCGTCCGTGCCGAGCACGGCTCGCACGCCAACCTTCACGGCATCACGACGCGCACCTGGAACTCCGGCGGCACGGGGCTGGCGGACGCCGCTACTATCGAGGCGCTGATCGCCCCGCCGGCCGGCTTCCTCGTCCAAACCGCTGCCGTCGAAGTCGAGAACACCCACAACTTCGGCGGCGGCACCGTCCAGCCGATCGAGTCGCTGCGCGCCATCCACGACGTCTGCCAGCGCGCCAATGTGCGCACCCACCTGGACGGCGCCCGCCTGTGGAACGCGCACGTTGCCACCGGCGTGCCGATGGCCGACTACGGCACCCTGTTCAACACCGTCTCGGTGTGCTACTCCAAGGGCCTCGGCGCGCCCGTCGGGTCGGTGCTGGTGGGCAGCAAGGACGACATCGCCCGCGCCCGCCTGCAGCGCAAGTCGCTGGGCGGCGGCATGCGTCAGGCCGGCATCCTGGCGGCCGGTTGCCTGTACGCGCTCGACCACAACGTCGACCGTCTGGCTGATGACCATGCGGCTGCCGCCGCCCTTGCCGACGCCGTCCGCGACCGCGCGCCGCAGGCCATCGGTGACGCCCCGCAGACCAATATCGTCGTGATGGACACCGGCTCTCGGTCGTCCGGTGACGTCGTCGCCGCTGCTCAAACCGCCGGTGTGGCGATCAGTGGTGTCGGGCCTCACACCGTCCGCGCCGTCACGCACCTGGACGTCACCTTGGACGACTGCCGACGCGCAGGGGAAATGCTGGGAAAGTTGCTCTATTGAACGAGGTCCGGCGACTACTTGATATTCAGCGTCACTGTTGTGGTCTGAGACGAGTCGCTGCCGCAGGACGTAACGCTGGTGCCCGGTGCCGGGGTGACGGAATCGACGATGCCTTGACTAAATGTCGGCACAATCAGCGACACCTTGAGCCCAAGGTTTTGTAGCGCCTGTTGGGCGTCAGACGTCGACATGCCTATGATGTTCGCCGGGATCGTCACCGACGCCGGCCCTTGCGAGATCGTCAATGTCACCGAGTCGCCCTTGGTCAAGGTCGCCGGGGCTTGCGGGTTCTGTGATATAACATTGCCGTTCAGCACGGTGCATGAGTTGCCCTGCGCGAGGGTGGCGGCCAGGCCCAGGGTCGTCAGCGCGTCACTCGCGGCCTGCTGCGATTGCCCTGTCAGATCGGGGACGGTGATCGGCTGCGGGCCCTGCGATATGACCAAATCGACAGGCGTGTTGGGTGGCACCGATGTGCCCTCGGGCGGGTTGGAACTGATGACCGAACCTTCTGGCACAGTGTCTGAATAGTCCTGCGTCTCATTGCCGAGCGTCAGATGGTTGTTGCCGATGGCCGCTTCGGCGTCTGCTTGTGCCGTCCCCGCCAGTTGCGGCACCGTGTACCTTTCCGGGCCCAGCGAGACGGTGGCGTGGACGGTGCTGTGCTTGGGCACCTTCGCGCCGGCCTTGGTGTCGGACGAGATGATCGTGCCAGCCGCGACGTCCTCGGAATAGGCAGAATCGGTTGTCAGGGTCAGGTTGGCGGCCTGGACCATGGCTGTGGCGGTGTCAGCCGGCTGGCCGGTGATGTCCGGCATCGTCGTGAAACGTCCCGAGAACAACCACCAACCGCCGATCACCACCCCCAACACAACGATGGCGGCTAGCACGCCGGCGAAAATACGCCGACGCCGGAACACCTGTTGCGCTGCCGGGATGCGGGCGGCCGGGCCAGCTTCACTCGTCAACGTCGGGGTGTCTTCGTGTGCCACGGGGGGCAACCGCACGGGGGTCGGCGCAGCAGCCACCAGCGATCCGGACGGTTCGGCCATTGACGCCACCAGCGCCGGTTCGTGGCCGTTGCCATATTGCATGGCGGCTTCGCCGCGTCGGATTCTGGTAAGCAACTCGCCGGCGTCGGTCGGCCGGGCGTTGGCATCGCGTCTGCCACACGCTGTAACCAAGGCGTCAAGCCAAGCCGGTATGCCGCCCGTGATGGTGGAGGGCGCGGGGACATCGGCGTTTAGGTGTTGGGCGACGATTTCAGCGGTGTCGCCGGTGAATGGCTTGTGGCCGGTCAGCATCTCGAAGGCCACGACGCCGATCGAATAGACGTCCGACCGGAAATCGACGGGCGCCTGATGCAGCAGCCGTTCCGGCGAGACATAGCTGAGCGAGCCCAGTACCCCGTCGGCCACCGTCATGGTGGGCGCGTCGGATTGCCGGGCTAGCCCGAAATCTGTCACCTTGACATCGCCGCTGCGCGAGATGAGGACGTTTTCCGGCTTGATGTCGCGGTGCACGATGCCGGCGGCATGGGCCACAGCGACACCGCTGACGATATCCTCAAGCAGACGTACGGCCTTGTCAGGTGGCAATGCGCCTTGTTGCACCAAGACGGCTTTCAGGTTGGTGCCCTCGATGTACTCCATGACGATGTAGGGGCGTCCGCGGTCGACGCCCTGGTCGAACACCGAGACGATGTTCGCGCTGGACAGGTTGGCAACGGCCCGGGCCTCGGAATCGAAGCGTTTGGCGTATTCGGGGTCGTCGTCCAAGTCGTCGCGCATGATTTTCACCGCGACTATGCGGTCGAGGCGCCGGTCAAGAGCCCGGTAAACGGTGGCCATGCCACCCCGGCCGGCCCGGCTGATTATTTCGTACCGGCCGTCAACGACATCGCCGACCAGAGGATCGGATGCGGCGGCCATAGTCAACTCCCGGCCTTGTGGTTCGGGGAAGTGTTTCACAAGGCTCATTCGCCAGTTTAGCAGGGCAGTTCCTGCTAGCGTGGAACCTATGACGGTGCTTTTAGGGCTGCCGGAACGCCTGGCGGGCGTGCGGCAGTTGGTTCTGCTGGAGGTCGCTGACGGGGACGACTGGACGGATATGGTGTCCGGGCTGGCCTCGCAGTGCGGGGCGGCGGTTGCCACCCCGCCGGGTGGCGGCTGGAACGACGGTGCTGTCCAGGCGTTGACGAAGGCCTGGGCTGGTAACAAGGCCGACCGCCTTTACGGTATTGACGTTTCCGATGGCTCGGCTACCGGGCACGCCATGGCGCAGGATCTGCAGCCGGACATCGTCATAGAGGCGACGCCCACGCCCAGTTGGCCGCACCAGTGGGCGCTGCATGGCGCATGGCAGGGGCAGCGTCTGGTTATCGAAACCTTCGATTTCACCATCGTCGACGACTTCCGTGCCGCCCAGGCGTCCGTCGAGGCCGGCGCCACTCGGCTGGCTTGGCGGGTCGCGTCAATGGCTCGGTGGCACCGCGAGCTGGGACGGGTGCCGCAGCGTTTGAGCGAAGACATGGGCAAAGCCGCCAAGCTGCTGGGGGCGGCTTGGCTGAAGAACAACCCCGACGCGGATGTCATCGCCAAAGGCTGGCGCGGTTAGCGTGCCGTAACGTGCACTAGCTATCGCGGTCGGCGGCGGCATGGGCCAAGGCCGTCAGGCCAGCTTTGCCGTCCTCGCGTAGGTCCGCGTCGTCCAGCGCCAGCACACCTTGTGTGACGGACTCGGAAATAGCGTTCTCGACGACTGCCAGCGCGCCGCATGACGCGATGACGTCACGGGCGTTCATAACCTCGGCATCGCTGGCCGCCGGGGCGCCGATGACCCTTCGCAACGTCGCCAAACCTGGCTTGTCGGCCCGCGCCAATGCGGCAGCGACTAGGGCAGTCATCTTTCCCTGGCGGAGGTCGTCGCCGAGTGGTTTGCCGGTGCGGGCCGGGTCGCCGAACACGGCCAGGACGTCGTCACGGGCCTGGAATGCCCGTCCGACCGGGCGGGCGAACTGCTCCAAGGCGGCCAACTGATGGGCGCTCGCTCCACCGGCAAGCGCACCCAGTTTGACGGGCCCGACGACGGTGTAGCTGGCGGCCTTGAGGTCGTCGATCTCAGCCACCGCTTCGGTGTTGCTGAGCGTCTGGGTGCCGCTGGGGCCAGTCAAGCCCAGCCCTGCGCTGGCCCAGGCGTCCGCCAATTGTCCGGCCAGCACGTGGTTCAACAGATCGTCCAGCGCGGTTTGGGCGGGCGGTGTCATCAGCCCGGATTGCCGAGCCAACTGGTCGCCCCATTGGATAAGCAGCGCGCCGCCGACGACAGCGGCTGCCACCCCCAGTGCTTGATTGGGCGGGTCGGCCAGGTGGCCGGCCGCCATGAAGACGCTGGGCTTGCCCCGCCGGGTGGGGGCGTTGTCGATCAGGTCGTCATGGGCCAGCAGGCCGGCGTGGATCAGGTCGAGGCTGGCAGCCAACTTGAGCAGCGGCCCGGGGCTGGTCGGCTCGTCGGCTACCGCGGTGTGCGCCCACCAGGCGAACGCCGGACGGAAATGCTTGCCGCCCAAGGCCAGGGGTGCCATCAGATCGATCAGGGCGCCCAGCGCGGCATCCAGGCCGACGATGTCGGCCCGCCGGGAAGCCAACGCCTCGGTCAGCGTGACGGTGACAGCGTCGCGGAATGTCTGGTTGAGAGGGTCGCTGGCGTCAAAGATCACGGAACAAGTCTATGGGCAGTTCATGCGACTGCGCTCCGCTCCGCGCAGGATGACGGTGATGAGGGAGCCCGCGCAGAATGACGGGTTGGGGGAATGCCCGCTACAGTAATCCTGTGGACACGACGATTGCAGGCCTGCTGGCGGGCACCCGCCCGACGTTCTCGTTCGAGTTCTTCCCACCTAAGGACGAGGGCGGGCTTGACCACTTGCTGGCCACCGCCGAGCGCCTGCGTCCACTGGCGCCCGATTTCGTGTCCGTCACGTATGGGGCGTCCGGTTCGTCGCGTGAGCGGACTATCGAGGCGGTCAAGCGGCTGGCGGCGCAATCGGATTTCCGCATCATCGGTCATTTGACCTGCACCGGCCAGACCAAGGACCAGTTGAAAGCCGCCTTGGACGACTACGCGTCGGCGGGTGTGCGCACCATTCTGGCGGTTCGCGGGGACGCGCCGGGCGGGCCTTCTCAGCCCTGGCAGGCGGCCCCGGGTGGGCTGGCCAATGCCACGGAGCTGGTGGCGTTCGTGCGCGAGTGCGGCGATTTCGAGGTTGGTGTGGGTGCCTTCCCGGACGGCCACCCGAGCGGTGGTTTCGACCTCGACACCCGGATACTTGCCGATAAGCAGGCGGCCGGGGCGTCGTTTGCTATTACCCAACTGTTCTTCGATCCGATCCGATACCAGGAGCTGGTGGCACGGGCCGGTGCTCTTGGCGTCACGATGCCGATAATCGCCGGGCTGATGCCGATAACCAATCTCGACCAGGTGGCGCGTTTCGCGCAGTTGTCCGGGGCGCCGCTGCCGCCGCAGGTCGCGTCACGTCTGGAGTCGGCCGGCACCGACCCGCTGGCGGTGCGCGACGAAGGCGCCCAGATCGGCGTGTCGTTGGCGGAGCGACTGCTCAGTGTCGGTGCGCCGGGGCTGCATTTCTTCACTCAGAACCGGTCGGGGGTGACGAGAGAGATTCTCGCCACGCTCCTGGCCGGTCGAGGTCGAGGGTGACGAGCCGCTGCGTCGGCCGCGTCAGGGCGACGTAAAGCAGACGCGGCCCGCCGGCCGTCGTCGCCACAATCTCGTCGGGCGCCACGACGACGACGTCGTCATATTCCATGCCTTTTGCGTCCAGCGCTGTGACTATGTTGACGGGGTCCGGCCAGGGCAAGCCGACGAGTTCCGCGAATCGTCCAGCCGGCACGATGATGCCCAGGGTGCCTTCGGTTTGCGGCAGCAACTCGTCGACGACACCTCGAACTGCCTGTGCCAGTGAAGCTGAGTCGACGACCCGCAGGCTTGGGTTCACCCCGGTGGCCCGGATGGCGCGGGGCAGGTCGGCATCTGGTTCGTACCGGGTGATGTAGGCCCCGGCAAGGTCGAACACTTCGCTGGGGCTGCGGTAGTTGGTGGCCAGCCGGAAGCGGCGGCTGGGTGCGTGACCGATCAGCGAGTCGACGGCGGCGGCCGTCTGCTTGGGGTCGGGGAAGGAGCTTTGGGCCGGGTCGCCGACGATCGTCCAGGACGCTTGGGGCCCGCGCCGGCGCAACATCCGCCATTGCATCGGTGTGACGTCTTGCGCCTCGTCCACGAGGATGTGGCCGAACGTCTCTTCCGGGTCGGCGTCAGCGTCGACTTCGCGTTTGTCCGTCAACAGGTCTGCTGTTGTGACGAGTTCCTCGACGTCGTCGCCACCTTCGATGAAGACGTCCGGCTCGCGGACATCGGATATCGGCGCCGGGCCGATCATGGCAACCAATTCGTCCAGCAGCGCCATGTCGGCGATCGTCCAATCGGGGTGTGGCAATCCCAAACCGGGGGCATAGCCGGCGGCTTCAGCCAAGCTGGCAGCCAGCAAGGCTTGTTCGTCGTCGTCCAGCACACCATCGGCCACACGGGCCAACAGCCCCGGTGACGCCAGACGGCCGAGCACCTGTTCGGCGTCGAGTGTTGGCCACCAGGCCTGTAGGAACATCTGCCAGCGGGCCTGCCCGGTGACGTTTTCGGTGAATGTGTCGAAGTCCGTGTCGCTTTTGACGTCTTCCGGGCAGCTTTGCCAAAGCGCATCCAAGACGGCCGACGAGGCGGCCTTCAGGCCCCGGTTCGACTTTTGTGTGGCCAGCACCCGGTGGCGGATTTCCGAGAGCTGGCCAGGGCGCATCGTCAAAATGACGCCCTTGACGGAGACCGTCAGCGTCTGGGCTTCCTCTGGTTGGGCCAGCGGTTCGGCGACTAGGCGGCGCAGCACGGTGAGCATCCGCAGGCTGCCCTTCAGTGCGGCGGTGACGGCGTCGTCGTAGCGGTTGGCTTCGTAGTCGACTACGTCGCTGGCGACTTGCCCGAGCGCCTTCAGGGCGACGGAATCTTCACCCAGCCCGGGTAACACACGCTCGATGTAACGCATGAATATCGTGGACGGTCCGACGATCAACACGCCGGAGTTCATCAGGCGTCGCCGGTATGTGTAAAGCAGATAGGCGGCACGGTGCAGCGCGACGATGGTCTTGCCGGTGCCCGGCCCGCCAGAGATTATCGTGACTCCTTGGTAGGGCGCCCGGATCGCCTCGTCTTGTTCGGCTTGGATGGTGGCGACGATGTCACGCATGGTGTCGCCGCGGGCCCGCGTCAGGGCCGCTAGCAGGGCGCCTTCGCCCAACACAGCCAGGTTGCCGGCGTGCTCGGCGTCCAGCAGGTCGTCCTCGATGCCGATGACCTGCTCGCCGGCGCACTGGATGACGCGGCGTCGGGCGACATTCATCGGGTTGGCGAAGGTCGCCCCATAGAAAGGTTCGGCGGCCGGGGCACGCCAGTCGATCACCAGGGGTTCAAAGTCTGTCGATCTGACACCCAGGCGGCCGATGTGCCTGGTTTCGCCGTCGCTCAGGTCGAGACGCCCGAAAACCAATCCCTCATGTTCGGCTTCGAGAAGAGCCAGACGTTTGGCCGCCTGGTAGGCAAAAGCGTCACGCTCATAGAGCGCTGTGCCGTCTTCTTCCCTGTGCCAATCGCCTCGGTCGGTTGTGAACAGGCGATGAGATTCGTCGTCGATCTCACGGGCTGACGAGACGGCTTCGCGCAAGCACCGGTAGGCGTTGTCGACGATGGCCTGCTCTGCTGCCAACTCACGCGCCAGCGATGTCGCCGCCGATTCGCTCACTGTGCCTCCATCACCTTCGGTTGCCGGGCTGGTCGACCAGACCCGCAAAATGCACGACCTACAAGTGTACCGCCGCCGGGGGTCGCGCAGGTATTCCGTCCTTGTTGGATTCGGGTATTCTGTAGCCATGGCATTGTCGGCTGACGAACAGCGGTTGTTGGATCAGTTGGAAGAGTCCTTGCGGGCCGAGGACCCGGCTTTGGCGCGCAAGCTGGAGTCCCACTCCGACGCGCCGAGCCCCCGCCGCTGGGTTCTCGTCATCGCTTGTTTCCTGGTCGGCTTGGCCTTGTTGGTGGTCGGTATGTTGGTCGATTTTCCCATCTCGGTGTTCGGCTTCCTGGTGATGTTCGCAGGTGTCGCCATTGTCCTGATCCGTCCGAAGCAGACGGTTGACCCGGAGCCCAGCACCATTGACGAGCCGTCGGATCGGCGGCATAACTAGTGCCCAGCGTCTTCTCGTCGATCATCGCCGGTCAGATCCCGGGGCGTTTTGCCTATGCGGACGACCAATGCGTCGTCTTTTCGACGATTGAGCCGATCAGCCAGGGGCATATGTTGGTCGTCCCGCGCCAAGAGATCGCTTCGTTCGTCGACGCCCCCGACGACCTGCTCGGGCATTTGATGGCAGTCGCCAAGCGCATCGGTTTGGCGCAGCAGAGCGCTTATCCGGGCACCAGGGCGGTCATGATGGTGGCCGGTTTCGACGTGCCGCACCTGCATCTGCACGTCTTCTCGATCGCCGACCAGACCGGCATGAGCTTCGCCAATGCCAAGGCGGCCGACGCAGCCAGCTTGGACGCCGGTTGTGAGGCTGTGCGCAGTGGCCTTGTCGGGCTGGGCTTCGGCGCTTTCGTGCCACCGGAAATGTCGCGTCTCTCATAAGAAACACAAACCATGTCGTGGCGTTGATTGACGTGACATGGTGGGGAGTTTGGGAGTATGGTGGATGAAACGGGATCGTATGAGGCGATTCCGGGATAGCCTGTGGAGGAGGTGGCCGCGATGTTCTTGGGAACTTATACCCCGAAGTTCGACGAAAAGGGCCGCTTCTTCCTGCCACCGAGGTTCCGCGACGAACTGGCCGCCGGCCTGGTTGTCGTGCGCGGCCAAGAGCGCTGCCTGGCCATCTACACGCCCCAGGCTTTCGCCGAGATGGTCGAGCGGGTGACGGCCGCGCCCACCACCATCAAACAGGTGCGCGATTTCAAGCGCATGCTGGCCGCTGGGGCCAGTGATTCGGCACCTGACAAGCAGGGACGGGTTTCCGTCCCGTCCAATCTGCGCGCCTATGCCAGCCTTGACAAGGACTTGGTCGTGACTGGGGTCATCGATCATGTTGAGTTGTGGGATCCAGCGCTTTGGGCGCAATACGAGGAAGAACAAGCCCCCCATTTCGCCGAATTGAATGAAGTGGTCGGGGTCTGATGTCGCCAGCCCTTCCCAACATCACTTCCCCGATGTTGGGCGGGCGGTGCGGCTTGAAGCAAGACAAGGAGGCGGTGGTGTCGGTCATGGTGCGGCCCACGCATACGCCCGTGTTGATGGTGCAGGTGGTCGACGCCTTGCGCCCGGCACTGGGCGCCGGCGCCACCCTTCTCGACGCCACACTCGGGCTGGGCGGGCACTCCGCCGCTCTGCTTGAGGCTTGTCCGGGCACTCGTCTGGTCGGTATCGACCGGGACGGCGAGGCGTTGGCGCTGGCGGGGGAGCGGCTGGCCGGCTTTGACGGCGTTACCCTGGTGCGCGCCCGTTTTGACGAGTTGGCTGACGTCTTGGACGACGCGGGGGTCAGTGCAGTGCAGGGCATGCTTTTCGACCTCGGCCTTTCCAGTTTGCAGATCGACGAGGCTGAGCGCGGATTCGCCTACACCCAGGACGGGCCGCTCGACATGCGTATGGATGACCGGTTGGTCGTCACGGCGGCGGACATAGTCAACACTTGGCCGGATGCTGACCTGGCGCGGGTGATCCGCGATTTCGGCGAGGAACCCCACGCCCTGCGTGTCGCCCAGGCCATCGTGGTGGCACGCCAGCATGCGCCGATATCAACCACCGGCAAGCTTGCTGAGGTGGTGGCTGCCGCCATGCCTGCGGCCGTCCGTTACGGCAGTGGCGGGCACCCGGCTAAGCGGGTTTTCCAGGCTTTGCGGATCGCCACAAACGATGAACTGACGTCATTGGCGCGGGCCTTGCCCGTGGCGCTGAGGCGTCTGGCGGTGGGAGGGCGTTTGGCCGTCATCTCGTACCATTCGCTGGAGGATCGCCTCGTCAAACAGAGTTTCCGTGCGGCATCGACGACGCAGGCGCCACGTCGTCTGCCGGTTGTGCCAACCTCGCTGCAGCCACGGTTTGCGCTGGTCACCGAGCAGGCTATCCGTCCGTCCGAAGCTGAGGTGGAAGCCAACTCGCGTGCCGCTTCAGCCCGGATGCGTGTCATCGCCAGAGTGAGGGAGGACCTGTCATGAGCGGTGTGCCGCTGACAGCTATCAAAGGCGCCAAGCGCCTGGGCAACGTGCCATACGCGCTCGGGCTGGCGGGCGTCATGGTGGTCGGCATGGTCGGGCTGCTGGCGCTCAACATCGGCATCCAGTCGGGTTCCGCAGAGCTTCGCAACGACCAGGCGCAGGCCAAGGCCCTTGACGACGAGGTATCGGCCCTGCGCGCGGAGGTCGACCGGGTCGGTTCGGTCACCAGCCTGGCCCAGGACGCGGCGGCGCTCGGCATGTGCCCCAACACCAACGCCGCATTCCTAAACCTTTCCGACGGGTCGGTAAGTGGCAACACAACCCCGTTGGCCGGCGACGCTGTGCCCCGGTCGATTCCGGACCCCAGCGTCACGACACCGCCGATCACGATCAAGGTTTACCCGGTGCCCACGCCGTCGCCGAGCGTGTCGGACGACCCGAGCGTGTCGGACGACCCGAGCGCCTCGGATACCCCGAGCGCCTCGGATACCCCGAGCGCGTCGGATACCCCGAGCGTCGCGCCATTGGCGGCAGAGGGAGGCAACTGACATGGCTCGTCGTATCAACACGAGGGCGGGGTCGGCCAAGCGCATCGAGAGCCTGATCGTTGTCGTCCTCGTCTTCACCAGCCTGGTGGCGATCAGGGCCCTTTGGGTGCAAGGCATCGACGCGAACGGCGCCGCCGCGACGGCCATCGCCAACCTGACGACCAAACCGCAAGTTCTGCCCGCCACCAGGGGCACCATCACCGACCGCAACGGCACGGTGTTGGGCGAAACACTGCCTTATGTGCGCATCATTGCCGACCCTTACGGCATCGCCACCAACGGCATCTCCCGCGGCACGGCATTGTCGTCTGCCCAGCAGGTCAAGGCCGATCAGGCGCCAGATGCGATCGCCCAGATTCTGATGACCGACCTGGGTGGTTCGACAGACGATTATCTCGGCCATCTGACGGCTCAGTATCGATCGGACGGCACGCCCAACCAGTACGAGCCGGTGGCGGCCAACGTGCCGGCCTACACCTGGGCGAAGATCGTCACCGACATGAATCAGGGCGGCTGGTACGGGCTGAGTTCCGAGCAGACACCGCTGCGCGTGTACCCGGACGGCACGCTGGCGTCCAATGTGCTCGGCTTCGTCGGCTCGGACGGCAATGGTTTGGCCGGGCTGGAGCTTTCCCAGAACGCTTCTCTCAAGGGTATTGACGGCCAGTCCAGCAGCGAGCGCGGCGCCTACGGCATCATTCCGCTGGGTGCCAACACGCTGGTGCCGGCCGTCAACGGCGACAATGTCGAGCTGACGCTTGACGCCACCATGCAGTTGGCTGCCCAGCAGGAGATCACCAGCGCTGTGAACCAGTTCGGGGCCGATTGGGGTACCGCTATCGTCATGAACGTCAAGACTGGCGAGGTCCTGGCGATGGCCGACGCCCAGACTTTCGACAACAACAACTTCGGGCAGGCCGACCCGTCCACGCTGGGCAACGCGGCGGTCGAGACGACTTTCGAGCCCGGGTCGGTTCAAAAGCTTCTGACGATGTCGGCCCTGATCGATCAGGGTCTGATAACCCCCGACACCCGTGTCGTCGTGCCGCCTAGCGTCGAGTCGGGTGGTTACGCCATCACCGACTCGGAAGCCCACGGCACCTGGTATCTGACGGCCCGCGGCGTGGTGGCTTACTCGTCCAACATCGGCGCCGTCTTGCTCGCCCGCCAGTCCAGCAAGCAAGAGCTGGTCGACTATCTGGATTCTTTCGGCCTTGGGAAGCCGACCGGTATCCAGCTTCCGGGTGAGGGCAATCTGACGCTTGGCATCGTGCCGGACGCGTCGATGCCCGACTACCAGCGTGACCGCATCGCTTTCGGCCAGTCGATATCCGTGACGCCGATGCAAGAGGCGGCGGCGGTGGCGGCCATCGCCAACGGCGGGGTTTACATCCAGCCGACTATCATCAAGTCGGTGACGACGGCCGACGGAACACCGGTGCCGCAACCCGCGCAAGAGACCCACCGGGTGATCAGCGCCGAGACGTCCAGCGAAGTCGTCAACATGATGGAATCGGTCACCGAGTCGCCGATGTACGTCGACCAGCGCTCAATCCCCGGCTACACTTGGGCTGGCAAGACGGGCACTGCCCAGCGTGTCAATCCGGCAACCGGCCAATACCAAGGCTGGACCGGGTCGTTCGTTGGCGTCGCTCCGGCCAACGACCCGACGATCCTGGTGTATGTGGTGCTGGACAACCCGGCCAGCGGCACCTATGGCGCAACGATCGCCATGCCTGCCGCCAAGGATCTGATGACGTTGGCCATGCCGCATTATGGTTTCGCCCCCACCGGCAACCCGCCCTACACGGACCCGATCACCTACCAGCCCTGAGGAACACGCGATGAGACCCCGTCTGTCCAGGATGAACGCCGGCGGCGCGCGAAGCGCCGACGGCAAGGCTGACGCCGAAGAACCGATGGGCGGGTGGGTCAGGTGAAGGCAATCTTGGGCGCCGGCCTGATCGCCCTCATTCTGACGCTATTGGTGACGCGGGCGTTCATCGGCTTCCTGCAGCGGCGCCATTTCGGCCAATACGTCCGCAGTGACGGCCCCACCACCCATCTGCAGAAGATGGGCACGCCTACGATGGGTGGCATCGTCATCATCGGCTCGGTGGTGGTGGCGTACTTCCTGGCGCATCTGCTGACCGGGCAGACCCCGACAATATCCGGTTTGTTGATTTTGGGCGTGCTGGTGTTGACCGGGGTGCTGGGCTTCATCGATGATTGGTCCAAGATCAAGAATCACCGCTCGCTGGGGCTGAACCCGCGGGCCAAACTCATCGGGCAGATCCTGATCGGCATCGCTTTCGGTTTGTTGGCCTTGAACTTCCCGGACGCGCGCGGCACCACGCCGGCGTCGGCAGCTATCTCGTTCACCCGCGACATCAACCTGCCCGGTTTCCGCCTGCCGCTGGTCATTGCCGTCGTCTGGATGACGTTCTTGATCACGGGCTTCTCGAACGCCGTCAATCTGACGGACGGGCTGGACGGCCTGGCGACCGGTTCGTCGGCGATGGTTTTCGGCGCCTACGGGTTGATCAACATCTGGCAGCGCAACCAGTGGTGCGCCACAGCCTCGACGGTCGGGCCGTTATGCTATGAAGCCCGCGACCCGTTCGACCTGTCTATGGTGGCGATCGCCTTGGCGGCGGCCTGTTTCGGGTTCCTCTGGTGGAACGCCAAACCGGCGCGCATATACCTGGGTGACACCGGTTCGCTGGCCTTGGGCGCGGCCATGGGCGCCATCGCCGTGTGCTCGCGCACCGAATTGTTGTTGCTGATCTTGGGCGCGTTGTTCGTCGTCGAGACGGTCAGCGTCGTTATCCAGGTCGGCTGGTTCAAGGCGACCCACGGCAAGCGGGTGTTCAAGATGGCGCCGCTGCATCATCATTTCGAGCTGATCGGCTGGGAAGAACAGACGGTGGTAGTGCGGTTCTGGATACTCTGCGGCGTCGCCATATGTATTGGTTTCGGGCTGTTTTACGCCGAGTGGGTGATGTCGCTGTGATCAAATGGCTTGACAGTGCCGACCGGTTGAGCCCCTGGCAGCAGTGCCAGGTGGTGGTGGCCGGTTTGGGTGCCGCCGGTTTCGCGGCCGCCGACGCCATGCTGGAGGTCGGTGCGAAGGTTCGCGTCGTCGACCAGTCGACCGGCGACGCAGTGACTGATCGCGCCAACCTGCTGGAACGCCTCGGGGCGACCGTCCAACTGGGCGCCCCGCCCGCCTTGGGCGATGCCGACCTGGTGATCGCCTCGCCTGGCTGGCATCCGGATGCGTCGCTGTTCCTCGCCGCTGCCGCTGCCGGTGTGCCCGTATGGGGCGACGTCGAGATGGCTTGGTGCCTCATGCACCCCGACCGTGTGGTGCCCTGGCTGGGCGTCACCGGCACGAACGGCAAGACGACCACCACGACCATGCTGGACGCGATACTGCGGGCGGATGGGCGAAACAGCGCCGCCGTCGGCAACATCGGACGCCCGATCATCGAGGCGCTGAACGACCCGGCCGGTTACGACGTGTTGGCCGTCGAACTTTCGAGCTTCGAACTGCACTGGGCGCACAGTCTTGCGCTGCACTCGGCGGCCGTCCTGAACGTCCACGAGGACCACCTGGAATGGTATGCCTACGCGGCTGACCCAATGGCCGCCTACAGCGCCGACAAGGCCCGAATCTTCGAGCGCGTCACCAATTCGTGCGTCTACAACGTCGCCGAGCCGGCGACCCGCAAGATGGTGGAGGACGCCGAGGTGACCGAGGGTGCCCGCGCCATCGGCTTCACGCTGGGCATCCCGTCTGTCGGCATGGTCGGTGTGGTTGACGGCGCGATCGTCGACCGCGCGTTCATTGAGCGCCGGGCCGATTCGGCTTTGCCGCTAGCCGAGGTTTCCGATGTCACGCCGCAGGCGCCGCACGTCCTTGCCGACGCCGTCGCGGCAGCCGCGCTGGCACGAAGTTTCGGTGTCAAGGCGACCTCTGTGGCAGAGGGTTTGCGGTCGCTGGGGCAGTCGGCGCACCGTATCGAGACGGTCGCCGTGACGGACGGCGTGACGTGGGTGGACGACTCGAAGGCCACCAACCCCCACGCCGCCGACGCCTCGCTAAAAGCCTTCGACAAGGTCGTCTGGGTGGCCGGCGGGCAGACCAAGGGCGTCCATTTCGATGACCTGGTGGCCGCACACAAAGATCGGCTGCAAGGGGCTGTGTTGCTCGGCGTCGACCGGGCAGACATCGCCGACTCGCTGCGGCGTGTCGCCCCCGACGTGCCTGTCGTCGAACTCGACGGCACAACACGGGCCGTCATGGCCGATGCTGTGGCGGAGGCGCGGCGCCTGGCCAAGCCGGGGGACACTGTACTTTTGGCGCCGGCTGCGGCCAGCCGCGACATCTGGACGGGCTACGACGTGCGCGGCGACGATTTCGCCGACGCGGTAAGACTTGGAGGGGGCCGATGAGCGTCAATCAGATCGACCGACCGGTATTCGGGGGCGCCACCGTCGGGTTGCGCACCAGCGTCCGGGCGGCTTTGCGCCAGCCGCTGGCGGACTATTACCTGATAATCATGGCGGTTGTCCTGCTTTCGGGCATCGGCTTGTACGAAATGATCTCGGCGTCCTCCGTATTGGCTATGGTCTCTGGCCACAGCCCCTACTATTACGGGCTGCACCAGGCGATCATGATCGGGGCCGGCGCGGCCGGGGCGGTGATCCTGTCGCGGATGTCGCGTCGGACGCTGGTGATCGCGGCCTGGCTGGGCATGGCCCTGGCAATCGTGCTGCTGGCACTGGTTGTGGCGCCCGGCGGGCTCGGTTTTGCGACGGGCGGAAACCAGGCCTGGATCGATTTCGGGCCGGTGCAGTTCCAGCCGTCCGAGTTCGCGAAGGTCGCATTGGTGTTGTGGTCAGCCGCGCTGTTCACCCAACCCGCCCGTTTGAACAACTTGGGCAATATCCGGGCCCTGCTTTGGCCTTACTTGCCGATCTCGGGGCTCGTCCTGGGCCTGGTCGTGGCGGAGAAGGATATGGGCACGGCCGTCATCGTCGGCATCGTCATGGTCGCCCAGCTCTGGCTGGTGGGCGCGCCGGGTAAGTTGCTCGGCGGCGCAGCCATGGTCGGTGTGGCGGGTGCTGCGCTGCTGGTGGCTGTCGATTCGGTGCGCCGTGCCAAGGTTTTCAGTTTCCTTGAGACTTTCCTGCCGTTCCTTCACCTGTCGGCCGCGCCGACATCCGACCAGCCGCAAAACGCCATCTACGCGCTGGCGACCGGCGGGTGGTGGGGCGTCGGCCCAGGTGCTTCCCGCCAGAAATGGGGCGGGCTGTACAACGGCGCCCACACCGATTACATCCTGGCGGTGTTGGGCGAAGAGCTGGGATTGTTGGGCATCCTGGTGGTGCTCGCTTTGATGGCGACAATCGTCATCACCGGTCTGCGGATAGCCCGGCGCAGTGACATCCTTTTCTGGCGGATCGCCGCCGGTGGTGTGGCCACCTGGATTTTCATCCAAGCCGGTCTCAACACGATGGTCGCCTTCGGCCTGTTCCCGGTTATGGGCGTGCCTTTCCCGTTCGTCTCGTACGGCGGTTCGGCGATAATGGCTGAACTGTTCGGCGTCGGCATCTTGCTTGCGGCCGCCATGCACGAGCCGGCGGCCATCCGTGAGTTGGCCGACCGTCGGGCCCGCAAGGGCACCCACAGGACCACCGAGGTCGTCGTCGCCCGGCGGGCGCCGCGATGACCACACGGAGTGTTATTTTGGCCGGGGGCGGCACCGCTGGGCATCTGTCGCCGCTGATCGCCACGGCGCAGGCGCTGGCCGGGCTGGGGGCGGTACGTCTGACCTGTGTCGGCACGGCCAGGGGTCTTGAGACTACGGTGATCCCGGCTGCCGGTTTGGACCTGAAGCTGATATCGGCCGATCCGTTGCCGCGTCATTTGACGTTCGACCTTGTCAAGTTGCCGTTGAGGATGTTGGCATCAATGCGTCAGGCGCGCGCCGTCATAGACGAAGTCGGCGCCCAGGTGATAGTCGGTTTCGGCGGTTATGTGTCGCTGCCGGTCTATCTGGCGGCCTGGCGGCGTCACGTGCCCATAGTGATGCACGAGCAGAATGTGCTGCCGGGATTGGCGAACAAGGTGATGGCTCGCCGGGCTGCGGCCGTGCTGGTAACGTTCCCGGGGACGCCGTTGCCGAACGCCCGATGTGTCGGTTTGCCGGTGCGGTCGTCCGTTGCGGCGCTGGCCGACGGCGGGCGGGCCTTGGCTCGTCCGGGTGCCAGGGCGGCGTTCGGGCTTCCGGATACGGGACCGGTTCTGCTGGTCAGCGGCGGGTCGCAGGGCGCGCGCAGCATCAACACCGCTGTGACGGCGGCGCGTGACGACTTGCTCGGCTTGGGCATCAGCGTATTGCACGTCTGGGGGTCGGCAAATTTCCCGGCAGATGCCGTCATCATCGAGGGTGCCAACGATGCCCGCTACGTTCCGCTGGCCTATGTCGACGACATGGCCCAGGCGTACGCCGCCGCCGATCTGATGGTGGCCCGCGCTGGCGCCGCCACCGTGGCCGAGACCGCCACAATCGGCCTGCCCTGCCTATTCGTCCCATTCCCGCACGGCAACGGCGAACAGGTCCGCAACGCCCAGCCGCTGGTGCAGGCCGGGGCCGCCGAGCTCATCATGGATGCCGACCTGACGCCGGACTCGCTGAAAGCGGCCGTTACGGCCCTGCTGGGGGCGGAGGATCGCCTGGCTGCGATGTCCACCGCCGCACAGCGCGTCATGGCGCCGGGCGCGGCCCAAGCCGTGGCGAAAATCGTCTGGTCGCTGGCTGGCGGGCAGCCATGACCACAAATCTCGTCCAACCGATACCGGTGCCCGATTTGGCCACCGTCCACCATGCCCATCTGATGGCTGTCGGTGGCGCCGGCATGAGCCCGATCGCCCACCTGCTGGCGGCTCGCGGCGTCAAAGTTGACGGCTGCGATTCGGCTGGTTCGCCGGTTGTTGACGCGCTGCGGGACGACGGCATCGCTGTGGCCATCGGCCACGACCCGGCCCATCTGGCAGGCGTCGACACACTCGTGGCGTCCTCGGCTATTCGTGAAACCAACCCCGAGTTGATCGCCGCTCGGGCGGCCGGGCTTCCGGTGTGGCACCGCAGCGTCGCCTTGGCGGCGCTGATGGCCGGGCATCTGGGCGTGGCCGTCACCGGTACTCACGGCAAATCGACGACTTCCGCCATGATTGCGACCTCGCTGGCACCACTTGACCCGAGCTATGTCGTCGGCGCCGTCATCAACGCCACCGGCGCGGCGTACCGGGCCGGGCGCCCGGGCGGGGTTTTCGTCATCGAGGCGGATGAGTCGGACGGCAGCTTCCTGCAATATCAGCCGCAGGTGGTGGTCGTGACGAACATCGAGATCGACCATCTCGACCGCTGGGGGACGCCGGAGGCGTACGCCGCCGGTTTCACGGCCCTCGCGCAGGGGCCGTCCGTGCAACGAGCGGTGCTGTCCGCCGACGACCCTGGCACAGTCGCCCTGTCAAAACTCCTGGACGGCAAGGCGCTGCTTTTCGGCGAGGCCCCGGCAGCGGACGTCCGTCTGAGCGGCATCCGGCTTGACGGGCTCGGCAGCACTACGTCGATTGCCTGGCCGGGCGGCAGCGGGCAGATCAAGCTTCATGTGCCGGGGCGTCACAACGTCCTCGACGCGGCGGCGGCGGTGGCGACAGCCGTCGCCTTGCGCGATCTCGGCGTCGACGTCGATATCGATGACGTCGTGGCGAACCTCGAGCAATTCAGGGGGACGGCGCGGCGTTTCCAGACCGTAGGTCTTGTGCGCGGCATCACGGTGGTCGACGACTATGCCCATCACCCGACCGAGATCGCCGCGACGCTGACGGCCGCGCGCGCCGCCATTGGGCCTGATCATCGCCTGGTTGTGTGCTTCCAGCCGCATCTGTATACCCGCACGCGCGACTTCGCCGACGCTTTCGGGGAAGCCCTGGCGCTGGCCCCGCTGGTGTGCGTCACCGATGTCTATGCGGCGCGCGAAGACCCGATACCGGGCGTGACGGGCAAACTGGTGGCGGACGCCGCCCACGCCCACGGCGCCGTCACAAAGTATGTGCCGACCCTGGACGAGGCCGTGTCGACCCTTGTCGACCTGGTGAACGGTCCGGTGCTCGAACCTGGTGACCTAATCGTGACGATGGGCGCGGGCGACGTGACGAAAGTCGGCCCGGCGCTGCTGGCCAGATTGGACGGGGGTGCCGGCGATGTCCGATGAGCATCACGCACCGTCGTTCCAGATCCGTCGCAAGCAGTCGCGTCGCCGTCGCGTCAGGCAAACCGTGTTAGCCGGGTTGATCGTTTTGGTCGTGGCGGGGCTGGCCTGGTTGATCGGGTTTTCCAGCGTTCTGGGCGTCAACCGTGTGCAGGTGGACGGGACCAGTCTCGTCACAGCCGATCAGGTGACTGCCGCCGCCCAGGTTGTGACGGGCACGCCGCTGGCCCGGGTCGACGGCAAGGCGATTGCCGCCCGTGTCGCCGCCGCCATCCCCGAGGTGGCATCCGTCACGGTGTCGCGTCACTGGCCGAACACGTTGGTCATCCACGTCACTGAACGGGCCATCGTGTACCAGGTGCAGTCCAGCGGCGCTTATCAATGGGTTGACGCCACCGGCGACATTTTCCACTCCAGCCCGGACGCCCAAGCCGTTCCGGTCGTGACGGTGGACACCACCGACCTGCAGTTGGTGCGTGACGTGGCGACGGTCGTCACGTCGATTCCAGCCGATGTGTCGCCCCATGTGGTGTCGATCAGTGCGGCGACCGGAGATTCGATCACGCTGACGCTGGACGACGGGCGCCAGGTTTTTTGGGGCAGCGCGGATCAGTCCGACCTCAAGGCGCAGGTGATCGGCCCGTTGTTGAATATCCCTGGCACGGTGTACAACGTCTCGGCGCCCGCCTACCCTGCCGTCCACTGATCTCGACCATCGGATGAGACTTGACGGGTTTTCCTGCCCGTGTGTTGGATAGTTCGCGCAGATTCACTTACCCTTCATATGGCGGAATAGGCCGCCAAGGGTGGTGTACAGCCACCATGCATCGGAACTCGGAAGGCGCCGCGCCATGACTGCTGCCTCGCAGAACTATCTGGCCATCATCAAGGTCGCCGGCGTCGGCGGCGGTGGCGTCAACGCCGTCAACCGCATGATCGAATCAGGCCTCAAGGGTGTCGAGTTCGTCGCCATCAACACCGACGCCCAGGCCCTGCTAATGTCCGACGCGGACGTCAAGCTCGACATCGGCCGTGAGCTGACGCGTGGGCTGGGCGCCGGCGCAGACCCGGCGGTCGGCGAACAGGCGGCCCAAGATCATGCTGACGAGATCGAATCGACCCTGGCCGGGTCGGACATGGTTTTCGTGACGGCTGGCGAGGGCGGCGGTACCGGCACCGGCGGGGCGCCGGTGGTCGCCAAGATCGCCCGCTCGCTGGGGGCGCTTACGATCGGCGTCGTGACCAAGCCTTTCGGCTTCGAAGGACGCCCAAGGGCCAGGCAGGCGGAGGTCGGCATTGATCGCTTGAGCGACGAGGTCGACACCTTGATCGTCATCCCGAACGACAAGCTACTTTCGATGACAGACCGCCGGGTGAGCATGCTGGACGCCTTCAAGCAGGCCGATCAGGTGCTGCTGCAAGGCGTGGCAGGTATCACCGATCTGATCACCACGCCGGGTCTCATCAATCTTGATTTCGCCGACGTCAAAGCGGTGCTGAGCAATGCGGGCTCGGCCTTCATGGGCATCGGCACCGCCCGCGGCGACGACCGTGCCCGGATGGCCACGGAGCAGGCCATCAATTCGCAGTTGCTGGAGGCGTCGATCGATGACGCCCACGGCGTGCTCTGGTCGATCGCCGGTGGTTCCGATCTAGCGCTGGCCGAGGTGGGGGAGGCCGCAAACCTGATCCAGGCGTCCGCCCATGAGGAAGCCAAGATCATTTTCGGTGCCATGATCGACGATTCTTTGGGCGACGAGGTGCGCGTCACCGTGATCGCCGCCGGTTTCGACGGCGGCCAGCCGCCGTCGACCAAACCGGCGTTACGACAGGCGCCAGTTCGCTACGTCTCGCCGGCCGCGACACCAGCCGATGACGTCCCCGCCGAGACGCCTGAACCGTTGCCACGGTGGCAGGACGACCCTCTTGGCGATCTAGACGTCCCAGAGTTCATGCGCTAGATTGCCGCGCGTCGCACCGCGTCTGTGTGCCACAGCGGGTAAGGTCGTCTCGGAAGCCGACTCCCGGGCAAAGGAAGGTGCCAGATGCCTCCGGTGATAAAGAAAGCCATCAGCTGGCTTGGTCTGGTTGAAGACGATGAAGGCGCCACCCCGAACCGCAGTGAAGGGGCGCGCCAGCCGACGCGTTCGGCTGATCCGCTGCCTACTGTGCGGACTAGTGATAGGACTGGCGACCGGCAGGTCGTCGACATCTCCGCGTTCCAAGGGGACAACAGCAAGACGCAGTTGCTGAACCCAAATCTGGTGGTCATCCCTGAGGGCTACAAGGCCATCAAGCCGATTGCTGACCGCTACCAAAGCGGGGTTGTGACGGTGATGGACCTGCGTGTCATGCCAGTGGATGAAGCTAAGCGCTGTGTCGACTTTTTCTCGGGCATGGTTTTCGCGCTTGGCGGCCTGATCCAGCGTGTCGCCAACGGTATCTTTTTGTTGGTGCCGGCTGGCGCCACGTTTGACCAGACGATGATTGACGCGGTCATCGCGGAGCTGCGGTGATCCTCGTCCGCACGGTGCTCGACTGGGCATTTTGGGTGGCCATGTGCCTGTTGGTGATACGTGCCCTGTTGAGTTGGGTACCGATGATAGCGCCGTCATTCCGGCCGAGCGGGGCGGTCGCTTCGGCGATCGATCTGGTCAATCGGCTGACTGATCCGCCTATCCGCTGGATGCGCCGTTTTGTGCCGCCGATCCGCCTTGGCTTGGCATCTCTCGACCTTTCCTTGATAGTCTGGTTCGTCGTCCTTTGGGTCGCGCAGCGTATTGTTGACGTGATCCTGTGAGGATGTCGTAACCGCCTACCGGTCATCGCTTGCGGTGATTGCGGTATCCTGAGAAAACTCGACTGGGTTTGGAGTAACTATGACACTGACCGTTGATGAGGTTCGGAACGTACGGTTCCCCATGGCGCGCCAGCCTAATGAAGACGGCTATCGTGCTAGCGCTGTTGATAACTTCATCGACCGACTCGAGGTGAGCTATGCCGAGATCGTCGACGAAAATCAGCGGCTGAAGGCCTCCGGTGGCGCCGGTGGTGACGCAGATGCAGCGCAGGCCGCTCAGGCGGCTCAGGCACAGGTGGATTCCATCACCAAAGAGCGTGACGCGCTGGCCGCTCAGAATTCCCAGCTCTCGGCCCAGAATTCCCAGCTTTCCGCCCAGAATTCGCAGTTGACGGCCCAGAACACCGATTTGTCGGCTCGCGCTGCGGCGACCCCGTCCAGTGACGCCGAACAGTTGGCCGCGCTGCGTTCCCAGGTCGACGAGCTGAACAAGACGAATCAGGATTTGCGCGGCCAGTTGGCGGCCCGCCCGGCGGCTGACCAGTTGGGCCAGGTGGCCCAGGTCAACCAGCAGCTAACCCAAGCCCAGCAGCAACTGGCCCAGGCCGGTCAGGACAACACCGCTTTGCAGGCCAAGGTGACGTATTTGCAGAACCAGGTCAACGATTTGACCGCACAGGTGGCCGCCCAGCCGTTGTCCGCACAGCCAGCCGAGGGGGACACCCGTCGCATCGTCGTGACGACCAGCAGCGAGGCTGCCCCGGCCGTCGTCCTGCTGGTGGAGCAGACGCTTCAGCAGGTGCAGACGTTGATGGATAACGCCCAGGTCGAAATTGACCAGCGTCGCACCGACGCCGAGACGGAGGCCCGTCGCCTCGTTGATTCGGCGACCGTCCAGGCTGAGGATTTGTCGCGGCGCGCCCAAACCGATGCCGACTCGATCCATGCCGATGCCAACGCGACGGCCACCCGGCTGGTGTCGGAGGCGCGCAGCCGGTCGGCGTCCATCGACGCAGAGGCCGAGCAGCGTCGCGTCACCGTCCAGACGCAACTCGACAAGGAGCGCGAGACGCTCAGTGACCGGATCGGCCAGTTGCGCGATTTCGAGGCGAAGTACCGCTCTGGCATGGCCGAGCATCTGCAACGCCAGTTGGATTCGCTGAACGAAACCCAGTTCGCGCCAAGCTATCGCCCCGAGCTGCTGGATGCACCGGCCGCTCAGGGGACTGACGCACCGGCTAACTGAGGAGGCCCCCATGGCTACTTCTGCGAAGAAGTCCACGACACCTGCCCTGCCGGTGCTGCAGGGCGAAGATCCTTGGACCAAGGCTGAGATAGCCGAAGTCCGCGCCGATCTCGTCTCTGACATCGACCGTATGACCAAGACGATCGCGGCCGCCGAGGAAGACCTGGCCGACCGCATGAACGACGGCCCGGACGGCGCCGGTAAAGACCCTGCCGATGTGGGCGCGTCGAATTTCGAGCTGGACCAGGAGATGTCGCTGAACGCCAACACCCGCCACATGCTGCGGCAAACCGAGTTGGCGCTGAAGCTGCTCGACGAGGGCGGCTACGGCTATTGCGAGTCGTGTGGCCAGCCGATCGGCAAGCTGCGCCTGCAGGCCTTCCCGCGCGCCACCATGTGTGTGGCGTGCAAACAGCGGGCCGAGCGCCGGTAGTGTCGGCTGACGCGCCCGTCCAGGATGAATCCATCCTTGCAACGCTTCGCGCCCGAACTGTGCTGGGCTGGGGCAGTCACATTTGGTTGATCGTCTTTGCGGTGGGTGGTTTCGGCGTCGATTTGTTGACCAAGACGCTGGTCGTCAAGCATCTCAAGCCGGGGTACGGGCACAGTTTTCTGGCCGGTTGGTTTCAGGTTGAGTTGTTGTTCAACCCGGGTGCCGCGTTCTCTATGGGGGTCAATCTGACGGTCGTTTTCGCAGTGCTGGCGCTGCTCGCGCTGGTGGTGCTCGTGGCGGTGGTCGGGCCGCGGGCGCGCGGACGGTTCGAGAACGTCGTTGTCGGGCTGCTGGTGGCCGGTGTGGCCGGCAACCTGACGGACCGCCTGTTCCGGGCCCCAGGGCCTTTCAAAGGCTATGTGGTGGACTTCCTGGGGATAAAGTACTTCGCGGTGTTCAACGTCGCGGACATGTGCATCACGGGTGCGGCGGTGTTGATCATCATCTTGTTGTTGCGCTCGTCCCGTCTGGGTGGCGCGGCCTCGTGATCAACCTGGTGCCGGACGGGCTGGCCGGTGAACGCGTCGACGTCGCCGCCGCCCGCATCACCGGCTGGTCGCGCAGCGCCGTCACCGAGCAGATAGAAGCTGGGTTGGTGCGCTTGGACGGTGTCGTCGTGGCGAAGCCGTCCCAGCGGGTGGCCGCCGGCCAGATGCTCGACATCGACGAGCCGGAGCGTCGCGTCGTCCAAGTTGAGCCACAATTGGCGGACGGGCTGGCAATCGTCCACCTTGACGACGCTGTGGTCGTCGTCGACAAGCCTGCCGGGGTAGCGGCACACCCCTCGCTCGGCTGGCAGGGCCCGGATGTCCTGGGACACCTGGCGGCTGCCGGTGTGAGCGTGGCGCAGGCCGGCCCGCCCGAGCGCCAGGGCATCGTGCAGCGCCTGGATGTCGGCACGTCGGGCTTGATGGTGGTGGCCCGCACGGCGGCGTCCTACAGCGACCTCAAGGCGCAGTTTCGGGCGCACACCGTCGAGAAGCTGTACCAGGCGGTCGTCCAGGGCCACCCCGACCCGTCGGCCGGCACCATCGATGCGCCTATCGGTCATGCCGGTGGCGGGCAGTGGCGTTTCATGGTGCGCGGTGATGGACGGGCATCCGTCACCCACTACGAGACCCTTGAGTTGATGCGCGGTGCCGCCCTCGTCGGCCTCAATCTGGAAACCGGCCGGACGCATCAGATCCGGGTGCATATGCAAGCCGTCCGTCACCCTCTGGTGGGTGATTTGGTTTACGGAGCCGACCCGGTGCTGGCTGCCCGTCTGGGCCTGGAGCGCCAGTGGCTCCACGCCGTCCGCCTGACGTTCAATCACCCAACCACGGGCGAAGCCCTCACTTTCGAGTCGCAACCGTCCGCGGACCTGCAGTATGCCCTCAAGGTCTTGCGGGAAGACTGAGCCCAACCCTTTTCCCGTCATCCTGCGCGGAGCGTTAGCGGAGTCGCAGGAACTGGCCACGTGTGGCAGAATAGACCCGCCGCTTCCGAGCGGCGCGCCCGGGTGGCGGAATGGCATACGCGGTCGGCTCAAACCCGACTGGCCGCAAGGCTGTGTGGGTTCGACTCCCATCCCGGGTACACAGTGAACAAACAGTGCCCCGCCTGATTCGGCCTGGTTGGCATGGGGTAAAGTTACACCCGACAGGATACGGTGTCGTCTCCCATGAGGATGGAAAATGAGTAAGTCGAATGTGACGGACGCGCCCGCTGGGCGGGCCCGCGTGGTTGTGGCCGAGGACGAGGCGCTGATCCGCCTTGACCTGGTCGAGTTGTTGACTGATGAAGGCTACGAGGTGGTCGGTCAGGCCAGTGATGGCGAGGCTGCCGTCGCTATGGCGCGCGAACTTGAGCCGGATTTGGTTGTGATGGACGTGAAGATGCCCGTCATGTCGGGTATCGAGGCGGCCGAGATAATCTCTGACGAGCGCATTGCGCCCGTCGTCATGCTGACGGCATTCAGCCAGCGCGATCTGGTAGAGCAGGCCCGTGAGGCCGGCGCCATGGCGTACGTCGTCAAGCCGTTTGACGCGTCGGATGTCGTGCCGGCGATCGAGATGGCGATGGCCCGGTTCGCCGAGTTGCGCGCTGTCGAGGACGAGGCGGCCGATTTGGCTGACCGTCTGGAATCCCGCAAGCTGGTCGATCAGGCCAAGGGTCTGTTGCAGGACAGCTTCGGCATGACGGAGGCCGAGGCTTTCCGCTGGATCCAGAAGCAGGCGATGGACATGCGCAAGTCGATGAAGGATGTCGCCGAGGGCGTTCTCGAACACGCCAGGGATGCCAGCTGAGCGTGGCCGAACAGGGCGTCGCGCTGCTGATTGACGGTCACTCGATCGCCTTCCGGGCGTTCTATGGGTTGCCCGTCGATAATTTCATGACCTCGACGGGGCAGTACACCAATGCCGTCTACGGCTTTACGTCGATGCTGGCGAACCTGATTTCATCCACCCATCCGACCCACATAGGGGTGGCTTTCGACGTATCGCGGGTGAGTTTCCGGACGCAGCATTACCCCGACTACAAGGGCACACGCGGCGCCACGCCCGAGCCTTTTTTCGGCCAGACGGAACTGATCCATGAGGTGTTGCACGCCGCCGGTATCGCCCACACCGAGATGGAAGGCTACGAGGCCGACGATATCATCGCCACGTGGGCCAGGCAGGCCGAGGCGGCCGGTTTGAAGGCCTTGATATGTTCCGGCGACCGCGACCTGCTGCAGATGGTCACCGACACCACGACCGTGCTTTACCCCGTCAAAGGGGTGACGGAGATGGCATCGATGACGCCGCAGGCCGTCCAAGACAAGTACGGCGTGGCACCTGGCCAATACCCCGAGCTGGCGGCCCTGGTGGGCGAGGCCAGCGACAATCTGCCTGGTGTGCCCGGGGTTGGCGCCAAGACGGCAGCCAAATGGCTGGCAACTTACGGCGACCTGGACGAGTTGCTGGTGCGCGCCGATCAGGTGTCCGGCAAGGTGGGGGAGTCTCTGCGCGAGCACCTTGACGACGTGCGCCGTAACCGTCGCCTCAACGCATTGGTGACCACACTTGACCTGCCCATAGAGGTTGACGGCCTCAAACGTCAGGCCCCTGACGCGCCCGAGATTGCCCGGCTGTTCGACGTGCTGGAGTTCCGCGGTCTGCGGGCGCGTCTGCTGGACGCCCTTGGCGCGACTGAGGCGACGGCGGCTGCGCCGTCACCGGTAGAGGCGCCACCCGCGGTCGAGAAGCCCCGTCCGGGCGAGTTGGCCGGGTGGTTGGCGTCGCGCTGCGCGGGGCTGACGGGCGTGCTGCCGCAGGGCCGCTGGGGTGGTGGCAGCGGCGAGATCGACGCCTTCTGGCTGGCCGGTTCGGCCGCCGCGCGGGTGGGGTTGGCCGGTTTGGGCCAAGCCGACGAGCGGGCGCTGGTGGCCTGGCTGGAAAACCCGTCCGCCAAGAAGGCAATGCACGCCGCCAAAGGCCCGCTGGAGGCCTTCGCGGACCACGGTTGGCGCCTGGCCGGGCTGACGATGGACACCGAACTGGCCGCCTACCTGCTGTCGCCGGATCAGCGTTCTTTTTTGCTTGAGGCTTTGACGGAGCAGTATCTGGGGCGTCCGATCGACCCTGGCAATGACGACGCCCCCCAGGCGGCGTTGGATTTCGGCGATTCCGGCCGGGACGAGATATCTGCAGCCCGGGCGGTGGCCGTCCGTGATCTTGCTGGGGCGTTGGGGGCGGCGTTGCAGGCCAATGGGCAGGCCGGCCTTCTGGCCGATTTGGAGTTGCCCGTCCAGCGTGTCCTGGCGGGCATGGAACGCGTCGGCGTGGCGGCGGACGAGCTGGTTTTGCAGCGTCTGCGCGACGAGCTGGACGAGGCCGTCGTGACGGCCGAGCAAGCTGCCTTTGGCATCGTCGGTCATGAGTTCAACCTGAGTTCGCCAAAGCAATTGCAGACGATATTGTTCGACGAGCTTGAGATGCCGAAGACGAAGAAGACGAAGGTCGGTTACACCACCGACGCGGCCGCGCTGGAGGCGCTGTACGCGACCACGGAGCATCCGTTCTTGGCGCACCTGCTGGCCCACCGCGACAACATCAAGCTGCGCCAGATCGTCGACGCCCTGATGCGCGCGATTGCCGACGACGGCCGCATCCACACCACCTACATCCAAACCGCCGCCGCGACGGGACGCTTGTCGTCGGCTGACCCGAACCTGCAAAACATCCCGATCCGGTCGGACACGGGGCGCCGGGTCCGCGAAGGTTTCGTCGCCGGGCCGGGTTTCGAGTCGCTACTCAGTGCCGACTATTCGCAGATCGAGATGCGCGTCATGGCGCATGTTTCAGGCGACCCGGCGTTGATCGAGGCTTTCCGCAGTGGCGTCGACTTCCACACCGTCACGGCGAGCCGCGTTTTCGGCGTGCCGGAATCCGAAGTGACGCCGATGCAGCGCAGCCAGGTGAAGCAGGTCAACTACGGGCTGGCCTACGGGCTGTCCGCGTTCGGGCTGTCGCAGCGGCTGGGCATCGACGTGCTGGCTGCCCGCGCCCTGATGGACGACTATTTCACGACGTTCGGGCATGTCAAAGAGTATCTGGCGGCCGTGGTGGTGAAGGCCCGCCAGACCGGCTACACCGAGACGCTGCTGGGGCGCCGCCGTTACCTGCCGGACCTCAACAGCCTGAACGCCCAGCGCCGCGAGATGGCCGAGCGGGCGGCTTTGAACGCCCCGATCCAGGGCAGCGCAGCCGACATCATCAAGCTGGCGATGGTGCGGGCAGACGAGGCGCTGGCCTCCGCCGGGTTGAAGTCGCGGTTGCTGTTGCAGGTGCACGACGAACTGGTCTTCGAGGTGGCCCCCGGCGAGCAGGCGGCGTTGGCTGCTTTGGTCACCGATGTCATGACCCACGCCATGGACCTGGCAGTCCCGCTGGACGTGTCAATAGGCGTCGGCAAAAGCTGGGCGTCCGCGCATTAAAGTGTGTGCCATGAGCGATCTGACGTTGGTGGTGCTGGCGGCCGGTATGGGCAGCCGGTTCGGCGGCGTCAAACAGGTGGCGGCCGTCGACGATGAGGGCCAGACGCTGATCGACTATTCGGTGTTCGACGCGGTGCGGGCCGGTTTCGACCATATTGTGTGCGTTGTGACGCCGCAACTTCAGCCAGACTTCGACGCCCGGGTGGGGCAGCGCATCGCCGCACACGTCGACTTGCGGTACGCCTACCAGGCCCTCAATGCGTTGCCGCCGGGCTTCGCGGTGCCCGCCGGAAGGGTGAAGCCCTGGGGCACAGGGCAGGCTGTGCTGGCGGCGTTGCCCCTTGTCAGTGGAGCATTTGTCACGATCAACGCGGATGATTTCTATGGGGCCAGCGCGTACCGTGCGGCGTCGGAGTTTCTGGCGGGTAACACCCAAGACCACGCGCTGGTCGGTTACCGCCTGGCCAACACGCTTTCCGACAACGGCACGGTGTCGCGCGGGGTGTGCGACGTCAGCGATGACGGGTACCTCGCCGGCATCCGCGAGCGTGTGGCGTTGCGTCCCGTCGACGGGGGAGCGGTTGACGAGGCGGGTGCTTTCATCGACGGGCAGACACTGGTGTCGCTGAACTTCTGGGGTTTCCAGGCCAGCGCTGCAGCGGCCTTCCGGGACGGGTTCCCGTCCTTCCTGGCGCGCCCGGACGTGGCGACCGCCGAGTATTTCCTGCCCGATGTGGCGCGCAGTCTGATTCCGCGCGTCAAGGTGTTGTCGACGTCCGCGACCTGGATGGGTATGACCTACGCGGACGATCTGCCTGCCGTCAAGCAGCGGCTGGCTCTGCTTTGCGATCAGGGCGAGTATCCAGCGCGTCTTTGGCAGTGACGGGCGCCAGACGGCTTGCGAGCCACCAGGCGGCGACGAGGTACGCGATGGCCCAGATCAGGTAGAGACTGCCCGTGATGTGGTCGTGCCACGTCCATGGCGTGTCACCGGGATTGTCGGTGCTGGTGACCAACCAGATGGGGCGCAGCACGAAGCACACGACGCCCCCGGCCGTCAGCCAGATAAGCACCCGGCGGACGTGCGCCGCCTGGCCGGGTGCCAGCAGCGCCAGCAGGATCAGCAGCGGACCGACCCAGACCCAGTGATGGTCCCACGACACCGGTGACGCCAGCAGCCCGAAAAGGGCGATGACGCCGACGGCCAGTTGCGGGTAACCGCGGGAGATCAGCCGTCTCGCCAGCAGCGCCGCATAGGCCAGAAGGCACAGCACGAGGCTGAGCCAGATGGCCGTGCCGGTGTGCCCGGTGGCGCCGAGGCGGGCCAGTTCGCCGGTGATCGATTGGTTGGACACGAAAGAGGTGTTGCCGATGCGCCCGGTGTTCCATAGGACGGACGTCCAATATTCGCGCGAATCCGACCAGGCGGCGGCAAAGCCGATGCCGGTGAACACCACCGTCGAGACCATCGCGGTTACGGCAGCGCGCCATTCACGTTTGACAAGGTAATACACGACGAAAACGCCCGGCGTCAGTTTGACGGCGACGGCGGCACCCGTCAGCCAGCCACGGAAACGCGGCGGCACGACGAAGGCGTCGAGCAGCACCGCGAACATCAGCAGGATGTTGATCTGGCCGTACCCGAAGGCGCTGGCGATCGGCCCGAAGAACACGCTCAACCCCGTCAGCAGCGCAGCCCACCAGATCGCTTGCCGGCGGCCGGCGTGCCCCAGATTCATCATCAGCCACCAGAAAATCAAGAAGAGCAGCGCCAGGCTGATCAGGTTGTTGGCGATGGTGGCAACTGGAAGCGGGATCAGGGCGAGCGGGCTGAACAGGATGGCGGCTATCGGGGGATAGGTGAAGGGGAACGACATGCCGTCTGTTTCGGCTGGCAGGTGGCCGTAAAGATCCGCGCCCGTGAGCCAGGCCTGGCCGCCGACCCGGTAGATCGCGATATCCAGCCTGAACCAGGGAAAACCGATGATCATCACCAGCGCCGCGACTACGAGTGCGACCGACAGTGCCTTGAACCACAGACGCTCGGGCAACGATTCGATCATCACAACCATTCCTCTCGGATTCCCCATCGTAACAGCCTTTATCGGTTCGTTACCGATTGTTTGCCCAAGTCATCGCGCGTGCGGTAAAATCGGCACGCTGTTGTCGGCGTGGTTCCAGACCTAGTGGCCATGCCCGTCCCTGCGTCGGAAAGCGGCAGCAGCTAAGTCCACAACCACCCATCACACCGAAAGTTCCAATGACATCAACCGAGACGCTCTCACCCGAGAGCACGACCGACAGCCTCTCCGACGACGCCTTCGAGGCCGCGATCGATTCCACTATCAAGTATTTCAACGACGGCGACATCGTCACCGGTACCGTCGTGAAGGTCGACAAGGACGAGGTTCTCGTCGATGTCGGCTACAAAACCGAAGGCGTCATTCCGAGCAAAGAATTGTCCATCCGTCACGATGTGGCGCCCGAGGATCTCGTCCAGGTTGGCGACGAGATCGAAGCCCTGGTGCAGCAGAAGGAAGACAAGGACGGCAGGCTGATCCTGTCGAAGAAGCGCGCCCAGTACGAGAAGGCCTGGGGCATCACCGAGAAAGTCAAGGCTGAGGACGGCGTCGTCACCGGCACTGTCATCGAAGTCGTCAAGGGCGGCCTCATCGTCGACATCGGCCTGCGCGGCTTCCTGCCGGCGTCGCTGGTGGAAATGCGCCGGGTGCGCGACCTGCAGCCGTACATCGGTCAGCAGATCGAGGCCAAGGTCATCGAATTGGACAAGAACCGCAACAACGTGGTGTTGTCGCGCCGCGCGTGGCTTGAGCAGTCGCAGTCTGAGGTGCGCAGCACATTCCTGAACAACCTCGAGAAGGGCCAGATCCGCAAGGGCGTCATCTCGTCGATCGTCAACTTCGGCGCGTTCGTCGACCTCGGCGGGGTGGACGGCTTGGTGCACGTCAGCGAGTTGAGCTGGAAGCACATCGAGCACCCGGGCGAGGTTGTCGAGGTCGGCATGCCCGTCACTGTCGAGGTGTTGGACGTCGAACGCGACCGCGAGCGCATCTCGCTGTCGTTGAAGGCGACGCAGGAAGACCCGTGGCAGACGTTCGCCCGCACCCATCAGTTGGGCGAGATCGTGCCGGGCACTGTCGTCAAGCTGGTGCCGTTCGGCGCGTTTGTGCGTGTCGAGGACGGCATCGAGGGCCTGGTGCACGTGTCCGAACTGGCCGACCGTCACGTCGAGATCCCCGAGCAGGTCGTCTCAAGCGGCGAATCGGTGATGGTGAAGCTGATCGACATCGATCTGGAGCGTCGCCGCATCTCGCTGAGCCTGAAGCAGGCGAACGAGGGTGTCGGTTCGGCGGACGAGGAGTTCGACCCGTCGATGTACGGCATGACGGCCAGCTACGACGAGGCCGGCAACTACATCTACCCCGATGGCTTCGACCCGGAGTCCGGCGAGTGGCTGCCCGGCTACGAGGATCAGCAGGCCGCTTGGGAGGCGCAGTACGCGCAGGCCAGGGCCCGCTGGGAGGCGCTCAAGAAGCAGGCCGCCGACGCGGATGCCGCCAGCCAGGACGCGGCTGTGGAGGCTGGTGTGGCCACCAACTACTCGTCCAAGACGGATGACGAGGCCAGCACGCTGGCCTCCGATGAGCAGCTTCAGGCTCTGAAAGAGCAATTGACCAACGAGTAGGGCTTACGCCATGCGTAGATCTGACCGTCAAATAGCCGATTTCGACGGCATCGTCGAAGTGCTGCGGCTTTGCCTCACCGGGCACATCGGAATGGTGGACGCCGAGGGCCCATACGTCACGCCCATCAGCTTCGGGTTCGAGGTGGTTGACGGCCGAGTCGTCATCTGGTGCCACGGGGCAGCAGAGGGCCGCAAGATCAGCGCGGTCAGGGCTGGCGGACGGGTCTGTTTCGAGGTCGACCACCTGAATGAGATCGTCACGGAGGTGCCCATGGCTTGCAACATGACGGCGCTGTACGAGTCGGTGATCGGCTTCGGCCAGGCGCAAGAAGTGACGGACGCCGCCGAGGCCCGCCGGGGTGCCGCGATAATCGTGGACCGTTACGCCCCCGGCAACAGCCAGAGCCTACCAAACCCGCTGGTACCGGGCGTGACCGTCTTCAAGATCGAGTTGGAAGACCTAACAGGCAAGCGCCGTCCCGGCAACAGTTAGCGCCTGCGACGTCGTCTGTGTGCCCTGCGCACGTCGTCCTGCGTGCCCCACACACCCGTCATCCAGCGCGAAGTCGCAGGACCTACCCAAGGATTCCGTTCTGCCTGAAAATGCGCATCAGGTAGTCGTCCTCGATGACCTGGGCGGCCAGGATCTGGCGGCGGCTGGCAGCGAATTGGGGCAGGCGCAGCAGGCCTTGGACGTACCAGGTGGCGTATTTGACGGCGCCGAGGGGGCCGTCACGTCCGGCGAGGACGCGAAGCAGTTTGACGAAGCCGTAGGCGATCCTGGGCAGGCTGCGCCACAGCACCGGCGTAGGGGTGTTTTTGAACGCCATGACGGGGGTGTTGCGGGCGATCATCTTCAGGCTGTATGTCGACCCGCGTTTTTTGGTGCTGAACGACCCCATGTGGTAGGCGACGGCGTCGGGGACGAACCAGGCATCCCACCCGCTTAGCAGGGCGCGGTAGCTGACGTCGATGTCTTCGTAGTACATGAAGAAACGCTGGTCGAAGAAGCCGTGCCGCTGGTCGGGCAGGGCCTCGATCATGGCGCGGGTGTACATGCAGGCGGCGGCGTTGACGCCGAACACTTTCCGCGGGTAATACCCGCCGGGTTGTGCCGCTTCACCGTAACCGTACTGCTGGGCGTGCAGGTTCGGGTTGACGAAAATGTGCGTGGAATCGACGACGTCATGGTTGAAGTAGTCAAGCGTCAGGCCTTGCAGCGACCCGACATTAGGGTGGCTTTCGGCGAACTGGACGAGGTTCGCGGCCCAGGCGGGGTCGAGTTCCACGTCGGTGTTGACAAGCGCGACGTAGCCGACGTCCGGGTCTTTCAGTGCCTTGCGGATGGCGATGTTGTTGCCCATGGCAAACCCGGTGTTGACGGGCGACCAAGTGGTTTTGACGGTGGGGTAGCCCGCCATGACGGTGCGGGTGCCGTCAGTCGAGGCGTTGTCGATCATGTAGATGTCAAACGTCACACCGGTTTGCGCCAGCAGCGAATCCAGGCAAGTCGGCAGGATGCCGGCGTTGTTCCATGCGACGACGCAGAACGCAACTTTTCCGCTCATCTGCCACCCGCCTTCCCGGTTGCTATCAACGTGGCTACTGTACCAATTGTGACGCCCCATCAACGCCTGGCGAAGTCAATTCTGCGCCCTGAACCCCGTCATCCTGCGCAGAACGCAGTGCAGTCGCAGAATCTGCTCGGACATAGCAATCGAATCACCTAGTCAGAGCCATTTGCAGCATAATGACGGGCCAAAACCTACCTTTTTTGGTCTGTCAACGGGCCAAAACCTACCCGTTTTGGTCTGTCAACGGGCCAAAACCTACCGTTTTTGGTCAATCGGATCTAGAATTACGCTGTGCGTGATGATGAAATACGACGTCTTTTAACACTTGCAAACCCGTGGTGGGCGGCGGCCGCCAGTGGCGGTGACCGCCTTGCCTGGACGCAGACCCACAGACTGTTGGCAAACCGGCGACTGTTCGATATGGGCTATCGCGCCCATGTGCTTGACGACATCGCCACCGGCGAGATTGATGACAGTCTGGTCGTTTTGAACGGGCCGCGAAGGGTGGGCAAGTCGGTCGCGATGCTGGACACGATTGCCGCGCTTTGTGCCCGGGCTGATGTCGACCCGCGGCAACTTGTCCACGTGCCGTGTGACGGCATGGTGGACAGGGATTTGCGTCGCGTCATCACCTTGGGGCGTGCGCTCACGGCGTCTGTCGACGTGGGTGGGTCGTGTCGCCGGGTGTGGTTCTTCGATGAAATCAGCGACATTGCTGCCTGGACCAGCGTGATCAAACAGGCGCGTGATTTGACTGGGTTCGGTGACGATACGGTCATTGCCACAGGTAGCCGTTGGGCGGGCGCCGAGGATATTTACGGCAATTTGATGGCTGGCCGGGCGGGCAGCGGTGGAAAGCGGCGAGTTCGCCAGCTCTTGCCGATGAGTTTCCGCGATTACATTTCTGCGACGGCGCCGCAGTTGCCGCTGTTGCCAGTGATCCATCCGGCGGCACTTCAGTCGGTTGAGGCTCGGCAAGCGCTGAGCGACGTTGCGTTCTTGGTCGACGACTACGACCTGGTGTGGCAGGATTTTTTGACGTGTGGTGGCTTCCCGCGGGCCGCGGCCGAGTTCGTTCGCACCGGCGCCGTCAGCGACTCTTATTCGCAAGACTTGTTGGGGTGGCTGCGCACCGATATTGACCCCGAGAGCCAGCCGATGTCGGTGCCCCTCTTGTTGGCGGAATTGGCGCAGCGCACGACGAGCCCGCTCAACCTGCGCAACCTGACGAACAGTTTGAACTACGGCAGTCGGGGCATGTTGGAGCGCCGACTGACGCGTTTGGTCAATTCGCACGCGGCCTTGGTGTGTCCGCAGGTCAACGACGATGGCCGGGCCATTCCGAGCGCACAGAGCAAGTTCTACTTGGTTGACCCGATACTTGCGTGGACACCGGCGCGGCTCGGGCTTGGCGTCGCGGAGCCGGACTTCACCAAGATGACAGAAGGCCTGCTGGCAGTGACCTTGGCAAGGCGCCTTGACGATCTGACGGAGGGTCGTTGGTCTGACAGTGACACGGTCGGCTACGGGCGGACTTCATCGGGCGCTGAAGTCGATTTTGCACCGGTTCGCACGGCAACACCTGCGGGGGTCGCGACGACGACTCCGATCGAGTCGAAATGGGTGGACGCCGGATGGCTCGGCGAAGCGAGGACGATGGAATCCAAGTACGGTCATGGAATCATGGCAACGAAGAGCATACTGGACACAGATCACGATGTATGGGCAGTTCCGGCCCCGCTTGTGGCGCTGATGTTGGAGTGAAGCTCTGTCTGCCGCTAGATGACCCAGACGGGTATCTGGCTGTTGGTGGCGTCCAATGGCAACACGTCGTCCGCCATGCAGATGACGCCGCCGGAATCGACGCGCACTTTGAGGTATGCCTCAATGTTTTGGTCCTTCGACAATGGGTCTAGAGCACGAAAACTGGCCAACGCGCGTTTACCTGGCGCGGTGTTCTTTTTGACCTCCAGCGGGTGGATCGCGCCGTCACGCAAGATCAGCAGATCGATTTCGCGTTTCTCGGTATCCCTGTAATAGAACAGAGGTGGTTCGATGCCGGCATTGGTGAAGCTGGCGTAAATCTGCGCGAACACGTAGGACTCGAAGAACTGGCCGGCCATGGCGCCACGCTCCAGAGTTTCGGCCGTCGTCCAGGCCAAAAGGTAGGCGGCCAGACCGGTGTCTAGCATATGGAGCAGGGGCATTTTCGTCATTCGCGTGAGAATGTTGTTGTGATAAGGCTGCAGCAACGCGACGATGCCTGAAGATGTCAGAATCGACAGCCACCGTTTGATCGTAGGCGCAGAGACGCCCACGTCGCGCGCCATCTCGTCCATGTTCAGCGGGCGGGCTGTTCGGGCGGCAACGGCCGTCATGAATCTGAGAAAGACGGTTTCGTCACCAACTTGGCTGAGGTCGCGGATGTCGCGCTGCAGGTATGTAGCTACGTACGAACGATAGTAGGTCTCGCGATCTACTATCGGTTCGTCGGCAAGGCGTGGCATTGATCCGGTGATGATTCGATCGAAGACATCCATCAGTGCCAGTTTGGGCGTGACTGTCGCCCTCTTGATCAAGGCCGCCATGTCGGGGTTGAACGGTTGGGACGGTACGCCGCTGATCTCGGCGGACGAAAGACCAAGCAGTCGGACGATACCTGCCCGGCCGGCCAACGATTCAGACACGTCACGCATCAAATGAAATGACTGAGACCCAGTCAACCAGTATTGCCCCATTTCGCCGGAGCGGTCGACCGCGAGTTTTATCAGTGGAAGAAGTTGTGGGGCATATTGGACCTCGCCGATCAGGACGGGCGGGGTGTACCGCTGCAGAAACAGACCGGGGTCGGTTTGCGCCAGTGCTCGGACGGCGGGGTCGTCCAAGGACACGACAGTTCTGGCGCCGTCGGCCAGGTGTTGCAGCATGGTCGACTTTCCCACCTGACGGGCTCCTGTCACCACCAGGACTGGGAAAGTCTGACTGATGCGTGCTGCAAGCGGTTCGGCTGCCCGAGTGATGTAAGCCATGTCTGCTCCTATCGGGCTTTCGATCTAACAAATCCTGATAATTCTAACATGGCATATTAGAATAATCATGTCATTGCGTAGTACTCAGGTCTGCTGGAACTGCTAGCGCAGTCGCAGGATCTGCCCGGGCATTACCGGCGTCTTAGGTTGGCTGCATAGTCGTCGAGTATGGCGATGATTGCGAGGTGTTGCCAGACGCGGTTGCGTCGCAGGCCGCTTCGTTCTTCTAACACGCCGGCTTGTGTCAGTTGGGCCAGTGCGCGCGCAGCCGAGGCGTCACTGAGCCCGAATTGAGTCGTCAGCAAGGACGCATTGACCACGGGGTGCGCCGTCAGTATCGGTAGCACTCGCCACGCTGTTGCTTCGGGGCGCAGGCCAGCGAGTTTGACGCGATCTAGGGCGAGTTGGCGGCTTAGTTCGTCGATCAGTTTCTGGCCTGAGAACGCGGCGAAACGGCATGCGTCAGCAAACCGGCGGACGATCGGTTCGGCGTCACCGGCGCGGTAGGCGGTTAAGGCGCTGAAGTAGCCGTCGGTGTCGGTCAACAACCCTGCTGAAATGGGTGCTGCGATGTGGGTGACGACACCGGCGCTGCGCAGCATCGTGTGCAGCAATGCCCGTCCTGTGCGCCCGTTTCCGTCGGCGAACGGGTGAATTGTTTCGAACTGTGCGTGAGCGACGGCAAGTTGCAGCACAATCGGCAGGTCGAGGCGGGCCATGAAGGTGATCAAGTCGGCCATCGCGTCGCCGACTAGTTCTGGTTGTGGCGCAACGTGGCTGGCGTCGCGTGGGCCCAGCCCGCTGCGCCCTACCCAGACGAGCTGGGTTCTGTATTGCCCGGCGTGTTGTTCCCAGCCGGCTTGGTGTAGCAGCAGAGCTTTGTGGATCGCCAATACGGCATCTTGTGTCACCGGGCCGTCCCAAGCGAGGGCGCGTTCCATGGCGCGTACGTTGCCGACGACGGTGTTGGCGTTTTCGCTGGTGGTTTGGCCAATTTCGGCCAACGCAAGCTGGCGCGCGCCAACGGTTAGCTGCTCGATTTGGGACGATGAGGTTGATTCGGTTCGCAGCAGAATCGCTGACATAGGTGTGATTTGCGTGTCGCTGCCGGGCCAGGCCGTGGCGGCGCTGGCGTCCAATGCGGAAAGCGCCGACGATGCTTCGTCAAGGTCGGCCGCAAGCTCGGCGGACAGCATGGGGGCGTAGGACGCGATTGACGCAGGCACCGCGGATTCATATGGCCCGGACGCCGCCGCCACCCTCGCGCGCCCGGCCATGCCGTTGGGCTCGGCCCGCCAGGTATGCGTTTCGTGGCTGATTGCAGGCACGCCTAACTGAGTGTTCACCATGCTCCTTACTAACAGATAAGCCGTATCTGTAAGTATAGACCGCAACGCTCCAACTGAACTTGTACCCCCACCATCGCGCGGAGCGACCACCCAACCGCGTCGGGCCGGTTGTCTTGTTCTGGGATCCAGATGAGCGCCAAAGGCACCGGCTACGGGTTGCGATATTTGTCGATAGAATGCCGCGTTTCTTATCAGTAGGAGGGCTGAAAGGGGCTGTCGCGCCTTGCCTCTGGTCCGCGGCAGATTGACATCTGTGGCGGTGTCGCCAGCGATGTTCCGTCCGGTCGTACAGGCGCGCTGACGCCGTTCTTTTGCGTCTGTTCGTTCTGGTGGTGGCGTGCTCGCCATGGCGGCTCCCTCCTCGATGTGACGACTTTGCCGGTTGGCATCGACACAAAATAGGGAAACCGTCGAGTTATCCACAGGTAATTGGGTCGCCCGCGTCATCCGCGCCGTGACGCAGCGCCGGGCACCACGTGAGGCGCGAGTGAGCATGCGAGCAGGAGTGAGCAGCTCATGAACGAGGGAACCAGCCCGGAAAACCCCGGGACGGCGGGGTTGGCTGGTAAGATCGTCGCTGTGCAAGTAACTGACCCCCTAGGAAGGCGTAACCGTCTTCTTCTGCGGGAGATGGTGAAGACCGACTTCAAGATGCGCTACCAGGGCTCGTTTTTGGGGCATTTATGGTCGATTCTGAAGCCGCTTGCCTTGTTCGCCGTCATGTATATCGTCTTCGTCAGGTTCTTGCGTTTCGGTGCCGGCATACCCCACTTTGCTGTCTCCCTGCTTCTTGCGATGACGATGTGGACGTTCTTCGGCGAGGCTGTCGGCCAGGGCATGAACTCGATTGTGGCGCGGGGTGATTTGCTACGGAAGATCAGTTTTCCGAAGATCATTGTTGTGCTATCGGCGACGGTTGGCGCGCTGATCAACTTTGCGATAAACCTGTTTGTGGTGCTGGTGTTCGCGATAATCAACGGGGTGCAGTTTCACTGGTACATTCTGCTTGCGCCGCTGGTGTTCGTCGAATTGTATGTGTTTGCGCTGGGGTTGGCGTTGTTGTTGAGCGCGTTGTACGTCCGGTTCCGTGACGTCGGGCACCTTTGGGATATCGTGATGCAGGGCTGGTTTTATGCGACGCCGATCATCTACCCGCTGTCGATGATTTACGCGCCTGGTGGGGTCGCTACCGCGAACCGCATGTGGATGGCGAAGGCGTTGCTGATGAGCCCGATGGCGCAGATGATCCAGGATATGCGGACGTTGGTTGTGCTGCACACAGACACCGTGTGGAATTTCATTGGCAACCCTTTTATCAAGGCCATCCCGCTTGTGATTGTGGTGTTGGTGTTGGTGCTCGGTATCCACGTGTTCAACAAGCGGAGCAAGATGTTTGCGGAGGAGATATGACAGCCGCAGAACCAGCTCAAGAAACCACGCAAGAGGTCACCCCGGCGGGCGACGAGATTGTCGTCAAGGCAGACAACGTCAGCAAGACTTTTCATTTGCCGAAGGAGCATTCGCAAGAGTTGCGGCGGCACATCATCAATGTGTTGAAGGGTGAAAAGGGTTACACCGATTTGAGTGTGCTTCGGGATATCAGTTTCGAGGTGCACAAGGGGGATTTCTTCGGTATCGTCGGCAGGAACGGGTCGGGCAAGTCGACACTGCTGAAGATATTGGCCGGCATCTATCAGCCAACTGGTGGACAAGTTGAGACGGTGGGACGGGTGGTGCCGTTCATCGAGTTGGGTGTGGGGTTCAACCCCGAACTCAGCGGCCGCGAGAATGTTTACCTGAACGGCGCGATGCTTGGTTTCAGTAACGCTGAGATCGGCAAGATGTATGGCGACATCGTCGCTTTTGCCGAGCTTGAAGGCTTTATGGATCAGAAGCTGAAGAACTATTCCAGTGGCATGCAGGTGCGTCTGGCTTTTGCGATTGCGATCAAGGCTGAGGGTGACATTCTGATTCTTGACGAGGTGCTGGCGGTGGGCGACGAGGCTTTCCAACGCAAGTGCAATGATTATTTCGAGCGAGTGAAGCAAGACGCAAACAAGACGATAATCCTGGTGACGCATGGCATGGACGCTGTGCGCCAGTTCTGTAACAGAGCGATCTTGATTGAGAATGGCGAGATAGCACTTGCGGGGGGCCCGGACGAAGTGGCAAGTGCTTACTCTCGCCAGTTCATCACACAATCTGAGATATCCACGGATAGTGAAGAGCGCTACGGCACTGGCGAGGTGGTGATTGAGAACGTCGCGTACGAGATAATAGGCGATGTCTTTTCGCTGCACTTCGATCTTGTTAACCGGACTGACAAAGACTATTCGGATCTGGAAATGGCATTCGAATTCCTGACAGGCGGCGTTGTGGCGCTAGGCACCAGCACGCGGTTCATAGATCCATACAAGGGCGGAATCGAATTACGCGCCGGCGTATCGACAAGTTTCACCGTTGATCTAGACAACCGCTTCGGCAACCGCGATTACACGCTGAACCTAAGCTTGGGCGAACCGACGTCTGAGCCGCTTGATGTCCGTAAGCGTGTCGTCGAATTCAGCTCGGAAAACGTTGAGTCCAGTAAGTCCTGGTACATGCTGCCAAGTCGAACGGTGATTGTCAGGACTTCGAACGTCTCAGGTTGACGTTGCGGGCTTCACCGCGCTGACTGGATCATTTTGAGATGGCGGGATGTTCATCGGAGGAGGCAGTTCGGGACAAGCGAACGTAGCGGCGGGCGTCATACATTGCCATGATGTCAATCCCGATGAAATAGATCGCGGGTGTAAACCTTGCTACTCACATCGGTCAATTCGGGTGAGTGACGGTTTGCAATAATGAGGTCTGACAACTGTTTGAAGTCGCCAATATCCGCAATGAGTGTGCATCCAGGTAGTAGATCTTCGGACGCAGTAGGTTCGAAAACTATCACTCGGAGGTTTGCTGCCACTAGGCGGTCGATTATCCCAAAGATTGCGGAAGACCGGAAATTGTCGGATCCAGATTTCATGGCGAGTTTGTAGATGCCCACGATAGTTGGTCGGAGTCGAATGATATCCGCTGAAATCACGTCCATACGGGTATCATTTGCATCGACTATTGCCGAAATCAGATTTTGCGGTGTACCTGAATAGTTCGCAAGCAGCTGTTTGGTGTCCTTGGGCAAGCAATAGCCGCCATATCCGAAGGACGGGTTGTTGTAGTGGGAGCCAATCCTTGGATCGAGGCAAACGCCGTCGATAATGTCCCGGGATGACAGACCTTGCGTGATGGAGTATGTGTCGATTTCATTGAAATAGGCGACGCGCAATGCCAGATAGGAGTTGGCGAATAGTTTAATTGCCTCAGCCTCACGGGTGCCGGTGAGCAGAATCGGGGTGCTAGGGGTGTTGCACAATGCGGCGTAGAGGTGGGCAAAAGCAGCGGCTTTTTGGTGTTCGCCGCCAATAACGATGCGAGTGGGGTTTAGGCAGTCGTGGAGCGAATGCCCCTCTCTCAGGAATTCTGGCGAGAATATGATATTCCGCGTGTGGTGGCGGTCGCACATGGTAGCCGTGAATCCCACAGGCACAGTAGATTTGACAACAATGGTTGCAGTCGGGTTTTGTCCTACTACTGAGGCGATGCAAGATTCAACAGAGGACGTGTCGAAGGTGCCAGTTTCTTCGTTATAGTCGGTGGGTGTCGCTATTAGGACATAGCTGACCGATGTCGTAGCGGCGTTGATGTCGGAGGTTGCTTGCAGGTTGAGATGTCGTCCCTGAACGAACGATTCAATATCACTTTCCCCAAGGGTGAGTGTGTTGTTGTTGATTCGATCGACTCTTGTTTTATCCACGTCGACGAGTGTTACATTGTGCTGTTGGGCGAGCACAATGGCGTTGGAGAACCCAACGTATCCAGCGCCAATTACGGCGATCTTCATTTGCGGATGCACTTTTCTCTCGGTTAGTGTAGCTGACATCACTAACGGTAACATACATTTGCTTTCAGTGTGCCTTCGGAGTCCGTTGACTGGGTCAGCCAGGGAGAGTCGTGGGCTCGGCGAATGGGCTGAGATTCTGGTGGTCGCATTAGGCGAAAGTTTAGTGAGTTGAGCGGTGTTTGAGCGAGCGCGCCTGGTCATTTCCGTCGATATAGCCAGCTCTGTGACCGGCGTGTACGGCTCTTGGCAGGTCGCTGGCGTTAGTGGGTAGCTGCCTGTTTGCGGAGTTGTCGCGCGACGTATTTTACCGTGCGGCTGATGCCTTCTTCGAGGGAGATTTCGGGTCGCCAGTTAAACTCAGACCGCATGCGGGAAGTGTCAAGAACCGAGCACTGTACGAATGACTTTGGCGCTTCCCGGTGTATCGTTTCTATTGGGTGCCCGATACATTTCGCGACGCACTCGATTATTTCGCTCACGCTGTGTCCTACACCTGACCCTACATTGTATGTATCGTGCTGGATCTCTGGTGCCTCAATCATGACTGCAAACGCACTTGCAACGTCAGTAACGTAGAGATAATCTCGCACCATTGACCCGTTGCCCAGCACCACCGCTGATCGACCGGATAGCGCGTTTTCAATGAACACTGGAATGACGCCTTGCCTCCGCCCGAGTGGCTGACCTTTTCCATATGGGTTTGCGAGCCGTAACGCAACTGATTCAAGTCCGGAAGTTGAATGGAAAAACTGAAGATAGTGCTCAACCGCTAGCTTGCAAATGCCGTATGGGGAGATTGGTTTGGTGGGCGAAAGTTCGGCCATTGGCCCGACCGTATTTCCATATACCGTTCCCCCCGAAGATGAATACACCAGACGTTGGACGCCTGATGTGTTCGCGCAAATCTCAAGCAGTCTGACGCTACCCAGTAGATTTTGTTCGATGTCAGTAATAGGATCCTGTTCGGCGGTTGCAGGTGTGGTGCTGGAGACGAGGTGTATCACATGCGTGGCTCCAGCCACGGCATGTTTCAGATCACCAGCGTTCAGAAAGTCACCAGCGACAATCTCTGCGCACGTCGGATCGAAGCGAGGTGGTGCGACGTCAAAACGGTCGAAAGCAACAACGGAGTGCCCTCTATGTGCAAGCAGCTCCACGACATGGCAGCCGATGAAGCCGTTTGCTCCTAGAACTAGAACGCGGTCTGCCATCATTCTACTGGGCCCGCTCAGCAATCCAACCGCCTTGCGGCGGTTGGGAGTGTCGGGTGATCAGTATCCGAAGTCGAGCGACTGCATTCATGGGATACCCTCTCTGTCGACGCGTTTCACACACCAGCCTACTGCTTCTGTGAGTGGTCGCCAATGATTCTAACTGTCGCAGTCCGTCTCGTTGATATCGTGGGCGCAGATTTGCAATACCTTTCGCGAAGTTCATGTGAGGCCATGTCAAAGTATGGCTTGACACGTCAAGTCGATGAGGCGCCTGCCTCGACCAAGAGCCGACTGTTTGCGGACTATGGCCGGTCACTGGCAAGCGGTTATCAGGTACAATGATGCCTGTCCACGCTGCTCCACCAGTGTGAAGCCCGGGGTGTCTGAGAAGATGTCCAGTCCAGGATACGGGTGGTCGCCGCCAGTGTAGTCACTGTCACCGAAGTCCAACACATAGGCAACATTTAGGGCCCTCAACGCTGGGCAGATCTGATCCGGAACTCTGCCGGCTTGGTTCAACTCTGTGTTGATGACCGTCTGGTCGGGCGTCGGACTGTAACTAAGATAAGTGGTAGTCGTCGGGATTCCGAATAGGGCGTATGCCATTGAACTGCCGTTCACTGGACTGGTGGCCACACGCACATCGGGTGGTATCAGCCTGGGAAGATCTTCCAACAGTGAGTGTTCGTCTGTATCGACAAGGGGCGACGACGCGGTGACGGTGAATCGCGCACTCGCATCCGAGATACCTTGCTCCGCCGCTGCCGAGAAATGTATGCCAAGGAAGAGCGCGACGATTGCCATGGTCGCTCCTAAGGCTCGGACCGGTGGTCTATTCAAAGCTGCGTGGCTGCCAATTTGTGCACCAAGCCAGAACCAAGTGCAGGCCAAGCCTTGTGACGCAACCAGCAAGAGAACCACGTCCAGGAGATTTGCGAGACGGGTCGGCTGGGAATAAAAGCCGGCCACGAGCAAGTGCCTGATCCGGCCGTCAGGCATGGCCGACGCGGCGAACCACAAAAGCGTCGCAACTGCCACTGGCCCGCACAACCATCGGAGCGACGGCCGTCGAATGATGCAAACGAGGCCAACCATGACCATGGCGGCTAATGTCCAATAGGATCGATCTGTCAACGGGCAGACGAGCAGTAGTTGCCCCAACGATGTGGCGAGCGAGTTAGACGGTAGATATTGCGAAGTTGTCCGTCCCAGCCACCAGATCGTAGCGAACATTGCGAGCAGCAGCAGCGCCACTGCCGCATAGGCAAGGGCGGCACGGGGTCTCCGGGACGACCAGGCTCGCCTCGTGCCTCGCCATGCCCAGACGACTACCATTGGCGACACCAAAGCCACGGAACTCAGCACCGCGTTTGGGTGCGCAAAAAACATGCCTGAGGACCCAAGGCCAGCTACAAGCAACAAGACGAATCGGTTGCGGTTGTTCGTCGTTGACGCAAGATCCAAGACGGTGGCTGCGAGGGCCACCACGGGCAACACGAAAGACAGCCCTAGCCCATTGGGCATAATGTTGTCGAACAACGAATCTGCCAGAGAAGGGAGAGCCGAAAATACCACGGCGAAGCAGATGCGCATTGGAACGGTGTTAGCCCGAGGCGACAGCAGCACACTTGCCGCAAAAAGCAGTCCAACAGGCCAAACCAATGCCATCAACACCCAAGTGGCGGCGTTGTAGGCATAAACGACATTCGAGGAACCTAGCAGCATAGCCCCCATTGCCACCATGTCATGCCAAGCTGATGGGTAAAAGACCCCTGGGCGATTAATCATCGTTTCCACCGTGAAGCTTGACGCACTGTGGGTGTCGAGAATCCACCGGACAACACTCAAGTGAAACACGTTGTCATAAGCTTGAGAGAACGAATCTGGCGAACCGACCATCTGCACGAATCGCCAAGATCCGATTACAGCCGCCACGAGAATGGGTGACCACCGGACCACCGCCCGGAGGCGGCTTGAAGATCGGTTAGCCTGTATGGCTTCGTTGGGGGGGGGATCACCCAAGGCGTCAACAAGAGGTTCGTCATTTGCATGACGGCTTGCCTCTATTTGGCCCATGCCAATTACCAAAATAGCGACGATAATGGCAGTGGCGGCACAAAGCAGGGCAGAAGCTAACGGACTCCAGGGCTCATGGAGCCAACCGCATGCCACCGCGGATACCGCAACGACGAATGTCGAAAGAAGAGGAGACAACGCGAGCAACTGGAGTCCACGCAAGCGTGCAGCGATGCCGACAACAAGTCCAGGTACGTAGAATACCGCGAGCGCACTCAGGCAATACGGGATCATTTGATACCACATGATGTCAGGCACGCAGATCTGCGGGGCATACACCCAGAGCCCGTACTTTCATTAGAAATTCGGTATTATCTTCATTCCTATGAACTCGGTGTATCGGCGTATGCTCCTTTGAGTTGTAGCTCTCCAAGTCTAGTGGAACTTGGCATACGCCAGGGCTCACGTTGTTTTTCACGGAATCATGCTACGATAACCTTGCTAATTGGTTCAAATGCGCTGTCATGTTCCCGCCGGTCGCAGGGTTGCGTGACTGCACACAGATTGCGTCGCTGGCGCGTGTATGTCAGCCTTGCCTTAGCGTAATCGGCTACCCGTTATCTTGGACAGGTTGGAGGGCGAAAAGTGCCGAAAGTATCAGTGGTAATTCCTTGCTACAACGCTGAGGAGTATATCCGGCAATCCATCGGCGACATGTTGGCCCAGACATTTGCTGACATTGAGGTGATATGCGTAGATGATGGGTCATCGGATGGCACACTATCTATATTACGAGACTATGAGCAGTCTGATCGACGGATACGTGTTGTCACGCAGACTAATCAGTCGGCCGGTGCGGCTCGCAACAACGGGATGGCGTTGGCTACCGGTGACTATTTGATTTTCTTGGATTCTGACGACCGTTTTGAAGAGAACATGCTCGAAAAGATGTTTAACCGAATTGACCAGACGCGAGCGGACATTTGTATATGCGGTGCTGGCGCCTACGACGTGGGTACGCATCGGCTTCAGTCGGCTAGCCCATTGCGCATCTCGGAACAGCTCCTTGGTCTACCCACGACATTTCGCGCACGTGACATAGCGGACCATATCTTCACTTCAACCAACCCGGCGGCATGGAACAAGCTGTTCCGTGCGGACTTCATTAGAGAACAAGGCCTACGGTTTCAGTCGCTTCACTCATGCAACGATCTCTATTTCACAAGGGGCGCGCTGGTCTTGGCAGATTCCGTCACCGTGGTTGATCAGTGGCTTGTGACCTACAGGCGAGGCGTACGTGGTGGGCTCACAGTTTCCGACCGAGATGGTATCAAATGCCTTGATGATGCGATGTGTGCTCTGCGTGACCTGTTAATCGATCGCCGGCTGATGCAGATATTCGATGTCGGTTTTCGTCGTGCTTTGTTTGATGCCGTGAACTTTCAACTAGAATCCTCTGTGACCGCCGCACAGTGGGCATCACGGGCCGAAGCCATCACCAAAATGACGTTGGGATCTTCGTTCAGGATGCCGAAGAATCGCGAGTTACTCAAGGATTACCCTGCGCTGGAATTGGCCGTTTGCTCTGGCATGATGCCTGCATGTCCGGATCGCTTCGGGCCGAACAATAGCGTGACGTCATCTGTGGCCGCGGGGGTAGTGGGAAGCCAAAATCCCGGTTCGATCACTCGCCCGAAGGTTTCGGTGATTATTCCGGTATACAACACGATGGCCTATCTGGAAGAGTGTGTCGGCTCGGTTTTACGGCAGTCATTGTCCGACATCGAGGTAATCTGCGTTGACGACGGTTCGACGGATGAGTCGCTTCAGATATTGTCACGGCTGGCTGGGGCGGATGAGCGAGTGAAGATTGCAACTCAGAACAATCGTGGTCTTTCGGCGACTCGCAATCATGGGCTTCAGCTGGCTCATGGGGAGTATGTGATGTTCTTGGATAGCGATGACGTGCTCGTGTGGTGTGCGTTGGAACACCTCGTCGGTCAGTCAGAGGCTCATGGTCTTGATGATCTTTTTTGCGGCGGAGTGGCATTCTTCGATCCGCCGGAGGTCTACCATCAGCAGCCGCAGTATTACGCCGCGTATCATTATAAGGGAACGTATAATGAACCATGCGATGGCCAGAATCTTCTTTGCGCAATTGCCGCGAACGGAGACTTCTCACCTTCTGTATGCCTGCGGTTATTTAGACGTGGTTTCTTGGTGGAAAATGCTCTTCAGTTTATAGAGGGAATGGTTCATGAGGACAATGTCTTCACTTTGCAATCGCTATCGAAGGCAAAGAAAGCGTGGGTGTGGGACGAGCCGCTCTATTTGCGTCGCGTACGTCCCTCGTCAATCATGTCGTCCAGTCTGGGCTGGGAAAGCGTCCGTGGATATTACCGGCTTAATCTGGAGGTAGAGAGGATGCTTGATGCGGCGGATGGCCCCTTTAAGGTTGGTCTCGAACAGGTGAAGTCCTTGGTTTGGAACGGATTTGTGCACAGATATCGCGCCGTTTCGGGCCAGTCGCCTCGCGATCTCGTATCGTATGAAGCTCTTGGCGGCGCAAATTTGCTGGATCTTGCAATGCGGCTTACGTATGAGCGAATGAGAGCACCGGATGGTTTGGAGAACACCATTGCCCTCCTTCGCAGCGAACTTGAAGCGGCGAACGGTCGTCTTGAAGAAACGAATACCAGCCTTGATCAGGCTAGTTCTCGCCTAGCGGAGGTGCTCACTTCACGCACGTGGCGGTACTCAACCAGGCTACTCTCCCGCGCGCGACCCGCCCTGGTGTTCGCAAGATCTTTGAAACGACGTACACGCATTCGAACGCGGTTGCGAGACGCACTCCGGCAATTCCGCTCCCTGCGTAAACGGCAGCTTCGAGGCATTGCGAACGGTGAACTGGTTCAGGACATGACGCATCCCTCTTTGCCTCCAGAACTGTCTCGTAATCCAACCCAGAACTGCCCCCACAAATCCAAGGACAGGCAAATTTCGTTTTTGGACTTTATGATGATGCCAGGAAGGATTGAGTGGCTTTGCGAGGAAAAGCGTGACGGTGATGCGTTGACCAATAGCTTCAAGAATTTCATCGAATTCGACGCCTTTTTGCCCACACATGACGTGATCGCATCCACTATTTCCACATTCTGTGGTTCAGCGTATTCCTCCATCTATTTTGACCTTGTCCTGCATCAGGCTGTCGTTACACGCATTTCGGGATTCACCAGCGCATCGGTAACGGCACGCCGCGTGATCCCGGGCGATGAAACGCGCACGCAAAACGGAAATGTTGCGCTCTGCTTCTCCGGTGGATTCGACTCGTTGGCGGCACACTATCTTGTGCCGAGCAATACGTCACTAGTGTCCATTGACTGGGGAGGCTGGTTTACTAGAGAGACTCAAGTCTTTGAGACATACCCCACTCATATCGTGAGGACGGACGTTCGGCGCTCCAAAGAGGGTGAGGAGCCTCACCTAAGCGTCGATCAAAATTCGTGGGAGTTCATGGGATTTGGCGCCATGTTGTACCGAGATTACTTGGAGCTCGATACCGTTGTGTTCGGGACCATCCTTGAATCTTACCTCGATAGGCTGGATTCGATGCTTGGCGGGATCAGCGTGCCTTTTCCGTTTCCAGAATTTGGCCTTGTTTGCAAGATCTATGTTGGCGCACTGACTGAAGTGGGGACGGCTTTTGTCTGTGAGTATTACGGTTCGGACGATGTTGGAAGCTCGCTCACATCCGTTGCCGCTGTGGGTTCTACGAAGCTTTACCGAAAACAGCTTCTCATACATGTGGCGAAGCTCCGTTATGGCCGAGTTGACACGCCACTTCCAGAGGTGCTGGATATTCCCGTGAAAGCTCTGGCGTTCGGGGAGTACGTTGTTGACGACTTCCTTGCCTTCTACATCCGAAAGAAGTTTGGGGCGGAGGTCGTCGAACTGCTATGTGCTCAGATGACACCTGAGGCCGTGGAGCTCTGTGACAGTCTTGGGTTGCAGTTTTATGAACGGGTCATGCCAGAGCTTGTAAACCTCAGTAGCGGTGATGAAGCGCGTGATTACTTTTCCAAACTGAATCAAGCTGGGATCGTTCCGTGGGATGATACTGACTGGGCTGAGTTCATCACAGTCATCGATCTGCTCCGGAAGCACCACCCTGAGATTGCATCAATCACCAGCCCTAGCCAGCAGGTGGGCTGATGGGCTTTGGAGATCTACCCAGTGTCGACGGTTAGGGTGGTCTGAATTCGCTTGTTCTTGACGAGTCCCCTATCCGTCGCCTCTTAAGGGTAGCGAACCGTTGCGCTTCCGGGCGTTCGTTCGGCGATGCGAGCGACTGAATTACCGTGCGGGTTTCTGACTTACTTCACGCGCGAGCGTGCTCTGCGACGTGTAAGAGAGGCATTTTCACGTAACCAGGCTGCAACCAGTCGTCGGACCCGGTTTACGGTTCTGATGGGGCGTATGACGAACGCATACCTGCTCAGCTGAGACTCCAACGAGGCAATTTGTGCGTCCTGGGACATTGTGAGCTGTTCGGCATACGCCCTTGCGGTTTGATTCTCGCTTAGGAGTTGTTCGGTATCAGTCAATTTGGTCTCGGCGTCACGCAGTTGCGATTGCGTGTCTGCCAGTCTTCGCGAGTAGACAGTGTTCTCGTACTCCATATCCATCAGTTCAAGTGCAACCTTCGTGGGCGCAGACTGGATAAGGTTGAGATATCGCGACCCGTCTGTCCCGATTGCGTCGGACACTTCGGCGTCGCCGGTGTCAATTCGGTGGATGAGACGCGCAGCCATCTTGGCAGACGAGGCATCGGGGAGCGTTCGAATACTCCACATACAGTATTTCACAACCCAACGCAGGAAGGATGGCTTTGCTCTATCCCATATGTCCTCGAGTCGCAAGCGCCGCTCGATTGCGTCGGACGCCCTGAAAAAGTCACCCCACTGACGGGTACTTTCAATCGACCGAGGGTTGTCCACTCGGTGATGCACGAGGCGATCATCAATGATCACCATTGTGTTGGCTAACCACAAGCCTGTGTATACAAAGTAGGCGTCGTTGGTAGAACCAAGTGATTGAAACCATAAGTGTTCGCGCTGGATGAGCGAGCGTCGGAATAGCTTATCCCAAGGCCATCCGACGAATTGGTTGAATAGATCTGCAAGATCGCGCGGGACAAATGGGACGTTTGACGCGATCAAGGGGAGCGCCCAGGTAATATCTGCGTGCATCCCCGTCTTGTAGCTGATCGTTGAGCTTCTACACGCCACAATGTCGGCATCGAATCTTAGGGCAGCCGCGAGTAGCTTCTCGACGTAGTCCGGTTCAAAGTAGTCATCCGAATCAAGAAACGCCAAGAAATCGCCAGTCGCCGCCTTGAGGCCAAGATTGCGAGCTACTCCTGCGTTCGAATGCGTTTGAGTGAGCAAAGATATCCGCATATCCAGGCGAGCTCGGCTTTCTATGATGGCACGACTCCCATCTGTGGAGCCATCATCAACGCAGATAATCTCTAGGTTAGGGTGCGTCTGCGCAGCAATACTATCCAGGCACTCTTCAAGGAATTCAGCTACATTGAATACGGGGACAACAACAGACACCACCACGGAATCCTTGTCCACCATCGTCGTATCATCCTATCGCTCTTCGGACAACCTTGGCCACACCTGGCTTTGGCTCGCCGTATGCCAAAGATTTACGACGAGGCAGCCGCCCAACGCAAGTAGCACAACTCGAAAACCGATGTCAAGACGCATTTACAAGTTGCCGTGCGGGAAGCTGCCGATTTTGAAGCGTCAGCACAGTAACCACAAGGGTACTACCTGAACGTGGCTCTATCAAACAATTCGCGGCGGGAAAGATGTCAACGTCTTCGCTCACGGGCATGCCGAAATAGTGCACTGATCAATCGTCTCCGAAATGTGCCGACCGGGGCCGTCTTTTGAAGAATACTTCGGGCGCTAGTGGACAGGATTGCTCGGGGTCGCGTTCTCAGGATCATCTCGTTGCGCATGCTTTGCAACGCAGCTTGGGTCTCGCTATTGGCCTTGTGTTGATGCCAGTCGAACAGTTGCCAAAGAATCGACTCGTAATAGGCGCTCTTGCGTGCGATGCGCCAAAAGTCCTTAGCGTAATCGCAATCGACCTGGTGCCACGGCTTCAAACTCCCCCCGTAATGCACGATGTATGGGTTTCGCCTCGACGCCATATACTCGTCGTAATACCTGATCGGAGCCTTTCTAATGATGTTCTGCAGCCGCCAGTGGTTCCAGTCATACAGCACGTTCCATCTCATATCAATGAGTTTTGTATGTCCCTGGAAAAGCATATTGAGAACATCTTGGTCCAAGTATTGGAAGGATCTGGAGTTTGCCAGGTTTACCATTTCATCTACTGATATATCCTTACGAATCTCAGCTAAATTTAACACCATGACGCCAGCTTGGAAATATGTAAAGGGCTGATCAAGACGGAGTATCTCTTTGGCATATTGCTGTCGTCCAGGTTCGACGGTATCCTCGGATGGGAAATTGTTGCTGGCGTACACGCCAGAGAAGTCAATATCCCGTACGGCAGCCGCATAATACCCAGTGATATCAGTAAAGAACAGTTCCGCTATGTCACGTTTCACTATCATGTCGTCGTCTAGGTAGAGAACTTTGTCGTACGCTGCCATGACGTCTAGGATAAACAACCGAAAGTAGGTTTCCACGGTGAATGGCTCCGGTACGTAGAGATTTTCAAACCTGTCGGCATACGGATTCATGTCAACGAAACGAAGGGAAAGATTGGCGAAGGGGAAAAACTCAGACTTCAAGAGGAGCATGTTCTCATGGGAAATATCACGGGTGAGAACGTTTATGTCATAGGTAAAATCGGCATTGGCATGCTCGGCGATCGAATGTACGAGAGTTGATACATATGGGGCGTAGTTATTATCTGCCACGAGCACAACAGCGACGTTGTTGCGGGTCGATGCGGGGAGAATGGCTTGTTTCGGTTCAGTGTGTTCGAAATAGGCTGTGGGCACCTCGCGTACACGGAATGTGTCGAGGGACTGCACATATTGAATGAATACATTGGTCAGTCGTTCAGCAAGGTACCCAATGACTCGATACTGGTCGGAATTGTAGTCGGAGATGTCATGTGTTGCTTCGAAATGGGTGAGGGTATCAAACATGAAATCACAGTACCGGAAGAAAAGATTCCGTGACATAATGAACATGTTGAAAAAATACCCAGTTGGCTGATGGAGAACTGACGCAAAGGCGCCTATTTCTGGGTGGGTGGATTTGATGTATGTAAGGGTGTCATCCAGGTCTTCAATTCGGTGTGCAGCCGCATATTGATCGTAGATGGATGTCTCTTTTCCATATCGGCGAACATCGTCTTTGAGTGGAACAATTATGTCCGATGACTCAATGGCTTCCCGCATAAGTTCAGTGTCCAAGCCAATCTTTTCGACGCCCGCCTGAATAGTCGGGAACGAACGTACCGGGAAATCCGGATCGGAGGGAGAAGAGTAAGGCTCTGTTGTTTCGCTAAACGTAAGGTATCGCCGGTAGTGAAACATCCCGTAGTAGTCGGCGTCGAGGTTTTTCCATGCCCAGTAGATCGCGGTCATTTCACAATATGAGCGGTTCTTTTGAGAGATGTTATCGCCTGAGTCATCATAGGCTGCCATCTGTGGCAAGTGGCCGTTCAGAGCGGCACCGGCTTGAATGGGCAAGAGGAGGTCGTTGTGTGGGGCAAAGCTGGTTTTGTGATTCACTACCAGAATTTGGATCCTTTTTTGGGCGGTTGCTCTGTGGTTCGATTTGGCCTTCAATGTATGCCTTTCGAGATTGTGGGGGACAATGGATAAGTTCAGCGAGGTATCCAGGTTTGTGATTTTGCCCAGTTGTGGTTGTTGAGTTGTATGAGGGTTCCGGGGGAAGCATTGCTGTTTGCGAGGTCTATTGCTTTTCCGTTGCAGGCGCTTAACAATTCGAAGCCG
>Ga0123357_10000225_pt1 | contig 53422 bp, 50 predicted proteins | sample TergutEmb28metaG_FD_89873 | JGI IMG/M metagenome (GOLD analysis project Ga0123357, IMG submission 89873) | Embiratermes neotenicus P4 segment gut microbial communities from Petit-Saut dam, French Guiana - Emb289 P4 | ecosystem: Host-associated > Arthropoda: Insects > Digestive system > Gut ...
CGCCTCGCTCTGCTCGGAACTCGGCAAAAATACTCGGTCCGCAACCTGCTCGGGGCTCGCGGCGGGCCCGAGGAGCCCGCGTAAGCGTACGTTGTGGTACGTGCGCAGGCACCGCAGGGCCCAGCAAACGCGTTACGCGCAATCGCGGCGCGCAGCAGGCGGGCAAACATGCTCTTACTTTTTGACGTGCTTGACGACTTCCACCTTGAGCGTTGCCACAACGTCCGTCATCAGCTTGACTGGAATTTCGAACGTGCCAAGCGCCTTGATCGGCTCGGAAAGGTGCATCTTCTTTCGATCGATCTCGACGCCAGCGGCCTTGGCCGCCACTTCGATCTCTTTGGTTGTGACAGAGCCAAAAAGCTTGTCGTCGTCGCCAACGGTGCGCGCCACGGTAAGCGTGAGCGCACCAATCTTTTCGGCCAAGGCTTGGGCCTCTTTTTTTGCCTTGTCTGCCTTGGACACGGCAACCGCCTTTTCATGGTTGATGCGGCTGATTGCACCCGTTGTTGCTGCAACGGCGAGGTTGCGCGGAATAAGAAAATTGCGCGCGAAGCCTGGACGAACTTTGACAAGCTCTCCAGATTTGCCAACGTTTTCCACATCGCGCTGCAAAACGACCTGAAGGTTCATCGCCATGGCCCGCTCCGCTTAGCTCGTAACCGTGAAAGGCAGAAGTGCGATGTTGCGTGCACGCTTGACCGCAAGCGTGACCTTGCGCTGATGCAGAGCGCAGTTACCGCTGATGCGCCGGGGAACGACCTTACCCCGTTCGGACACGAAGTACTTGAGTGCCTGCGGATCTTTGTAGTCGATACTTACGGCCTTGTCCGCGCAGAACTTGCAGACGCGCTTCTTGCCGCCGCGACGCCGTCCAGGGGCGTCGGCATTGAGATCTGGCGTTCTGCCAAAATCTTTATCGTCATCCATCATTGCCATAATTGTAAATTCTCCTGAGGATTGAAGCTTGTTGGCTTTTTTGAAAAGAAGAGACAGGAATTCCAATTAGGAAACTTCGTCGTCACCTTCTTTTGATTCCTCGCCTTCTTTCGATTCATCGCCTTCGCCGATGTCGTCGGACTCGCCCGCCTCGTCGCCCGCGAACTCATCGTCGCCGCCTTCGCCACCTTCTCCGCCATCGCCGCGGGCCGAACGACGCTCTTCGCCAATGTCGAGAAGGCCGAGTGCACGTTCAGGCGATTCTTCCTTCTCCTCTTCGACGGGAAGTTCGAGGCGCTGGAACTTGATTTCTTCTGGATCGACCGTAACCAGAGCGACATCAACGTTGTCGTTCGTTTGAACGGTTTGGAACTTGAGCACCGAGTCTTGGAGCTTGAGATTGCGTTCGACCTCCGCAACAAGGCCACCGCGGCCCACGTATTTCACGTAGACGTAAACGCCTTTTTTCTGCTTCGCGACAGGGTATGCGAGCTTGCGACGGCCCCACGCTTCCACTTTTACGAGCTTGCCGTTGTCGCGAGCCACCACGTCCGCCACACGTGCCTGCACCTTGTCAGCGGTGTCGGCGTCGACATCGGACCGCAAAATATAGATGGTTTCGTATTCCCTCGATTTGAGGGCCTGAGCCTCGGCCATGATCTCTCCTTATGGATCACCCAGCGTTATGTTGCGGGGAGCCCACGAGCGAAGCCCGTGAGCAAGGATTTTCTCGCCAACATTTGACGAGGGGTGGCTCTTTAGCAAGCGCTGCGCGTGACGGCTACTTCTTCTTGCCCGGCCCACCAATTTTGCAGTTGACGTCGTTCATTGCTGCGGTGACGCCCTTTGCAACAACTTTCTCGATGGCAGTGCACGCACGGCCCAGCACGTCGCCAAGCTCGGTCAACTCGATCGCGTTGAAATCTTGCAGCACGTACGAGGCAACGTCACCGCGAAAGTTCGCGGGCGGGCGGCCAATGCCAATGCGAACGCGCACGAAATCGGCAACGCCAAGATGGCCAATGATGCTGCGCAAGCCATTGTGACCTGCATGCCCGCCACCCACCTTCAAGCGGATGTCTTGCCAGGCAAGATCGAGCTCGTCGTGCACCACAACGATCGCCGCGGGATCGACTTTCAGAAACGCTGCGGCAGGCTGAACCGACTCGCCCGAAAGATTCATGAATGTTGCAGGCTTTAGCAGCGCAACCGGGTAACGCGCACTGTCAACGGCAAGATCGCCCTTCGTCAGCTCACCGCGATATTTCTCTTTGAAGTTGGCAAGGCCGTGAAGCTGCGCGAATCGCGTGACGGTCAAAAATCCGACGTTGTGCCGATTCTGCTCGTACTTGCGCCCCGGATTGCCGAGCCCGACAACAAGAACCACGAACGTTAGACCGCTTTCAAGTTGGCGCGAGGTCGAGGCGGGGCCGAGGAGCGGACCGGAACAGCCTGCTTCGGCTTTGAGGACCGCACCGCAGGCCCCAACGATGAGATCGCGACAAATCGAAAGCGGTCACTTCTTCTTTGCGTCCTTGGCGGCCGGCGGCACCGAAGCCTTGCCACCAGCCGCTGCTGCAGGAGCCTTTCCAGCGGGTGCTGCCGCAGGAGCAGCGCCAGCGGCCGGAGCCGCTGCAGCACCCGCTCCTCCCGCACCCGCCGCAGTGGCTTGAGCTTCTTCGGTGCGATCTTTCTCGGGCGCAACGATAGAAACTACCGTTTGCTCGGCTGGGAGGCGAACCTCAACGCCTTCGGACAACGGTAGATCTTTCGCGTGAAAGGCGTCGCCCATTTCGAGATGCGTGATGTCGATCTCGATCTTCAGTGGGATGCGGTCTGGCAGGCATCGAACCGGCACGCTTCGGTAAACCTGACGCACGATGCCCCCCTGAACCGTGCCGGCAGCCTTTCCCGTTGTGATGAGCGGAACGTCGACGTCAACGGGACGATCGAGCTTCACTTCGATGAAATCGACGTGCTCGAGCGCGCGAGTGACGGGATGGTACGCGTACGTTTTGATCATGACGAGCATGTCTTTTTCGTCATCGACCTTCATCTGCAATACGCTGTTTTGCCCGCGCTCGCTTTTGAGAACCGTGAGAATGTCTTTCGGCAAGACAGCGAGCGATATCGTTGCGAGACCTTTGCCATAGGCCACCGCAGGCACTTGCCCGGCGTTGCGAAGGCGGCGCGCAGCACCCTTTCCTCCGGCGGTACGGGTCGTTGCGGTGACGTTATGCATGGCGGCAGACATGGGGCGTGCTCCTCGACGAAACTTTAGACGGAACGAGAGGCGCGGACGCATAGCAGAGAATGCAGCACCGCGGTAGGGGGATTCGGCTTACGCGGTTTACGCAAAGAGCGAGCTCACCGAGTCCGACATGTGAATGCGCTTGATGGCTTCGCCAAGAATGCGCGCCATGCTAACCTGTTTAATTTTTGAGCAGGTTTTTGCGGCCGCCGACAGCGGAATCGTGTCCGACACAACCACCTCATCGAGAGGCGAGTCGGAAATGCGCTGAATGGCAGGTCCGGACAGGACACCGTGCGTAGCGCACGCTACAACCTTGGCCGCACCGAAATCGAGCAGCGCTTTTGCGGCTCCCGTAAGCGTGCCGGCTGTGTCGATCATGTCGTCGACGATGATGCAGTTCTTCCCGGCGACATCGCCAATGAGATTCATCACCTCGCTGACGTTCGCGCGCTCGCGGCGCTTGTCAACAATGGCAAGGCTCGCATTCAAGCGCTTCGAGTAGGCACGCGCGCGCTCCACTCCGCCCGCATCCGGCGAGACCACCACGGCCGAAGAATCGAACTTCTTCTTGAGGTAATCGTCGAGCATGATGGGCAAGCCGTAAAGGTGATCGAACGGAATGTTGAAAAACCCTTGAATTTGCCCGGCATGCAGATCGACCGAGACAACGCGATCAACACCAGCGGCTTGAATGAGATCGGCAACGAGCTTCGATGTGATGGGCGTGCGTGGCGCGACCTTTCGGTCTTGCCGAGCGTAGCCGTAATACGGGATCACTGCGGTAATGGTGGAAGCCGATGCCCGACGGAGCGTGTCGGCCATGATGAGCAGCTCCATCACGTGATCATTCACCGGGCTCGACGTTGGCTGGATGATAAAGGCATCGACACCACGGACGTTTTCGTTGATCTCGCAGAACGTTTCGCCGTCGCTGAAACGTTGGACCTTGACCTTCCCGAGAGGCGTTTCGAGGTACGCCGCAATCGCTTGCGAGAGCTCGGGATTGGCGTTGCCAGAAAAGAGGCAGACCTTCTTGAACACGCGCGCAGCCCTCCGCCGGAATTAGACCGCTTTCAAGTTGACGCGAGATCGAGGCGGCGGCGAGGAGCGGACCGGAACAGCCTGCTTCGGCTTTGAGGACCGAACCGCAGCCGCCAACAAAGAGATCGCGTCAAATCGAAAGCGGTAAACGGCGCGAGGTGTAGCCGCCGACTCAGGGGCTGTCAACCTGTGCGACGCAGCGCCCACACCGCTTTCGATTTGACGCGATTTCAGCGTTGCCGCCTGCTACGGCGAATTCCGTGAAACACCGTTTGCAGCCTTGGCCCCGCGCTGGCGAGGAAGACATTGTCGTTTCGCAAAAAGGCGCCGAATCGGCGCGCCGCGGCCACCCATGGATTTTTCGTTCTGCGGTGCTTCATCCAACCGGCACTCACGGTGCGGCCAGCCCAGGCTCAATCTGCCGAATCGTCACCGAATCACGCGAAGTGCTTGGTTGCGGTATCTACGATCCAACATCGCCCATTGCAGCGCGGATCTGGGGGCTCGGCCCGAACGCAAAATTGAATGCGGACACTTTCCGGGTCCGCGTCGAGCGTGCGCTCGCGATCCGTCGCACGCTTTTTCCTGATGCGCATACAACGGCGTATCGCATCCTCAACGGCGAGGGCGATCGCGTTCCCGGCTTCGTTCTCGACCGCTACGGAGATGTTGCCGTTCTTCGAATCGACGGCGATGCTGCCCGTCATCTCGCCCCTGAAATCACACGCCACCTCGATTCGCTCCTGCAGGGCGAAGGCATCACGACCTTGCTCGAGCGCGAATCTGCGCGCGTCGGGCGCACCAGCACGACGCAATCCAAAGGCATTGGCAGTGGGCGTGTCAATGTCCGCTTCGGTCCCGAGCGCGGCCAAGTGCATGTGACCGAACACGGCGTTCCGTTCGTGGTCGACGTCATGCACGGGCAGAAAACAGGCGCGTTTCTCGATCAGCGCGAGAATCGGAAACGCATCGGCGAGCTCGTGGCAATGCGCCTTCGCGCCGGGCTATCGGCGCGCGTGCTGAACCTGTTTTCGTACACGGGTGGTTTTTCGCTCCGCGCGGCTCTGGCGGGCGCAACGGTGACGAGCCTCGACATTGCGCCCCGAGCGCACCTCGTGGCAGAGCAGAGTTTTGCGGCGGCCGGTGTCGCGCCGCAAAAGCATGAATTCGTCGTGGCCGACGCCTTCACGTGGCTTGCCGAAGCCAAACGCCGCGGCCAATCGTGGGATGTCGTCATTAGCGATCCACCAAGTTTTGCGCCGAGTGAGCGCACAAAGCCAAAAGCAATGGCCGCCTACCGAGTGCTTCATCGCGGGTGCGCCAATGTGCTCGCACAGAACGGGCATCTTGTTTTGGCTTCGTGCTCGAGCCACATCACCTTGGAAGACTTCGCTACGACGTTCGACGATGCCAGCCTTGGTCGGAGCGATCTCGAGATGATCGAAACCTTCGCGCTGCCTGCTGACCACCCCACATTGCCAAGTTTCCCTGAGGGGCGATACCTTAAACTCGTTATTCTGACATAGCTCGATACGTGGGGTTAAGCACTTGTCACACATGAAATCTGCAACGGCAGAGAACACGCAAGATGTCACGTCGCTCGATGACTTCCTCGTTGACAACGGTGCAGGTTGGCGCCTTGCAATGACACGAACGACGTGCGGCGTCGCGGCCGGCACGCGGCCTGTCATCATCGTTCCGGGCTATGGAATGAATTCGTTCATCTTTGGCTTTCATCCTGGTGGGCCGTCGCTCGCCCAGTGCCTTGCGGCGCGCGGCCTCGAGGTTTGGACGGTCGATTTGCGCGGTCAGGGCAAGTCAATTTGCACCACTGGCACGAAGCGCTACGGCATCGCGGAGCTCGCCGTGGAAGACATTGGCGCGGCCGTCCGCCATGTTCTTGCAACCACCAACACGGGTGCGTGCAAAGTCGATCTCATTGGGTGCAGCCTTGGCACCGCGCTGGCGTTCGCTCACGTCGCGTGCGTGCCCAATGCACCCGTAGAGGCCATCGTTTCCATGGCAGGTCTGGTAACGTGGAAAGAAGTTCACCCCATAGTTCGCTGGGTGTCTGCATCGCCTCGCCTTGCCGGAATGCTTCGTTTCAAGAACACGCGCCACATGGCTCGCATTGCCCTGCCCGTCATTGCGACGATCGCGCCAAGCATTCTCTCAGTATATTTGAACCATCGATCCTCCGACCTTTCGCAAGCGTCGCGCATGGTACAAACCGTCGAAGATCCACACCCCATGATGAACCGCGAGATTGCCGAGTGGATCCAGCGAGGCGATCTCGTGGTTCGCGGGGTCAATGTTTCTCGCAAGCTGGGCGAGCTCAAAAACCCGCTATTTTGCATTGTCGCCAACAACGACGGAATCGTGACTCCGGCAACCTCGCGGCACACCTACGATGCCATCGGCTCGTCAAGGAAAGAGCTTCTCATCGTAGGCGACCGCGACATGCCCATCGCCCATGGCGATCTGTTCGTATGCCGCGGTGCTCAAGAGCGTATCTTTATGCCAATTGCAGATTTCTTGCTGCAAACCTGAATGTGTTGGTCGTAGGGGCGCCATTCATGGCGCCTGACCCCGGCATTTTTTTGGAATCCATACCCTTGGCCGATACCAAGGGCGCGATGAATCGCGCCCCTACCAACGAAACGCATTCGTGGGGCGTATGGCCCATACGCCCCTACATAAATCTGCATTCAAGCTCGTAAAATAATACGGGGGCATCTTTCTTTGCCCAAAGCCCACAACCGACAGGCACATAATGTCGACGAAGATGTGTGCGGTACCAGGCTCCCGTGCGGGCGTGCACGTTCACGTCTGTTTTTGTAGCGTCAATGACTTCGCGCAAATCTTTTTTGGTAATGGCTTCGAGGTAAAGAAACCCGCCGGTCATGGCGCCAAGGTTGTCGATGGCTTTTTCGGCCTGCTCGTTGTCGAGATACGGCAAAACGCCTTGGCATAGGACGAGATCGTAGGTTTTGTCATCGCGCCATTTCGTAATGTCGCGCAATTCGTGGCCATAGGTTTTGCATGCATAAGGGCTTACCTCGATGCTAAAATATTTTATTTTTGGCCTTTGCTTGGAAAACCAATCGCGCCATGCCCCAACGCCCGCGCCCACGTCGAGCACCGTATCGATGGGGAATTGCCACCAGTCGAGCAGCGACGTCATGGCCGTGCAAAGGCGGGCAATCTCTGTTGGGCCATGAACGCGTGTGCGGCGCTCCACATAATAGCGATTGTAGTAAGCCGCATCGAATACTTCGGCTTTTCTCGTTTGCCGCGCTTCCCTCGCTTGCCTAGCTTTGCGTGCCATCGTGCTCACTCGTAACGCAACGCATCGATGGGATCGAGCTGCGATGCCTTTCGCGCCGGGTAAAGCCCAAACACAATGCCAACGAGCGCGCTGAAAAGAACCGAGACCACGATGACATCCACCTGAATGGCCATTGGCCACTTGAACTTTGCCGCAAGCCACCAAGCGACACCAACACCGAGCGACACGCCAATCAACCCGCCCGCAATCGAAAGCACGAGCGCCTCGATAAGGAATTGGAGAAGAATGCTCATCGGCTTTGCGCCAATGGCCATGCGCACGCCAATCTCGCGCGTTCGCTCGGTGACGCTCACGAGCATGATGTTCATGATGCCAATGCCACCCACCACGAGCGACACAGCGGCCACGCTCGCAAGGAGCGTGGTTATGGTGTTGGCGCTGTCCTGCTGAGCGCTAGCAATTTCGGCAAGGTTTCGAATCGAAAAGTCGTCGTCAATACCAGGCTGCAGGTGGTGCCGATCGCGCAAAAGCGTTTTGACATCGGCAAGCGCGCGCCCTGTTGTCTCTGAGCTTGTAGCTTGCACATAAATCTGGCCAATGAGAAACTTGCCGAGACCTCCCTGAATGCGATGCGCAAACGTCGACGAGGGGATGAACGAGGCATCGTCGTAATCTTGGCCCATGGGCGACTGGCCTTTTTTCGAAAGCACGCCAACAATCGTAAATGGCGTATTGCCAATGCGCACAGACTGGCCCACTGGGTTCGACGTGGGACCGTAGAGTCGGTCGACAACGGTTTGCCCAAGCACCACGACCTTCGTGCCGCTATCGACATCTTGCTGGGTAAACGCCTCGCCTTGGGCAATGGGCCAGGCGCGGATCTGGAACAACTCGGGGGTCGTGCCGGTAACGCTCGTCGTCCAATTCATTTCTTCGCTGACGAGCGACTGGGTCGAGCGAAGCGACGGAGCGACGAGGCGCACCGTGCCGATCTCGTTCTTGATGGCTGCCATGTCATCCCACGTGAGCGTGGGCATCGAGCCGTAACCGCCAAACGAGCCGCCCGACGTCGTCGAACCTGGCAATATGATGAGAAGGTTCGTTCCCATGGCAGAAAACGCGGCTTCGACTTGCGCTTTTGCTCCCGCACCAATGGCCATCATCGCGATGACCGCGGCAACGCCGATGATGATACCGAGCGTTGTCAGAAACGAACGCATCTTGTTTCGCAACACAGCGCGAAGCGCGATACGAAGCGTGATGAGAGGATTCATGATTGCGGCCTCTCCGCTTTCGGAGGCGACGCTGCCATGCGCGGCGCATGCCGAGTGTCTTCGAGGATCAATCCGTCTTTCACGACCACGACGCGCGTGGCGTATTCGGCAATATCCGGTTCGTGTGTTACCAAAACCACGGTAATGCCAGCCTTGCCTAGCTCTTGAAAAAGCCCCATGACCTCGATGCTTGTTTTCGAGTCGAGGTTTCCAGTGGGTTCGTCGGCAAGGATCACTTTAGGCTCGCCAACCAATGCGCGTGCAATGGCAACGCGCTGCTGCTGACCGCCGGAAAGCTGCGCTGGCGTGTGATCGAGCCGCTGCCCCAAGCCCACACGCTCGAGTGACAGAGCGGCGCGCCGATGGCGCTCTTTGGCGTGCACTCCTCGGTAAACGAGCGGCAGCTCGACGTTCTCGAGCGCACTCGTGCGGGCCAGCAAGTTGAAGTTCTGGAAAACGAAGCCAAGGACTTCGTTGCGCGTTTCGGCGAGCTCGTCGCGATTCATCTTTGCTACCTGACGGCCCGCGAGCCGATAGGTGCCCAAGGTTGGCCGATCGAGGCACCCGAGAATGTTCATGAGCGTCGATTTGCCAGAGCCCGACGCTCCCATGATGGCAACGAACTCGCCGGAGTCGATATCGAGCGACACGCCGCCGAGCGCGTGAACCTCGACGTCGCCGGTTTGGTAAATCTTCTTCACGTCGCGAACGACGATGAGCGGCTCGGCCATTAGAACATGCGCCCCATGCGCGGCTGTCCCCCTCCGGATGGGCCGCCTCCACCCTGACCTGATGAAGTTTTGCCCCCGACATTCACGTCGATGACCACTTCGTCACCTGGCTTCACATCACCGCGAACGACCTCACTCACGGTGCCGTCGGAAAGACCCGCGGCGACGCTGACAGGCTGCGCAATACTCCCACGCTGAACATAAACCGTACGGCGCTCATTACCTTCCTGCTTTCCTCCGCCACTGCCGCCACCGCTGCCTGGCGGCCTCTGGCGGCGTGGCGCCGATGCGCCCGCTGTGGCGCTACCAGCAGCACCAGCAGGCGGCTCGGCAACGCCGACAGCCGATGCAACCTCGGGCGGCGGACGAAAGCGCAAGGCTGCATTCGGAACAGCCACGGCGTCCTCACGCTCGGCGTACACAATCGTCACCGTGGCCGTCATGCCAGGACGCAAGCGCTGATCGGAGTTGTCGACGTCGATCACCGCATCGTAGGTGACGACGTTCTGCACGGTTTGCGCCGCGTTGCGAATCTGACCAACTATGCCCTTGAAGGTTTGCCCGGGATACGCATCCACGGTGAACGTTGCATCCATGTTCTCCGCCAAGCGCCCGACGTCACCCTCGGCCACGTTCGTGTGCACCTGCATCTTTCGCAGATCTTCGGCGATGGTGTAGAGGATCGGCGCTTGAAGCGACGACGCCACGGTTTGCCCAACATCGACGCTGCGCGAGATCACCGTTCCGTCGATGGGCGAAAAGATGTCCGTGTACGAGAGATTGACCCTTGCTTGATGGAGCGCGGCATCCGCTTGCGCGAGGTTCGCAACAGCCAAGTCCGTCGACGCTTTGGCGACAGCCACGTTCGTTTCCGCGGTCTGGAGATCGGCGGCAGACGCAAGTGATTGCTCAGCGAGCGCCTGAGTGCGGGCCAGCACGAGCTCGGCGTCTTTCTGCTTTGCCCTCGCGCTCACGAGGCTTGCTTTGTTTTGGACGGCGTTCGCATCTGCCTGCTCCACCGCGGCTTGAAAGAGCTGCGGATCGATCTTTGCGATGAGCTCGCCTTTCTTGACGATGGAGTTGTAGTCTGCAGTCAGTTTCGCGACGCGACCGCTGACTTGCGCTCCGACTTGCACGGTGACCGTGGCTGCAAGCGTGCCGCTGGCAGTCACTCGCGCAGAGATTTTGCGCTTCTCCACCGGCGCCGTTTTCCACACGATGTCCGGTGTGGCGTGCGCCTTTTGCCAACGAAAGACGCCAAACGCAATGCCCGCGACGACAACGAGAGCAACGATCCAACCAACGTACTTTTTTATGAAGCTCATGAAGCACCAGTGCAGCGCGCGAGTGCAAAGAGCGCAGCGAGGCGGGCACTCACGACATTGAACTCGCTGAGTGCGAGCTCAATCTCCGCCTGCCGGAGCGAAGAAGCGGCAAGGACCAGTTCGAGGCTCGTCACCTGACCCACCTGGTACTCAATTTTGGTTAGTTGGTCGACTCGTGATGCGAGATCCCGCGCCTGCCGAGCCACTCCAAGCGACGTTTCGGCAACGCCAATGTTGCGGCGTGTCTGTTCGATCTGGATCGTGACCGAGCGCTGAGCAGCTTCGAGGGCATAGTTCGCCTCATCGCGCAGCGCGCGATTCGTGCGCAGCGCGCCGTAGCGTGCGCCGCCGTCCCAGATCTGGAACGACAGAACCCCCTGCACACTCCACGTGGTATTCGGAGCGGCACCTGTATTTTGGGTCGTTGTCGAGAGCGTGCTGCCGAGCGACAGTGTTGGTAAGAAGGAGAGCTCCACGTCGTGGATGTTGCGTTCAGCCACCTCCACGCGCTTTTTGGCGGCTGCAATGTCAGGCCGAGCGTCCTGGTGGTCAAGCGCCGGGCACGAGTGCACCGCGCCCCCGAGAACGCCGTCGAGTTTCATCGTGGGCGGCACACCGATCGCCTCGGGCAAGCCGAGCGCGAGGCCGAGTGCCTCGCGCGCTTTGCGAAGCGACTCGTCACCCGTCACGAGCGTTGCGCGCGCATTGGCGACGTCCTGATCGGCGCGTACGACGTCAAGACCTGTTGCCGTTCCGAGGTTGCGTTTGCGCACGGTGATCTCACGCTGCTCGAGGGAGCTGCGCAGGCCAACGCGATTGAGTTCCGCGATGCGTTCCGCTGCCACGACGCCGATGATCGACGTTGCGAGGTTGAGCGTGATCGTGCGCATCGTGTCGTCGGCGGAGAGTGTTTGCACTTCTTCGTTCTTCTTGGCCGTGCCGATCGCATGCCACGATTGCACGTTGATGAGCGACTGAGAGAGCGTGATGTTGCCAGAGACGTAGTCGGTCTGTGGCGTTTTGAGTGTGCTCGTTTCGCTTGCGACAGCCCCCGCAAAGGCCGCAGTCTCGTTGACGATGAACTGATGCGGCAGAGTCCCCGTTGCGTTGATGGTGGGGAGCACGGCGGAGAGCGCCGTGCGGGTCTGCGCTTCGGCGCGGCGCACCTCGGCGTACGCTGTCGCGAGATCTGTGGATCTTGCATGCATTAGGGCCAGCGCATCGCGCCAGTCGGAAAGTTGACGCTTGGCTGCGGGCACGGGTGTGAGCATGGCATCCTTGACGTCGATCTTCGGAAGCGGCGGCAAGGTAGCCCCGGGAGCCGGCGCGGAAGGACGCACCGCGGCCGGGGTGGTGACGATTGGACTCGCTGTGGACGGTGGGACTGGTGCTGGTTGCGCTGGCACCTGCCCCGGCACCTGATTGGGCACCTGAGCAAGCGCGGGCGCTGCTCCAGTTGGCGTTGGCGGCGTTGGTGCGGGCGTGACCGGCGACGGGACGGCTGCAGGCTGTGCGACCGCAGCGCCTTCGTTTCGGAAGACGGCGACAGCGACTGCCGAAGCGGCCATGACAGACCGAAAAGTACGGGAATTCACGGCGTGATACGATGCCTAAGCGTTTCTTGAATCAAGAAGATTCCAACAATGTGAATGCGTTTGTCCACGAAGGGCGGCCTTACACGCGGCGCAGGCCTGCTAGCAAGCCGCGAACAACCTGGAGGCTAGACATATCCAAGTGATACAGTCTTCGATGTGAGCGATTTTCGGCAGCCTCTAGGCACGCGCAGCGAGGCGAGTTCCGAACGAGAGCGGCCCCCAACAGATCCTTCAGCAAGGCCGCTCGTGCCCGGCGCGCCACGCACGCCTATGCCCGCTTCGAGAACGTCGACAGCCACATATGTGGCGCCGTTTCCAACGAACCCCAATACGGTGCCCGTGCCAGCGCCGTACAAAAGCCAACCCATCCCCCCGCTCGTCCCGCAAGCGTTCCCACTTTTGCCATCGCTTGGTGCGGCTGGCACGACGCAAATTCCCATTCCCCCTGCCCCGCCCCCCATTCCCCCTCCCCCAAGCACGCCGCGCTTGATTCCGACAGCTGCTGTCGCAATGCCGCCCACGGCATCCGCGATCGCACCCATGCCGCCGTCCCAAGCGAGTCCAGCAAGCCTCCAATCACCAATGTCCGTGCCATGCATCACGGTGCAATATCCAACCGTCGGCTCGACGCTGACCAGCGTGCGCGGCAGCTACGTCGTGCGTGCTGTGATTGGCTCGGGCGAGTTCGGCGCCGTGTACGAGTGCATTGGGCCGTTCGACCAGATCTACGCGGTAAAAATGGTACGGCCAGCGAATCGTCCGTATGCCGAAGTGCAGGCCGAGTGGGCGCGCGAAGTGCAGCGGCTTTTCTCGCTTAGGCATCCGAATGTTGTCTACATTTACGACTCGTTCGAGCAGGGTCACCTTTGCTACCTCGCGCTTGAACGGTGCGATCATGCCCTAAAAGACATGCTCGGCACGCCGATGCAAGAGGGCCTCGTGATCGAAATCTCTCGCCAACTTCTTGCCGCCGTGCAGTTTCTCCACGACAACGACGTCGTGCACGACGATCTGCACGCCGGCAACGTGCTCATTACACACAACGATCGCCCGACGGTGAAAATCAGCGACTTCGGCATCAGCCACGAGCTCCGCGGAATGCCAGCGGTTCGCCCGAACGTCGTACACCACGCCATCATGGCACCCGAAATTCTCGCCACCGGAAACACCAGCCGCCAGAGCGACCTATACCAGGTAGGTTTGCTACTCTATTGGATGCTCACCGGTGAGCCAGCCATTCACCTCGATGTTCCCTACCAAGAGCTCGTTCGGCAAGTTGCCGAAGGTGAGCCGCGCAAGCGCGCGGAGGCCCTTGGCATACCGCTCGGGCACCTCATCGCGAAGATGCTGCGACGGCGCGAGGCCTTTCGCTATTCGAGCGCACGAGAGGTATGGGCCGATTTGCGGGAACTGCCGGCATGGCGACAACGCCACTTGTTCCCGGCAAAATAGCCGTCTTCCATCCATTGGGTGAAACACGTGACGAATCAAAAAGCGGTTGCGACCCATCAGCACTTAGGCCGATATGAGATCGTAGCCAAGATTGGCGGCGGCGGCATGGCGTCCATTTACATCGGGCGCGCCATAGCGGCCGATGCCGACGACACCGACGAGCTCGTGGCACTCAAGGTCATTCGCGACGAGTACGTAGACGACGAACGTTACTCAACGATGTTCATCGACGAGGCCCAGATCCTTGCGCAGCTCTCACACCCCAACGTGATCCGCACGCTCGAGTACGGCGTCAGCGGTCGACACCGCTTCATCGCCATGGAGCTCTTGTCAGGCCGAACCTTTGCGGACGCTTGGTTCGCACTCGAAGCCCGTGGCGAAACGCTTTCGCCGCGGCTTGTCGCGTGGATTTGCGCACGCGTTGCCGAAGGTCTACATGCCGCACACGAGCTTGTCGACAGCAGCGGCACAAGGCTCAACGTCATTCATCGCGATGTCAACCCCGCCAACATCTTCCTCACACACAAGGGTGAAATAAAACTCATCGACTTTGGGCTGGCGAAGGCAACCATTCAATCGTCGAAAACTCTCGGCGGAATCGTGAAGGGCAAAATTCCATATCTTGCGCCCGAGCAGGCGCGTGGCCAACCCATCGATCGGCGCGTCGACATTTATGCGCTTGGCGCAACGCTGTGGGAAGCGTCAACCATGAAGCGCCTTTTCAAACGCGACTCTGACGTTGCCACGCTCATGGCAATTCGCGATGCCGTTGTGCCCGACGTGCGAACGCTCGTAGAAAACTTCCCTGAACCGCTGTGGAAGATCATCGATCGTGCAACCCAAGCTCGCCGCGACGATCGCTACCCAACCGCTGAAGACGTGCGCGCCGATCTCGACGCATTCGTTGGTGACGGAGCCGAGCTCCCGAAAGAGCTGTCGAATATGCTCACGCGCCTGTTTCCAGGCCACGAAAAAGAACACGCCAACTGGCTGCACAAGGCCTTTGCCGCGCAGACTGAAGCCAATACGATTCGGCCGCCTGCTCCGGTGCCAACGGCGTCGTCGAGCATGCTCGACGACGCCGACGATGTCTCCGACATTCGGCAGACGATTCCATCTTTGCCTTTGTTCCCAACGCAACCTGTCGAGCCAACCGCGCAACCCGAAAGCCGTCCGAACGCCATCAAGTCGCAAGGACCAACGCTCCGGCCGATGCCAATTCTTGAGCGCGAACACCCGCTAGTCTCGCTGGCGCACGAACGCTCGCCATCGCCGCCTCGACACGTGTGGTTGCCAACCCTCATCATCGTGGTTGTGGTCGTCGTGCTCGCACTGGTCCTCGCGTCAACTTGAAAGAGGTCCGACGCTTCGTGATAGCGTCAGGTGCCATGACTGACTCAACGGACGTGTTGCATGCACATGGAAAAGTGGCGCTCGTCACTGGCGGGTCGAGCGGCATTGGTCTCGCGTTCGCGCGCATGTGGGTAAGGCGCGGTGGGCGCGTCGCCCTCGTGGCGCGCACGGCGTCAAAGCTCAAAGCCATTGCCAAAGAGCTCGACGAATCGCGCGCAGCCGCGGCGTTCCCGCTCGACGTGCAGAACCTCCAAGCCCTCGTCGCCTTGCCCGCAGAAGTTGTCGCCAAATTCGGTCGCCTCGATGTCGTCGTCAACAACGCCGGCCTCACTCACCGCGGCAGCTTCGACAAGTTCGACGCCCTCGACCTCGCCAGCGTCATCACCACGAACCTTGCGGCTCCCGTGGTTCTCACGCGCGCAGCCGCCCCCCACATCGCGCCTGGCGGCTCGATCATCCAAATCGCAAGCATCGCCGGAATGTTCCCTGTTGCCGACGAAGCGGCCTACAGCGCGTCAAAGGCGGGGCTGCGCTTTTTCGCACGAGCCATTGCGGGCGATCTCGCGCTGCGCGGCGTTCATTCGGGTTGCGTTTGCCCTGGCCCAGTTGACACAGATTTTCTCGGCGATCTCACCCACGTTTCGGACATTGTCCTGTCGCAGCCCATGATCTCCGCGGAAGATGTCGCTGTCGGAATCATGAAGTGCATCGACGACAAGTTGGGCGAGCTCGCATTGCCACGGTACTCGGGCAAATTTGCAACGTTAGGCTACCTTTTGCCTAAAGCTGCCAAGATCGTGCACCCCTTGCTCGAGAAGCGCGGAGCGAAAAACCGTGCTCGTGCCATCGCCAAAAAACGCGGTGTGTCACTTTAGCTTCGCGGGCTGCGTGGTAGCCTTTGCGGCATATGCGCTTCGTTAATCATCCAGGCAGTAACCTTCTTGCGATTGCCATTGCAACAACGCTCGCCATGGCTGCGTGCGGCGGGTCGTCCAACACGAGCAATGACTCGGGCGCCTATTCTACGTCGGGCCACAACTCGGGCAGCTCGTCGGGCCACGATGGCGGCTCGAGCAGCGGACCTACGGGTGGCACTCCCGGCGTCAGCCTTGGCGACACGCACACCGGCATTTTCAACTACGGTCCGGTCGACTGGGCACAAACGCAGTGGCATAACGCCTGCGCCGGCGACGACGGCTACCCGTCTCAAATTGAAACCCTTGAAGGCACCCTTCTCGCTGGCGTGAGCAACGTCGTAGGTACTCCTGGACCGTACTGCGATGCATGCGTCGAAATCACATCGACCAATGGCCGATCCCTCATTGCACGCGTCGTGACATACGGCGTTCTGGTCAGCGCGGGCGATTTGGATCTCAGCCCGGAAGCATACAATGCACTTTACACGAATGAGAACTCACGCAACATGAGCTGGCAGCTCGTTACGTGCCCTGGGACCGATCCACTCTATTTCCAGTTTCTAGGTGCATCGAGTTCGGGCTGGTCGAAACTCTGGATTCGAAACCCGCGTGTGGCCGTCGCGAAACTCGAGGTAAAAAGCACGAATCATCCTAATTTTACCTCGATACCAATCGATTCAGACGGCGGCTTCAACGACTCTCCTCGTGGCTTCGGCAACGGCGCATTCACGTTGCGCGTAACAGGCATAGACGGCAGCACCTTCGAGCAATCGTTCGACAGCTACCCGTCGGGCAAGCTCGTCGCAGGCTCAGGCAATTTGTAATAGACCGCTTTCGATTTGACGCGATCTCTTCGTTGGCGGCTGCGGTGCGGTCCTCAAAGCCGGAAGAGGCTGTTCCGGTCCGCTCCTCGCCGCCGCCTCGACCTCGCGTCAACTTGAAAGCGGTTAGTTGGTGGCGCCGCACGTGGCCGTGCGCCCGTTCACCGTCAAGCACCCAGCGGCTGATCCGCAAACCGATTGACATGCACACGTCACGTCGCTCCCGCAGCTTGCAGGAATGTCGCTGCAACCTTGCAAAATGTCCGCGCAGTTTGGGTTGATGCACCCTGGGCTGCCGTTGCTGCAAACGTCCGGTGTCCAACCGTAGGGACAACTCGTGCTCACCACGCAGGCTTCTTTCGCGGTGCACTGGCGGTAGAGACAAAACTGCGTATCGGTACACGTGGCCGATCCGCACACGCCCGAGTCGGGATCAGAAGAACTGCTGTCTTCGGGAACGATGGTGCAAGCCGCAACGAAGCCGGAGATCGCGGCAAGTGCAGCGAGCGCAACGGCGACCGCAGTAGCCGTCCTACTCCGCAAAGTGCGCCGCACTTTCAAGCCGATCGAGACGCGCGCCATGGTCGTCGATGGTGGTGTCGAGCTTGGCTTCGACGCGCTTCACGTTGCTGGATGTTTCGAGTACGGCAATCTGCGTCATCTTCACGTTCCGCACGAGATCATCGGTCTTCCGCACGAGATCATCGGTCTTGACGTTCAGTGCCTCTACGACAATCTGCATGATCCCCATGTTCCGTTCGAGGTCGTCGACCTTGACGCTCAGTGCATCGATTTTTGTGTCGAGCCGTGTCTCGAGCTCTTTCAATTGCCACGAGGTCACCATGTTCTGGCGCAAGTCGCGCACCTCGGACAAGACCTGCTCCATCAACTTCTCAAGCCTGTCTGGACTCATGACCATCACCCCTAGCATTGCCGCCGGCTCGCGCGACCCGAAAGCTCCCCAAAAATCGCTAAAAAACCAGTGGGCGCAACAGGATTTGAACCTGTGACTTCAACCGTGTGAAGGTCGCACTCTACCGCTGAGTTATGCGCCCGCTCGTGTGTTGCCAACCAAACTCTTAGCTCGAGTGACCACCGGCATTCAAGCATCATCACGGATCCAGACCGCTTTCAAGTTATCGCGTCAAATCGAAAGCGGTTGCAGCAGACGCGCCCATAGCTCCTCGCGCCCCATGCCGGTGTCCGCGCTCGTGCCTATGACGGCTACGCCTGCATCATGCATAAGCTTTTTAATCCGAGGCTTGTGCATGGAGCGCGGAAGCTTATCAAGCTTGGTCGCGGCGATGACAACCGCGAGCTCGGAGCGCACAGAAAGAAACTTGATGAGATCGAACTCTTCTTGCTCGAGACCGCGACGCGCATCGACGAGGACGACTACACCCTTAAGAGTCGTGCGATCGTGAAGATAGCCCTCGAGAAGAATCTTCCAGTCGCGCGACTCGGTTTTCGAAACTTTCGCGTAGCCGTAACCTGGCAGATCGACAAATACGAGGTTCGGTCCGCCAGCAACACGCACATCGAAAAAATTGATTTGACGCGTGCACCCAGGTGTCCGGCTCGTTCGCGCAAGGCCGTTGCGCGCGGCAAGCATGTTCAGCAAACTTGATTTGCCAACGTTCGAACGACCTGCAAACGCGATTTCAATTTCATGCGGAGGTGGCAACTGGTTTGTCGATGATGCGCCCGCGACGAACTCCGCGCTCGAGATGCGGACCACACTTTTCGCGCCACTCTTTGCTCTGGGATCGCGTTCGCTGTCGCTCTTCATGTTTTGCCCACCATGCGCGTCAGACGACGGCGGATTGGCCCGGCGATCTCGCCGAGTTCACGCACGCCAAGGCCCCACGCGGAAACAATGTAAAGCACACAGAAGACCATGGCACCAACGAGGCCTGGCAGCGAGCGACCAATGGAGCCGGCAAAAGCTCCTGTCACGACTCGGCCGCCACCCCAGCCACCAACGCCAGCAATCAGGGATGCGAGTGCAATTCGGACGGACGACGAACCGAGCTCGGCAGCACGCACCGTGCCAAGCCGCCACCTTACCCCTACGAGAAGAAGCGCCGCTTGCACAAAGCTTGAGCCCGCAACGGCCATGCTGATGCCAACGTGCCCAAACGGCCCGCGCAGCGCAAGTGCTAGAACGATGAACGCGGCGAGATCGATCGCGCTCACGACAACGGGGGTGCGCGTGTCGCCGAGCGCGTGAAGCGGAGGAATCAGTTGGCGTGCAGCAGCTACGGTGAAGATCGCTCCACCCTGCCATGCAAGCGCACGAGCCGTCTGGTGCGCCGCTTCGGCATCGAAGTGACCGCGCTGAAAGAGCAGGACGACGAGGGGTTCACCGATCGCGACGAGCGCCGCGCTTGCAGGCACCGCAACGAAGAGCGAAAGGCGCATGCCATGCGCCCACGTCCGAGCGAGTTCTTCGCGGTTGCCATGAGCCGCAAATCCAGCGAGCGACGGCAGCGCCGCCGTTGACAGCGCCATGACGAAGATCCCTTGAGGGAAGTCGCAAAGGCGTGAGGCCCAATAGAAATAGCTCTGTGCGCCTTCGCCAAGCTCGGAAAGCAGACGGCGCGAAAGCGTAAGATCGACGTAGTAGACGCCGAGACCGAAAGTCATGGGCACGATGCGGCGCAGCATTTCCCGAACACGGGGATCGCGAAAGTCGAGCACGGGGCGGACGGCGTAGCCGATTTTTCGAAGTGCGGGCAGTTGTGCTCCCACTTGGAGTACACCGCCAACGAGCACGGACACTGCAAGCGCAATGGATCCATCGAAGCCACGTGCCTCGAGCGGCGAGCGCAGTGTGAATGCACCCACGATGAGCGCCACGTTGAACAGGCCCGGTGCGAAAGCAGCTACGGCGAATCGTTTCTTTGCATTCAGGGCTGCCATGCCCATGGCGGCTGTTCCCATGAAGAAGATGTACGGGAACATGATGCGCGTGAGCGTTACCGTGCGCTCGAATTTGCCCGGCGTATCGCGGTAGCCGCCGCCGAAAAGGCTGGTGAGCGGCGGCGCGAAAACAACACCGAGAAGCGAAACGACCACGAGCGCCAGAAGCGAGACGCCGCGAGCGCGCGCGAAGAAGGCGCGAGCCTCTTCGTCGCCACCCTGTGCGAGCGTAAGCGACAGAACCGGCACGACAGCGCTCGACACGGCGCCTTCGGCAAGAAGCTGCCTCAATGCGTTGGGGATCGTCAACGCGACGGAGAAGGTATCGGTTTGCCCGCGCGTGAACATGGCTGCAATGACGACGTCGCGCCCGAACCCCAGCACGCGTGAAAGCAATGTGCCGGCGCCGACGATGCCAGCGCGACCTACGAGGCGCTCGCGTTCTTGGCGGCCTTCATCGTTGGCATCGTTCACGGACGTGGAAGCTCGGACCGCTCGAACCCGTTGTCGGCACCAGGGCGACACTCATCGCAATAGCAGAGCGCACGAAGATATGTGTATGAGTAAATCCCTCCGTCGTGGCCGTCATGCCACGTAAGCCGGAGTGCATAATTGCCAACCGAAACAATTGCATCGAGTGCAATCTGATTTTCCGAGGGGTATTGGAACTTGATGGCGCCGGTGTGCCCTTGGCAGCCAGCGCACGGGCAATAGCCACGCAGGATGTCGTGCGGATAAATGCTTTTGTGGCCGTCGCCCCAATCGATTTCGGTTCGCGTTGCGCCGCGTGGAGACCTGACCGCCTTGCATTGAAACCGCGAGTCCATTGCCCTCGAGTCCATTGCCACGGCTTATAGCGCCACAAAGCCGGTGTGTGCCACCATGGCCTCTTCGGCGATCGCGATAAGTTCACTTGCTTGCGCGTCAGTCATTGCCCACTCGTCTCTGCGCTCTTGCATATGCGCTGCGATTGCTCGCAATTCAGCCGGCATGGTGCGCCTGCTACCGCCACATTGCATGCACACGAGCCCCCCGCCGCCAACGTCAAGAAACGCCGAACGACCCTCGGGACACAACTTCGCGCACCGTATGCAGCGCTGAAAGTCGAGCCCGTAGCCAACCTCGGCGAGCAGCCTAAAACCGAATGCCGCGAGCTGCCCAAGCTGTTCATGTGAACCGCTTTCTAAGCTGTCAAGAAGCTCCCCCAACTCGATCCACACCGCAGGCTCGGGGGTTTTTGCAGGGCAGACGTGGCGGACCCACCGCAAGGCACGACCGGCAACTTCCATGGAAGCGAGACTCGATACGATGCCCTGACGTGCGCGGCGAATTTGCGCTTCTTTTAGTACGCCAAGCTCGCGCCCCCGATCTTCGACACGCACGAAAAGTTCGTGCATTGGTTCCAGCACGCCCCCGAAGCGTTTCGTTGACCGACGCGCACCGCGAACAACCGCGCTGATTTTGCCTTCTGCCTCCGTGAAAAACGTTGCGATGACGTCTGACTCACCATACGGAACACTGCGCACGAGCAGCGCCGCGGAGCCAAAAATCTTCACAAAATTAGACCCGCAACACGCGTTCTGCCATGGTAGACGACAGCTCGGGCGGCATATCCCGCCCCCGCGGCTTGAGCACGATTGACAAAGCAAGCGTAAAGAGAATGAGCAAAAGAACGAGCGCGATGGCCACGCCGAACCTTCGCCCCTGCCCTTCACGCGCAGCATGAACCGGCGAAGCGATTGGCAGCGGCGCAACCGTAGCAACGCGCCGACTCGAGACGTAACGGGCAACCACATCGTCGGCGGCAAGACCGACAGCCCGCGCGTACGACTTCAAAAAACCACGGACGAAAACTTCGCCTGGTAGATCGTCGAAGTGGTCTTGCTCGATGGCTTGGAGCGTGGAGACCGGAATGCGCGTGACACGCGAGACCTCGGCAAGGCCCATGTGTTTCTTCTCGCGCTGGCGCCTTAGGCTGGTTCCGACCGTGTCGATACTCACGTCGTTCCTCGGATGTGGGAGAGTAACCGCATGACCTCGACGAAACCTCGCATTAATCCGAATCAAGAGGCTCGTCAACCGTGAACATTCTGCGTAAAAATCAACGAAGGCATTGAGGTTTTTTCGCTCGCAATCTCACGGGCTCACGGGCGGAACTTGCTGGTAGTACACAGTGGACATGAGATCGCCCAGAGTCGCGAGCGAGCAGCGCATCACGAAAGAAACGTCGATCGAAGTGGAAATCGGTATCGACGGCACCGGCAAAAGCCACATCGAAACGCCCGTGCCGTTTTTTTCCCACATGCTAGACCAGATCGCCAAGCATGGCCTGTTCGATCTAACCGTGCGTGCCGCGGGCGACGTAGCCATCGATGGTCATCACACGGCCGAAGACGTTGGCATCGTGCTTGGTCAGGCGCTCGGTCGCGCACTTGGCGACAAGGCGAAAATCGCACGCTACGGCTGGGCAACGTTGCCGATGGATGAAGCGCGCGCAACGTGCACACTCGATCTTTCGGGTCGCCCGCTGTTCGTTTGGGAGGGGATTATGCCGAAGGCGAAGATCGGCACATGGGACACGGAACTGACCGAGGTTTTCTTTGATGGGTTTGCGCGCGGCGCCGCGTGCAACCTACACGTTGTGCTGCACGCGGGCTCGAACCTGCACCATATGACCGAGATCTGCTTCAAGGCATTCGCAAAGGCGCTTTGCGCAGCCTGCACGATCGATCCGCGCGCGGAGGGAATTCCATCAACGAAAGGAAGCCTGTAGACCGATTTCAAGTTGGCGCGATTTCATTAGTGTTAGCGCCTGATGTCGAGTCGATCGTCGCACGCAAAGACCACTTCCGTGGAGCCACTTTGGCGAACGAGGTCACATGTGTCTGCACAGAACTGGATTCTCGTCGGCGCTGCTGCATTGTCGAAGTGCCAACCATCTGGCGCGGAGCAATTCGGGCTGTAGGGGAGTGTCTGTTCAGTCTGCCCTGGAGGCGTGTACACAATATTGATTTTATTGAAATCGATTGTTCGACCGTCTGGCGGATCCGGTATCGCGAAATCGCAGCTCACGACCTGAAGACGGATGTCGTTCAACGCAGCAAGAAGTGCCGCGCTCGTTTCCGCTGGATCGGTGGCGACGTCGACTTGGATGAGGGATGTACCGCCCGCGGTCGCAAGGACGGTGAGATTGTAAACGTCCGGGCCGACACCAATGACGTATGTTGGGATCGTTGCGCTGACGGCTGCGATGGCAGCGGCGCTGGCCGCCAGATTCGCGGCGGAGTTGACGTCGGCGTAGTCTTGCGCCGGATCAACGCCGTTGACGCAGCCATAAACGGGAGCAGGAGGAAAGGTGCAACAATACGGCTCGCCATCCGTGACGAGGACAATGACCGTCCTCTCTGCCGGGTGTGCGGAGATGATCGCCTCCGCTTGATAAATGGCTCCGTTGACGGCAGCAAGCGTGGGGGTATCTGCCCTTCTCGGGGCATGGGTGTTGATCGCAGCCGTGAACGGCGCGCTGTCCGGAAGCGCGGTGAGCGGCACACTTGGGGTGTAGTAATCCGATGCGTTGCATGAGTTCGTAGTGGTCGGAAAGAACGTAAGAGCGGCGTTGATGCCCGCTGAGCCACTGTCCCCGAAGAAAGTCTCCATGGCATTGGTAACAGGAATCCAGCGCTCCGCAGGATCGTAGTCTTCATACACATTGTCACCCATGGTGCCGGACCTATCGAGCATGACGACCAGATTCTCGGGCGCAACTTCGAGAGGTACTGACACTGAGACGGTCTCTTCGCAGGGGTTCGGCACGGTACATAGGATGTTGCACGTCACGGGTTGGAAGAAGCAGCCAGCCTCCAGATCCGCGGCCGTGATACCACCGGGTCCGCAGTCACATATGCCTGCAACAAGGGTGCATCCACAATCGTACCGGGCATCGCCTGCTGCCCTATCGGCTAGTATGGTTGCCGTTGTGCAGCTGGTGAAATTCCAAGACTTCGCAGCATTCTCCGTGGTGCAGAGAATATGGTTGGTATTCATCCCCGGATTCAGGACATCCTCGGCGGACTGGTTCGGGAAGGCCAGCGATCCAATGTCGGTGGAGTCGTAGCAGGTGAAGTTGTGTGTCCCGTCGTTGATCTGCGTCCCCTCGCAATCGGGTTCCGAGAACAACTCATAACTGAAATTCCAATTCGCGGGAGGGTTGTCCGCGGAGGGACAGAGATTCGAGATCACAAGGGGGGCGCCAGTGGCGCTCTCCACCAGACTGCCATCCGCAGCGAAGTTGAAACACGGGCATTCATCCTCTGGGTGAGGGGTCAGCGACGCGATGCATCGGTATTGCGGATCGGGCGCGGTGCGCGAGCCGCAGATGCGGACGGAATTGCCTGCAAAATCGCCACCCGCAATGGCAAATGTCATCGAGGCATTTCCGCCGCTGTTCCCTCCATTCGTCGAATTCGACGAGCACGCATAAATCAATGCGGCGACGAGCACCGGCGCGAACGCAACACGGCCTTTCATTGGAACCTCCCATTCGGCAGAGGTTGCAATACGCGTTCCGTTACCTCATCCAGTCATACGGTCCACTCCTGTCAGTCCTGTTTTGTCGCGGCAATGACAACGTGGGGGTAAGGCAGAACGTCGGGCACACGAACCATGCGTACGTGAAAGCCCAGCGAAGTGAGCATGGAGCCCCAAACGCGGTGGTGCCGGTAGCTCAAAGGCTCGTTATAACCCACCATGACGCGGTCGAGCAGCTCGGTGAACTTCAGGCCAAAAGCGGGCTCGGTCGTGATGTCTTTGATCACGAGGATGCCGCGCGGCATGAGCAAGTCGCGCAGCCGGCGCAGCATGGGCAGCTGATCGGCCTCGGGAATGTGGTGCATCACGTCGAGCACGTAAGCACCGGCAAAAGTGCCGTCGATCGCAACCTGGCGCGCATCGCCGACAAGGAACGTGTGGTTGCGCAGACCAAGGCTATCGCAAACGCGCCTCGCCATCGCAATGCGTCGAGCATTGGGGTCAACACCAACGACGCGTCGCGATGGCTGGGTCTGGCCAAAATACGCTGCAAACAAACCAAAACCGCAGCCGATATCGAGGACGCGACCCTCGTCGGGCAAGAGCAAATCCATAATGCTTAGTAGCTTTGGACGCATAATGCCGAACCGCACATTGGCGTATGCACGCTCCACCGGCGGAAGCGCGCGTGCAACGCGCATAATGGCCTTCCTACCGTAAATCTCGGGCGCAAAAATAGGCTTCTCATCGTTCTGGTTGCGCGTCAGCACGCGAAGCCATCGCGTGGAGATGGGTTCGCGATCGAGCGACGAGGATGTGCGTGCCGGCCTTGGCATCATTTGCGTGCCATTAGCACGAGAGCTTCATCGCAGAAACGAGAGGGTGAACTCACGCGGTTGGGAGCGCATGCATGACGACTTTCAATTCAGGGTGATCAGGCGCACCCGAGCTAACGCACCGGCACGATAGATAGGCCTACCGTCACGATGCCAATGGCAAGCAGCTTGCTTTGCTCCGTCGTGAATAAAAAGAGAGGGGGCAGAAATGGAAAAGATGCGCGCGACCGTATTCGTCAACAAGGGGAAACTCGAGCTCCGCGAAGTCCCGCGCCCCGAGCCTGGCCATGGGCAAGCGCTCGTCAAAGTTACGCTAACGACCATTTGCGGTACCGACATTCACATTCTGCGCGGTGAGTACCCCGTTTCGAGCGGGCTCACGATTGGTCATGAGCCGGTGGGTGTCGTCGAGGCGGTCGGCCCCGGCGTCAATGGCTTCGCGAAAGGCGACCGCGTCATCGTCGGTGCCATCACCCCGTGCGGGCAGTGTCGCGCGTGCTTATCGGGCAAAAGTTCACAATGCAGCCATGGTGGCGATGGGTACCAAGCCATGGGTGGTTGGCGCTTCGGCAACACGATCAACGGCTGCCAGGCCGACTATGTCCTCGTGCACGACGCACAAGCGAATCTCGCCAAAATTCCCCCCGACCTCACCGACGAAGACGTGCTGCTTTGCACAGACATCATGTCCACTGGTTTTGCCGCAGCCGAACACGGCGGCGTGCGCATTGGCGACTCCGTGGTCATCTTCGCGCAAGGTCCCATTGGCCTGTGCGCAACGGCGGGCGCGTGTCTCAGCGGCGCATCGTTCATCATCGCCGTTGAAGGCATCCCCAAGCGACAAGAAATGTCGCGCAAAATGGGCGCCAACGTTGTGCTCGATCCGAAGCAGCAAGACGTTGTCGCCGAAATCAAGCGTCTGACGGGCGGCGGTGTCGATGTTGCAATCGAAGCGCTCGGCAAGCAAGTCACCTTCGAGTCGTGCGTTCGCAGCGTGCGCCCGGGCGGCACGGTTTCAAGCATTGGCGTTTACTCAGGACACCTCGAAATACCGCTCGAGGCCATCTCCGCCGGCCTCGGCGATCACACGATTCGCATGTCGCTCTGCCCGGGCGGCAAAGAACGCATGCGACGACTCATGTCGGTCGTGGCCTCGAAGCGCTTTCCGTTCCGCGAGTTCGTCACGCACTCGTACCCGCTCGCGAACATCCTCGAGGCATACGACTTGTTCAGCAACCAGCGCGACGGTGTTCTCAAAGTCGGCATTCGTCCGTGATTCCGTGACACGGATCGCCGGCACGGCCAAATGTACTCTCTAGCGTAGTACAACCAGCACATACCGAATGGATGTATGGTGCCTCGCCAAGGAGGCACTATACATGCAAACACGACGACTCGGCACGCTCACAGTTTCGGCCCTTGGCCTTGGCTGCATGGGCATGAGCGATTTTTATGGAGTCCGCGACGAGGCAGAGTCGATAAGGACGATCCACCGCGCCATCGAGCTCGGAATCAACTTGCTCGACACCGCTGACATGTACGGTCCTCACACAAACGAACAGCTCGTGGGGCGCGCCATCAAAGGCTACCGCGACAAGGTCATTGTTGCCACCAAGTGCGGACTCGTACGAGGACCGAACGACACGCGCAGCGTCAACGGCAAGCCAGCATATATCAAAGCATCGTGCGACGGCAGCCTAGAGCGCCTCGGAATCGACGTCATCGATCTCTATCAGCTTCACCGTGTCGATCCTGAAACGCCCATCGAAGACAGCGTTGGCGCCATGGCCGATCTGGTGCGCGCCGGCAAAGTGCGAATGATTGGTCTTTCCGAAGCCAATGCTGCCACGCTGCGCCGTGGGCACGCCACCTATCCGCTCACGTCGGTGCAAAGTGAGTATTCCCTCTGGACGCGCGATCACGAGCCAGAGACTTTGGACGTTTGCCGTGAACTAGGCATCGGATTTCTCGCCTACAGCCCACTCGGGCGCGGCTTTCTCACCGGGCAGATCCGACGCTACGAAGACTTCGCGCCCGACGACATACGACGAACCTCGCCACGATTTCAGGGGGACAATTTCGCCAAGAACCTTGCACTCGTCGACGAGGTCGTTGCCATCGCGAAGGAAAAGGGCTGCACGGCTTCCCAGCTTGCGCTCGCGTGGGTGCTGTCGCGCGCCGATTTCATCGTGCCAATTCCGGGAACGAAACGCCGCACGTACCTCGAAGACAACGTTGGCGCGCTGAACGTGAAACTCACCGCCAAAGACATTCAACGCATCGAAACCGCGTTTCCAAAGGGCGCAGCGTCGGGCGCAAGGTATCCCGCCGGCATGTTTATTCAAAAGAAATGATGATGATCTAACGCTCGCCGCGATCGCGATATAGACCGCTTTCAAGTTGACGCGAGGTCGAGGCGGCGGCGAGGAGCGGACCGGAACAGCCTGCTTCGGCTTTGAGGACCGCACCGCAGCCGCCGACGAAGAGATCGCGTCAAATCGAAAGCGGGCGGCGGCGGCGTTTGTCGAAGATGCCGGACGAATCGCGCAGATCAGGAGCAGCAAGCAGCGCAGCCTCGGCGAGCAACACCGCTTGCCGACACGCGAGCTCGAGCCGCGTGGCCACAGCTGCGAGCTCGCCTTCGAGCGCGCGCGTGTCCTCTTCGGACATCGGGGCAAACGACATCACACGATGCCAGTTATCGAACGCGCGCCTCAAGTCGGCAAGCGCGGAGGCGGCCGATGCGTACCTGTCGTCGGTGAGCATGCGCTTTGGGTAGCTGGCATCGAGCCTTCGTGCGAATTCCGTGCAAAATACATTGAAATCGTCTCGGTTTGCGCGCCTCAAAGGCACAATCTTGAGATTCGCGTAAAGCGCCTCAAGAAGCGGAGATCGCTCGCCTGCTGCCTCGCGAATCGAACCATGCAACGCCTCCACCGCATCGATGGCCGCGGCCTGCAAGACGCGCCCTCGCTCTTGCTTCACGGCTGCAAGCTCCGGCAAGTGCAGAAAGCGGTCTAGATCGTTATCGCTTTGCGGCGGATTCATTCCATCGAGCTCTTGCGCGAGGCACTGACGAGCAGACGCAAGCCACGAGGTTTCGCGCGCAAGTTCGGGCCGGTCCGCAAGCGCAGCCGCCGCGCCCTTGATTCGATGATCGAGCAGCTCGGCATAAACTACAAGATCAAATGCCTCGAGCAGAGTCATGGTCATGAGCCATCGCTTCCCTTAGCAAGACACGATGCTAGTTTCACAATGTGCTTTTGCCTGGGCAATCGTTCGCTCGTTACGTGATTGAAGCGCCAATCGGCGAAGGCGGAATGGGTGAGGTGTACCGCGCTTACGACGAGAAGCTTCGCCGCAAAGTTGCGCTGAAAGTTTTGCACACGGATCTCGCCATACCCAACGCCGCGGCGCGCCTGGTGCGCGAAGCTCGCGCGGCCGCCGCGCTGTCGCATCCAAACACAGTTTCCATTTTCGATCTTGGCGAATACGACGGCCACATCTACCTCGTGATGGAGCTCGTGATTGGCGCGCCGCTACGCGCGTACATCGACGAACAAAGCGTGCCCATCACCCAGAAGCTTCGTTGGCTCGCCGGCGCGGCACGCGGAATCGGAGCCGCACACAAGGCGGGGCTCGTGCATCGCGACATCAAGCCGACCAACGTGATGGTGTCGAACGACGGCGTTGTCAAAGTACTCGACTTCGGGCTCGCCAAACCTATTGAGGCAGCGAGCTTGAATACCGATGTGGGCATGGTCGCCGGAACACCTCGTTACATGGCGCCGGAGCTTTTTACGGGCGCAAGTGCCAACGCAAAAAGCGATCAGTATTCGTTCGGCGTCATGGCATACGAGCTTCTTTCTGGGGGTGAGCATCCCAAGGCTTTTGGTCCTGTTCCAGCAGCACTCGACTCGATCGCGCCGGAGATCACACCCGCGATCGCTCGCCTTGTCGCGAGAACGTTGTCACGCGCGCCCGAAGACAGGTTCCCGACGATGAACGACGTTGCCATCGCGCTCGATCACGAGAGCGGCGTCGAGAGCAGCACAATCGCCGAGCCTCTGGAGGTAGACAACGGTGTAAGGAGCGAGGAGAGTTCCACGCTGCGTGAACCTCGCCCCGAGCACGCAGCCACGCCAAGCGCGTTCGCACCAACCGATCTCGCGATCCCAAGCCAAAGCCCAACGCTCACGGAGCACTTGGAGCCACGACGGCGTTCTGCGTTTTTCGGTCCAGCTGCTGCCTTTGCATTCGTCGTTTTCTGCGCCGCAGCAGCGAAGTTCTACGTGTTCGCAGATGATGCCGGCGGTGCGCTCTCCGCCCCTCCAGCAGCGGATTCGGACGCAAGCATGTCTCTCGATGCCGGCGACGAGGCTTGGGAGCTTCCAACATTCGTTGATTCTGCGATCAGCGTTGTAGGCGAAGACGCTGGCGACGCAGATGCCAGCGAGCTCGCAGACGCAGGGGAAAACCCCACGACGCAATCCGACGCAAGCTGGCGCGTTGTACCAATTGACGACTTTGCCGATCCCTGGCTCAAGCCCAAAGACAAAGCGAGCACCCCACCAAGTGATTCAAAATAAGAGAGAGCGGCGGCCGAAATCTAGCTTCATAGCCTGTTTTGCTGCGTATAGGGTTTCCTCCGCAACAGCGTTGGCTTTCGCGCAATGCGCACGCAAAATCTCGAGCACGCGCTTGTCGCCGCCTTCCCCTTCGAGAGCCGCACGCCGTTCACGCATGGGCCCGAGCAGCTCGTCAATCGCCGCCGCCACTTCGGCCTTCACGTGGCCATCGCCAAGGTTGTCGCCTGCCGCATACTTGGTTTCGAGCTCGGCAACACGTGCAGGATTCTTGATAAACGCCCGTACATATTGAAAAAGCGCGTTGTTGATATCCCCTGGTTCCGTCATGGTTTGCCGACCAGTGTATAGCGCACTAATCTTCTTTTTGATTTCTTTAGCCGTATCAGTAAGAAAAATGGCATTGCCAAGGCTTTTCGACATTTTGCTTTTGCCGTCGGTGCCGACGAGGCGCCCAACGCGGCCTACAAGCGCACGCGGGATGGGGAAAACGCCGCCCAAGGGAACATGGTCTTCGTCTTGCGCCTGCGGATCGACCCCTGCGTACGTCCAATTGAAGCGGCGGCCTACCTCGCGACACATTTCGATGTGTGCAACCTGATCTTCCCCAACGGGAACGAGCTCGGGACGGAAAATAAGAATGTCAGCGCACTGGCCAACCGCGTAAAGCGGGAAACCAAAGCTATAATGATCGCCAAGGCCTTTTAGCTCAATTTCGGTTTTGAGCGTTGGGTTTCTCATCACCCTATTGAAAGGCAAAAGCATCGCGAAGTACCACGACAACTCGGCAATGGCTGGAATCTCGGTCTGAAGCACCAGCGTGGAGCGCTCGGGATCGATTCCAGCGGCAAGCCAGTCTTTCGCAATCTCGAGGGTATCGCGACGGATGTCCTCAGGCTTGTCTACGCGCGTCGTGAACGCGTGCATGTTTGCGATGAGGAAAAAGCATTCGTAGTCATCTTGCAAACGAATGCGGTTTTCGAGCGAGCCAACCCAATGGCCAAGGTGCAGACGCCCAGTTGGGGTATCGCCTGTAAGAATGCGAGGACGCCTTTCTACGAGATTATTCACGAGACTCGAGACCTCCGCGAGACCTCGCTGTGTACCACACCCACTCTCGATGGACGAAGGGCCTTGCCGGCGCAAAGAGCCCGGCCTATGCGTCTCCTTTATGCGCAAAGAGTGGGTTTCGAAGCGTGGTGGCGCCGTGGTTACGCAGATGCATTATGCACGCAAGGGCCTCATCACCGAAGAAATGCGTCACATTGCCATGCGCGAGAAGGTCGACGCCGAGCTCGTTCGCAGCGAAGTGGCCCGCGGGCGTCTCGTCATCCCGGCCAACATTCGCCACGAAAGCCTAGAGCCCATGGGCATTGGCATCGCGCTGTCGTGCAAGGTGAATGCGAACATTGGTTCGAGCGCGGTCACAGGCGACGTAGATGGCGAGCTTCGCAAGCTCGCTGTATGCCTCAAGCACGGCGCCGACACGGTGATGGACTTATCGACCGGCAGCGACATCGACGGCATTCGTCGCGCCATTCTCGACAAGTCGCCAGTGCCCATCGGCACGGTGCCGATTTACCAAGCGCTCGAAAACGTGAAAGCTAAAAAGAATGCTAGCGCGCTTCGCGCGGCCGACATGATCGACATTCTCGAGCTGCAGGCCAAGCAGGGCGTCGACTACTTCACGATTCACGCGGGCCTGCTCATCGAATACCTGCCGCTCGTCAAACAGCGCATCACAGGCATTGTTTCGCGCGGTGGCTCGATCATGGCCCAGTGGATGATTGACAACGAAAGTCAGAATCCATTTTACGTGCATTGGGACAAGGTCCTCGAAATCTGCGCGAAGTACGACGTCACGATCAGCGCGGGCGACGGGCTTCGGCCCGGCTGCCTTGCCGACGCAAACGACGCGGCACAATTTGCCGAACTCGCAACGCTTGGCGAGCTCACCAAGCGCGCTTGGGAAAAAGACGTTCAAATCATGATCGAAGGCCCGGGTCATGTGCCCTTCGATCAGATTGAAATGAACGTGAAAAAGGAAATGGAGCTTTGCCATGAAGCGCCGTTTTATGTCCTTGGGCCCATCGTCACCGACATTGCGCCAGGCTACGATCACATCACGAGCGCCATTGGCGCGACCATGGCCGCTACGGCGGGCGCGGCCATGCTCTGCTACGTCACACCGAAAGAGCACCTCGGTTTGCCCGACGACAGCGATGTGAAAGCAGGGCTGGTCGCCTACAAAATTGCCGCCCACGCCGCGGACGTGGCACGCCATCGCCCGGGTGCACGCGATCGCGACGATGCCATCAGTCGCGCGCGCTACGCATTCGACTGGAACGAGCAATTCCGCCTCTCGCTCGACCCCGACGGCGCGCGGCAAATGCACGACGAAACATTGCCCGACGAGTATTTCAAGACCGCCGCATTCTGCTCGATGTGCGGTCCAAAATTTTGCAGTATGCACATGAACCGTGCCATTGAGAATTTCAACGACAAGGTTGAGCAAGACAAGACAGCCGGGAAACGCATGCTCGATGTCGTTTCAGGCTAACGAGGTGACGCACCGGTTCCTTCGATTCGTGCTTTCGATGACGCCGATTGCGCTTGCCGGGCTAGGCGTGATTGCGAGCGCGTGCAACGCATGCGGCCGCAATCCGAGCAGCAGTTCAAACGCGCCATCCGCCGAGGCGGCAGCGGCCAACGCGGCGCGCACTTCAGCGCCTGCCGACGCGGGCCCCGTCGCCGTGCGCGACGTGGCGCTGTGGACGCACGCAAAAGACGGCAACATAGAAGATTTGGCCGCGCTCGCCACACATGAAGGGGCAGCCGGGCTCGTCGAGGCAGCAGCAGACCCTGAACTTCGCGCGACGGCTCTGCGCGCGATGGGCGCGGCTCCAGGATACGCGCAAACGCCATTCCTCGCGCAAGTGGCCGCTGGCAAGAGCACCGACGACGCGCGCCTTGCACTCGATGCGCTGATTGAAATCGCTGAGAGGGTGCGCCGCCAAGACGACGCCGAAGACGCGGGCGAGCTACGAGAAGCGTGCGAGCAAATCCTTGCACTTGCCAAAGACACGAAGCAGCCAAACGATCGGCGCGTGCCGGCAATCCGTGCGCTGCGAATGCTGCCGTGCCCCAAAACTGGCATACCAACAGAACTAGATGCGCGCTAACGTCATCGCACAAATGTCCGAAAATTGCGCTGCCCGAAGCTTCACTCGCGAATACGTTCGCGCCCTCTACGACAAGCCCCTGTTGCCGCTCATCGACGAAGCGCGCCGCACCCACCTTCTTCATCACCCTGACAACGAAGTCGAACTTTGCACATTGCTTAGCGTGAAAACCGGCGGCTGCTCGGAAAACTGCGGCTACTGCTCGCAGTCGAATCACCACGAAACTAAAGTCAACGCCGAGAAAATCGCCGACCTCGACGAAGTGATGGGCAGCGCACGGCGCGCGAAAGAAATCGGCACAACGCGCCTCTGCATGGGCGTTGCTTGGCGCGAGGCGAAAGACGGCCCCGCGTTTGACCGCATTCTCACAATGGTCAGTCGCGTCAAAGAATTGGGGCTCGAAACATGCCTCACCGCGGGCATGCTCACCTACGCACAAGCCATGCGCCTGAAAGAAGCCGGGCTCGACATGTACAACCACAATCTCGACACGAGCCGCGAGCACTACCCGTCGATTGTCTCGACGCGCAGCTACGACGACCGGCTGCGCACGCTCGCAACCCTCCGCGAGGCCGGCATCAAGGCTTGCTCAGGAGGGATCATCGGCATGGGAGAAAGCGCCGGCGACCGCTGCGAAATGCTCCGCACGCTCGCGAATCTCGATCCGCCACCGGAAAGCGTGCCCATCAACGCACTTGTTCCTGTAGAAGGCACGCCGCTCGAGCATATGCCGCCCGTCGATCCCCTCGATCTCGTGCGCACAATTGCCGTTGCGCGCATCCTTATGCCCAAAGCGCGCGTGCGCCTTTCAGCAGGTCGCTCGTCCTTGTCGCGCGAAGCGCAACTCATGTGCATGCTCGCAGGCGCCAACTCGATTTTCTTCGGCGACAAACTCCTCACGACGCCGAATTCAAACGAGAGCGATGATCTCGATTTGCTGCGTGCCGCCGGCCTGAAGGCCATGACACAACCGGCGTTGTAAGGGCACGATTCATTCGGGCGCCATAAATGGCGCCCCTACGATGCGTTTTTCTGGTTGTAGGGGCGCGATTCATCGCGCCCTAATGCCGCGGTCAACCGCCGATCTGCGGGTGAACGCGCCTCTTCTTCTTGTGCGGCTCGCTCGACGGACGAACGTGGCCCGCAAGGTATACGCCGCCATTGAATGTCGACCACGTGCGGAAGTGCTGAAACGTGGTCATCCACTGGAGCAAGCGCGGGCCCTCCATAGCCGGGCGAATGCCACACGCGGCTGCGTGCTCTTGCGCGTGCCGGAATGCTTCCGCCATGCGGTGCTGCACGGCAAAAGGAGAGCTCTGTTCACGGGCGATCTTCGATGCGGTTTTGCCAAGGTGTGCGCGCTGTTGCGGGTTCGAGAGAAGATCGAGCACGGCTCGTCCGAACGCGGCATCGGCATCGCGCTCGCCGAGCGAGCCCTTGCCTGGCGAAAGCAATACGCCATTGACCCGATCTTTGATCTGCGAGCTGACCCCCATGCCGTCAGCGAAAGCAACCGTGGGCGTACCGCACCAAAGTGCCTCGCCGAGAACGTTGCCGTACGTCTCGCTGAGCGAAGCATGCAGGAAGACGTCGGCGTACGCGTAGTAATCCGGCATTTGCGTAAATGACACTTCGCCTGGGAAAAAGACGCGATCGCCGACGCCTTCTTCGCATGCCACACGCTTGTAGTAGGCCGTGTCTGGGCCTTCGCCAAGCAACGTTAGGGTGGCCTCTCGATCGACCGATGCCACATGGTTGGCGAAAATGCGAATGACTCGATCTTGAGCCTTTTCACGCGTATGGCGGCCCGCGCAAAGCAGCCGTGCGCCACTCCACGCCGCGGGGCTAGCGCCGCTCAAATGTGCAAAAGGATCGGGGCCGAGCGGCTTGTCGAAAATCTCGGGCTGCACCGCGCGCGGGATCACATGGATGGGCGCGGTGACGCCACGCTCGCGCCAGTACGACCGCAAGCCTTCCGACAAGACAACGAGGCCGTCGGAGTTGTTGTAGATGTTCGAGAAGAGTTTTTCGTACGGCCGCTTGAGCGTGAGCTCGAGACCCGCATTGACCCAACCGAGCTTCGCAAGACGCTCGGGCAAAAGCACGTCGTAGGCCGCTGCAAGATGCGTGGTGTTTACACAGAGCAGCGGCGTGCCGCGCATTTTGCGAAGCCACACGCCGAACTCGAGAAGCAGGCTCGTGGTTTGCGCGAAAACGAGATCGAAGTTCCAGCGACTCGCGTCGTAAACCCATGCTTCGAGAGGAAGCGGAAGATAAACACCTGGATAAGTTTTTAGTGGCACGCTTGGAAGCGCAACGGTACCTGGAGCAAGCTCATCGGGCGTTGCGTCGGGATCCTCAGGGCCGATCAGTGTGACCTCGTGACCACACCGACGCAATTCTTGATACAGGAACCGTGTCTGGAACGCTGCACCGTTGGCATAGGGAATACGGGTGAAGTCACTGAGAATGGCAACGCTGAGCGGGCGGCCGTGCCGTGCCGACAAAGCAGCGAACGGGGCTTCGCGAGAGCCCGTTTCGAGCCGATCGAGCGATGAAAACGCCGATTGTTGGGCAAAGCCACTCCGCGTACGAGCTTGCGCATGCGGCGGCGTGCTAACGGGAGCCGCGCCATGAAGATTGTCGACGTAACCGAATTCTATTCCGATAGAGGCGGCGGTGTTCGAAGCCATTTGTCGCTCAAAGGTCACATTCTGTGCCAACTGGGACACGACCACGTCGTTCTTGCCCCTGGAAGGCAGGACTCAGTCAATACGGTCGAGACCGCCGGAAGCGATGGCGGGCGAGCACGTGTCATTCGCATTGGGGGGCCGGCCTCTCCTTACGATGCGAGTTACCATCTGCTCGCCCGATTCGACAAGATTCGGGCGATCGTTGCTCGAGAAAAACCCGATGTTCTTGAAATCCACTCGCCGTACTTGGCCGCACTCGGAGCGCTACGAGTGTCGCCACACCACTATGGCATTCGCACCTTTCAGTGGCACTCCGACTTCATCGATACGTACGCCGGAGTGCTTGCAGCATCCGTAGCAGGCAGAAGCGGCCCGCTTGGCCCCTCTTTCGCGCGCGTCCTTGGGCCGGCAACGCGTCCGCTTTGGGGCTTGGTGCGCGGCATTGCTCGGAGGTGCAGCGCAACTTTGGTCGCATCCCAATGGCAAGTCGACAAGCTTACCCTGCACGGTGTTCCGCGCGTAAGGCGCGTTCCGTTCGGCATCGAACACACGATTTTTCAGCCGAGCGCGCGCAGTCGGCAAGCACGACGCGAGCTTTTGGCACTTGCAGGGCGCGATGCGAACGCAGAAACGACGGTGCTCGTCGGCGTTGGGCGCTTCGCGGTCGAGAAGCGGTGGGATGTCGTCATCGACGCTTTCCTTCGCATTCGAAGCGATCCACGTGTTCAACAAGCGCGCGATGCCATTCTCGTTTTGTTCGGTGACGGACCCGAACGCGATCGAATGAAAGCACGCGCAAGCCACTCCGCCGACGTGATCATGCCGGGGTTCGTGAAAGACCGCAAAGAGCTCGCGCGCATGCTTGCAAGCGCCGACGCGCTCGTGCACGGCTGCCCGTTCGAGACCTTCGGTCTTGGCATCGCAGAAGCAATGAGTTGTGGGGTGCCGTGCGTTGTGCCCGACCAGGGGGGCGCTGCCGAAATGTACATTCCGGAAGCCTGTGAAAAGTACATTTCGGGCGACGCGAGCGCATGTGCACTGGCGGTGCTTTCGCTCATCGACCGGCTGCGTACAAACGCGCCTGCCATGCGCGATGCAGCGGCCAACGCGGCGCGCAAGCTACCGAGCGTGCGCGAGCAGTTCGAACGCCAAATGGCACTTTACGACGAACTGACGCGCGGCATTTGTCGTCGCGGCCCCTGATCTCTTCCCCCAACGGCGCGCGTGAACTACGAACGGCTTTACGCAAGCGCCTTTGCCCTCACACCGAAGTCGCTGCGCAAGATCTCATGCCCCCCACCGACGCCATCCAGAAATCTCCCGAGTCCATCATTCCGCTCACGCGGCCTGGCAGCGAGCTCGATCACCTTGCCGACCTATACCGGCAGATGCTTCTCATCCGCCGCCTCGAAGAGGAAGCCGCACGCGCCTACGCACAAGGGAAAATAGGCGGCTTTTTGCACCTGTACATCGGTCAAGAAGCCGTTGGCGTGGGCGCCATCGCGGCGATCAAACACGAAGACTATGTCGTCACGACCTACCGCGATCACGGCATTGCCATCGCCAAAGGCATGACCCCGCGCGCGCTCATGGCCGAACTGTACGGCAAGGCAACAGGGTGCTCTGGCGGCCTTGGCGGCTCGATGCACATGTTCGACACCAAGAACGGAATGCTTGGCGGTCACGGCATTGTGGGTGGCCACATTCCGCTCGCCGCAGGCGTTGCGTTCGCGTCGAAGTACCGCGCGGATGGCGCAGTCACACTCTGCTTTTTTGGCGAAGGAGCCGTCAGCATTGCCGGCTTCCACGAAGGCCTGTCGCTCGCCGCGCTTTGGAAGCTGCCCATCGTCTTCATTTGCGAGAACAACGAATATTCCATGGGCACGCCATTGGAACGCACGATGAATGTCGAAGACGTCACGCTCAAAGCCCTCGGCTACGGCATTGACCGCAATCGCTTCTTTGCCGACGACGTTCTTGAAGTAGAGCAGCGCATTGGAACAGCCGTGGCACGCGCACGCGAGCTTTCGCTACCCACACTCGTCGAAATTCGCACGTATCGTTTCCGCGGTCATTCGATGAGCGATCCAGCGAAGTATCGCACGCAAGACGAGCTCGAAAAGCACAAAAAGCGCGATCCAATCCTTCGCGCGCGCGCAGAGCTCACCAAAAATGGCTACGACGAAGCTCGCCTCGATGCGCTGGAAAACGGAGTTTCAGCCGAGGTTTCCGACGCTGTGAAATTCGCAGAAGAAAGCCCTGAGCCCGACGCTTCGATCTTGGAACCAACGACGTACGACGGTCCGTTCGCAGCCTGAGAACGCCAAGTAAGACAGAGAAGACAAAGGAAGATAACGATGCCGCGGGTCATCCGGTTCCGAGAAGCGCTTCGCGAAGCCATGATCGAAGAGATGGAGCGCGACGACCGCGTTTTTCTCATGGGAGAAGAGGTCGGTTACTACCAAGGTGCGTACAAAGTCACAGAAGGCATGCTCGAGAAGTTCGGGCCGCGCCGCGTGATCGACACTCCCATCGCCGAAGGCGGTTTTGCAGGCATCGGCATCGGTGCGGCCATGGTGGGGCTTCGGCCGATCATCGAGTTTATGACGTGGAATTTCTCGGCAGTCGCGTTCGATCAAATCTTGAACGGAGCGGCGAAGATTCGGCAAATCTCCGGCGGGCAGTTGAACTGCCCCATTGTTTTCCGTGGCCCAAACGCAAGTGCCAAACAAGTCGGCAGCCAGCATAGCCAGGCGATGGAGCACTTCTACGCGACGGTGCCAGGTCTCAAGGTTGTGGCGCCTGCATTTCCGGCTGACGCCAAGGGCCTGATGAAATCCGCCATTCGTGACAACAATCCCGTGCTCTTCATGGAGTCGGAAACTCTTTACAGCATCAAAGGCGATGTGCCCGAAGGCGACATCATCGTTCCGCTGGGCAAAGCGCAAATCATTCGGCCCGGCACCGACTGCACGATCGTCACCTATTCACGCATGGCGCACGTGGCGATGGAAGCCGCGATGACTCTCGAAAAAGAAGGCATCTCTGTCGAAATTCTCGATCTGCGATCGCTCCGCCCTCTCGACGAAGACGCCATCGTGCAGTCGGTACGCAAAACGCATCGCTGCGTCGTGGTGCACGAAGGTTGGCCGTACGGCGGCGTTGGAGCCGAAGTTGCCGATCGCGCGCAGCGCCTAGCGTTCGACTGGCTCGATGCGCCGATTCTTCGAGTCACCACGTTCGATGTGCCCATGCCTTACAATGCAAAGCTCGAAGAGCTTTGCACGCCACAACCCGAGCGCGTGATCGGCGCCGTCAGGCGTGTGGTCTCGCGCGGACGCGCAGCACGCAGCACTTGAAATCGAACTCGCTCTTTTAGACCTGAATAGACCTGAAGGCGGACGCAATGGCCAAGATCCTCAACATGCCCAAGCTCTCTCCCACCATGGAAGAGGGTGTGCTCGTTGCGTGGCACAAGAACGAAGGCGACAGCGTTGACATTGACGATCTGCTCGCAGAGGTCGAAACCGACAAAGCAACGATGGAGTTTCGCTCGTTCGACAAGGGCACGCTCCTGAAAATTCTCGTGCAGGCCGGCGAAAGCGTAAAGCTTGGTCAGGCCGTGGCTGCGCTCGGCAATGCCGGCGAGAATGTCACCGAGCTTATCGCGCAGGCAGCGGCGCCCGCACCAGCACGAACCACCTCGCCCACATTACCAGTGCCATCGCCCGCTCCAGGCGCCGCCGCGCCCGCACCAGTGGTCGTGGCCCCACCGCCGCAAGTGCCGTTTCAGCCGGTAAGCCGTGGCAGTCTTCTCACACGCACCGAACGCGAAGCTGCCGACGCCGAGAGCGCAGACACCGAGGCGGGCGCGGCGGATGCGACGGGAGCAACAGGACAGGTTCTCGCTTCCCCTTACGTTCGCAAGGTTGCGCGCGAACGGGGAATCGATCTCACAGGCGCGCACGGCACTGGCGTTCATGGGCGCATTGTTCCGGCCGATCTCGATTCGCTTGCTACGCGTCCGCCTAGTTCCGATAGCGCTGGCCATGCCGGAGCCGCCGTTGCGCAAGGGGCTCATGCGCCTGCGCCAACACCTGCTTCGTTGGCCGCGCCCGAAGTGCGCCCGCTGTCGCCAATGCGCAAAACAATCGCGCGCCGCCTTGCGAATTCTAAGGCTAGCGTACCGCACTTCTACCTCACCATCGACGTTGATGCCGAAGCCCTCGTGGCGCTGCGCGAGCTGATTAACGGTCAGCTCGCCGAGGTTGGTAAGAATACGAATCAGAAGAAGGCGAGCGACGAGGCCAAGCCTCTCAAAGTTTCCTTGAACGATCTGCTCGTCAAAGCCGTTGCAGCAGCGCTCGTTCGTGTGCCGGAATGCAACGCGCAGTTTGACGACAATGCAATCCTCGTCCACCGACGCGTCGACATCTCCGTGGCCGTCGCCATCCCTGATGGCCTTGTCACGCCGGTGGTGCGCAACGCCGATCAGAAAAGCGTGGTTGCCATTGCCAGCGAGATTCGCGATCTCGCGTCCCGTGCACGGGCCAAAAAGCTTTCGCCCAAAGAGATGAGCGATGGCACCTTTTCGATCTCAAACCTCGGCATGTTTGGCATCGACGAGTTCTCCGCCGTCATCAACCCGCCCGAGGGTGGCATCCTTGCCGTGGGTCGAGTTCGGCACGAGCCAGTCGTCAAAGACAGCGCGGTTGTCCCTGGCAAAAAAATCGCGATGACGCTCTCGTGCGATCACCGCGTCATCGATGGCGCTGCGGGTGCCGCCTTCCTCGCCGAGCTCCGATCGCTCATAGAACACCCAATGCGGATCCTCACCGGGTAAGAGCGTGTTTACCAGCCTGCTGCGCAAATCGATGCGTCGGTTGGGCGCTGCGGTGCCTGCGCACGTACGAAAAAATGCGAGAGGCGAAAAACTCATTTGTCGCGACTGCTTCGATTGTCGCGGTCGTTACGCTTGCAGCTTTGGCCGTGGCAGGCTGCGAGCGCGAGGTGTCGTCTCCGCTCGGCGGCCTTACCCAATCACGCTACCCCGCACGCATCGCATCGTTCGAGCTGGGTCTGGGGCGCGTTGGAAATTACGCCCCAGCGTCAGGCATCGTCGCCCTGCGCCCCGTTGCCGAAGGACGCGTGCGCCTACCTGGCGGACATTTCATGATGGGCTCGACCACCCGCGACATGCGCGCCGCCACGGAAATGTGCATGCGTGAAGCGCTCGGCTCCGAGTGCGAAGACAACACGTCCCCATCAAGCCCCGCCCCCATCATTCGCGCTGAAGGCCACACGCACGAAGTAACGCTCTCGCCATACGAAATCGATCGCACCGAGGTGACGGTGCGCGCTTACAAAAGGTGCGTTTCAGCTGGCGGGTGCGCGCCCGCGGCGTTCTCTGTCGGCGACGCTCGCTACGACATGCCGGATTTTCCAATCACGCACGTGCGTTGGGAAGACGCCGTCGCGTATTGCGCGTGGGCTTCCGGTCGCTTGCCAACCGAAGCCGAGTGGGAGTTCGCTGCAAGCGGCCCGGCTGGTCGCGTCCTTCCTTGGGGCAATGTCGAGAACTCGCGTCTGGCCAACCACGGCGCATTTGCTGTCGATCCGACGGACGGCTCGGATGGCTTCGTTGGTCTCGCACCGGTTGGCTCATTCCCCGACGGCGCGACGAGCACGGGGCTCTACGACATGGCGGGCAACGTGGCCGAATGGGTATTCGATCTCTACGCTCGCGACGCGGACGGCTTCGGCTATTCGCGCGCGGCCGAAGTCGATCCTGCGGGGCCCGCATTCGGTGGCGAAGGGCATGTCGTCCGCGGTGGATCGTACCGCGACGGCATGTTCATGCTGCGAACGGCTGCGCGTAGCGCGTCGGTTATCGCGACACGCGAGATCGGTTTCCGATGCGCGTATTCGGTAACCGCGAAGTATTCACGGTATTAGATGGGAGAGCGTTATGCGCATTGCTCACTTTTCCGATATTCACCTACTCGCGCTCGATGGTGTGGGCGCGACTCGATTTATTAACAAGCGTTTCACGGGTTGGGTAAACCTCAAGGTAAAACGAGGCCACAAGCATCGGGTATCGCATGCGCGCGCGGTCATGCGCGAAATCGCACGCGCCAACGTCGACCACGCGATCCTCACCGGCGATCTTACGAACCTCGCGCTCGAAGGTGAATTTGCCGCAGTACGCGCATTGCTCGAAGCCGAACTTGGCCTTGCTCGCGATCAAATTTCGGTTGTACCAGGCAACCACGATTTGTATACGCACGGCTCCCTTCGTGCGCGGCGCTTCAGCGCGTTCTTTGCACCCTATGTCAAGAGCGATTTACCGGAGCTCGCTGCGGCAATTCCGCTCGGCCTTTTTCCGTTCGTCAAGCTCCGTGGTCCCGTTGCCATCATCGGTTTGTCGAGCGCTGTGCCCAGGCCCCCGTTCATCGCTTCGGGCGAGCTTGGTCGCGAACAAATTGAAGCTCTTGTTCGCATTTTGGCGCACGACGAAGTGAAAAAGCGCTCAATCATTGTTGCCTTGCATCACCCTGCGCACAATCCGCCGTCGAAAATGAAAACGCTGGCCGAAGGTCTTTGGGATGCAAGTGCCCTCGCCTCAGCGCTTGCGCACCTCGACAAGGGCATTATTTTGCATGGCCACCTCCATGTTCGCCAACAGAAGCCGCTGGCAACGCACGCCGGCGAGCTCATTGTGCTTGGCGCGACGAGCGCTTCGCTTCATGACGACGAAAACGAGCACAAAATGGCAGGTTTCAATGTGTACGAATTCGACACCGACGGAGAACTAACCTCTGTTCAGGCGCACGTTTACGAGCCCCAAACGGATAGCTTCCGGACCGCGCCAATTCCAGTCATTGGATAAAATGAAACCGCTTTCAAGTTGGCGCGAGTTCAAGGCGGCGGCGAGGACCGGACCGGAACAGCCTCTCTGGCTTTGGTGCGTGTGCTGGTAGCACACGCACACGCCGTCGCACGGCTCCGTCAGAGGACCGGACCGCAGCCGCCAACGATGAAATCGCGTCAAATCGAAAGCGGTCAGCCGAATTGCGCCCCCGTTTGGCGCAACACGTTGATGGCTTGAAGCCCCTTGGGGCCTTCTTTGATTTCGAACTCGACCGTCTCGTCTTCGAACAGGCGCCGACGGCCATCGCCCGAAATTTGCGAATAGTGAACGAAGACGTCGGGACCGCTGTCTTGCTTGATGAAGCCCCAGCCCTTTTCGTCGTTGAACCACTTCACCTTGCCCACTGCCATCGGGATGCCTCCACTTCACGTATTCGATCTCGACATTTCGCCTCGAACACGCACCGTGCGCCGTGCAAGGAAGACCCGCATAGCGCTGCCGTTTTCGGGAGTGGTACCGTACGGGAGGAAGCTGCGAGACGTCAACTCGGATCAGCCCAATTTTATGCAGCATATACGTACTACATCATACGACGTTTCTCGCATTTGGTAGTGATAGTGATAATTGGCAATAAGAAGGCAGGCACAAGGCCTGCCCCTACACGCATATTCGTCATTTCGTAGGGGCACCCCTTGTAGGTGCCCAACACAGGGCAGGCACGGAGGCCTGCCCCTACAACCAACAAGACGCATTCGTTCGTAGGGGCGGCCCCCTGTGGCCGCCCCCGAAAGCGGTCAAGTGCGCATGTGACGCGTTGCGTGCTCCCGCCCATCGTAGCGAACCATGACGTGCTTGCCCTCGATTTGGGTGTGAAGGTTGACGGGGCGTTTCCAAAGGCGAAAAAGGCTTCGCATAACCTCGCGTGCGTAATCGGCGCGCAGGTCGAGCCCCTGGTGATCGTGGCGCAGCACAAGCTCGCCACGGTTCTCGTAGTTCGCGTCGTCGACGTAGACAAATGGGTTGCCTGCATTCGTCATCTGGAAAAGAAGCTTATTTTTGATTTGCTTGAATTCGCGTGACTCGATTTCATAACGGTCGTTGCGATGGGACCATGAAAAGCTGAAAAGATTTTGGTCGCGGCAGAACTCGGCAGTGAGGAATTCGTCCACGAAGGTGACATCGTTGTATAGTGCACGCACTTCGAAGATTTTCTTTTGACCAAGACCGAGCCGCAAATTCCAATTCTTTTTCGTCGCAAGGTCGTCGCACTCCTCCCACTCTTTGCCAAACTGTCCCTTGTTCCAGCGCTCTTCGATGTTGCGATAGAGTTCCACACCAAGCTTGTACGGGTTCAGCCGTCCGCCGCTCGTTGCGAGCACACCGGCGTTGTTGTCGGCGTAGTCGATGATTTCGGACGCATCGAGAATTTTCGTCGTCAAAAGCGTCGAGTGCCAGTAGCTCGCCCAGCCTTCGTTCATGATTTTCGTCTGCATCTGCGGGACGAAGTAGAGCGCCTCTTCCCGGATGATCTCGAGAATGTCATGCTCCCACCGCTCGAGCGGAGCGTTATCCATCAAGAATTTGAGCACATCGCGCTCGGGGTGTAGAGGATTCCTTTTCTCGCGCTCTTTGTCGGCTTCCATCTTCCTGCGTTGCTGCTCGAGGTACTCTTCGGGGTTGATGAACGACTCCATGTAGTCTTTGGCACGTAGGCGCGGGATCTCCGTTGCCTTCTCGTCCTCGTCGAGGCTTTTCACCGGCCGCTTACCGCGGAATGCGGCATGCGGATCGATAAGGTTTTCGATGCTAAGGCATTGATCGACAAAGTCCTCGACCTTGCTCATGCCCTGGCGTGCCACATGGCGGCGAACTCGCGCGCCGTGGTTGGCCATTTTGTCGATCCAGCGGCGGTTCGGATCGTAGTTTTTGGGGCGCTTTGCTGGATCGGTCGTTGTGCCACCTGGGTCGAGATCGGTAGAACGAAACGAGAAGTTATTCTTGAAAAAATCGACGTGCCCGCACACGTGAGCCATGACAATCTTCTGATCGGTCAGCGAATTTCCCTCGAGAAGGTAGGCATACGACGGATTGTTGTTGATGACCATCTCGTAGATCTTGGATAAGCCATACTCATAAGTTTTCGCGAGCCGCTCGTATTCCATGCCGAAACGCCAATGCGGGTAGCGGTTCGGAAAGCCGCCGTACGCGGCAATCTCGTTCATCTGGTCGTAGGTGAGGATCTCATAAACCGTTGGGAAGAAATCGAGGCCCGCCGCGCGGGCAAACGCCTCGATTTTCTCCTGCTCTTTCGCCAGATACGAAGGCAGTGCAGTCCGTAACGCGAATTCGCTCATACTACGCACCTTTTCCAAGAAAGTCCTTGATGCTCCCAATAATGGCATCTTTGTCGCGGATGTCGCTCGTGACAACGCGCTCGTCTTTGCCGAAATGCTCTCGCAAATCTTTGATGAATTGCCCAGATCCATACGGGCTCTCGACCTGGCCGTAGGCGAACATGTTCACACGCGGCAGCAATTTTTGCCTGATAATGTCAATGCAACTCAGCGTGTCATCCATCGACCAGTTGTCGCCATCGGAAAAATGAAATGGATAGATATTCCACTCTTCCGGCGGGTAATGCTCGTCGATGAGTTGCGAGCAAAGCTTGTAGGCGCTGGAGATCATGGTGCCGCCCGATTCGCGCGTATGAAAAAAAGTCTCGCGGTCGACCTCGCGCGCGACCGCGTCGTGGACGACATAACGGCTTTCGAGGCCTTTATATTGTTTGGAAAGCCACATATCGATCCAGAAGCTTTCGACACGCACAATCTCTTTCTGTTCGTCGCCCATCGAGCCGGATACGTCCATCATGTACAGAATGACAGCGTTGGCCACGGGCTCTGATTCGGTTTTCCAGCTTCGGTAACGCTTGTCATCGGGAATCGGTACAATGATAGGCTTTTCCGGCGCGTACGAGCCCATGGCAATTTGACGTTTGAGCGCTTCGCGGTAGGTGCGCCGGAAATGGCGAAGCGATTCGGGACCCACGCGACGAATGCCCGTGTAGCGATCTTTCTCGTTGATGATCTTGCTTTTGCCTTTGTCTTGAATGTCGGGGAGTTGAAGCTCCTCGCCCAAAATGACCGCAAGCTCGTCAAGCGTCACGTCCACTTCAAGCACATGCTCGCCCGCACCCTGTCCAGCCCGCTTGCCCGCGCCGTCGCTCTGCTCGCCCTCGCCACCAAGGGGATCGCCCGGACTGCCGTCGCCCTGCCCCACACCGCCCTGCTGCTTGTCGCCGAAGCGAAGGCGCGGAATATCGATTTGTGGGACCGGAATCGAGACAAGGTCTTTGCCTTTGCGACCGATAAGCTCACCCTGCGAGATGTATTTGCGCAGGTTTTGGCGAATCTTGCCGCGCACGATCGCACGAAAGCGCGAGTGATCCTGGTCGACCTTCAAAGACATCGCGAAACCTTAACCACATTCGGGAGCCCCACATAGGGCACCCACCAGGGGTGCCCCTACAGCCAACAAAACGCACATTCGTAGGGGCGTATGGCCATACGCCCCTACACGCAGACGCACCGCACCGCCATCAAGCGGTCAGTGGAAATCTCGGCTTGTGGCCGCCATCTCTGGCAGCTGCGCATCCAGTGACTTCATGCGATCGGCAATAACGTAAATGACATTTTCTGGCACCCCTGGCACATTGTCCTGGGCAAGACGTTTCTTGCTCTTGTCGCTGCGCTCGATTTTCCCGTGCACCATGAGAAGGCGGGAGGATTTTGCTATATTACGATATTTGTCGAAAATGCGCGACCAGAGAAGGAGATTCAAAAATCCGAATTCGTCTTCCATGGTCACGAAAACAACCCCACTTGCCGTGGCCGGTCGCTGCCGGCAGATGACGAGCCCCGCCACGGTGACGCGCGAACCCGATCGCAGCAAAAGGCAATCGCGTGACGACTTGATTCTGCTCGAAAGCCGAGCGCGAAGAAGCTTCATGGGATGATCGTGATTTGAGATGCCCGTACGCTCGTAATCGAGAACAAGCTGCTCGGCGCGTGACATCGGCGGAAAGAAGGTGCGCGGCTCGCTCGTCTCGATGCCGCTCCACATGCCCATGGGCCGCGGCAATGCGGCTTTCCAAATGGCCTCACGCCGCCCACCCGACAGAATATCGAGCGCCCCTGACTCGGCCAATGCAATAAGTGCTTTTTTGTCGAGGCATACGCGCGCGCTGAGATCTTCGATGCTCAAAAAGAGATGCTCTTGGCGAGCGTTTTCAATAGACCGAGAAACCTCCTCGCTGAGACCAAGAACGAGGCGTAGCCCAAGACGAATGGAATCGGATGACGGGCAGGTGCAGTCCCAGCCGCTTTCGTTCACGTCGAGCGGCAAGAGCCGAACACCGTGGCGTTGTGCGTCTTGAAGCAACGTGGACGGCGAATAGAAACCCATGGGTTGGCTGTTGACGAGCGCCGCCGCGAAGGCCGCAGGATGGTGCACCTTGAGCCACGCGCTTGCATAAACCAAAAGCGCAAAGCTTGCTGCATGGCTTTCGGGAAAACCATATTCGCCGAAGCCCTGAATTTGCTGATACAGACGCTTGCCAAAGGCTTCGGAGATGCCGCGCTCGCGAAAGCCTGAAAGCAAACGCTCGCGATGCATTTCGAGCTTGCCGGTCTTGCGCCATGCAGCCATGTCGCGACGCAATCGGTCGGCTTCGCCGCCGCTGTAGCCCGCACCCGCAATCGCAATTTGCATGACTTGCTCTTGGAAAAGCGGAACACCAAGCGTGCGCTCGAGAATTGGCGCGAGAAGCGGATGGGGCGGGTCAGCCCTTTCTTCGCCCGAGCGGCGCCGCAAGTACGGATGCACCATGCCACCCTGAATGGGACCCGGGCGCACAATGGCGACTTGTACGACGAGATCATAAAATTTACGCGGCAAAAGACGCGGGAGCATGGCCATTTGCGCGCGGCTTTCGATCTGAAAAACGCCGACGCTGTCAGCCTTGCAAAGTGCATCATACACGCAAGGATCTTCCGCTGGAATCGCCGCAAGCCTTTCGATGGCCGATCCGGTAACAACGCCCGCCGGTACTTCGGCTAGCCCCTGGACGAGATCGAGGCACTTGCGAACCGCCGTGAGCATTCCGAGACCGAGCACATCGATTTTGAAAAAACCAAGCGTGTCGATGTCGTCTTTGTCCCAAGGAATGATTGTTCGATTTTCCATGGTCGCAGGCTCGATGGGCGCGACGGCCGACAAGGGCGAGGCCGAAAGCACGAAGCCTCCCACGTGAATCGACAAATGCCGTGGGAAACCGGCAATGGCCCGCGCCATCGTGAGCGTTTGGCGCACGCGTGGATCGTGCAAGCTGAGGCCAATCGTTTTTAGGCGCGATTCGCTCAGGGCCGAAATGCCATCCCACCACGTAACGACACCCGAGAGCCTACCCACCTCATCGAGCGACAAGCCAAAGACTTTGCCCACCTCGCGCAGCGCGCTCTTCGATTGGTACGAGATGACTTCGCTTACCATCGCAGCGCGATCGCGCCCGTAAACTTCGTAGATTTCCTGGATGATTTCTTCGCGGCGCTCATGCTCGAAGTCCACGTCGATGTCTGGCGGCTCGCGGCGCTCATTCGACAGAAAACGCTCGAAGAGCAAATTCGAACGCGCAGGATCCACCGCGGTGATGCCAAGGCAATAACAGACAGCGCTGTTTGCGGCACTTCCCCTGCCTTGGCAAAGAATGTCACGATGGCGTGCCATGTCGACAATGGCGCGCACCGAAAGGAAGTACGGCGCGACTTCAAGCTTCGTAATGAGCAGAAGTTCTTTTTCGATCTGTGCCGCAACCGACGCGGGCACGCCTTGGGGGCCATATCGCTCTCGTGCGCCGTCGTAAGTCAGGCGGCGAAGGGCTTCATCCGCCGTTTCGGAGATGCCACCACCACGAAAGTCACGATGCACGAGATCGGTCAGCTCGTACGGAAATCGGTACGAAAGCTCTTTGATCGAAAATTGGCAACGGTCGGCAATGAATCGCGAGCGCTCAACCCATGCATGGTGCACAGAAAAGAGCCGCTCGATTTCCTCTTCGCTTTTGAGGTACGCCTCGGCATTGGGCAACAGATGGCGCCCGGCTTCATCAAGCGTTTTGCCTTCGCGAATGCAATGAAGAACATCGAACATGGACTTGTCTCGTTGGCGAGCAAACAGAACATGGCCTGTGGCGCACACAGCAACGCCCCCATTGCGCTGCGCCTCGAGCGTGCGAATCACGCGCGCACGATCTTCACCGTCTTTGTGCAAGAAAATGGCAATGGAAAGACGATGGCCAAAGGCGCGCTTGAGAACATCGATGGGAAGCGTGGCGTCGGCAAGCGCCCAAAGCCCCTCCGCCTTTTCGCACACCCGAGAAAGTGCAATGCCCGCAAAAGTGTTGCGCGGAAGTTCGTCCTCGTCGAGATGAGCGCGAGTGCCAGTCTGCTGCGATCTGGGGTGACGCGCATGGCTTTCGGTAAGAATCTCACATAAATTCGTGTATCCTACATGGTTTTCGACGAGCACCGTGAGTGTGCTTGCCTTGCCGGACATGCCCTCGTAATCATGGTAATCGTCGTGATCGCCAAGGCCATCGCGTTCAAGCGTGAGCTCGCAACCGACAAGGATACGAACGCCGCATTTTTGCCCTTGTTCGTAGGCACGCACAATGCCGTAAAGGCCATCGCGATCGGCAATGGCCATTTCGCTATAACCGAGCGAAGCGGCGCGCGCGACCATGGTTTCTGGAGATGATGCGCCAGAAAGAAAGCTGAAATTCGTGCGTGCTGTGAGCTCGACGTATCTGGTTCTACGTGACGTTCTGCGTGACATCAGTCGAACCAACCGCGAATACGTGACAGACCGCTTGCGCGATCGATTTCAACCCACGCAGGCGCCTGTTCTACCCACGCGTACACGTAATCGACGCTCGTGGCGCGCGGGCGTGGCGCGCGCCACCATTCGACTGACTCGAGGCGTGTGAGCAAGCGAACGATGCGCATGCCACTGCGCGGCATGGCAATGGGCCGGTCGAGCATGCGAGTGGGCTCGGGAACGCTCGAGAGCATGCGCTTGCGACCGTGGGGCTCGCCCTGGCCAACAGGGACAAAGCGCGATCGATCCTTGGGTTGCCAGGCGTCGCCAAGGGCAAGCTTTCCCACGGCGAGCAGGCCCAGATCAGCCGCGAGCTCGGCGACCAAACGCGGCAACACGCGCGCAGCTTTGGGGAGCGGATCGAAGAGAGAGAGCGCACTTTGCGGCTTGTGTACGAGTAGTGGTGCGCGAAGTTTCGCCGACAGAACGGGCGCGCGAAGTCTGCTTTCGGCCGAGAGCTGTTCGAGTTTTGGTCGCAGCGCGGAGAGCAGATCAGAGGCGCGCGACAGCGGCGAAGGCAAATCGAGCACGATGATCTCTTCGTGTTTCGAAGCATCTTCGAGGAGCGCGCGATCGAGCGAGAGTACGAGCTCCAAACGCGATGTAGCCACGGCGCGACTTTCGAGACGTGATGCGAGGCGATCCGTCAGTGTTTTGGTGACGAACACGAGGGCTTCGGTGTCGGTCACGCCATACTCGAAGGGCACCTCTTCTTCTGGAATGGACGGCGGAACGTACGGCGTGAGCGGCGCGCGATCGTCGCCTTCGGCAAGCGCGAGAACGACCGCCGCGCGCGCACCAAGCCGTGAGGCGAGCGATGCGCGAGGCAGCGACGTGAGATCGCCCACGCTCCGCACACCAAGCTTGTGGAGCCAGCGCACATCGCTTTCGGGCAAAGGCAAAGCGGAGATATTGATGAGAGCCATGGCCTCCGCATTCTTTCCAGGCGGAACAATGCCAATCTTTGTGAGCGACTGCGCGCACGCCGCAGTGTCTTGCCTGGCTAGTTCGTGAGCCAAAATGGCCGCAACACGCGGCCCATCCGCACAAACAACAGCACACGCATGCCCTTGTTCGACCATGGCGTTCGCAAGATGCGTAGCAAGTGCCTGCTCGCCCTGCGCTTGGTTGGGCCCGTAGAGGTGCGCACACCCCGTGATATCGACCCAAACGACATTACCGTGCGATGCTCGTTCGCCTTGCTCGAACGCTACGGTGGCACCAAAGCAAAGCGCGATCTCCGCGAGCCGCGCGAGTTCCCCTTGAACGTCCCGCAATGCCGGCAAGTGGATCGCACAGATTCTCATTTGCGTGGAAGAGACACTTTGAGGGAGACGGGCCAGGGTAAGGGGCGCGGGGTGGATGCATTCGTCAAGAGAAGGAACCTTGTGCCGTTCTCTTCCGAAGCGAGTGCGAGCTTGCGCACGATGACCGAACCATCGACACGCGGACGACGTCGACTGCCAACCGTGAGGTTGCCAGAAAGGCCTGAGTGCGCATCAACGACGACGAGATCGAACGCGCCCGAGATTGCGATCTTCACGACGGTGCGCGCGAGCGACGCCGGATCGGGCCGGATGACGAGAAGCCGATCGAGATCGACCCGAGCTTGAGCAACCGAAGGCGCGTAAAGCGATGGCGCATTGGTTGGATTCACCCATGCGCACCACGCCCGCGCGTTGTTTTCGTGCACATCGCGCGCCGCCCGGAGGGCAATGGTGGTTGCGCCGCCGCGCATAGCACCCGCCACGCCCTGGATGCCACTCATGGGCGCGGCGAGCTCGACGACGCCGCGAGGCCCTGGCAGCGACGCGACCCCCCGCATGACGCCGAGCCGAGCGAAGTCGTGTGCGAGATCAGAAAAATCACGCAATTTTGAGGCATGAGCAGCATTCATACTGAACATAATATCAGTATTTTCTGCCGACGCAAGACCGCGTGCTACACAGCGAGCCATGTACGTTCGCAACGTTCGCATCGAGATGCCCGATGATCCAGCGCTCGCGCGCCTCGCCACCATTTTGCGCAGCATGGGTTCGGTGCTCGTTTGCTATTCGGGCGGCATTGATAGCGCTTTCGTACTTGCGGTCGCCCACCGCGTGCTCGGCGACAAGTGCGTTGCCATGACCGCGGTAAGCCCAAGCCTCGCGTCGTTCGAGCGCGAACAAGCCATTGCCATCGCCCGTCAGATCGGCGTACGCCACGAGCTCGTCGAGTCACGCGAAATCGACGACGACAATTATGCAAAGAACGACATCGATCGCTGCTTTCATTGCAAAAGCGAGCTTTATCGCGAAGCCTTGAAAAGAAAGATGGAGTGGGGGCTCGCCGAAGTCGTAAGCGGCACGAACATCGACGATCTCGGCGATTATCGCCCAGGCCTCGATGCCGCAAAAAAGGCCGGTGCGCGCAGTCCTCTCGTGGAAGCCGGGCTCGGCAAGTCCGAGGTGCGTCGACTCGCACAGCTTCTTGGCATGCCCATCTGGGATAAACCCGCTGCGGCATGCTTATCGAGCCGTTTACCCTATGGAACTAGGGTGACACGCGAGCGACTCAATCAGATTGATGCGCTCGAAAAAGCCATTCACGATCTTGGAATTCGCCAGGCGCGCGTGCGCTGGCACACACTTGAAGCCACCAGCCATACCCTCGAAAGTGCCATGGCACGCATCGAAGTTGCACAGACCGAAATGACGAAAGCGTTCGAGATGCGTGAGGCAATCGTGGCGACCGCAAAGCGTCTCGGCTTCTCGTACGTCACACTCGACCTCGCGGGCTACCGCACTGGCAGCCACAACGAGGTGCTTAGAGACCGCCGCGCGCTCCCCGTGATTTAGATCGCTGCGGTACTCTGTGGACGAGGTAACGGAACACGCTTTGCACCTCAACCAGGCGGAGGGGTCCAATGAAAGGCCGTATTGCATTCGCACCGGTGCTCGTCGCCGCGTTGATTTATGCGTGTTCGTCGAATTCGACGAATGGAGGGAACAGCGGAGGAAATGCTTCGATGACATTTGCCATTGCGGGTGGCGATTTTGCAGGCAATTCCGTCCGCATCTGCGGCTCGCGCACCGCGCCCGATCCGCAGTACCGATGCATCGCGTCGCTGACACCTAACCCAGAGGATGAATGCCCCTGTTTCAACTTCAGTGCGGATGGCAGTCTGGTAGAGAGCAATGGAGCACCCGTCGTGATCTCGGACCTCTGCCCCTCCGCGGACACGCCGCCCGCGAATTGGAATTTCACCTATGAGCTCTTCTCAGAACCCGATTGCGAGGGGACGCAGATCAACGACGGGACACACAACTTCACCTGCTACGACTCCACCGACATTGCATCGCGGGCCTTCCCGAACCAGTCCGCCGAGGATGTTCTGAATTCGGGTCTGAATACCAACCATATCGTCTGCGCCACGGAGAATGCTTCCAAGCAGTGGAACTTCACGAACTGCGCAACGACCACGACACCCGCCGATATAGCCGCGGGCGCATCTCGCTACGACTGCGGATGCACCCCTGCTGCAGGCACATGCGACTGCGGGGCTGGTGGTGTCACCGAAACGGACTTGGAAGATGGCTGCGCGTTCGATCCCGCGACATGCGAAATCGTATGCACCTCCTCACCCGTGTTACCGCAGGGGGCCTGCTTGGCGGCAAGCGCACTGTCCATCCTCGTCAGCGGCAGGAACGTCACCGCGTATGTCCCTCACAATAGCTGGAGCGGGATCATTTCGCCGAACGAAGGTCCGGATGTTTCGCTTGTCAACCTCGAGGGCACGAGCGTCACGCCAACCCGCATTCCAACCAACGGGCTGGTCGTTTCTTGTGCCTCGAACTCGGTCACCGGGCAAACCGTGTGCGTCGACAAAACTAGCACCGAAG
>Ga0123357_10000226_pt1 | contig 53183 bp, 48 predicted proteins | sample TergutEmb28metaG_FD_89873 | JGI IMG/M metagenome (GOLD analysis project Ga0123357, IMG submission 89873) | Embiratermes neotenicus P4 segment gut microbial communities from Petit-Saut dam, French Guiana - Emb289 P4 | ecosystem: Host-associated > Arthropoda: Insects > Digestive system > Gut ...
CCGTCGCGAGCGAATCGAGGCTAGGGCGGAGCGCGAGGAGCCCGCGCAAGCGTACTCTTCGTACGTGCGCAGGCACCGCAGCGCCCAACCGACGAATCGATTCGCGCAGCAGGCTGGTAAACATGCTCTTAGTCAATTTCGGCCACGTATGCGCCGTCGGTCAAACCCGGATCTACCTCCCCCTCCCGAGCTCCCGTCGTTCACGGTCGAGCAAGAGCTGTCTGATGAGCCGCCCTCGGTTCTAGAACGGCACGCGGGCACGGGTCTTCAGCGCCATGAGGCCCCGCTCGACGACGACGCTATCGATCCCGATGCGGCCAAGGTCGTTCGAAGACTCGAGCGCGCGGGGTTTCAAGCCTATCTCGTCGGCGGCTGCGTTCGCGATCTCTTGTTGAGCGGCCGTCCGAAGGACTTCGACGTTGCGACGAACGCGCGACCCGATGACGTGCGCCAGCTCTTTCGCAACTGCCGCATCATCGGCCGGCGTTTCCGCCTCGCGCACGTTCTGTTCGGCAACGGCAAGGTCGTCGAGGTCGCCACCTTCCGCCGCAATCCAACGGAAAGCGACGTCGACGAAGACGAAGATCTCTTGATCCGAAGCGACAACGTCTTCGGTGAAGCCCACGAGGACGCGCTCCGTCGCGACTTTACGATCAACGCTCTCTTTTACGATCTCGATCGGCGTCAGGTCCTCGACTGGTGCGGAGGCATGCCGGACATCCGCGCGCGCAGCATCTGTACGATCGGCGATCCAACGGTGCGCTTTCGTGAAGATCCGGTGCGCATCCTGCGCGCCATCAAGTTCGCCGCCAGGCTCGATCTCGGCATCGACCCAAACGTGTATGATGCAATGGTCGCGCAGCGAGGCGAACTTGCGCGCGCCGCTCGTCCGCGCATCTTCGAAGAGATCCTGCGGCTCATGAGAATGGGCGCGTCCCATCGCTCGATGTGGCTGCTCTGGGAGATCGGCGCGATGGCAATCCTCTTGCCGGAGCTCTCCGCGTTCCTCGACGACGACGAGGCAACGAGCGGCGGCAGCGCGCGCTTCTTCAGAAAAATGAGCTTGCTCGACGCAAAGACGAAAGGCGCAGGCGCGCTCGACGACGTCGTGCTCATGACCGCGCTGCTCTACGATCCGCTCGAGGAAGCCGCCTCGGCTTCGCGTGACGTCGTCGGCGAAGTGAACGATTTTCTCGAACCGGTGATCAACCGTATCGCCATGCCGAGGCGCATCGCGGACGGCATTCGTCGGATCATGTTCATGGTGCCGAAGATCCTCGCGGGGCGTACCGGGCGCTTCGCTCGAACCGAGATGTTCCTGCCCGCGCTCGACGTGGCCGAACTCGTCGTTCTATCGCGCGGCAAGAGCATCCACGGAATCGAGGCGCTCCGTCGCGAAGCGTTGCCGCCTCCCGTGCCTGCGCGCGCTCGCGGCGCGCGGCGGCAGAGCAAACCGAACACCCCTGGCCGGCGCTGACCGCTTTCGATTTGCCGCGCCCCCTATTTGGCGAGGCGCGAATGCAGAAGCTCCGCGAGCGTTCGACACACGTCGACCGTCGTGAAGATGCCGACGACCTTTCCGTTCTGCATGACGACTGCGGAACCGTATTTGTGCTCGGCCATCGTTGCGACGACTTCGTCGAGCGGTGTCTCGGGCTCCACGGAGTAGACGACGCCGGCCATGGCATCTTCGACTCTGAGCGTGTTCGCATCGACGTCCTTCAAGGACTCGACGAGGTGCAAATCACGATCGGTCAATATTCCAACGAGCTTGCCTCCCGCGAGCACGGGAAGATGGCGGATCCCGTGCTCGCGCATCATGTCGTGCGCTTTCGCGACCGTCTGATCGACGCCGATCGAGTGCGGGCTCGTGGTCATGTGTTTTTGGATTCGCGGAATGGGCTTGCTCATGGCTCGATCATCAAGCATTGAGCGTGCTTTCGCGAGTAAAAAGAGCCTTCGATTTGGCGCCAGCAAGTTGCGGGCTCCCCTGGCGGCGCGCAGGAGGCCGGGCTTGCCCGGCCGACGAGCACCAGCCCAAGGGGAGCACGCGCGGTGAGCGAAGCGAGACGCGCGGAGGGGTCCCCTCGATTCGCTCGCGACGGCTGTCGAACTCGCTCTGAGAGCGCGGCGCTCGCGACGGCTAGGAAATGCGTTTTTACGCGGCGGTGATCTCGACGCGGAGCAACTTGCGACCGACGAACACGTAGTCGCCGTGAGAAAGTTCGCGTTCGCTCTTGAGGCGCAAGTATGTGCCATTGCGGCTGTTTAGATCCGTGAGGAGAAGCACGCTTCCGTTGTCCTCGAGACGGCAGTGCGCACTGCTCATATAGAGATCATTAGGGAAGTTGAGATCTCCGCCTTCGCGACCAATCTGCAATGTCGATCCGCGTGCGCATACGGTCATTCCGGGCGCCCCGCCTTGGAGTATCTGCGTAATGCGAAATGGACTCGGGTGCTTTGGCGACGAATAGAAATACGTGCCGTCCGCGCTCGGCGTGTCGTTCAACGTTGGTGACGATTCGAGAATGAAGACTTGCTCACCGGCCAGGAAGTGATCGCCCGGCTCTACTTCGACCGAGCCCCGCACCCGCAAATAAACACCGTTGAGCGAACCTTCATCGCGAACGACGAGCGCGCCGTTTCGGTAAAAGAAGTTCGCGTGCCGAGGTGACACGAACACGTCGTCCTGGAAGGCGACTTGCCCGTTGCGACCAACGATGTGTTTGTCTGAATTGAGCTGGTAGCTGAGTCCCTCGACGCCCTCTCCGCGAATGAGAATGAGTTTCGCTTTGCCTGGCGCCTGAAGCTGCCCGAAAAATTGCGTGCGAGCAGACAGGACTTCGGGGGGAACCGCACCACCGCATCGACCACAGAACTTGTGACCAAGCGGGACAGAGGTCGAACACGAACGACACACGAAGTTCTTCGCTTGATCCATAAGCTCCTCGACGGACTTGGCCCTGGGGGGGGTGAAGATACGACCGTGCGCAAGGGGACGCGACACCTTCTCGTGGGCCCTCGCGACGAATTCGATGGCGAGCGTATGCTGGCAAACTTCGCATACCTTGGCGCCGAGCCTCGCGTACGTATCGCAGCGCGCACAAACAATGCCGATTTCGAAATCCACGGCTTTCTAAGCTTACCAAAAAAATCTACTCCGCCGCGCAAGCAGGCAGCTCGATCGTCACCTCGGCGCCGACCACCGCATCGTCCTTCGTGAGATTCGCCGCCGATGCAGCGCCACCATGCGCCTCGACGATTCGCCTGACGAGCGCAAGACCAAGGCCCATCCCGTGCGCGCGAGGAGAGCGGGCGATATCGTCACCGGTGACGAATGCGTCGAACGCACGGGCGAGGATCGACACCGGAAAACCGGGACCTTGATCGCGCACCGCGATCTTCACGCGACCGCCATGAAGAGATACCTCGACCTCGATGGGGAGTTCCCTTGGGTGACCGTGCGCCCACGCGTTCGTGAAGAGGTTGTGCACAGCGCGACCGAGCAAAGCACTGTCGATCTCCGCGGTGACATCCTCTGCTTGGGGCATCACGGTGAGCTCGATAGGGCCACTCGTCTCCTGAGCAACGCGCGCGCGCAACCACGGGACCACCGACTGACGCTCGCCACGCAGATCGGCGAGGCCCGCGCGCGCCGAAGCGAGCAGATCGCCGAGGATCGCGTCGACCTCGACGAGCTCGCGATCGACGTCGTCGAGTGCCAGAAGAGCGCGCGGAGCCGTGACCGCGCGTGGCTCGGCCTCGGTCTGCTCGCGCGCGATCTCGATGGCGATGCGCGCGCGGCCGAGCGGTGAGCGAAGCTCGTGACTGATGGCGGCAAGGAGCTCGCGCTGTTCGACGACGACGCGCGCGATGCGATCGGCCATGCCGTCGAACGCCCGCCCGACGTCGCGAACCTCCTCTGCAACCCAACGGCGCGGCATCATGTCGATGCCGGTGCGCGCAGCGAGATTGCCGCCGCCGAAACGCGTTGCGGTCTGTGCGAGGTGTTCGAGCGGACGCGCGAGTCGCTTCGACACGCGCCGCGCTGCTGCCCCGAGCACGAGGACTGCCACGCCCAGAGCGACGAACGCACGCCATAGCTGCGGACGCGGGCTGTTGCGCAAGGCGAGCGCGCCAACGACCTCGCCGCTACGAACGACGGGGAAGTAAGCAACGTCCTTCTCGAAGATCATGGCGCCGGGCGCGGGAGGCACGCGATCTCCGAGCACGGCGAGGTTTCGCTCGATGTACAAATCGAGCCCCGTGGTTTCGCGGAGCTCGGTCACGTAAGCGTCCGCCGCTTGCGGATCGTCCCAGATGCGTGCGAGCCGGCGCTGCATGTGGCGCGAAATGATGCGCGCGGACGTCTCGCCCGACTCGGTGTTCGTCAGAGCGGTCGTCACGGCGCTCGCGACGATCGCAAGGACGATCGCGCCGAGGAACCAGAGGAGCAAACGCGCCTGGAGATTCCGAAGGTGACGAAACGCCCTCTGCCTGGCGCGAGAATGCGGAGTCACGTAGACCCGTTCGATGGAACTTCAGGCGCCACGCTCGCGAGCACGTAGCCGACGCCACGCACGGTCTTGATGAGGCGAGGTTCTTTGGGATCGTCCTCGAGTTTTTGGCGCAAGCGGCTCACGTGCACGTCGAGCGAGCGGTCCACCGACGGATCGTACGCTGCCGGTTTGTCCTTCGCTTGTGCAGGTTCGCGCACTTCGTTCGCGAGCTCCTCGCGCGTCACCGTCCGGCCCAGATGCCGGGCGAGCGCGACGAGGATGCGGAACTCGAACGACGTGAGCGACACCTCGACTCCGTGCTTGTGCACGGTTCGCGCGCCGACATCGATTTCGAGCGGACCGACCCTGAGGCGTTCCGGTGCGGCGTGCGCCATGGACGATCCGATGGAGGACAACGCCAAGGGGCGCACGCGCCTCAGCACGGCCCGCACGCGCGCCAAGAGCTCGCGCGGGTTGAACGGCTTCGGCACGTAATCATCGGCACCGATCTCGAGCCCCACGATGCGGTCCGCGTCGTCACCGCGCGCGGTGAGCATGACGACGGGGATATCCGCGGCAGCCGAGGCGCGGATCCGACGGCAGACTTCGAAGCCGTTGATGCCGGGGAGCATGACGTCGAGCAGAACGACATCGAAGGTCTTCGAGCCGAGTGTTGCGAGCGCGGTCATCCCGTCCTCGACATGCGTGAGCGTCACCTCGTGCGAGCCCATGTACTCCGAAAGCAGGCGCGCCAGATCGCGGTCATCATCGACGAGAAGCGCGTGAATCATGCTCGCCTCAATGCTCAAAAAGATCCGTTGGCGGAGACGGCCGCCTTTAGATGATTTCGCGCGCGAAGGGTGAAGGGGCCATCGGGGTGCGCCGTGATCCAAGCGCGAAACTGCTCGATCGACAAATCAAAGCGACCGGCGCGAAAGTATGCGACGCCGAGCGCGTACGCCGTCGGGTAGGCCGCGTCGATCTTGCCAAGGAGGCGAATCTTGTCGATGCGCCACAGTTCCGTTGCACGCGCGAAGTCTTCGTCTGCTCGCTCGCGCGCAGCTTCGGTCGTGGCGGCTCGGCGTCGAGCATCGAGCGCCATGCGCTGAGCGCTCGTGGGATGGGGATGTGCGATGTAAAGCGTGTAGAGTGCACGATGCTCGTCGAGCGTCAGCGCGAAGGCGGGCACCTGGTCGACGCCGGCAATCGCGTTCCAGACGACTTTGAAAGCACTTCGTCGCTCCGAGGGTGTGAGGACGACGCGGGCTCTTTCGACCCAGCCGGCGTCGCGCATGCGATCGATGAAGCCGCCACCGAGCTCCTCGAGATCGCGCGAGACGACACCAGCCGCTTCGAACCTTTCGACCTCGGCGAGAAAACTTGCGAGCTGCAACGCGCGCAGGGAGAGCAGATCCTCCACGGCGTCTTCGCGTGTTGCAAGCTTCGCTCGGGCGTCATCGATGGCTCGCCGCGCCGTCATGATGTCGTCCTCGGTTGCGTGCGTGAGCTGCAGGGCGTTGAACGCGCGAATGGCGCTCCCCATCGCGAGGACGTCGCCCGGGAGGCGCGTTTCGATGGCCCGCGCAGCACGCGCTCGGTCATCGCGCACCGTTCGGCCGAGCGTGCGCTCGTCGACATCTGGCAGAGGGATGGACGACGGCGCTGCCGCGCGCGGAAGCATGAGTGCGCCCATGATGACCGCGGCGCCGACAGGGATGAGCGCTAGCCACCGATCATTGAGTGAAGGCTTCGTGCGACCTTCGACCTTCGCGCGAGCGCGCGCGAGAGCACGCGCGACGCTCGGCGGAAGATCCGTCCCTTTTTTGTCTTCGCTGCCCACCCGTCAGATATCCGTGAACAGCGTCTCCATTGGAAATCGCGACTTGGGCAGATTGGCATTGAAGTCGTCCGCGCTGTGGTAGCCCAACGACACGAGCACGGTGCCCGTAAAGCCACGCTCGCGCAGGCCGAGTTCGTGATCGAGCATGTCGCTATCGAATCCTTCCATGGGCACGGCGTCTACCTCCAGCACCCCTGCGCCCATCAGCAGGATGCCCAGCGCGATGTAGGTTTGCTTCTCCATCCAGGCTTGCACGTCGCGGTGCGCGTAGCGGTGCATATCCGCATAACCAAAGAGCGTTTCGCGCCGTGTTTGCCGGACTTGCGTGGTGGGGAAGCGGCCATCGCGCGCTTCCTGCTCGAGGATGGCGTCGACGTGCGCGTCGGTGAGCGTATGCCGAGTGCACAGCACGAATACGTGCGAGGCGTTGACGATCTTGGGCGCGTTGTAGGCATAAATGCCGTGCGCGGCCTTTGCGATACGGGCTTTGCCTATGTCGGTCGATGCGACGACGACATGCCACGGCTGCAAATTGACCGACGACGGCGACAAGCGCAAAAGCTCGCGCAACTGCTCGATGAGCGGCGCGGGAATCTTGCGAGCGGGGTCATAGGCTTTGGTGGCGTAACGGGTGCGAGCGTAGGGGAGAAGATCGATCATGCAGAAGCCTCATACCATCAGCGGGATGTCTACGAGAGGCCCGGGCCTCTGGTGAACAACGTGTTGATCGAGGCCATGGGCAGCACCAACCGTGGTGACTCTGGCAGACGAATAAATCCATGCGCGCAATAGAACTTTGCCGCACGTTTATCGATGGCGTCGACGACGACCATCGATGAGCCGACGATGTCGGCGCTCTCGTAGGCCTTGCGGAGCGCGCGAACGAGCAGCGCTCCTCCCATTCCCTGCCCCTGTTGCGACGTCGCGATGGCGAGCCGCCCTATGAGCGTAGCGCTGACGAGTGGATAACGGGGCAAGTGCCTACGCGCCTCATTGGGTATTGCGCCGGGTGCAAGCCCGTATGCGCAAAGGGTGAAGGAACCGAGGATCGTGCGAGGCTCATCGAGCCTTACAAGAACGAACACGGCGTTCGCCTTCCTCCGGACGTCTTGGGAAGCCTGCGTCTTGAGATAGCTATCGAGGCTTTCGACGCCGCACGAGAAACCCGCGCGATCGTGACGCTTGACATCGAGCGGCTCGACGCGCAGGTCCTTCACGGCACTCATGGCTTACGGTTCGCTTGCGGGCCGAACGAATCATAGCTAGAGAGGGCTCGCGATCGCATGGGACTCGGATCGACACGTCGCACTGTGCTCATCACCGGGGCAGCCGGTTTTTTGGGCTCGCACCTCGCCGATCGCCTCCTGGCCGAGGGATTCGAGGTCGTGGGTCTCGACAACCTGATGACCGGAGACCTCGGAAATCTCCGCTCCGCGAGCCGCGAGCCGCACTTTCATCTCGAGATCGGGGATGTTCGTGAGACGCTCCACGTCTACGCCGAGATCATCTTCAACTTGGCCTGCCCTGCCTCGCCAGTGCACTATCAGTCCGATCCGTACGCCACGCTCACGTCCAGCGTCTTCGGCGCGATCCGCCTGGCCGAGTACGCGCGCCTCCGCCGCGTTCGCATCGTCCACGCGAGCACCTCGGAGGTGTACGGCGATCCGCTCGAGCACCCACAAAAAGAGACCTACTGGGGCCACGTGAACCCGATTGGCGAACGCGCTTGCTACGACGAGGGCAAGCGCGCAGCCGAGACCGTGCTGATGGACGCGCGGCGCGTGCACGGCGCGGACGTCCGCATCATGCGCATCTTCAATACGTACGGTCCGCGCATGGCGCTGAACGACGGACGCGTCGTCTCGAACTTCCTTCGCCAGGCGATCGAGGGTGAGCCGATCACCATGTACGGGGACGGCTCGCAGTCACGCTCCTTTTGCTACCAAAGTGATCTGATCGACGGGATTTTCCGGCTTGCGATCGTCAATGCCATCGAGCAGCCAATCGTGAACCTCGGCAATCCGCGTGAGATGACGATGAACGAGCTCGCGTTTGCGGTGATGAACGTTGCCGGCAAGGAGGTCGCTATCGTGCGAAAACCGCTCCCGGCAGACGATCCACGCCGCCGCTGTCCCGACATCACGCTGGCGAACAAACTCCTTGGTTGGGAGCCGAAGGTCGCCCTCGAACAGGGCATCGCCGCGACGTGCGCCGACTTTCGCGAGCGACTCCTTCCCGAAGCCAAGCCGGAGCAGCGATGAGCCCCAACGGCGCGGAGAAAAAGCACCTCGTCTCCGTGGTCATGCCGTGTTTCAACGAGAGACCCACGATCGTCGCCTCGGTGAAGCGCGTGCTCGACGCGCCGTTTTACAAAGAGATCGTCGTCGTTGACGACGGCTCGACCGACGGGACGCGTGACGTCCTCGCGAACGAGGTCACGAAGCTTCCCGACGTGCGCGTCTTTTACCAGCCGGAGAACCGCGGAAAAGGCGCTGCGCTCCACCGCGGCTTCGCCGAAGCGCAGGGCGACATCATCATCGTCCAGGACGCCGACCTCGAGTACGATCCGCACGATATCCCCGCGGTCGTTCAACCCATCATCGACGGCGACGCGGACGTGGTTTATGGCTCGCGCTTCCTCGGCGGCCCGCACCGCGTTCTCTATTATTGGCACTCGGTCGGCAATACCCTTTTGACGACCGTATCCAATATGATTTCGGACTTGAATCTCACGGACATGGAGACCTGTTACAAGGCCTTCCGCGCCGAGATCTTGAAGAGCCTTCACCTCGAAGAAGAGCGCTTCGGCTTCGAGCCCGAGGTGACGGTGAAAATCTCGCGCCACCCCGGGGTTCGAATTTACGAAGTGCCGATTTCGTATCGCGGCCGCACGTACGACGAAGGCAAGAAAATCGGCCTCAAAGACGCATTTCGCGCAATGTATTGTCTCGCGCGCTACGGGGTATTTCGAAGCAAGTGAAGGCGCCTGACGCTCGCCGCGGGGGTGACGGGAGTGACGGGCCACTCGCCGGGGCTTCCTTCTATATTGCGCTCGGAATCGGACTCATCATTTTGTTCGTCGTCCCTCATCAAATAGGCGGGGACGGCGAATTCCGATTTCAATCGCTGAGCCGATTTCTCGAGACGGGAAAGCTGGAGAGTGCTCGGTATTCGGTCGTTGGTCCGCTGCTGGCGACGCCGCTTTGGTTTCTCGGCAAAGCGCTGGGCTATACGCGAGAAGTAACGGTATTTTATAATGTAGTCCTTTTTGTCCTCGCCCTCGTGCTCCTTTCACGCGAACTCGAGGACATCGCGAGCCGCGCAACGCGGCGGCTGGTCGTCATCCTCCTCGTCTTTGCGTCGATGTTTCCGAATCACGTGACGACGTTTTATTCTGAGGTGTTCACCTCCCTCGCGGTGACGCTCGGGATCTTCTGGCTCGCGCGCGACAAAACGCTCGGGGGCTGGGCGGCGATCGTCCTCGGCGCGGTGAACACGCCGGCGAGCGTGATCGGCGTCGCGGCGATCGCGGCGCGCATGACGTGGCGAACCAAGAGGCTCGCGCACCTCGCTGCGCCGATCGTCGTCTTCCTCCTCACGCACGTCGAGTCGTGGATCGTGCGCGGGAGCTTCTTTCACACGGGCTACGAAGGTGACGCCGGTCCCAAGACGGCTCTGCCCTACTCCGGATTGCCAGGTTTCAGCTATCCGTTCGCGCTCGGCCTCATGGCGATTTTTCTATCGTTCGGCAAAGGCCTCATCTTCTTCGCGCCGGGGATGTTCTTCCCACCCGCGGCAGGAACATCGGAGCGTCTGCGCTGGATCCACAGGACGCTGCTCGCGTTCGGCGCTGGGCTCATCGTCGTCTACGCGCGCTGGTGGGCCTGGTACGGTGGCTCTTTTTGGGGGCCGCGCTTCTTCCTCGTCTTCTCGATCCCCGCATGCATCGCGCTCGCCACGAACCTCGCCGAGCCGCGTAACGAGCGGCGCGCGCCTTGGCGGACGCTCCTCCTCGCTTTCGTCACGCTCCTGTCTTTCTGGGTTGGCGTCAATGGAATCATCTTCGATCAGACCGGGCTCCGCATCTGCACCGAGAACGGCTGGGAGCTCGAAGCGTTCTGTTACTACGTGCCCGAGATGAGCGTGCTCTGGCATCCGCTGGTCGACTTTGAATCGGCGTCGTACCCGAAGACGCGCGTGCTCGCGGTGTTCATATGCATCGTGTGGATGCTCATCGGCGTGTGGACGGCGCGCGATCTGCTCGCGAGCCTTGGATGCTCCCTTCGCGAACGTGCGGCCACGATCCGCACGGCGTTGACCGATCTGCTCCGACAACGCTAGCCCGAGTCGGTCGCGACCGACCTTTTTGACCCCCTTGGGCTCCTTTGGGTCGGTCGCGACCGACCTTTTTGAACCCCTGGGCTCCTTTGGGTTGGTTGCAACCGACTCATTCGAGGGTTCGGGGTTCTTTGGGTCGGTCGAAACTGGCACCTTTCGACCCTGCTTGCGTTTCTGGGTCGGTCACGACCAGTTCATGTGACCGGGGGAAGCGGCTCGGTCGAGGCCGGTTCTTCGGCTGGTTCGGTTGGCTTGGCCTTCTTCACGCTTCGAACTTTGAGGCGCAAATCTGCGATGGGAGCGAGGGCACCCTGGGCAACCTTTGCCGCGAGATCTTCGTTCTCTACGGCCACCACGAGAAGCTTGGCATACGTGAGCAGCGCCGCGCGCGTCTCGCGCAGCGGTTCGGCCAAGGATTCGGGTGCGATCGCCGCAGGCTTCGCCTTCGTGATGCCGAGCCCGGCTCCATAGGCTGCGTGCCGCGCGCGCACCTGCGCAAGGAAAGGCGCTCCAGCGAAATGATCGATTTTGCTCGCGATCCCCTGCTCGGCGATGCGCTGGAAAATAGCAGCTCCCTCTGCCCACTGGTTTGCATATGGCAGCGTGAGAAATCCCATTCCGTGAGGAAAGAGCGTGCGGTGAATCTCGTCGGCTTCTGCCTGATCGCTCGCGAATTCCGGCGGCAGATCGGCATACATGGATAGCCGTCGCTCGAGGGCATGCCATGCGCGATCCATCGCGATATCGAGTGTGCGCGTGTTGATCTTCTCTTGCGTCGGCGCGATAGCGGCATGGATGGTTCGGAGTATCTCACCCTTTTGCCGTAATCGTTTGAGGGCTTTCGTTGCTGGTGGGTAGTTCACTCCCTTGCTTGCGGTAATCGTAGCGCGCACCAGTGCCACCGTGCCCCCGGCGGAAGTTTGCGGGATTGTTTTGTAGAGACTCGCGTCGAAACCGGTCATTCGTTGTGCCTCGCATCTAGGGTGGTACAGCGGATGAATGCACTGTAACAAATTGGGCGGGCGGGACACCATTCTTCCTTGATCCTGTTGCGATGTCGCGTCCGGCCGACGACCGTTGCGGCCACGAGAACAAACATGGCGTTCGGCTTTCTCCGGACATCGAGTGACTCGACGCGCAAGTCCTTCACGGTGCTCGTGGCCACCGTGGTGGGCTTCTTGCTGCATTCACCCATGCCCTCAACACATGGTGCGTTCGCTGGACGTACGCATCAACCGAAAATCGTGACTGCTGGGGAGTCGATCTGGATTTTAGTTCAGTAGTTGTGCTAGGCGGCAGTTCAGAGGCGATTTTTGAAGGACGTTGAGCGCGAATGGCTCCAGATGAAGTTCAACGGCGCCTTCAACGGGAAGCGTGGGGCAGCATTTCAGGACTGGTTCGCCGACATTATGGCCGCCGCACATCCGGGTGATTTTCAACGTGTACGCCCGTACGGCAAGCGCGGTGATTTGAAGTGCGATGGCTTCCTTCGTTCGAGAGGAATTGTGTACCAGTCGTATGCGCCTCGAGATGTGAAACTGAAGGAGCTCCTGAAGAAAATTGCGACCGACTTCGCAGGAGCGAAGGAGCATTGGAAGACGGAGATGAAAGGGTGGACGTTCGTCCACAATGATCCGGAGGGCCTGCCCGCAGACGCAGTCAAGTTGATCGAAGCGCTCCGTGCCGATCATCCATCGTTGACGTTCGCCGAGCTCACTTACGAAGGGCTCGAAACCCTCGTCCTTGAGTTGCCAGAGCCGGATCGTGTTCGACTCTTCGGGCGCCCACCAACCAGAAAGGACTTTGATACGCTTGGCTTCGAAGAGCTCGCAGTTGTGTTGGCTTACCTCGCTACCGCGGCAGCACCGACCGTCGATATCGAGATCAAACCGGTCTCGCCTAAGAAGCTTGAGGCGAACGCGTTGTCGGACGCAGCGGCAGGGTATCTAAGACTCGGCCGGCAGCGCGAACCACTCGTCGAGGAATACTTTGTGAAACATCCAAATCCATCATTCGGTGAGGACGTAGCCAACGCCTTCCGTTGCGAATATCAGCGCTTGCGAGCGCTGAACTATAACGCAGACAAAGTTTTCGCTGCCCTACAGGAGTTCTCGAGTGGCAATACACGTGGAGATCCAAACCACGAAGCCGCTGTATTATCGGTGCTCTCGTATCTGTTTGAACGGTGCGACATCTTCGAGTCGCCGGCCGAGATGGAGACAAGATGATCCTCCCGACAAAGCATCTCCGAGAGGATCGAGCGCTTCTCACCGTCGGAGCCGAGTTGCTCGATGGTCTACGCGAGCCCAAAACGGTGTCCCGTTTGTGGAGCGACTTCAGCAATGAACGCTCAAGCGGCGCGAGTCCAGTGACCTACGATTGGTTCGTATTGGCACTCGACCTTCTGTATTTGATTGGAGCGATCGAGTTTGCACGCGGACGTGTCCGCAAGGTGCCTCAATGATCCGATCCGTCACGAGCTCGCTCAACTCATTCAAAGCATTGCGCTTTCAGGGGGGTCTGGACATCATCCTCGCGCAAAAGAGTCCAGGTGCTAGCGATCGTCAGACGAGGAACGGTGCGGGAAAAACGAGCTTTGTAGAACTCGTACATTTCCTGATGGGAGGGAACTGCGGACTCGAACACTTTCTCCAAGAAGATGCGCTTGCAGCTCACTCGTACGCAATTGACTTTGACCTCGGGCCATCTCCAACTCAAGTGGAACGAGCACCAACCGAAAAGTCTCGCGTGGTCGTCATGGGCGGCGAAGATACAGCGTGGCCGCGCACCCCGAAGCTCGATAAAAAAACCGGGCATCTTATCTTGAAGAACAGCGATTGGGGGGTCGTACTCGGAACCAAGATGTTCAGGTTGCCCGCCGACGATGAAGACGACGAGACGTGTCGGTTCGGACCAAGCTTTCGTTCGCTCTTTTCCTACTTTGCCCGGCGGCAGAATGCTGGAGGCCTCGTTTCGCCTGAGAAGCAGTCCGAAAAGCAGCAGCCATACGATCAGCAGGTAGCGCTCTCGTACCTGCTTGGTCTTGACGCAAGCATTCCGCAGCAACTTCAGGAAGTCCGACAGCGCGAGAAGGCACTGAATGAGGTTCGCAAGGCGGCCAAGGAGGGAGCCTTCGGCGAGTTCGTGCCACGTGCTGCCGATCTCCGAACAAAGCTAACAGTGCACGAGGCACATCTGAACCGGCTCCGCGAGCAACTCGCCACATTCCACGTCGTCCCGAAGTACCGCCAGCTTGAAGAGGAGGGCGCGGAGATCACCAAACATCTCTCCGAACTCGTCAACGATAATCAGGTGGACCGCGAGCTCAGTCGCCGCCTCCAAGAGTCGATGCAGACAGAAACGCCTCCTCAGTTTGCGGACGTGCGCCGGGCCTACGGTGAGGCGGGCATCGTACTTTCTGGGCTCATTCAGAAGCGCTTCGAGGAGGTGCAACGCTTCCACAAATCGATCGTGGAGAATAGGCGCTCGCACCTTCAAGCCGAGATGGTTGCTGCCGAGCATCGAATACAGGAACGGGACTACGAAAAGGAACGGCTCGATCAGCGCCGCGCCGAGATTATGAGTATTCTGAAGTCTGGTGGTGCTCTCGAACAATTTACAAAGCTTCAGGGAGAGTTCGGTCGTCTCGAAGCGCAGACGGAGACGCTTCGAAAGCGGTTCGAAGCGGCAGAAACGCTTGAGCGGAAAGGAGCTCGGCTAGAAGTCGAACGTGCCCGCCTTCATCAGCGATTAAAGGACGACCATCACGAGCAGAAAGTGGCGATCGAAGAGGCGATCCTAGCCTTCGAGGACTTGTCCAACGCTCTCTGTGAGAAGGCCGGCAGCCTCACTGTGAGTGACACACCGAACGGACCGAGCTTCGAGGTCACGATCGAGGGTTCGCGAAGCAAAGGGATCAACAACATGCAGATCTTCTGCTTCGACATGATGCTGATGGAGCTGTGTGCTCGGCGACAGATGGGCCCTGGATTTCTGATTCACGACTCCCACCTCTTCGATGGCGTCGACGGACGCCAGATCGCGCATGCTCTAGAGGTCGGTGCGGATCGAGCATCGAAATTAGGCTTTCAGTATATCGTTACCATGAATGAGGATGCAGTTCCCCGCTCGGAGTTCCGAAAGTCCTTCAACTTTGACGAGCATGTCGTGGGCACTCGCCTCACCGATGCCGTTGATGGCAGCCTTTTCGGTGTCCGCTTCGAGTAGTGAAGCTGTGCGAGACCTCGTATACGCGTTGACCGCGTCAACTGCGCCTACAGCCCGGAAGGGAGCCCAAAATTCAGTACGCCCGGTCCGATTCGAACGGACGACATTCGGCTTCGAAGGCCGACGCTCTATCCAGCTGAGCTACGGGCGCGTAAAACTGGCAGAGATTACACGCAGTCGCGTGTGCACGCAATCATCAGAGCTTGCCGAGTGCTGATTCGGCGCGCAGCCGCCACACGACACCGAGCGCCTCGACAAAGATCCTTCGACTCATTTTCGATTTGCCGGCTGCGCGGTCAACAAAGACAATGGGTACTTCTTTTACGCGCATGCCCTTGCGTAGCGCTCGATACGTCATTTCAATCTGAAAAGAATATCCGTTCGAATGAATTGTATCGATATCAATGGCTTCGAGGGCGCGCCGCGAAAATGCCTTATAGCCACTCGTGAGATCTTTGACCCTCAAACCAAGAATGCTGCGCGAGTAAAGCGAGCCGCCCTTGGAGATCACGTGACGGCCAAGACCCCAGCCCTCCACACCGCCGCCGGGGATGTTGCGCGATCCAATGACGACATCGACTCCATCGTCGAGCGCCTGCACGAAGGCAGGCAGGTATTTCGCGTCGTGAGACAGGTCAGCATCCATCTCGAAAAAGCGATCGTAGCCCTCGGCCAACCCGCGCTTGAATGCCTGGATGTACGCCGTTCCGAGGCCAAGTTTGCCCGCGCGATGCATCACGTGGACGTGCAGATCCTTGCTCGCAATCTCGTCGGCGATGGCGCCCGTGCCATCGGGGGAGTCGTCATCGACGATCATCAGATGCGCTTCGGGACAAGCCGAACGTACTCTGTCGACGAAGCGGGGCAGGTTGTCTTTTTCGTTGTAAGTCGGGGTGACGATAAGAGTCTTTGCCATCGTACGAAGGGCCGGTGGAGATCCGGATGCCTTCTAGCACTTTTTTCGCGGTGCCGCGGAGAGTCGCAAACGCTAAACCACCACGACGTCGAACGACGGAGCTGCGGTGATCGTCTTCTTGACCTTGCAACCCTCGGCGGCGCGCGCAACGGCCGTGCGATATTTCTCCGGGAAGTCGCGAGGCAACGTGATCTCGATCGTGATTCGCTTGGGAAGCTTCGTGGTTTCGTCGACCTCGACGTGCTGCCGAAGCCCGAGGCCCGTCGTGTCGAGATTGCGTGACTGGCAGAAGCCGAGCACGAAAATGCCGGCGCATGTCGCGAGCGACGCAAGGAAAAGATCGAACGGCCCGGCCGCGCTGCCGTTGCCACCTGCTTCGACGGGTTGGTCGGTGTGAACCACATACGGCCCGACTTGAGCATCAACGCGTTTGCCGCCAGGAAATGTGACGAGGATGTCTTGCATGGGATCGTTGAGAGCCAGCATACCGCCGAAAGGATTCGTAGCGAGAAGGTCGCGCTCGGTGCAGGTGAATCCGAGTAGAATCGCCAGGTGGCATTGAAATCCCTGCGTCCGCCTGGAGCCTCTGAGACGCGCGGTTCGGTCGTGCCCAAGGCGCGACCGTCATCGCCGGCGGTGTCGGCTCGCGACGCTTCGCTCGTGCGCTTGGAAGGAGAGCTCGCCCATGAGCGACGTGTCGGCGTCGCCTTGCGCGAAGTGGGGCTCGCGCTCGGGACGACGCTCGATCTCGATCGGCTGCTCGAATTGATCCTCCAGAAGATCAATGACGCGATCGAAGCCGACCGCGCGACCTTGTATCTGCTCGACGAGCGAACGAGCGATCTCGTCTCGCGCATCGTCCAGGGTGGTGAGGTGCGCGCCATTCGACTGAAGTTGGGCCAGGGCATCGCAGGCCAGGTTGCCCAAACTGAGAAAGCCATCCTCGTCAACGCGGCCTACGACGATCCTCGGTTCAACCCCGAGCTCGACATGCTCACGGGTTACCGCACGAGGTCCATTCTCGCCGTGCCCATGAAAAATCTCATGGGCCGCACCATCGGCGTCATTCAAGTTCTCAACAAGCGCTCAGGCGACTTCACCGACCAGGACGCCGTCGTGCTCGCCGCACTCGCAACGCAAGCGGCGATCGCGATCGACAACTCGCGTCTGCTCCTGTCCGTCACGCAGAAGAACGCCGAGCTGCTCGACATCAAAGAGCAGCTCGAACACCGCGTGCAGGATCTCAAACTCCTCTTCGACCTCGAGAGCGCGATGGGGCGCGCTGCGTCTCTCGACGAGCTCTTCACGGGCGTTCTGACCGAAGCACTGCGCACCACCGGAGCCGTGGCCGGGGCGTTCGCGATGAAGCCATCGATCGGCGACGTCGTGCACGCCTACGTGATGCGCCACGATCATCCGCGGCTCGTGCGCTCGCCGATGAAAGCGGGCTCGGGCTTTACCTTGGCCGCCATGACCGAAGGCGACATCATTTTCACGAACGACGCGCAGAGCCATCCGAACCACGATCCGTCGCTCGATGCGCTGCTCGGCGAACCGTGTGAGGCCTGCATTGCCGTGCCGCTCGAGGGCGAAGACGGCGAAGCGATGGGCGCCATTGCGCTCTACAACAAGATTCCAACCGAGCGCGGCAAGGTCTTTACCGAGGAAGACCGCGCACTGATGTTGCTCATCGCCGCAAACGCATCGACTGCCGTTCGCCTGCAACTCGCGCGCGAAACGCGCGAGCGCGAGGAGCGCCTGGCCACCATCGGGCGCCTGCTCTCGGGCGTCATCCACGATCTCAAGACGCCGCTCGGCGTGATCAGCGGGTACGTGCAGCTCATGGCGGCCGCCGACAAGCGCGCGGTGCGCGAGGAGTACGCCGAGCTCGCGCTCACCCAGTTCGATCATATCGGCGCCATGCAGCGCGACGTGCTCGAGTTCGCGCGCGGCGAGAAGAGCATCCTCATTCGAAAGGTGTATCTTGCAAAGTTCTTCGCCGAGATCAAAGAGCAGCTCCAAACCGAGCTCGCGCGCGCCGGCGTGGAGCTCGTCATCGAACTCGGCGACCGAGGCACGGCGCGCTTCGACGAGGGCAAGATCACGCGCGTCATCCACAATCTCGCGCGCAATGCGGCTGACGCGATGGCCGACAAGGGCGGAAAGTTCATCATCAAGGTTACGCGCGAACGTCGCGGCGACGGTGAAGCCTTGGTCTTGACGTTCTCGGACACCGGGCCAGGCATCCCAAGAGAGATCGAACACCGGCTCTTTCAATCGTTCGTCACGAGCGGGAAAAAAGGCGGCACCGGCCTCGGCCTCGCCATCACACGGCGCATCGCCGAGGAGCACGGCGGAACGATCACCGTGCACTCGTCGAGCAAAGGCGCAACCTTTAAGTTGCGCCTCCCGCAAACCGAGGTCTGAGACGCATGCATTCTGCACGATTGTTGCTCGTGACACTCTCCGCGGCGTTCGCCCTGTCGTTCTCGGACGCTCCTGCGCACGCCGAGCCGTATGATGAGCTGCCTCCGTGGGCAGAGAACGGGGACTTGCCCGTGCCGTCGTGGGCGCGATCGGTTGCGCCGAACAGAGCGGACGCGGCGATCTACGCAAGGCCGGGCAGGCTGGATGCGCGACGTGGCAGCGCGCAGCTCGGCGCGCGATTGCCTCTTTACGCAACGCTTCGTGCGAACGGTTGCCAGGGCCGATGGCTCGAAGTTGGTCCGCTCGCATGGATCTGTTCCGACGTCGCGGATTACTCCGCAGACGATCCAGTCACGCCATCGCTCCACGCAGCACACGCACTTCCATCGCTCGACGCTACGCCGGACGACGATGGCCTTCCGTATCGGTATTACTTTGCCGGTCCCGACGGCGCGTCCGGCTTCATGAACCTCGAGACCGCTCTCGACGACGCGCCGGATCTAGATCTCGAGCCAGGCTTCGCGGTCGCCATCGTCGGAGAGCAATCGGCGCATGGCGAGACGTGGGGCAAGACGAAGAAGGGCCGATGGATCGCCATGCGCGAACTCATCGCCGCCCGGCCTTCGACATTTCACGGAGAGCTCCTCGCGGGAGGCGCACTCGACTTTGCATGGATCTCGGCGGACAACGCAAAAACCTTTGCCGAGCCAAAGCCCGGCAAGCCAACGGGCTCACGCGCGCGCTTCGAGCGCGTCACGATCTACGAAAAAGAGACCGCGAAGAGCGACGTGATGCTCCGCGTGTCGGAGGACTCCGCGCCCGCGGTGTGGATGCGCGCGCGGGACTTGTCGAGACCCACGATCAGCACGCCGCCCGTCGAGGCCGGCGGCGAGACATCGAAGGAGCGCTGGATGGATGTAGATCTCACGCAACAGACGCTCGTGGCCTACGAAGGCACAACTCCGGTCTTCGCAACACTCGTGTCGACGGGCAGAGGACCTGCGGGCAGCGATTTTGCGACCAACGTGGGCACGCACCGGCTGTGGGTGAAGATCTTCACGACGAAGATGGACAATCTCGACCAGGAAGACGCCACACACCACTACGATCTCGAGGATGTTCCGTACGTGCAGTTCTTCGACAAGGCGATCGCTCTGCACGGCGCGTTCTGGCACGGCGACTTCGGACACGTGCACAGCCACGGATGCGTGAACCTCTCGCCGCTGGACGCTCGCTGGCTCTTTGCGTTCACAGAGCCGCACTTGCCACTCGGATGGATCGCCGTGCTACCAACGAAGCTCGAGCCGGGCACCGTCATCCGGGTTCGATGAGAGCAATTCGCTCGCGACGGCTGGTAAACATGCTCTGAAAATTAGGAATCCAATGAATTCGTCGATCTACGCGGTGCTTCTGTTGATTGCCTCCAATGCGTTTATGACCTTTGCATGGTACGGACATCTACGGATGACGGAGTTCGCTTGGTTTCGCGCCCTGCCAATCATCGGCGTCATTCTGTTTAGCTGGGGCATTGCCTTTTTTGAATACTGCTGCCAGGTGCCCGCAAATAGAATCGGCTACCAAGGAAACGGCGGACCGTTTTCCTTGATACAACTGAAAATCATTCAAGAAGCCGTCAGCCTGGGCGTTTTCGTCGTCATCACGGTTTTGCTTTTTCGGACGGAAACGTTTCGCCTCAATCATATCTTGTCGTTCCTCCTGATTTTGTGCGCGGTGTATTTGGCATTCAAGAAATAGGGCACGTCCTCATGGCCGATCTTTCGTTCTCCGCCGCGACGATCGCGGATCTCCGGTTGCGTCACTCCCACTTCCTCGCCACGCGCCTCACGGACGAGCGCGCTCGCGAGGATTTCGTGCGATCGTTCGACGGAGCCTACGATCACGTCGTTGGGCAGCGCGTATGCGACGTGATCGATCCGCACGCGCTCGCCACCGGCATCATTGCACTCTGCACACAAAAGAACGTCGCTCGTTTCGGCGCGCCGATCGGCCATGACGTGCATCGACGGGTGCTCGCGGTGCTGAAAAACGACAACACGAAAGTTGGCGCCTACGTCCCCAGGGCGGCACGCGCCGCCATCGACACCATCGTCTCGCAACCGGCGCTCATTCCCGAAGCACTCATCCGGCGCATCTTCGATCAAGAAGCTGCCGAGGAAGTCTTGCGCGACGTGCTCTACGACGCTCTCCGTGAGTTCAACGAAAGCGTCAATCCGTTCTTCGCGGAGTGGGGTCTGCCCGGACTACTCAAGCGCTTCATGCCCATTGGCGCGGGCACCTTGCTCAAGTCGCTTGGCTCCGTGCGCGCCGAGTTCGACAAGCGCCTCGATCCCGAGATACGCAGATTCCTCCTTGGTTTCTCGCGCAACGCGAAGGTCAAGATCGCAAACTTCGTTGTTGCGCACGGCTCGGATCCCAAGTTCATCGCGCTTCGCAAGAACATCGCGCTCTTCATCTACGAAGAGACGCTGGCCGAGATCGTCTCGTGCGTAACCGACGACGTCTGCGCCGAAACTGACCGCGCCATTGCTGCCGTGGTCCTCGAGGTGGCTGCGCACGAAGAGCCACGAAAGCACCTTACCGAGGCGCTCACCGCGTTCGTCGACGAACACGGTGACAAGACCATCGGCGCATGGCTCAACTCCCTCGGGATCACCGAGCGACCCGATCTCACGCCGCTCGCCGAGCTCCTCTGGCCGCACGTTCGCACGCTGCTCACGAGCCCACCAGCGCGCGCGTTCATCGAGAAGATCAGCGACGAATTTTTCTCGAGCCTTGATAGTGAACGTGTTCTTGGCGCTTAAGCGCAAAAGCCCGCATCGCACGAGGCGAAGCGGGCTTTTACGTGTGCATCGCGGAAAGGGTTACTTGCTGGCCAAACCCTGCAGGAAGAACGCGATGACGAAGCTGAGAAGAACGAGCGACTCGATGAGCGCGAGGCCGAGAATCATCGGCGTCTGGATGCGTGCCGCGGCGCCCGGGTTGCGTGAAATGCCTTCGAGTGCGGCCGCGGCTGCTTTGCCTTGACCCATGGCTCCACCCAAAACGCCGAGGGCGATGGCGAAGCCCGCGCCGGCTGCCGCCCACGTCTTCACGTTGAATTCGTTGGCGCCGCCCGCATGACCGGCCTCCTGGGCGAATGCCGCGAGAGGAACGAGGAACGCGGCGACGAAGGTGAGAGCAGCGGTGCCCAGCTTGCGGTTATTCATCGTAACAACTCCTGTTTGGAAGCTCTCTGAGAGGTATTGGCAACCCGATTCCGGGCCATGTTTGCTGCCGAGACACTCTGCCCGGCGGAGAAATCAGTGGACGCGCTCTTAGTCGGTTTTCGGAAGCGTGGCTATGGAAAGATCTTTTTCACGAGAAGACGTTAAGCGTGGGCCTTACCGCCATGGGCATGGCCAGCCTCATGGCCGGTCTCATGATGGTGATGTTCGTCGTGAACTTCGGTGGCAAGCGTGATGTAGATCGACGTGAGCAGGCAAAACACCAAGACCTGAACGACAACGACGAGTGTGCCGAGAATCATGATGGGGATCGGCACGAAGAGCGCAAACGCGCCGAGCGAAATTGACACGAGAAGATGGTCGACCGCCATGTTCAGCATGAGACGAATGCTGAGCGTGAAGGGACGGATGATGAATGTCGAGATGAACTCGACGACGAAGACGATGATGTTGATGGGCAGTGCGGCAATGCCCAACCACGGACCGGCGAGGTGCTTGACGAACCCGACGCCTTGCGCCTTGAAACCATAGAACGTGAAGGATACGAGCACCACGAGCGCGCAGCCGATGGTGATGTTCCACGTAGAGGTCGGCGGCATGAAGCCGGGAACGAGACCGAGCGAGTTCGAGAACAAGACGAAGACAGCGGCCGTACCCACGACGGGGAAGTATTTCTTCGCCCGGGTCGGCCCCATCATGTCTTTCATCATGTTGTAGAAGTAACCAATCACGAGCTCGAAAAACGTCCGCAGCGAGAGCTTCTCGTCGGGGATGATGGACTTCTCGTGATCGGTGAGCTGCGGCTTCACGATTAGCGCCAAGACGATCAAGAGCAACGCGACGAAGAGACTCGCGATGAGCGGCTCAGCCCCGTGCGCATCCACCGGCTTGTGCCCGAGAGCCGTGACGCCGAAGTTGTGCATGTTCTCGCCAAGAGCAGGGAACATGGCGATCAAGTAGCTAAAGAACGACGTGTGCTCGGGCATGCTCGCAGGACGCTCCATAACACGAAGCAAAACGCTCATGGAAAAATAAGAAATCGATAAAATTGCACGCGCGGCGAGCGAAGCGAGACGCGCGGTGGGCCTAGCGTGGTGAGAGCGCCGTCGCGAGGGTGCTCACCACGATGCCGAGGGGCATCGCGCCATAGCCAACCACGAACGAGATTGGTTCGGCGATCTTTCGAGCCAACAACAACCAGATCACGCCAAAAAGAATGAAGATCTTCAGGACTGCAAACACGCCCCACACGAGGCCTCCACGCTTGCCTTCGCGTTCGTGGACCGACGATTCATCTGCAGTCTCGCCGTGCTCATCGTGTGCAGGAGTGCTCGTCGCGCCGCCGTCACTCGCGTTCTTATCCGGTGGAACGATGAGCGACGTGATGATCGCTCGCATGGCAAGCAAGTTCGCAACGGCGACGACGGCGCCAAGAGCTACCGAGAGAGAACTCCGTGCGCCCTCGATCACGTAAGCGGCGAGCGTAAGACAAAGACCGATCCCCGCCGCGAAGATTGCGGCGGTCGTTGCTCCGTTGTTGGGACGCGCGCTGGGCGTCCTCATCACGGCGTTCCCTTTGGCGGCTCGTCGTCGTCGTTTTCCTCGGGCGGAGCCCACGGATCTTCGCCGCGTTCGAGACGCTCTTCGTTTTCGATGTCGCGCTGCATTTGCTTGGCCGCAACGAACAGCGTGCGGAAGCCCGCGTAGCAGCCGATGAAAAAACCAACGATCGCGAGGAAATGCGTGTCGAGCTTGCGATCGAGCCAGCGGCCGCCGTAGTAGCCAACGGCGATGGACGCGAGCAGCTCGAAGCCGAGGGAGCCATACCGCCCAAAGGCTTTCATCCCTCGCATCGACGCCATCGACGTGCCTCTCAAGCACCACGACTGCGCATCGTCAACCGACGTTACGTGCAATCTGCAACCATATGGTTGCGCGGCATGAATGTCATTCTGCTCGCGCGCTCTTGTTTTCATCGGCTTTCCGGTAAACTGTTTTTCGAGGTGGCTCATGCGTCTCTTCCAGATCGGTTTTTGTTGCGCGTCCGTTGTCCTTCCAGCGAGTGCCTTTGCGCAAACACCCCCTCCGCTCCCTCCGCCCGAACCACAGACAGCGCAACCTCCGCCACCGGCGCCGTCCGATGCGGCGCCGTCGCCGCCGCCAAATCAGCACGTCTATTCGCAGCCGCAGTATCAAACTCCTTCCGCGTACCCGCCGCCGCCACCGCCACCTCCCCCACCTCCCCCACCTCCCCCACCGTACCCGCCTCCGCCGCCGCGCGCGCGGACCCGTCTTTACGCGCCGGCGAACGGCGAAGCCGGCGGGGAGACGCGCGCGCCAAAGTATGCACTCTGGGCTGGCGCGCGCCTCAGCTACATAGGCTTCGGCGGCAGCTTCTACGATAACTCTCTTGGCAAGGCCGAGACCTCGGGCAACTTCGTCGGCACCGGCGTTGCGCCAGAATTCGATATTGGCGCTCGCATTTCGTATCGCTATATCCCATTCGCTTTCTGGGAGCACGGCTTTCTTGCCCCCGGGCACCGTTTCCAAGGGGATAACGCTACCGCGTCCACGGACTACTACGGCGTGGGTTTTCGTTTCCTGAGCGGCGACGTCAACTCCGTTGCGTTTCTCTCCGAAATCGCGATTGGCGAGCGCGTTATTTCGGTCACGAGCAACGGCAGTACTTTCAGGATGAGGGGAATCGAATTCTTCAAGCTCGGATTCGGAGCGGAGATTCGCATCCATTCGGTCTTTACCATTGAACCGGTCCTCAGCATTTCTACCGGAATGCTCACCGATACGGAAGGGACGGTGAAGTTCAGCGCCAACGGGTCAAGGGATGGCATCACGCAGCCAGACTTCAGATACGGCGACACGATTAGCGACAATCGCGCTTACATCATGGTGAGTCTCGGAGTTGGGGCGCACTTCGACGTGTTTGGCAAATAACCACCAAAGCATCGAATAAGGGGCGGCCACAGGGGGCCGCCCCTACGAACGCGTTCTGTCGGTTGTAGGGGCAGGCCCCAGTGCCTGCCCCGCGTCGCGCGTCTTCCCCGAGGCCCGGGCTAACCGTGCACGTGGCGCGTGATGGCAACGCGCTCCGCGATCATGAGTCGGAGTTTCGCAAGGGCACGCGCGCGATGCGAGACGTGGTTCTTCTCGTCATCAGACAGTTCCGCCATGGTGCGATCGCCACCCTCGACCACGAAGAGCGGATCGTAACCGAAGCCGCGGGAGCCGCGAGCGGATCGAATGATGTGCCCTTCGCACACACCATCAACGATCACGGGTGCGCCGCCGTTGACGAACGGATCGATCAGCGCCAGTACACAGCGAAAACGCGCTCCGTACGATGTTGCATCGTCTGCGATTCTGCCGAGCGCGGAGAGAAGAGCCGCGTTGTTTTCGTTGTCCGTCGCGTGTTCGCCTGCAAATCGCGCCGACCGCACGCCGGGTGCACCGCCGAGAGCATCGACTTCGAGGCCCGAGTCGTCCGCGAGCGTGAGCATCATGGTTGCTTCGGCAACAGCGCGTGCTTTCTTGATCGCGTTTTGTTCGAAGGTGTCGCCGTCCTCGACAACGGAGAACTCGTGCTGAATCACGTCGCGCAGCCCGAGCACTTCGATGTCGAGTCCCGACAAGAGCGCACGAAACTCTTCGAGCTTGCCTCGGTTTTGCGTTGCAATCACGAGCGGACGCGCCATTCGCTATTTCTCCTCATGAGTGAATGAGAAGCGCGGACAGATCGACGCCCGCCGTTGCGAGCACCTTCTCCTGCGCGCGCGTCAAAGTCTCAATGCCGGTGAGCGCCAAGTCCACCATGCGCTGGAACGCGCGACGCGCGACCGGCGCACCCTCGGCCGTGCCCTGCACCTCAATCACGGCGCCCGAGCGCGTGGCAACGAGGTTCAGATCCACGTCGGCCCTCGAATCTTCGCGATAGACAAGATCGAGTGCGAGCTCGTCATCCAGCAAACCAACACTCACCGCTGCAACGGGTTCACGCAGCACGGGCACCTTGAGCATGCCCGCTCGCGACATCTTCGAGAGCGCAAACGTGAGCGCAACGAAGCCACCGGTGATCGATGCCGTACGCGTGCCTCCATCGGCCTCGAGCACGTCGCAGTCGATCGCGATCTGGCGCTCGCCGAGCTTGTCGAGGTCGACGGCAGCGCGCAAGGCACGCCCGACGAGGCGCTGGATCTCTTGCGTGCGGCCGCTCGGTGCTTTGCCGCGGCCATCGCGGCTTTCACGGCGCACCGGATTCGAACGCGGATGCATCTGGTATTCGGCGGTGATCCAGCCTTTGCCTTTTCCTTCCATCCACGCGGGGACTTTCTCGTCTACCGAGGCCGTGCAGAGTACAACCGTCGATCCCGCGCGATAAAGCACGGAGCCTTCGGCCATGCGATGGAAGCCAGGGATCATTTCAACGGGTCGGAGCGCATCGAAGGCGCGACCATCGGGGCGAGAGCTAGCCATGACCTCTATTCTAGACCGCTTTCAAGTTGACGCGTCTAGACCGCTTTCAAGTTGACGCGAGGTCGAGGCGGGGCCGAGGAGCGGACCGGAACAGCCTTGTATGGCTTTGAGGACCGCACCGCAGGCCCCAACGATGAGATCGCGGCAAATCGAAAGCGGTCGCGTCCCCAAATACAAATCGAGCGTACCACCTCGCCCTTGCACGAGAATGATACGCATCGATTTGATATCAGCTCAGGCCGCGTTAGAACGAGATGGGGAGGTCGGCGAAGATGATATTGAACGGAGCCAGATCCGGATTGGTATCGGGAGTAAGGAGCCCCTTGGACATGGGCTTGTCGAGACCGCGGATATAAGCAACGCCGGGACGAGCAACAATGGTATCGCTGAAGGCGATCCTGGTACGCAAACCAACTGCCCCGGTGAACTGATCTTGCCTCACGGTATCCGTGACTCTGGCTGGTTGAGCATTGCTCAGCCAGCGTTGGTAGCGAAGCTCCACGCTGGCGGTGAGCGCCGGCAGGATCGCGTAACCGAGATGCGCGCCGGCGGACGAGTTCCAACGAGTGTTATCTTGCTCGTAGGCCTTCGTTGGATTCCCGTTCGCATCGTTCGGACCGGGCGCACCACCGCGCGTGCGTTTGAGATAAACGATCGTTCCTTCGATCTGCGCCGTGAGGCCATGGCCAATATACGCGAGACCTACACCCACCATGGGCGTGACGAAGTTGACGCCATAGAGCGCATTATCGAGTCCCGACCGGGCGTAGATGGCATTGCTTGCCGTCTTGTACTCAGGACTTGCAGTATTTCCGCCGCCGCCAGCGCCCATCGGGATGTTCGTTCCCACGAAGATGGGCAGGCGGACTCCCGTGGTGAGCTCGGGCGTATACATAAATCCAAACACTGGATTATAAAACGCGCTTACTTGCTTCGTATCCTTTTGCGCATCGTAGGCATACGAGATCTTACCTAAGAACGCCAAATCCGGAATAATCTTATACGATAGGGTCAAAACCGCGGGGACGGTGACGCCTTTGTCGTGCATGGCAACGGCGGCATCGACGCGAACCAACGTGCTCGCCATGGCACTGCGGAGACCCCACGGAATGGAGTACACCGGCTTCTTCTTCGGAGGAGGAGCCTCCGCCGGCGGCGGCGCAACGCCTTGATCCGGAGACGGCGCCGTCGCAGTTGCCGAAGCATCTGCGGACGGAGGGGGTGCGGTCGCTGAGGCATCGACGGACGTGCCCACGGATGGCACCGTGACGGTCGCCGAAGCGCCCGCGGACGGCGCGGCGGTTGTCCCCGATCCCGTGTTCGGGCCCGCGTTCGGAGGTGGTTCCCCTTGTGCAGCAGCCTGTGAGGCGAGCGCGAATAAAATACCAAATACGCTCGGCGCGATGATTCTAACTTTCATAACACGATCCCTTCCTTAGAAGTGGGAATAGAGACAACGCAATTCGTGCAACTTCGAACCGGGCGATGTCCCGTTTAATGAACCATTTTCCGCCGCTCGAGTTCGGGCAGCAATGCGGTTTTCGCTTCTCCAAGACCTTCGGCCTGGGCCACAACGACTCCGTTCTCGTCGAGGAGTGAAATCCGCGCCGAGTGACTGAATTCACCGTCTTCGAGCTTTCGATATTGAAAGCCGAGAACGGCTGCCAGATCCCGCGCTGCGTCATCGGACGGAGCCACCGTCATCTTCCAGCGAGGGAGGTTGACTTTAAGTTTTTGCGCCATCGCCATAAGCTGCGCTGGCGTGTCCCGCTGCACGTCGAAGCTGACAAGCAAAACGCGCACGTTGTCCCGCACCGCAGGCGGGACGTTCTCCTCGAGGACCTTGATGTCACGAACCAAAAGCGGGCACGCAGCGGGACACGTCGCGTAAAACATGCTCACGACCGTGGGATGCCCTCGAAACACATCGAGCGGCACGGTCTTCCCATCTTGGTCCGTAAGCTTCATCTCAAGCTGATAAATAGACTCCCCCTTGGGAGGGGACGACTCCATCTTCGGAAGCGCACTCGTGGTCCCCACGGGGACCGAAGGAGCGTCGCCTCCGACAGGCGCCGCAGTCTCACGCTTTGAGCATGAGGCAAACATAGAGAGTGAGATTAACCCGAATCCAAAAAGCCGCGCAAGGCGAATCATCATGGGAACCCCTTCTTCGTGGTGTCGCTCATGTCACGTGCGCCGCGTGTGTCGCGAGCGCATCGGAAGCCGAGATTGGCCGTCGTGTAGTCCCCGCGAAGAGACGCCCGGAAAGCGAATCGCATGTACGCCCCGTAATCGTATTTGTCGCTCCCTCGAAGGGAGCTACCACCGCAAACGAAGGCCTCATCCGTGCGCCGGCCGTCGCTTGCAGTTCGATTATTGAAATCGAGCACCCACTCCCAGACGAGGCTGTGCATGTCGTAAAGACCCCAGAAATTGGGCTTCTTCTTCCCAACCGCCGGCATGATCGCGGGTGTAGGCTCCGCGTACCAAGCAAGTATCTCCGTGCGCCGTGCATCCGGATCGGCAACTTGCGAGTTCTCATCGGCGGCGGCTGCAAGCTCCCATTCGTTTTCCGTTGGGAGCCGCAACCCACGTGACGCACAATATGCCTTTGCCGCAAACCAACTGACGCGCACGACGGGCGCGTTTTCAGGAGCACGGGGGCCAGGCTCCGTCGGTGAGGCCCAATCCATCAAGTAGTGAGCGTCCGCGAAGAGTCTGGGGATAGAGTCACGCCGCCATTTTTGATGATTCGTAACAAATGCGAGAAAGTCGCGATTCGTCACCGGCGTCTTATCGAGAAAGAAGCGCGCCACCTTGACGTTTGCCTCTTCCGGGGTTGGCGGATCGAAGGCCTTCAAGATAGCGGGGCCAACCGCAACCATGCTCGGGGGAGGCATTTCGGTGCGGGCGCCCGACGCGGTCGCGGCTACCGCGATAACGCCAAGCGCAAGACCGATGCCTCTAAGAGCGTGTTCGACAGCCTGCTGCGCGAATCGATTCGTCGGTTGGGCGCTGCGGTGCCTGCGCACGTACCACAACGTACGCTTGCGCGGGCTCCTCGCGCTCGCGACGGCTGTAGAACACGCTCGAACCCGAACCATGATGCGCATGCGCGCTCTCCTCGCTTACAACGCAACTCCGTTCGCTGAATTTGAAACGTCGTTCGCGACGTTTCCCGATGAGAACAATTTAGTTTCTAACTCCTTTTGGCTTGGAAATCACTTTGCTGCACCAGGTGGCCGCTGGGTAGCAGCGCGCACGGCAGCGACTTCCGCCTTGCTCACCGCATCTGTTGCGTTGTTACCCCACGAACTACGGACGAACGTGAGAATGTTCGCGATGTCGTCGTCCGGCAAATTGCTTAGCGGCGCCATGGTGGAATTAAAGACATTCCCGTTGACCTTGATCTCGCCCGTCTTGCCGTTGATGACATGGTCAATGACCCGCTTCTTGTCAGCCATCAAATAGTCGCTCTTCGCGAGCGGGGGGAATACGGTGGGAATTCCTTGGCCGTCAGGCTGGTGACAAGCCGAACACGTCCCAGCAAAGAGCTGCTTACCCGCCGCGATTTGCAGTTCGCGCGTCAACTTGCCCTTTGCGTCGGCCTCAGCCGCTTCGGCAACGGCGCCAGTCCGCGCTGCTTTGTCGCTGAGATAAACCGAGTCAATCTCTTTGCCGCTGTAAATGCTCTTGTCCTCTGGTCCTTCAACCTTGAGCGTACCAAGTGCACCCTTGTTGAAGGCGCGAAGAATGGAGTGATCGACGAGCACGTACGTGCCGGGAACCTCGACCTTGAACTCCACGACGGTCGAGCCACCTGCTGGAATGAGGGTCGTCTGCACTTGCTCCTGCGGGTGAACGCCGCTTTCGGTGTAGACCCTATCGAAGATCTCGCCAATCACATGGAAGCTCGACACCATGTTCGGACCACCGTTGCCGACGAAGAGGCGGACTGTCTCGCCCACCTTCGCCTTGAGCGCCTTATCGCCAATGAGCGATTCCTCGGCACCGTTGAAAACAACGTACGTGGGACGCTCGTCGATTGCTTTTTGCATGTCGAACGGCTGCAAACCTTTTTCGCGATACTTGCCGACCGTATAAAAGTCGTTCTGCATCACGTAGTACTCGCGATCGACGGGAGGCAGGCCACCCGGCGGCTCTACGAGAATGAGTCCGGTCATGCCGTTTGCGACGTGCATGCCAACCGGCGCGGTTGCGCAGTGATAAATGAAAAGACCGGGGTTCTGGGCGCGAAAGCTAAATTGCGATTCGTGGCCAGGTGCCGTATTCGAACTTGCGGCGCCGCCACCGGGTCCGGTGACCGCGTGAAGGTCGATGTTGTGCGGCATCTTGTTGTCTGGGTGATTGGCAAGATGGAATTCCACCTGATCACCCTGGCGAACACGAATGAACTTTCCGGGTACCTGTCCGCCGAAAGTCCAAAACATGTATTTGACGCCATCCGAGATCGGGAGCTCGACTTCCTTGACCTCGAGTCTCACAACGACCTTCGCTGGCGGCCGCTTGCCAACGGGAGGAGGGACATTTGGCGCGTGCGTGAGCTCGGCGTCGATGGTGCCAGTTACGGCCTCGGCTGGTTTGGCGGCCGAGCCTGCCACCCCAGGCGCCGACGACATCGACGCGGTGCCCGCCGTCGATCCGCCCTGTTCGCCGCAGCCCGCGACACAGAGCCCGACCGCGATCGTCGCAAATCGTGCGAATGAACCCATGGAGATCTCCTGCTTCCCGCCGGACTCAAAACAAGGGATTGCGGACGGGCGCCGTGGAAGCCACAGCCTACTTTGAACGGATTCCGCGTCGGAGTGCGGTCGTCATCTCACCTCGCTTGAAGTGAGAGTTAATTGTTTTCTATTAGATTCCTCTTTGCCTCGTGTTGATTCAGATCAAGTCGTCCACACGGGCGTTTCATCCATTCCTGGCCGGCCCACGAGCAGTTCGTGCGGTTTGTATCGTGCCTTGTACGCGAGGGACGCGCAGTCAAGGACGCGGTAGCCGAGATAGACGTGAGGGCGGCCGCTCGCTCTCGCATCAGCGATGAGCAATCCGATATGCGCGACGCCGAGTGAGCAAGGCGCACGCTCGGGATCCCAAAAGAAGTAGACGGCGCTCAACGCGGTCGGTGTTTCATCGCAAATGCCGACACCCACGAGGCGGTCATCGTCGTCCGGATCGCGGAAGGATACTTCGCGCACAGCCTGGTGGGGGAAAGCGAAGTCGAACGCGTAACGCCTACTGTCGAGAGGACTCGGTTCCCATCCGCGCGATCGCTCGCGCTCCCCGTGCCAGCGCTCGTAGAGACGCAGGTGTTCGTCGTCGACGCGAGGAAGACCAACCTCCCGACGAAGCCGCGAAGCTCCTTTGATGGCGCGCCGCTGGCTCTTGGTTGGACAAAACACTTCGACCGGGATGCGCAACGCCACGCATTCGTTGCATGTTGCACACGCCGGTCGAAAGTAAACAGGGCCGAAGCGCCGCCAGCCTCGCGCGAGCATCTCCTCGAGCTCGCTCGCGGTCACGTCCACTTGGACGATGATTTCGAGCTGCGCCTGCCGATCGTGGAGATACGAGCACTCGCGCTTTGGTTCGATGAGCTGCTGGAGCAGACGCGCCACGGAGCGATCTTCTCGCGTATCGACACGCGTATCAACAGCCCACGACAAGCATCAGCCGGTCTCCAACGCGTAGATCGCCTTGCGACCTGCTCTCTTCGGCGCGTGATGCTCGTGCCTCTCGGCGGAACCCTTGCGCTGTGCAAGCTTTCGAGCCCGCTTCGGGTTCTCACCTTTACGGATCGCAATGGCCTGCGCGCTCTCTGACCGGGTAGCCACTCAGCCCTCCTCCGTTGGATTCGATGGTGTCTTCGTAGGTTCGGTTTCCGTCGTTGGAAGCTTGCGACCGCGGACACGATGAGGTGCAAGACCGCCCTTGCGTCCTGCCTCACGCGCTTCTTCATGAGAGAAGCGGTGTGCAGTGCCCTTGCGGTGAACGGCGGCGCCGCCCAACATCGCGATCGCGCGAACTTTGGCTCGATCCATGGCCGCAAAACCACGCCTCTGTTTCGGCTTCTCCGCGGGCGGCGGTGCCTCATCCGGAGACGAAATTGCCTGCGGCTCGCTCTGCCCCGCTAGCGGTTTCTTCTCCTCTTCCAGAGCGGCGGTTTGGGGAGTCGTTTCTTTTTCGTCGCTCGGTTTTTTCGGATCAGGCGCTCCCATGTTTTCACCTCCTCGCTGTAGCACGTGAGGTCGCAAGTCGCGTGCCTTGCGGCAGCTCTTGCGAGGAGGACAAGTCGCGGTGCAATCGCTTCGCGAAAGCAAAAGTATCGAGACCGCTTTCAAGTTGCCGCGAGGTTAGGAACCCCTCGAAGATTGCTCCCGTCGTCTTTTGGTCGATTTGCGTCGCATCGCTTCGTTGCTCCTCCTCAAGCTGCGCCAGCAGCTCTCGTCGGAGCGCCTCGCGCTACTCGCAACTCGGCCAAAATACTCGGTCCGCAACCTGCTCGGGGTTCCCGGCGGGGCCGAGCAGCGGACCGGAACAGCCTTCCCCGTCCGTGCGCAGGAAGGCGGCTTTGCCGCCTGACGAGCACGTGACAAGGGGAAGGCGGCCACGGCGAAGCCGTGGCGGATGGGGCCGCTACTGACCGCAGCGCAGGCCCCAACGATGAGATCGCGGCGAATCGAAAGCGGTCACCCGGTGAGGTGAGCGCGCAGTCTTCGTTTCTCGGAGACAACGCGGAGCTTTCGCAGAGCGTCGCGCTCGAGTTGGCGCGCGCGCTCGCGCGAGAGAGACAGTCGCTCGCCGATTTCTTCGAGGGTGCGCTGCACGCCTCCGCCAAGGCCGAAACGAAGGCGAATGACCTCCGCTTCGCGCTCCGGCAACTCCGCGAGAAGCAGTTGGGCCTCGTCGCGAAGCTCGTTGTTGGCAACCGCGTCGTCGGCGGGCTGCGCAGACGCGTCCGCCACGAAATCGCCGAGCTCGGCTCCATCCTTGTCGCCCGACGCCGAACCCGCCGGCGTCTCGAGACTGATCGGCTGCGCGACGACTTCGAGCGCCCGTCGAATCTGTTCGATGGGCAAACCCGTGCGCGCAGCGAGATCGACCGGCGTTGGCTCGCGACCGGTCTCGCGAAGCAGGCGTTCCTCGGCACGCCGCACGCGCTGAACCGTTCCCGTGAGGTGAACCGGGAGGCGGATGATCTTGCTTTGGTCGGCAAGGGCACGACTCAGGGCGTGACGAATCCACCACGCCGCATACGTGCTGAAACGCAGGCCGCGCCGGTAGTCGAACTTGTCGACCGCGCGCAAGAGCCCGAGGTTGCCTTCTTGAATGAGGTCAACGAGCGGAAGCCCGCGGTAGCGGCGCGCGAAGGTCACGACGATGCGGAGGTTCGCTTGGATGAATTCGGCGGTGGTGCGATTCGCCTCCGCTTGCCACTTGTCGATCACGGCGAGAGTCTCGCGAAGCGACGCACTGCGCGGATCGCGGTCGGCGCGATCGGCGAGGGCTGAAACGATGTGGTTCACGGTTCGCGGATGAAACCGGAGACCAAACGTGCGCGGCTGCGAACGCGCCGTCGATCGGCGCGACGCTGCGAGCACGGCGCGTTCGATTCGCGTTGCGAGATCGTCGTCGGTCACACCCGGGTTGCGCTCCACATCCTCGATGCGGGCTTCGTCGTCGCGCAGTGCGCACGCGACATCGAGCAGCTCTTCACGGCCCGCAGGAGAGCCGAGCAACGCGCGGGAGATCGCTAGATCGGCTCGCTCGAGCCGCTTGGCGAGCGCAAGTTCGTCCGCGTGCGTGAGCAGCGGAAACTCGCTCATCTTCCGGAAGTGCAGCTCGAGTGGATCGAGCGTCGTGGTCTGGCTTTCGCCCGTGAGATGGAGGGTGGTCGAGTTCATAAGCCTTGGGGTGCGTGCTCAACAGACGAGGACCGCGAAACATGCCGGAGGTTCGAACGGCAAACTTAACCATGAGCCGTGCGAACGCTCGAGATGCATCTTTCTTGCGGCGCTGCGGCGGCACACCAGCGACTTCGGATGCGACGGCACGCGGAGGCGTTGCGCGACTCGCTGATCGATCGCTGATTGAACTGCGCCAGGATCTAACCTGCGCCGCGGATCCGCTTCACGGCGAGCGTGACGTCGCTACCCGAGACAGCATGCCCTGCGACCTTGAGCTGCTTCATTGCGAGTCCCACTGCCTGACCGTCTGCCTTTGCGGCTTTGAGTTCCGCTTCGTGCGGCGCGAGCAACGTTACGATCTGCGCGACGTCGAGTTGCGCGGGCAGGAGCGAGCGAAGCACGTCGATCTCGTGACGCAACGCGATGGTTGCATCGCCGGTCGCGAGCGCCAGCGTCTCCTCGTTCGACTTGATGAGTTTTCGAAGTGTCGCGCTCGCTTCGTCCTCGCTGAGCGGGGCATTCTTGCGCGCTTCGGCAGTTTGGATTTCGCCGAGCGCGAGCCGGAGCACGTCGCGCGCAACGGTGTCACCTTCTTTGACGGCAGCGGTCACGCGCTTCTTGATGTCGCCGACGAGCATGCCGAAAAGCATACGCGAGCTCGCTGTCTTCGTCGCTGGAAGAGTTGCCGGCTGGCACGCAGCGTGCGCGGATCCGCCGCAGGGGCACGAGGAATCATGCGTCAACGAAGCACGCGAGGACCCATGCGTCACGCCATCCGAATCGGTCGCGTATTGGGCATCGACTTCAAGATCGATTCGAGCTGGCTCGTCATCGCGGCGCTCGTGGTCTGGAGTTTGTCGTCGCTCTTCTCTGCATGGCATCCGGAGTGGCCGTGGCCCACGCGTATCGCCGTCGCCGTCGCGGCGATGCTCGCGTTCTTCGGTTCCGTCGTCCTCCACGAGCTCGCGCACTCGATCGTGGCGCGCATCTACGGCATCCCCGTGCGGGACATTACGCTGCACATGTTCGGTGGTGTTTCGAACATTGAACGCGAGCCGCCGACGCCAGCCGCGGAGTTTCTCATCGCCATCGTTGGTCCCATCGCGAGCGTGCTGCTCGGCATCGGCATGATGGCCTTTGCCGTGATCTTTACGGGTATTCTGCACCGAACTCAGTTCGAGACCGCGGCCGAGGCCATTGCGCACATGGGGCCACTGACGACGCTGCTCATGTGGCTCGGTCCCGTGAACATCGTGGTCGGCCTCTTCAACATGGTTCCAGGCTTCCCACTCGACGGCGGCCGTATCCTGCGATCCATCTTGTGGCGTACGACCGGGAGCCTCTCGAAGGCAACGAAGCTCGCTGCTTCGGCTGGTCAGTTCGTCGGCTGGGCCTTCATCGTCACCGCCATCTTCATGGCGCTCGGCTACCGCGTGCCGTTCTTCGGTACCGGTTTCGGCCCGGGACTCTGGCTCGCCCTCATCGGATTTTTCTTGCGAAACGCCGCCGTACAACACCGCATTGGCGTTGCCGTGGAGGACGCTCTCAGCGGCGTGCGCGTCGCCGATATCATGCGCACGGACGGCCCCTGGGTGAACGCAAACACGCCCCTCCGTGCTGCCGTGAGCGATTCCTTCATGCGCTACAACGACAACGCCTACCCGGTTTTCGAGGGCTCGTCGTTCGTCGGGCTCGTGTCGTTGGAGGACGTCCGAAGAGTTCCTGCCGACACACGGGATAGCCCCCTCGTGCGCGAGATCATGACCCCGGTGAGTGATCTCGAGGTCGCGTTCCCCGGCGAAGGTGCCTTCGAGGCGCTGCGCCGGATCGGCAACGCGCGCATCGGTCAGCTCCCGGTGGTTCTGGAGGGGCAGCTCGTGGGCATGATCTTCGAGCGAGACCTCGCGCGCTGGCTGGAGCTCAAGTCGCACGAGCATGGCGAGGACGTGAGGCTCGCCCAGCCCCGCCATGCGTGAGTACGCGTGAGCGACGCGCCGTGCCGTCACGGCCGTGGCACGTATGCAACTCATCGGTTGCGTGTTTCGGTTCTTGCAGCGTGCATGAAGGAACATGGCCGAGCCCTCCGAAAAGAAGAAGCTCGTCTTCACGATCATCTACGGCCTTCTCAGCGTCGGGCTCCTCGTGGCTGCGCAGGCGTTCGTCACCTCCGACACGCGTGCACGTGACATCCCTTACAACGAGTTTCTGGCGCTGCTTCGCGACGACAAGATCGACAAAGTCGAGCTCCGGTCAAATCAGGTCATCGCCGCGTTGAAAGACAGCGAAGGCAAGACGTCACTCGGCACCGCAAAGATGGTCGCAACCGGACGTCTGCCCGGTATCGACGAGTCACCGCTGCTCAAGGAGCTCGAGGAGCACCGCGTCTCGTTCGAAGGCAAAGTGGAATCGTCCTCGGCGTGGCGCTCGGCGTTGCTCTGGACACTGCCCATTCTCTTGCTCGTCGCGCCGTGGGTGATCGGGTTGCGGCTCATGAAGCGCACGGGTGGCGCAGGCGCGCTCAGCGTCGGGCGGAGCAAGTCAAAGGTGTATGATGCAACACAAGACGGCCGGGTGACCTTCTCGGACGTCGCCGGCGTCGACGAAGCGAAGGCGGAACTCGTCGAGATCGTCGACTACCTCCGCGAGCCGCGGAAATATCAGGCTCTCGGCGCGCGCGTGCCAAAGGGCGTCCTGCTCGTGGGCCCGCCAGGCACCGGCAAAACGCTGCTTGCAAAGGCCGTTGCCGGAGAGGCGGGCGTGCCGTTCTTCGCGCTTTCGGGATCGGCCTTCATCGAGATGTTCGTCGGCGTGGGAGCAGCGCGCGTGCGCGACTTGTTCGAGCAGGCAAAACAACGTGCACCATGCATCGTTTTCATCGACGAACTCGACGCCATCGGTCGGTCGCGCGCAGGCGCCGTCGCCGTCGCTCACGAGGAGCGCGAGCAGACGCTGAATCAGCTACTCGTCGAAATGGACGGATTCGACGCCAACGCGGGCGTCTTGCTCATGGCCGCATCGAACCGGCCCGAAGTGCTCGATCCGGCGCTGCTTCGCCCGGGGCGATTCGATCGGCAGGTCGTCGTCGATCGTCCCGACGTTCGCGGTCGCGAGGCCATCTTGCTCGTGCACGCACGCAAGGTTGCCCTCGCCCCTGAAGCCGAACTCTCGATCGTCGCGAGAATGACGCCGGGCATGGTCGGTTCGGATCTCGCAAACGTCATCAACGAGGCGGCGCTCGGGGCCGCACGTCGTTCGGCAACCTCCGTCGGTCAACAGGATCTGGTGGCCGCCGTCGACCGCATGCAACTCGGCCTCGAAAAGAAGGCGCTCGTCATGACGCCCGCAGAAAAACGGCGCATCGCGATTCACGAGGCAGGACACGCGCTCGTTGCACTCTCGACGGCGAGCGATCCCGTGCATCGCGTGACCATCATCCCGCGCAGCATCGGCGCGCTCGGCGCAACCCTTCAGTTGCCTACTGACGAGCACCGTCTGATGACGCTGAGCGAGCTCGAAGATCGGCTCTGCGTCATGATGGGCGGACGCGTCGCCGAGGAGCTCGAGCTCGACGAAGTCTCGACCGGTGCGTCCAACGATCTCGAGCGCGCGTCCGAGACGGCACGTCAAATGGTTTGCCGCTTCGGCATGAGCGAACGTCTCGGCCCATTGGCTTTTGGAAGAACGGCACCCGGAATGCGCATGTTCGATCCGGGAGCCGAAGAGCGGAATTTCTCCGAGCGCACGGCCGAGACGATTGACGACGAGGTCCGCGGTCTCGTCGACGCGCAACACGAGCGTGCAAGATCCATCCTCAAGCGACGTCGCTCCGCATTGAAGGGCATTGCCGAGGCGCTCCTCGCACAAGAGACATTGTCACGCGAGGAACTCGATTCCATCGTTTCGGAATCGGAATCGCGTGGCGCACCGCAGAGTGTCGAGTCGACCGCAAACGGCGGGATCTCCTAAACCTAAAAGCGCACGACGAGAACGGACCTGTCGGCGTGAAAGACGACCCTGGATGCCGTCGTGCCAATGATCCGATCGATGAGTCCATAGCCGTGCGAGCCAACGACAATCAGATCGGCGTCGTACTCGCGCGCGGAGGAACAAATCGCGTCCCACGGCACACCTACTTGCACCGTGGCACTTTCGAGTAGCTCCGGCGGCACTCTAGCGGCGAGGTCATTGAGCTCGGCGCGCGCAGTCGAAAGAAATGTTTCGATCACTTGGCTGGGTGGCATGGCCCAAACGTTCGACGGGAGCTCCGCCGGCAGACCAACGGCACGAAGCAGCCGAAGTTTCGCGCCCAGCCGCTGCGCAAGGTCCACGGCTGCTGCGATGACCTGAGGGGCACGCGGAGAGGCATCGACACCGACGAGAATGCGATGCATGTCCGCGATGAATTCACGTCGCGTGCCTGTACTGCTTTCGAGTCGACGCGAGGTCGAGAAATCGTGGCGCGAACCTTGCGACGTCATGATCGGCGTGTGGAGTCGATGCGAGATGTCGACCGCGGCGCGAGGCCAGTCATGAGCCAGGCGAAGATCATCGAAAAGACTTGGGGCAGTTACGAAACCAAAACGCCTCACAACGCGTCCACGACGAAGCGTGTCGCGGAGCTCCATCTTCGCGTCGAGCAGATCGACGGCTTCGAGTTCCGCATCCATTTCGACAAGAATCAGTGGACTGCGTTGCTCGTCGACGAACCTCCGCCGCTAGGCAAAAATGCAGGCCCGAACGCAACGCGCGTGCTTGCAGCGTCGATCGGCAATTGCCTCTGCGCGAGCCTCCTCTTTTGCCTCACGCGAGAGAACGTCATCGTCAATTCCATCGACGCCGATGTTTCAATCGAGGTCGCGCGCAACGAGCGCCATCGCCTCCGCATCCCGCGAATGCGCGTCACCTTGTGGCCGCGAGTGCCCGATGCAAGCGAGGATTTCGCCCGTTGCGTGAAGGAGTTCCAAGACTTCTGCGTCGTCACCGAAAGCGTTCGCGAAGGCATCGACGTCCTCGTCGAGGTCGAGCCCATCGTGGACGGTCTCGAGGGCCCCACCAGTTAGGAAGGAGTTCTCGTTCGGAAACGTCGCGAGCGCCGCAAAGCTAGGAAGACCGACCGAGGAATACTCGGAGTATTTTGAGGGAGGTCGACCGACGATTTGCGGCGCGCAGCAGTTTCCGGACGAGAACGAGTCAACGGCGGCTTTCGCGGGCGCGGTCGACGAACTCGAGTACGCTCTTCTGCACGCGCGGGCTCGCGTGACCAAGCAGCCGTTCGACAATGGGCGGATCGAGCGAGACGGGCAAGACGCTCGCGAGCGCGGAAACCGCGGAGGCGAGCACGCTCTCGTCCTCGTCGTTACGCAGGATTTCGAGCAGCAGGCGCCGCTTGTCATCGGAGCGGTCGAGCGAGACGAGAATGCCGACCACGCTGTCGCGCAGCGATGGATCGGGGTGTCGCATCACCGTCGTCAAAACGTCGCCGAGCTCCGCCCAGCCAATGAGACGGCCAGCAGCGAGGCGATCGAGCGCTTCGAGCAGCCATTTGCGCACGCTCACGTTTTCGTCGTCGCTCTTGGCAAGATCAGCAAGCGCTCTCCACGACGACGGCGCGGCAAGGTGCTTGAGAAGCCACGCGTAGTGTTCGCGGCGGCTCACATCTTCTTCTGCACGCAACGCGCTGAGCAACGCATTACAAAGAGGCTCGCGATCCCAAGCCCGCGCGAGCGCGATAACCGGACTGTCGATGTCGTCATCGACCGCGGAGAGCGCCTGGAGCAGTGCCGGAGGCGGCGTGTCGCTCAGCCACTCGGGATGCTTTCGCAGCTCGACGCACGCCGTCTCGATCTCCGAAGGGTTCGCGAGCATCTCGAACCACTGTTCACGCGTCGGGTCGGGTGCGAGCGGGCCGATTTCGAGGACCGCGCCCACCGACGGACGCACCGAAGGGCCAACGACCGGAGACAAATCCGGAATCACCGGAGACAAATCCGGAGTCACCGGAGACAAATCCGGAATCGAGTGTCCGTCGTCCAGGTGCGCTGCCGGCGCGGTCTCGACGAACGGCGCGAGCATGGGGATGAGCGCCGGAGGTGGAGGAGTCGTTGCTGGTCGCTCTTCGATTGGATTCGCAGGCGGCACGGAACGCCGGCCGATTGCGCCTCTTGCACTCGGTGGCGGCGCCACGTCTGTCGGAAGCGAATCCTCTATCGTAGGCAGGATTGGGAGGGTTGCCCTCGTTGGCTCGTGCAACGGCAAGGTCGGCAAAGTGCCGATGGCGCGTGACGATGACGTGCGCGTGACATGGCTTCCGCGCACGAACGCGGCGTGATCATGATCCTTCCGAAGGACGGTGCTCGCGGCGTTGGATTCGTCGATCACACGCTCGAGAATGGCGATCCGTTCCGAGGCCGCGGCGCGATAGCGCTCGCTCTCCTCCTTCACCCTCCCAAGCTCGCTTCGTAACGTGACGAGCTCTGCTCGCGCGGCGCTCTCGGAGCTCTCGGCCGCACGGAGCTTCTCTCGGACCTCATCGATCTCCGCGCGCGAACTCGCCGCTTGTCGATTTTTCTCGTTGGCTTCTTCGAGCCGAATCGCGAGCTCCTCGCGCGCGTTGCGGGCTTTCCGCAGATCCGCCGCCATCGACTCGTTCGCACGACGGAGCGACTGCGCCTCGGCCTCGACACCCATGAGGCGCCCTTCGAGCATCAGCGCGTGCTCCGTCGCGCGATCGAGTCGATCGATCGCATCGCTCCGATCGCGTCGCTGCTCGTCGAGAGATTTTTCGACCGCCACCGCTTGTTGGGTGAGCCGGCTCAACTCGCGACGCAGGGCGACGACGGCGTTTGCGGTGCCATCGCGTGAGCCGCGGTCGATACTTACGACCTCGATGCGCGACGACGATACGCCCGGATCATCATCCGGCTCTTGTCGATCGTCGCGTCGAGGCAGGGGGGGCTTGGAGCGCCAGTCGGGGTTCATGGTCTCGACTCTGCCGGTCGGGGTTCAATGGAGGCCATGGAAGCACACTGCGAAAGCTTTCGCTGCGCGTAGTGCAAACGAGGGTGGGTTCATAGGCGATAACCTCGCCCATTATCCCCCATGCGCTCAGGCTCGCGCAGACCCGACATACGGCAATTAGACCGCTTTCAAGTTGACGCGAGTTCGAGGCGGCCGGCGAGGAGCGGACCAGAACAGCCTGCTGCGGCTTTGAGGACCGCACCGCAGACGCCAACGATGAAATCGCGTCAAATCGAAAGCGGGCTAGCGTGTGCGGACGAGCCCGGCGATCTGTGACCGGAGAGGTTCCTCGCACTGGCGGCCGAAACTCTCGACGAACGCGCTGCCCCCGGGCCCGCCGATCGCCACGAGGGCGTGGGCAATCGCAAAAGTGACTGTATTGTGCATCTTCGTACGCCGCCTGTTCCCGAGCGTCCGGCGCAAGACGGCATCCGCAAGCGCCACGGCGTCGGCATTTGCATGTGCGAGGGCATCGGCAACGGCAGCCTGGAGCGCCGGTCGGTGCGAATCGGCCGGACCCAACATCGGCTCCACGCGTCGCACGACGTGTTCGTCAATCGCGTCGAGATCACGCAGCGACGCGAGCGCCGCAATGCGCACGTCATCCTCGGTGTCGTTGAGCAGCAAGCCAAGGAGCAGCGCGCGAGCGCGGTCGCCCCAGAGCCTGGCAAGCGGATCGGTCGCGACACGCCGAACGGCGGGATCACCCCAGCGCACGTGTGCTGCCACGACGGAGCCGACGGCCTCCGTGGAGCGTGCCCCGGCGTGTGCGTCGGCATTCGGCGGGATCACCATCGCGCGCAGGAGATCTTCGGCGAGCCGCGGATCGTGCACGTTCGTGCCGCCAGGAGCATTTCGCTCGAGCGCGAGAGCGACGAGCGGCCATGCCGATGATTCCATGGCGCGCAGCGTGGCAACGAATCGGGCGCGCATGGATGGAGTTGCGCGCGCCCTGACCCGCGCTGCGTAGACCGCGTGCGCAGCGGCGAGCCCCAGCGACGCGAGCAGCTTGCACGGATCTTCGTCATCCGTCGACAGCGAGTCTTCTGCCGCCGTTCTCAGCGACGCCGGATCTTCGAGCGTGCGCACGACGCGCATCACGAGATCCGCGATGCGCGCGTCCGCGAAGCCAACTTGTGGCGTCTTGAGGAGAGCGATCACGCGAGTGAGCGGCGCGTATTGCTTGCGATCGAGAAGGACGCGCATGGCCGCTGCGAGGAGCGGGGCGCTCTCTTCGAAGGTCGTTACGTGCGCGAGCCGTTCGCCGAGGACGCTGCCGGGATCCTGCGCGAGCCGCGCCGCGAAGCCGTAAACGTCGGCTGCTTGCGCGCCGCGCGTGCCTGCAGTTCGAGATGCGCTACCGGGTGCCGCCGTCGACGGCGGCGTGCTCTTCCTTTCGCCACTGCCCGTGGAGCTCTTGCCGAACGCGTTGCTCGCGATCTGGCGGAGCAGTCCTCTGACGTCGCGCATGCACGCGGGCCTCTCGGACGGCACCTTGCGCATCATGCGCAAGATGAGCGTCTCGAGATTCGCGTCGAGGGGGCGAATGAGCGACGGTCGAGGGGGCGCCTGGTGCAAATGCATTTCGGCGATCTTCGCCGATGACTCCGCCAAGAACGGGAGCCGACCAGTGGCGAGCTCGAAGAGGATCACGCCGAGCGCATAGATATCCGTTCGACCGTCGACCTCGCGCGCCTCGCACTGCTCCGGAGACATGTACGCGGGCGTGCCGACCAGGCCGCGCGCGCCCGCCTGTGCGGCGATACCAAAATCACACACCTTGGCGATCTCGATCGCGCGTCCTTCGTCGTCGATGCTCTTGACGAGGACGATGTTCGACGGCTTCACGTCGCGATGGATGATGCCGCGCGCATGGGCATGTCCGAGACCCGCCGTGACCTGGATCGCGATGTCGAGGATGCGTGCGAGCGGGAGTGCTCCCTGATCTTGGATGACTTCTTCGAGCTCGATGCCGCGCAGAAAATCCATCGCGAGATAGAGCAGGCCGTCGGGCTCTTGTCCGTAGTCGATGATGCGAATGACGTTGGCGTGATCGAGCTGGCTGATAGCCAGCGCCTCCGCCTGAAAGCGTGAACAGAACGCGATGTCACGTCGGAATTGTTCGTGCAAAACCTTGACGGCGAGCTGCGTGCCGAGCTGGCTGTGACGAGCGCGATAGACGGCGCCCATTCCACCTGCGCCGATGAGCGCCTCGACGACGTACTTGCCTCCTGCAAGCTCCCGTCCCACGAGGTTCTCGTCTTGATCGGGCGAACTCGTTGCGCTCGCAGGCTCGCCGCCCAACGCGCGCGCGTGGCGAGCGGTGAGCGTCGTCGTGCGCGCACGCTTTGCCCGGAGAGCCGGGATGGGATTCGAGCTCGGAGGGGCGGCAGGCAGAACGTCTGGCAACGAGCCGTACGGATGAAGGCGGAGCGGGTAGCCTCGCTCCGTGGGTGCGCCGGCGGGCTCGGCGAGCACGAGCAGAGGTTCGTCGTGTCCGGGCGTCGAGACTTCGAGCACGTGCAGAGACGCATCGACCGGCGGGTCGAGGAGCGGGACGATCACCGTCCGTCGGGCGTCGGCGAATTGCTCGACGGCTGTCCTGGCCTCTTCGTCCACGAGCTCGGCGACGAGCACTGGAAGGAGAACGTCGGGGCCTTGGCTCACGGAGCCATTCTAAACGCGGACCCGCACGCACTGGGCAGATCTTCTCGCAGGCTTTGCGCCCGCCAGCGCAACGGCGCGTTGGCGACGATTTCGCACATGGAAAGGATGTTCGTGCCTCGCAAAAAATTCCCGTGTGTGAGCTTGTAAACAGCCGCGATATCGGGACCTGTCGACGAACGGCTGCCGTCACGCGCCTTGCATAACAGGACCAAAACGGATTTGCTCTGAGGTCAGGATGAAAAAGCCCGTCCGAAGGAAGGTAGCCAGCGTTGCCATTGTCCTGGCAACCTGGGCCTGCAGCCAGAGCAAGCCGAATGCAGCGGACACGAGCAGCGGTGGTCCCGGAGGCGGCACGGCAATGAGCTGTGCAAGCCCCAACACGGGCTGCCCGTGCGCCGAACCCGGTAAGGTGGTCGACTGCGGAGAGGTCACGCTCCAATCGGGCAATTACGTCTCGTGCTCCATGGGGCAGAGGACGTGTCAGGGATCGACCTGGGGCGAGTGCATGGGAGACCAGGTCACCACCAAATTCTTCGCGGGTGGAGCGGGTGGAAGCGGCGGACTCCACCGTACGAGCTTGGCATTGTTGCCATCGGACTGTTCCGATAACCCATGCGATCCGTATTGCCAAAACTATGTCGACGACCCGAGCGGAACGACGCCGCCGCCGGGTTTTACGGATGTCGATGGAGGTTGGGGGGTCATCGGGGGAAGCGGCGGAATCGTGCCCGGCGCGGTCCAGACAACGGCGAACGGCGACTCCACGTGCACGCCTATGCTGAATGTCCACTCGGACCCATGCAGCGCAACCCCGCTCTCGTCCTGCCAGCAGGACTTCCGCTGCGACACGGCAACCGACACGTGCATTTGGAATGGCGGAGAGGGCTATTACGACCCAAATGCCGGAGGTCCCGATCTCACGATTGGCGCGGCATGTGACATCGGCTGGGGCGAGATCATGCCAGTTTGCAATCGTGGTTCAACGGCGATTGCGGAGGGCTCGCCAATCAATATCTTTATTACCAACCCGCCCACGCCACCCGACGGATGTGCGCCCATCGCGGACGTGCCTTCGTGCACACAGCCCGTGCCTGCCGGTGGACTCGCTCCCGGAAGCTGCATGAACGTCGTCTGCACGGTGCCGGGCAACAAATTCGTAATCGTCAATCCAGCCAACCCCGGTGCGGTCGTCGAAGCGCCGGGACACTGCGCGAACAACGGGGCCTTTGCGACCATCGAGGGGACTCCGGGCTGCGCAACCTGCCAGTCGTGCAATACGGTGGTTACGGGCCACGTGAAAGATCCAGGGATGTCCGTTGGTCTGAGCGGCATTACGGTCTTCGAACCGAACCAGCCACTTGCCGCCATTGCAGACAATGTCGGCGGCGCCACGCGCCCGCCATGTGACACGTGCGAGTCCTTGCTCGATCCGGCAACCTTTTCAACCGGCGTCAATACGGCCGTCGACGGAAGCTTCACGCTTCAGAACGTCACGCCCGGCCATAACCGGCAGATCGTCGCACAGACCGGACGCTGGCGCCGTGTCGTTACCCTCGACATCCCGGCGTGCCAAACCACGGCGCTCCCCGACGATCAAATTCGAATGCCAAGGAACCGCGCCGAGGGCGATATCCCGAAGATGGCACTCGTCGAAGGCCAGCTCGAAGCCCTGAGTTGTTGGCTTCTCAAAGTGGGTATCGATGAAAACGAGATCTGGCCTCGTGGCGGCGTCGCTCCAGGGGATGCCGTTGCCAACCAAGCGCGTATTCAGATTTATCGTACGAACGGGTTGATGCAATCGGCTCCTCGCCCGCAAGCACCGCCGGATACGCAGCTCTGGCAAACCAACGACCTCAATGAATTTAGCGCCGTCATTCTGCCATGCGACGGCGGGACGGCTGCTCGGGGATCGGCGCCGTCGGCCGCGGATACCGCGGCGATGGCCGCCTATGCCAACGCGGGGGGCCGCATTTTCATGAATCACCGAAGGGGCTCGGACGAGTGGCTTCATCAGGACTCGGGGAATGCTCCACCCGAATGGGACAACCCAAACATTTCGACATGGCAAGCCGTCTCCACGACCTGGCCCGCCATCGGCTACATCTTCGGCGCGGGTGGGGCGGGCAACGTCGCGCAACAAACCTTCCGCAATTGGATGGCCAACTGGGCACCATTCCCGGGACCAACACCGCCTCCTGGTGCCGGGTGGCTGAATGTCGACAGCCAGAGTCCTACCTCCCTCGTGGTCGGCGATCAGGTCACGGAGTTTGTCCGCGGCCGAGCAGACAACGTTTGGCCGCCGCCGCCATATAGCGATGCAACGACGGGCGTGACCGTGTGCTCCGGGAGTGGTCCGGGCTGCTCGGACACGAGCTATACGTACTCCTTGAGTTTCTCCTTCGACACGAGTCCCACGTTGCCACCATCCCCCATGGGCGGCGCGGGCTACTGCGGTCGCGTCATCTACAACGGCATGCACGTTGCGGGATGGCGCGTCGTGGGGATTACTCCAGGCAACTACATCCCGGATACGAATACGTTCCCCACGAGTTGCGATCTCAGCTTCGCCCTCACGCCAGAGGAAAGGGCTCTCGAATACCAATTCTTCCAGCTCGCCGCGTGCGCGCTCGGCAGCGGGCCTGCACTGCCGCCTCCTCCGTCGCCTCCAACCCTGCCCTCGCAGAGCTTCACGCGCGACTACCAAGCCGTGTGTGCGTCAGGCTACCGGCCCGAGTGGGAATTCTTCTCTTGGCAGGCAGAAGTCCCGTCGGGTGCAACGATCGATTTTCAGGCGCAGACGGCGGCTGCGCAGGAAGATCTCGCCACGGCTCCCATGGTGGGCGCAGGCAGTGCCATCGCGACCACTGCCACGTGGACGAGCGATCCGAACACCGTCGAATACCATCTCGAGCACGATATCCCGAGCAACCGGCTCACGAGTCAGTCGTGGCTTCGCATCACGATGAATTTCAATCCGAACGGCCCTGTGTCACCCATACTCACGAATTGGCGCCAGACCTTCGACTGCATCCCAGCGGAGTGATGAGAAACACTCTTTATTATAGTTTTCGAAAGACCTTTGCATATGCCATCGCATGCGCAACGGGCGCGGCCTGCGTGCTTGGATGTTCATCGAGCGATGGACGTCCACCCGCAGCCGACCTCGATACGTCGCCGCCGTCGAACACGGGAACGACGGCATCGGCCCCGGATGCGAGCGCGGATGCAGCCGCCGACGCAAGCGCAGATGCGGACGCCGGCGCAGATGCTTCAGCCGATTCGACGTCGTGCACGAGCGCCACGCTCCTCGGGCCCGCGCCTCTTCAGGAGCTTGGGGTAGCCGGAGACGCGCCCGTGCCCGTCGGCGGATCGATTGTGCCCGGCACCTACATCCTCGAAGAGATGTACGAGAACGTCGACTCCGCTGACACGGGCCCCACGGGCTACTTCGCGCAAAAGAACATCGCGCTCGACGGCAATAATTTTGTGTTTGTCGAGTCGGAGGGGACGAGAAGTGCGATGCAGCCGCCGGTCGTCACCGGAGGCACGTATGCCGTCTCTGGCGCGAACCTCGTTCTCTCCCCGTTCTGTCCATCCGCAGCCGCAACCCGCACGCTCGGCTACACGGCATTGCCACCCACGTTGATGTTCTTTTATGACGACGGGCGGCGAGAAGTGTATCGCCTCGAGCCTTAAGTCTCAGGCGTCGCGCCTCACAAACTAGACAGCTTTCAAATTACGGCATGCTGTCTGCTTGACGTCGCGTGCGTGACGACACCCGACACGGAATCGTCCGGCAACGGCCAATCGAAGCGACAGCGCACGTGGGCGCTCATGGGTGTTGTCCTTGTGTCGTTCAGCCTCGCGGCGTGGGTTGCCTCGCCGCTTTGGGTGTCGATCATGCTCGGCGTCGTCATGGCTGTCTCAGCAAACCGCCCGTATGCCGCGCTGGTGCGCCGCCTCGGAGAACGTCGCAAGCCGTGGGCCGCAGCGTTGATCACGATGGTGAGCGGCATCGGTGTTGCGGCGGTCGGCGCGACCATCGTCTTGCTCGCGGTTCACGAACTCTCGGCGCTCGTCGCGCGATTCAACGAGCCCGGAAATTCTGCGCTTCCAAGTCTTCCAAGTGTCGTTGGCGGACGCGCGGAGCGCGTCATGCAGGACGTCGGCATCGATACGCAACGCGCATACGACTGGGTGCGCGGCGAGCTCGAGGCCGCCACGCGCTACGCAGCCACCGCGGTGGCCATCGTCCTTCGCAAGACGAGTTTCGCTCTGCTCGGTTTGATCGTCGCGCTCATAACAATGTATTATGCATTGATTGAGCGCGAGGGCATCGAGCGCCGGCTCGAGCGCCTGCTGCCGCTCGATCCGCAGCACACGCGCGCGCTCTTGCACGAGGCAAGCGAGGTCGGGCGCACGGCATTCGTCGGCACCATCGTCACGGCCGCAATCCAGGGTGTGATCGCTGGCATTGGCTACGCGGCGCTGGACGTCCCTCATGCGATAACGTGGTCCATCGCAACGGCGCTCACGTCCTTTGTTCCGTTCGTCGGGACGTTCATCGTGTGGATCCCCGTGGCGGGCTACCTCCTGATGGACGGACATCCGGTGCGCGCGGTGCTCATGGTCGTGTGGGGCTTGCTCGCGGTGACGTCGCTCGCCGACTACGTCATCCGGCCTCGGCTTGCCTCCGGCGGCCATCACGGTCATCCGTTCCTCACGCTGATCGCGCTGCTTGGAGGCATCGAGGTCTTCGGGCTCGCAGGGCTCATCATCGCGCCCGTCGTGATGAGCGTGTGGGTTGCAGCGATGAGTCTCTACGAACGCGAGCTCGAAGCCGGCCATATCGCGGACACGCACCCGTGAGTAGTAAGAGCGCGGGCTAACGTGTTAGCGCGTTGCGTGAAGACGGCGGCATGAGCTGCGCATGGCGCGATCGCATCGTTCGTCGGATGACGAGCTCGACGTCGTCGGCGTTGACGGGCTTCACGAGAAACGCGTCGGCTCCCATCCCGGACAGACGCTGCCAGTCGCGCGGACCACCTTCTGCGGTCAGGACGATGATGGGGGTGCGCACAGCGCCATCGAGCGTGCGAAGGAGTTGTGTGAGGCGCGCGCCGTCCATCCCTGGCATCTGCAGATCAGCCAGCACGACCGAGTAGGGACTCGCTTCGAACACCGAGATCGCTTCCTCGCCGCTGGCCACGCGATCGATGGCGGCCTCAGGAAAACGCGCCGAAAGCGACGTCGCAAGGATCTCGCGCCAATCGAGATCGTCGTCGACGATGAGGATGCGTTCCGGCTCACGTGCGCCGCTGTATTCTGCAAGTAATGCTCTGCGGAACGCATCGGGCGTTGGCCATCGCTTCAGTGGATCTTTGGCGAGCGCCTTGAGCACGACGTCGTCGAAGCCGGGCGGAAGATCTGGCCGCACCTTGCTCGGGGGCTCGGGATCGTTCAGCACGTGCTGCGAGAGCACGCTCATGTCGGTCTTTCCGACGAACGGCGGGCGCCCGGTGAGAAACTCGTACGCGATGCACCCGAGCGCGTAGATGTCACGACGATTCGCGAGCTCCGGTGCTTCGTCTTCACCGAGGGCAGCTTCGGGCGCCATACACGACGCGCTTCCGACGATGAAGTTGCCACCGGTCGCACTGTCGAGCACGCGCGCGACGCCGAGGTCTCCGACGGCGACGCGGAATCCGCTCTCCGGGACACGCTCGCTCTGAGGACCAACGACGGCCGCGAGAGGCCTGTCTCCGCTCGGTTCCGGGCGACTCCATGGTCCGGAAGACGAGAGCGCCCCGCGACTCCACGCGCTCGCTCGGATGGGACCTTGCCCCCAATCGATGAGCAGGTTTGTCGGCTTGAGATCGCGATGCACCGTGCTGGTCGCGTGGATGGCCTCCACACCGAGACACGCTTGATCGAGGATGCAGATGGCTTCGTCGAGATCCGGGAACGAATCTGCGGGACGCGTGTGCAGCCACTGATCGGCCGTGCGTCCGTCGACGTATTCCATGACGAAGTAGGGCGTGCCCTGATGCTCACCGAACGCAAACACGGAGAGCACGTTGCGGTGTGAAACCCGCGCCATTGCGCGCGCTTCGTTATGGAAGAAGGTGCGCATCTCGGGGAACGCGAAGAGCTCAGGCCGAATGAACTTGATGGCCACTTTGCGATCGAGCCGCTCGTCGACCGCGAGCGCGACGACGCCCATGCCACCGACACCCAGGGCACGCTCGACTCGGTAGGTGCGATCGACGAGATCGCCCGCTCGAAGCCCGACGGCGCTCAGAGGATCGGCCGTGGTCCTCGCCTTGGCGTCGTCAGGGTCTGGGGGTTCGTGATGACTCGGGCGCACATTTTTGGCAACGGCTGCCGCCTCGACGACGGTGCCAGCGGACGACGATGGCAGGGCAGGCATGAAGTGCGCGACGGTTGGCTCGAGCGCGGATACGACGGGCTTGCCCACGGTCACCGTCTTCGCCGCCACAGCGTCTGCGGGCCTCTTGGCCGCAGAGGCTCGCGTTGATGCGTCTTCGCGATCTCTGCGCGACATGCTGCCTCCCGCCCGTCCGGCGCGGGACGCTCGCGCGAGCAGTCCCGTTGCCGAAAAAGTCGACGCACCGTGCAGCACGCCCCGTACCACGAAAGGGCCAGTCGCCTTGAAGGCATTAGGCAGCGGGAAACGACTCGTACCGAGCCAACTTCATCCACGCGAGCACGCACGCGTGTGGCGCCTCCGCTCCTTGGTGTGCTCTGTGACCTATGATCGCGATCACAGGCTTTTCGACGCAGCGTGGTCTAAAATAAACGCCACGATGAGTGACGTGAGATACGCACGGATGGCATCCGTTTCGCTCGCTGCTCTCGTCTTCGTGGCGGTCACGGCGTCCTCGCAGGCAGGCTGCAATTCGGAGACAACCGCGTGCCAGATAGATGACGACTGCGCGATCGGAAGCGTCTGTGAGAAGAGCAAGTGCGTGGGGATCTCGGCGTCGGACGCCGGCGGCGACTCCACTGCACCAGCCACCGCGTGTGTGGCCTCCGGTTCAATATGCACGGCGGACACGGACTGTTGTTCGCTGCGCTGCAGCACCGTTGGCCGGTGCGTGGACACCGGAGGATCGAGCGGACGGCCAGACTCCGGATCGGGCGGATCGCCAGGATCAGGCGGGACGAGTAGCTGTTCGAATCTCTACGACGCATGCGCCGGCGACATGGACTGCTGTACGGGCCTGCTGTGCCAGTCAGGCATGTGCCGTTGAAGGACGCGCGTAAACCGAGTGCGGCTTGCAGGCATGAGTGTGTGCCGCAGTCTCTCGTTGGTTGGCGATGACGCGAGGCCGCGCGGTCTTTTTGCTTGTTCATTTTTTGTGCAGATCGTGTCACGACCATGGACACCTCCATGGGAATGAAACGTCGTGCAGGTGCTCGAAACGGAGCACAGAACCTGAAGGCGGAGCGCGATGGCAGATCGGTCGCCGAAGCGAGGATGGAGAGCATCATCACGGAGCTTCGGGAAGCGGTGGCCTCACGTGACGATTTTCTATCCATCGCAGCGCACGAATTGCGGACGCCACTCGGAACGTTGAATCTGCAAGTGAAGGCGCTCGCGCGGGCGCTCGATCTTCCATCACCGAAGGCGCAAGAGGCGGAACTTCGAACGCGCATCGCCATGGTCACGCGTCAACTTGCTCGGCTCGAACGGCTCGTAGGCGAGCTCCTCGACGTTTCAAGGATCCGCAAGGGCAAGCTCGTTCTCGATCGCGAACCCGTCGACATGCTCGTTGTCGTTCGCGATGTCGTGGAGCGCTACGCAGACGAAATTGCGCGAAGCGGCGCCAGCCTGATCATCGATGCGGAGGACGCCGAGGATCACGTGATCGGACAATGGGACGCCTCCTGCATCGATCAAATCGTGACCAACTTGCTCACGAATGCCCTTCGTTATGGCGGAAGATCACCCGTGCGGATTTCGGTCCGGCGCCAGGGCGAGACCGCACGACTCATGGTCAAGGATGAAGGAATTGGAATCGCGCCGGATCAGAAGGCACGCGTCTTCGCGCAGTTCGGACGCGTTGCGGCGTCGACGCACAAGGGGGGACTCGGGCTCGGTTTGTGGATCGTGAAGAAAATCGTCGAAGCTCACGGAGGAAGCATCGACGTCGTGAGCGATCTGGGCGCGGGCGCAACGTTCACGGTGGAGATGCCCGTCACGCCCCCCACATAGACGCCGGCCACGCAACCAAAAGGTTGCCTGAACGGTCAGAAAGAACTCGTTTGATAACCGTCGCGAGCGACGCGAGGCCAAGGCGGGGCCCGAGGAGCGACCGGAATAGCCGCAAGAAATTAGATGTGGCCAAGATTGCGCGCGAACGGCTCGCGGCTAGGAAGGCCGAGCGAGGAATACTCGGAGTATTTTGAGCGAGGCCGACCGACGACGCGAGCCGTGCAGCCGCAAGATTGGCCACATCTTCAGACGGCTTTGCCCATGGCCGAGTACCCCTTGTCGACGTAGATCGTCGTGCCTGTGATGCCACTCGCAAGCGGACTCGCAAGGAATGCTGCTGTGGCGCCGACTTCGCGTGCATCCAGCTCCTCGGGCAGGGGTGAGTTCATCTTGCTGTACTCGATCATCTGACCGATGAAACCGATGGCACTCGCTGCGCGCGACGCGAGCGGTCCGGCGCTGATGCAGTTGACGCGATGGCCGTACTTGCGGCCCGCTTCGAACGCCAGAAAGCGCGTGTCGCTCTCGAGAGCTGCTTTCGCTGAGTTCATGCCGCCGCCATAACCCGGGATGACGCGCTCACTCGCCATGAACGAAAGCGACAGATACGAACCACCCTTTCGCATGATGGGCGAGAAACGCTGGACCATCGAGACGAGCGAGTACGCACTGACGCTGATGGCGTCGAGATAGCCTTTGCGGCTCGTCTCGAGCAGCGCGTTTTTTACCTCGGGGGCGTTGGCAAGCGAATGGACGACGATGTCGACGCACCCGTCGCCGAAGTCGGACGTCATTTGATTGACGATGCCTTGGATACTGACGTCGCCGAGCTCTTTGTATCGCTTGCTCTCGCGCACGTCCGCGGGCATGTCCTCGAGCGTGTCGAACTCGGCATCGAGCGGGTAGATGCGTTCGAACTCCATCTTGCGACCATCCGCGAACTGCATGGACGCATCGAGCTTGCCGCGGCGAAGAAGTGTCGTGAAGATGCTGAGTGCTGGCGGCCAAGTCCCGACACACACCGAGGCTCCTGCTTCGGCGAGCGCCTTTGCGATGGCGAAGCCGAACCCGCCGTCGTCGGCGACACCGGCGATGAATGCGCGCTTGCCATGGAGGTCGATGCTCAACATAAAAGTCGTTTTGCCCTGGTCGCGGTGACGTCTCAATGAAAAACATCCATGGTGCGCGACCTGCCGGCCGTCGAAGCAAGAAAACCTTGAGAGCGTGTAGGGCAGCCGTCGCGAGCGAATCGAGGCTAGGGCGGAGCGCGAGGAGCCCGCGCAAGCGTACTCTTCGTACGTGCGCAGGCACCGCAGCGCCCAACCGACGAATCGATTCGCGCAGCAGGCTGGTAA
>Ga0123357_10000227_pt1 | contig 53105 bp, 30 predicted proteins | sample TergutEmb28metaG_FD_89873 | JGI IMG/M metagenome (GOLD analysis project Ga0123357, IMG submission 89873) | Embiratermes neotenicus P4 segment gut microbial communities from Petit-Saut dam, French Guiana - Emb289 P4 | ecosystem: Host-associated > Arthropoda: Insects > Digestive system > Gut ...
CCTTTACACTCAGGTGTGATGAACATAAAATCTTCATCCCTCTGTGGTTATTCTCATCAACACCCTACTCCCCCCCCCCCCCCCCCCATGTATCAAGTAATGCTATAGGTTGCAATTCGAATTTAAAAAACCCTATTGGCCGAATTAATTCTTTAGCAAACCGAAACTCATTGGTAGCTGATTCAAATCTCTGGACTTCTAACTCACGTTAAAAGAAAATGTAGGTGGTGCTACTAAATGATTCATGTCCACACGATAACAATGTCTCGTGTTTCATGCAGAAACACTCAGTTGCAAAACTTCTACCAACTAGATATGTAATAAATGTTTTGTCCAGGCTCAAGTTACTCAATGCCACCTACGGGTTTCCTTGTTAAATAATTTATACCAACAATATATATATATATATATATATATATATGGAGCCCGTTCAGGGTTTGAACCTGAATCGCAGTTACATATCAGGACTTGAACCTGAAGTTCCGGTAACAAAAGTAACAAACAGAGTTGCAGTCGTTTAGCTTTCATTTAATCTAACTTTTCGTACAAGAACAAGGTTTCCAAAAAAATAGGTAACCTGCTCTCTGATCCCTGAATTCTCTTCTGGCTTCTATGCAGACATCGCATGTTGGTAGCAGATTGTACACATGAGACATTCACGAAGTCATTATAAACTTGTGGCCATTTGTTTAACCATGGCACTATGGCATGTATCTAAGAGTAGAAAAAATTATTGCCTAGTGTATGTAGTCGAGAGGTGAGAGCCTGCTTCATGTCGAAGCATGCTGGAAATCGCCAGGCACAAGATCAGGGCTGTAAAATTATGGTCCGTACCTTGCCAACCGTAGCGCCTTAACTAGTCACAACTCCGGTTTGTCTTTTGAACCCCATTGATTTCCACCTCTATGGACCTCGCTTCGACAGCAAGCAATTTCAACAGACGCCGAAGTGTGACAATCTGTCACGCCCTGGATAAAAACAGTTGAGATCGGTTGCATTAACGGTGAGATACAAGCCTTGGTGCTACGAAGGAACAAATGCTTACACGTCAATGGTGTCTGTCTGCCGGTCGGATGTGTATGATCTTCTAACTTTGTGTGATTTACACACAGAATAAAGCTCTTAGCTTCCGGGTGTTTGATACCTTCTTTGCTGGAGAATCCTAGTACATGTCTGGCCAGTAATAACAGTGATATAGAGATAGAAATGTATTTTATTCTCTCCAGTACTTGTATGAACTACTTCAACTATTTTGAAGTCCGCCATTTATCTAAAAGTTTTGTGAAATTACAGTACTATCTCACATAAAACACAGTCCTTCTTCGTCATAAAGGCTAAGCAGTTAATATTATGCAAGGAAATTACTGGCGTTTTTACTTAGAATCATATAACATGCAAAGTTATAGTCCGTTTTCGGTGCCAAATTCAGTTTTCTTTGAAATTAACGCAGAAGCCATATACAGTAAATAATTTGCCAGTAAGGGCTGGGCTAATGGTCAAAATAAGTTGTACGTCTACTCTTCATATTTCTCGCCTATAATATCAATTGAAAAAATTAGTTGGTTATAATTATAGCACGTCAGGTCATATATGTATTAACCCTTTCCCCACTGGAGATATTCACATATTTTTTTCGAATAATGTATGTATGTATGTATGTATGTATGTATGTATGTATGTATGTATGTATGTATGTATGTATGTATGTGTGTGTATGTTTGTATGCGTGTATGTATGTATGTATGTATGTATGTACGTATGTGTGTGTGTGTATGTTTGTATGCATGTATGTATGTATGTATGTATGCATGTATGTATGTATGTATGCATGCATGCATGCATGCATGTATATATGTATGAATGTATATATGTACATATGTATGAATTTCTCACGTGTATCAGAACAAAGAGCTATAATTTTCCTAAATTTACGGAGATCCTCTATTGACGTTTCGAACACTGGTTTGATAAAATTCAGGCCCTTTTATTCAATTTAAAAATGTCAGTTGCCAATTTATCGTGAACAAGCGAGAATCCACTGTATTTCAATGTAACTTCGTTCGTTATAAATAATTCTTGATAACGAGCTTAGGTTCATATTCAGTAAAGGTAAAGCAATTCCTCTACAGGCCTGCACAGGTACTGAGGGTTCCAGGAGGTTGAGGCTCCCAGATTTCAAGACAATTGATACATGAATGTGGTAAGATTGTCAGCACCGACCGCCTTTACCCCAAGGAAATATTCCTGGTACTCATTTCTGTTAGAGGCTGAGTGAACCCCAGTACCATAGTGTGGCCGGAAAGACTATGTCAATGAAAATGTTCGATGACACAATTGGGAATCGAACCCGCGACCTTCCGGCTTGTAGCGCGGTGCCTCAACCAACTGCACCACCACATGTCCCTTCATATTCATCGGACCAATTTGTTTCCACAAATTCTAACAATAGGCTACATGGTATCCTTCAATTTACACCCATGTTCCTCTCTGGAAACTACGCTTGCTGTTATGGCAGCAAACATCTTCAGCTTGTAGCCTGTAGTTTCATTAATTACTTGAGTTATACACAAATTCTTTTGGACCAGCTGTTCCGTTGGCACAAAACTTTATTTGATGTCATTAAGCATGGGTGGTATCGCAACCCAGAATCACCCTTAGCCTCCGTGTGGAAATACATCCCCTGACTTTCTCAGACTTCGTCAGTATATGCAAGTACGTCGTTATTTTCACTCTTGGGCCGCCTCAGACACTGGAACACAGGTCCCATCACTCATTATATATGAAACTGTGTGGGCCCCACAACCGGTTAGGAAGACGTAACAAAGAGCACATATCTACCCCACCGAGTATTGAACCTCGGTTCTCCTGTAATCCAGGTGTGTCTCTTAATTTCACTGATGTGTTACCGGCACTCCAGGTCCACGCATTACAAAAACGTATTCGCTCCTACGGCTGGAACGACGGGTTTTGTTTTAGTAGCTGCGTCGTGGCAATAAATAGAAAAGTTAAAACGGGTGAAAGATTTATTACGCCATACAGAAATGTATTCATGTGCATTACGTAACAATAGTAGTAAACTCAGTTTTCAATATTGATGTGTGATGCAGTGATATAATAACTGATCTATGTCTAAGAATTTCACCTTAACGGGGCAGTACATTTGTTTACTTTTCGGAAGTAAAAGCTATGGATTGGAAGGCTGCAGTTCTAGAACACTTCCAGTAAACAAAAGCCAGATCTATTGGTAAATTGGCAAAATGTTCGTGAAATTACACGAAGAATGCGATAGAACAATCTGTCAACTTGATAAGTTACGTTGCAGAGAAGGACTACAAATGACAAGATCAAGGTCTCTTGTAGAATTTGGGATTAGGCGAACCGCCTTTGGTGCTAATGACCTAAGGATTAAGCAGAGTACGCAAACACTTTATTCGAATAAATTGAACAGAGGACACTAGTTTAAGGTTTACCGAGGGAAAAGCGTACTCAAAGTTTACCCTGCGCACGTGAAGAAGGCATATGGCAGAGCAGAAGCACAACTCTGCTCATATCTAATCTCGGCACAGGACAGATATAAGTGGTTAATTTGGCTCCTCGGTCTATTTGCATTCTATTCTCTTTAAATAGGAACCTTGGTGTGTCCCAGCGCTGGTCTGACCGTTTTTAGATAAGAGAAACGCCTTCGCTGCTGGCGGGAATTGAACCGCCATTTTGTTGTTGCGAAACCCTAAGACTATTCACAGTACTGGCCGAGTAATTCCGGCTCCTACTTGGCGAATGTAGGAGGATAATATTAAATTAATCTCACAGAAATAGTTCGTGAAGAATATGAGAGTGTTCAACTGATAATGATGCCAGGATATGTGTGTTTCTTGGCCCATAATCTGCGGGCTTGCAGTGCACACATACAGATAAAAAGTGGCTGATATATAAAATCAAATATGGCGATCGGTAAAACTGGATAAACATGAAATGCCAAAATGGCAAAAAGTCTATTAACTAAGAATTTATGTACTACATAAACACGTATTTCCAGTCGACCTAAATAACTAACGTTTTATGCCAAATGGTTCATTTTGCCACTTAAATCATTGTAAATAATATAACAAGCAATTCTTTATACTAAAATTTTGGCTGCTAAAATTTCCTACAGGAATTAATATACCTTCTCTGTACGTACAAGTCAGTCTGCCATTGTAATTACATTCAGAGCCAATGTGTTGTTTGCGTGTGATAAAGAGGGCCTTCTCCCAAGGTCCAAGCACAGAATGCAGTAAAGCGGGCTCATTGTTCTCTCGTCACGAGCTATGGCCAATTAGTGAGAAAGCTTCGGGCTAGAGGCAAGGTGATAAGGCCCGTGTTTCACATGGTATGTTACTTTATACTACGTTCGTTGTTTACTCTTCGCTCGTTTGTAATAAGCTGTTCGTCATTTGCATGAAAGTCCGTTAAAATTAAAATAAAGAGCTGTATGTTCGTCAGACAACCCACCGTATATTCTCTCATAGGCAAGAGTTCTTTGAACACACCAAATTGTGAAAATATCCTTTCGTAATGAAAGTTATAAAATGTATAAATTTAGACCACATATGAAACTTTGTCAGAGTATTTACGTTTTAAAACCACTGCATTTCTGTTGTTATGATCGCATATGAGCAGGAACAACGGAAAATTTTGAAGAACGAACGCTATGAAAAAGTCGAACCTCAATAACTTGAAAATTTCTGAGAAGTCAATTACATTTAGTTATGCAACAATTACAAGCATTGTCAGAATTGTTGGACACCACACTTCCAGACAATTTATATCGCTGTCCAGACTGTTTCTAATCCTAAATAGTCGCTTGTGTAAGACACTTTAATACTCCAAGAGAAAGTACCATGCTTTATTTCTTTAATGTATATTCTGTCTGTAGCGTCTTTATGCACGTATCAAATTACTGATTTACTGTTCATTGAAGAGAAACTTCACAATTACAACTCAGACATCGGAAAAATGTTTCAAATATTATCCCTCAAACTGAAGGCCACGTAAGGAATTGGTTACTGCAGAATAAATGCAAATGGAATTCCAAGGAGATAACTGAGCGAAGAGATATTGAACTACAGAAAATACCGGAGATAAACGGTGTCATAACACACAATTAATTCGTACACAGCATAATTCACAAAGTAGATGTTGGTTAAACAAGAAAGCTTTTCTAGCTCAAGGTGAAATTATGGTAAAATTAAAAGTTGATTACTGGGACTAATGCATGCTATATTTAGTACCAAAATGGAATCATCTGAATTACTGCGTTGTGTTAGTTAGATACAATAATTAAGTGAAAGAATTTTTTTGACATTCGGGGTTTTCAGGTCGGTTTGAAGTTCTGGAGGAAATTGCTGTTTCCATATTCAAGATATAAGAATTGACATTCTTAATTACGAAGGTTAAAATTTCTTCCAAAACACCCGTACATAAATACGTAACGCTTCTTTCCAATAAGGCCTCAATCTTTCCGGCTCAATTAACCTAAAAAAATGAAAAACAAACCTGAAGTCTCAATTCACATATGACAGTAATTCTAGCATTCCTCTGAAGAATGTCAGCTCATGATGGTGCTGTGTAACTCTTTAAAAATGTTTTTATAATTCAAGTAAACATATGATAAACCTTATAAAAGATAAGAGTAACAGAGTGCTATTACATGGAAAATAATCTACACATCATGTCAGACTGAATTCACGAAAATACAAGCTTCTCTCGGAGCAATGTGAAAAGGGAAATAAATAACAAACACTCTGCTACTAAATTTAATTTATATCATTGTGATATCCACTTTTTTGGATTATTATTTATGTATTCTCGCAGTTCAATCCTAGAAGTAAGTAGAAAGGTGTCTTCTCATGGCACGGACACCCCTGTACATGCGGCATGGGTGCGTGCACACTATGGCATACAGTCGGTGATGGACGATCCAGATGTGTGACCACTACGCCCATATAACCTACACGTTCATCACAGGGGGACAGATATGCGTGACATTTCTCCTCTGCTAACAAAGGTAGATAAAATTTAGAAAATTCGGTTATTATAAAACTTTTACAAGTAAGCTACACCTTATTCCTCCTTAATAGCAATGAGACCCTACATAATAAATGATTCTCTTGTTTAGTGCCAGCTGACGGAACCTTCCCCACCAGTTGGAGAAATATTAGAGGAAATGATACATTTTAGGTGTGCAAAGTTCTGACATGCCTTTGGGAGGTAACCGGTTCCAATCTCCATCCGAACACTCGGTACACTGATATCTGGATAGTAGCGGGTTTGATCTCAGGTTAGCCCGTGCTGAATTTTTGGTGGCCAAAGTGGACCGGGAAAATTTTTTACTCAGGTGCTTCCCTTTCTGTCCTTTCAGTTTCATTCCCCAGTGCTCCATGCTCATACATGTACAATTCATCTGCCAGTGAAGCTATGTATTCTTAAAAAGCCATAGCGTCTGTCAATAAAATGTTTCCTCTCTTGGATCGTAACTGTCTTAGGCAGGACAGCTTCCTTGTAATTCACGACTCACCAGTCATCTTACCACACATGCTATATACTCTGAAATGTCCACAACCACCATGCTCCGATCCCGTTCCGTCCTTCTGATGCCGCCGCCACTATCGTATCACACTAAGGGTGTTTGTGAGTAATGGATGTGTCGAAAACGATGGTCACAATAGTGTATTTACTAGCAACTACTCACTTGCCGAGCAGCTGGAGAAGTGAGTGCCACATGAACGGAACTTGCTATCTTTCAAGTGAAGTTGTGTGTTTAGTATGTATCGACATATTTAATATTTAAAACTCCGCATTTACTCACGTAGTATGTTTATTTGTTCCTTGGAAGTCTCACAACAAAGAGCATTTGCTTTTTGTGCAACATTCCAATCAAAAAAACTAACTACAGTTGAAAGCACCCTAGCGATTTCCCATCTAGGTTGAGAACCTTAACGCAGTCAAAGTAAGGACTTCCGATATTAGTGAAATATGTCCTTGAGGGGGGAAGAGGGAAGTGGAAGAACATTGTTTTGCTTGGTCGCGTGGGACGAAGAACACTCGAGAGGCTAACGAAGAACAGAGAAATGTTCTTGGAGACGTTAATGGCGCTCCTTCTTTCCCAAAGCCAGAACTGGTGTAGGTTTCGCTAGTGTCCAAGTAGTTGACGACCAGTATCGGAAAGCGGGACCTGCTACTAATGATATTGATGTCATCCTCGTACAGAGCTAGTTGGACGTGGAGGTAAGGTGTTGGGAAGTCTTGGTTGGTCCTCTTCTGCCTGCATGTTATGAAGACTCAATGTGGCTGACTGGAAGGACACTTAAAATGTCTTTTAAAAGAGACTGGACACTTGGGTAAGTGCTACTAAATGGCACCACAGAATGGAAAATCGGTTGGCACACCATACTGAGTGGTTGGAAAGTTAGCTCAATATCGGTTCTTGTTAAGGACGTCTTTTCTCAGTAATATAAAATTTTTCTGTACTTCTCACCGTCCAACATGCACTGCTGTGTTGAATTGTGGGAAGGGTGTATGTTGTCCTATTCACACCTCTGCCTGAGTGGGAGAGGACTAACAGTTAAGGTGAAGGGGTTCATCAACGATGCAAATTATTGATGAAACTTTCAGCTTCTGTTATAAATGCATATTCCTGCAATAGTTACCAATGGGTATGACATTCAAGAACTCATCTCATGTTCGAAAAATGATATTTTCACGGTTTCTCGCTCCAACGTACTTTTCTTCATATATTCTATCCAGTGTCAAAATGCGATTAATTCCGAAAATTGTATTGTTTAAGGCAAAGCCCATGACATGTACCTTCATCTGAAGTTTCTGCACCAACTTCCTCAATATCTCCTTGTGTGAACTCCTCGAAGTTTGAAATTCTGCGGCGAGAGATACCTCCCTTCTTATGGCTATCTTTTACTTTCCAATTTCTGTATTTTTCAAGTGCCTTGTCACTGATGTAGCAGAAGTCAACACTGAAGCTTTTTACTTATGTGTTTTAGTTAGGTGAATAAGTTTGCTGGCGTAAGAAGCACACTGTGGAAAGCGAGTTTACACAGGGTTTAACTCTGCCGAGATGAACTTAGTGAAATATGCTTGATGTGAGGTCATTTTCTTTTGCAAAAGCGAATATGGTTTGACTGCATCTTGACTTCGTGGCCATAAATTTAGCAATTATTCCACGGCGCAAAAATGTTCGTGGTATTTAGAGTGCTTAAGCCCTAAAGAAGAAATCAATGTATTATCCCGAAACGTCAGTGACGAACTAAAAATAAATATCACAGCCTCGAAAATTTCCAGAAGACCCAAGGCTTATGTTTCAAACAGGACTGCTTCGTGCATACACCTACATATAATGAGTTAGAGGAAAGAAAAAAAACCATGTTCATTTTTAAGAACTTATTATTACTCTTTCCTAAACATTCACGGATTTAGCCAATATTGACCGAAACTTGTCTTAAAATGCAGTAAGTTTGCCATCGTTGAACCGTAAGTAAGGATGGATCACCTCGACATTTTAAATACTGTTGATAGCACAGGCGCTTTCTGAGTTGCGGGAGTAGCAACTACTGACGTGTCATTCTGATCAGTTTTTTTTTTTTTAATCTGGTACTTGAAAAGGCCAATGAGAAAACTGACTACAAAAATTTTCGGCCAGGCTCTTCTTATTTTGGGCGTACGCCTCAAAGTTTATTTATCATCACAGAAACTAAGGGACTGTCTTTTTCTATATACTAGATAAAAGTAAGTTACTGTATAAGATACTGTAACAGCTCTCTTAGTTTCTAGTTTTCATGGAACTTCAGAACTTTGAAAACATAAAAGGTGGACTTACTATCGATGAACCACCACAGGACTCCGTGAATTAACCGGTGGGCCATTCATATCACCGTGCATTCTCTTACAGATTGGCAGTACTGTACAAAGTTTATTTGTTATTTAAATGCTAATGTTTTACGAATGTGTTGCCTCTTATTTTATAATTATGTGCAACTAGCACGTAGTTTCAAACGAAAATCTTATCATGCAAACCCACTGTAAAATTAATTTTGATGTGCGATTGTAAGATTCCAAAAGTTGTTAAATACGGAAGGAGTGAACCTTAAAATATGGAGATAAATCATTAAGACCTTGGAAAAGGAAATATTGGTTTAAAGCCAGCATTCCGTGCCTATCCTTTTTAAAAACATGCCAGAAGAGACACTTAGATGGGAAAAATTATTTTGCTCTGGAAAACCTCGAAGTTATTGCCGAAGAGAAATGGTTAACCTTTTTTACAATTGGAGCAATACGTGTGTATTATAACCATCACTGGTTGAGGAAGCCTGGCATTTAAAGTTGGCGAATTAAATCATTTCCTCGCACATCCTACAAAACCAGATACCGCTAGAAGGAAACGGTACAATGGGTTCACGAAACGACGCTCACAGCCAAGTCTGAGGCAGCCACATACTAAACGAAGCCCAGGGCAGCAGATTTCAGAAACGTTAGAGTCAGTGAACTCTTCAGTACGCTGGGAAGGACTGTAAGCATTACGTTAAAACTATTAGAATCTGTGTGTATAACGTAGACGAAGCAACCTTAAAAACACTTTAGATAAAAACCAGAAAAATGATAATGGAGAAATGGAACATCGCATATTTGGTCAATTTGAAGTGCGAAGAGAGGAACTATTACTAGAGCTGTTTGATGTGTCAGCACTGGTGGTTGCTTTGCACGCCCTACGGTGCATACAAAACGACGAGAGCATGTGAAGATTTAAAACACGGGGCAATGCCAGGATTTTATTTATTCAACTCAGAGAGCAATTATGTCAGCAAAGAATATAGTTTTACAAAATATAATAATTTCCTGCACGTGTAAATCTACATTTTCCACCATTATGCATAGAGATCTTCGATGGTAAGAGTGTGGCCAATTCATGGCACCCTAGTGCTTTGAATGGACCTGTTGCAAAGTTTAAAAAGAATTTTTTTTCCCGAAAAGTTGTCGATGAGTTAGATTCGCGAAATGTGGTTGCCTAAAAGAAAATGAAGCAAGATATTTACAGCAACATTTGTTTTGTTTCTTTGCGCAATACATTCCTTTATTTTTTACAATAATTGGTAAAATGGTCCATCGTAGGCAATAGCTTCACAAAAGGAGACAATATAATTTACCAATTTGGAACAAAATTTCCTTAAACGACAAGTACGATCAACTGATTTTCTCGTAATTAGCTTACCCAAGGATGCATTATGCGTGAAGGGAGGCGCGCATATGCAATAGGTTGTCACGCATGCATGTGTAATGTGTTTGTAAGGTCACTAGGACATATAAAATATGGAATGCCCCTGCTAAGTGACATGGTGTCAGAATGACAATTTGTGCTGCACGCGATTCAAAGTGCCACGTCGATAAGTTCTCTTTCTTCCGGTACAGAAACTAATATAGCTTTTAGATATTAATTATTTTTATTGTCCCTTGACAGTCATGAATCACTAGTACACCCCTGTAGAATTCAAATTCATTGAAGGATATATCAATGTGACGCACGATCTCTAAGAATATTTTAAAAATAAAAATATTTACTGAAAAGTTTGTGCTAATTGAGAAGAAAACTTCCAATTTCTGCATAATGCAAGGGGCTCAGAACGTATTTTTTGTTACATCCGTTGGAGAAAGTGCGAAAACGGAAGAGAAACAGACTAAATTAAACCGAGGTTTGAGGTTATGACAACCGGTGTTACTAAAGATTCAAGTCTTACGCGATGTTACGCTTTGTTAATTGACAAACAGTTGACAAAGCGTAACATCTGAGAGGACTTCATAAACCAGAACTAAAGGTTGATTTGTCCCTGTGAAGGCCCTGAAGACATAACTAAGGGTGGGACTACGGCTTCCACTCATTCTGTCCACTCAATCTCAATCTCTGAGCTAGAGGGGTGTGAGCGATCAGCTTCACGCCCCAGCCGCATCATCCCCACCAAAAAACTTCCTTTATTCTATGAATAGGAACGTTGCTGAATTCCGAGAGGTATGGATGCTTTCTGGAAAAGAAAAATATCTTACACCTGCCGAGAATCTAACTTTGAATTCTCAGAATAGCCCGTGAACTGGTCATTATACTGTGTATATATATATGCACAAAGCAATTTATTGTTATTTTAGATTTAGCACGAGTGGATTGATATTAAAGAGAGCGGAGTATGAAAAAATGGTGGGCTTGAGGTAGAGAATACATAAAGTTGGGAGATGAAGTTATTCTTAAAACTTATATTGCAGATTTATTGGTCATGCTACATTCTAGTTTGGTAAGATGTTGATAATATTGTGCAGGAATACGCTTTCTCCATTTCATACAGTGAAAACCGATAAAACATGTTTCTCAGAAACGCAATAACCTACATGACACCTTCTGGTTTGTTAGGTGTTTATCAACGGTTTGAAGGAACATACTGTTTTTAGGTTATTTGTTATGAAGCTGGAAGCGGTGTGTTCCTCCGAAAGTCTATAATTGCGTACCAGTTTAATGCATCCATAATCCAGCACACTATTCTTATAAAACCCATCTTCTAAACAACTCAGATCTCATCTCAATGTCTTGTCGGTTTCTTCATAAGACAGAGAAGACAGACGGACCGATAAACAGATACAATATTTATTACACAAAGATCCTATTCTGTATTAAGAAATAAAGCATAGAGTACTGCAACGTATTAGTTCTCCCTTTCATATCTACAAACATATAGGTACGTGAACAGTAAACGTACAGTTCATCATTTGTCAAACACATTCCTCAGTATCTACAAATCTTATGGTTTAAACATGAAAGAAAAATGTCCTTCTCCCCCTTGATATTGGTACTGGTGCGTGCCACGGACTCTAACTTCCCCCAGCTCTAGTACATTTGAAACCATCTCCCCTAACCCTCATGCATAACACCGGTTCTTCCACCCTTACAAGCACGTAGCACGTAGATGGATTCAGTATTGAGAAATGAGCACGCATGCCAGGCGCTACTTTACAAACAGGGAATTACGAACATGATAGGGGCAGTACGATATATAACTGAGTGATACAGTAAAAGAACAGTTAATTTATGGCTTATAATATTAAAATTACAATACTCTGAAAATTACCTTCTCTCAGTAATTTGTGATATATCGGTAAGAGGATACGAAGTTCCGGTAGCACAGTGATTCAGTGAAAAATATGTCAAGTTATTTTTTTTTTCCAGCCCAGTACCACCGATTAACCTGAACATCGAGAAATAAAGAAGAAAAACTTATAGTCACTATAATAAGTTCTGATGTTGACAACTGCTGCCACACATCTTGTATGAGTGTAATATCTCTACATTTCTACAGATTTAAAACAAAGTTTCTGTATTCACAATAAGTAAAACCGAAACTTTTTCTTAGAGATATATAACACTTAGAAAGAACACATTTACAACTACCTTATGTTACGAAATTCGTTAGTACGGGACAACTAATTGTCAAGTCCTTGAAAACAAAATTTTCAAACGGTTGGGGTACATAAAATATTAAACTCCAGCTCCTTTGTCTCTGTTATTAGAACCTAAAGTAACAGTCACTTCGTTTTTTCTCCACTTCTCCTTCGTTTCTCTTTGTAAAACTTTGTCTAGCGACGGAAAGTTGGAGGAGTAGGTAAAGTTAGAGTTTAAATCCAGAAGTCTAGTAGCGGATCCATTTTTGTCTTCCTTGCGATTGGTGGTTACAATTTATTTCCTTTCTGAATTAGGGTGCAAATTTAGTAGAACGTAGATCCCAGAGGTTCAAACGGCATGGTTTTTTCCTTAAAAATTGAGTTAGAGCATATTTTACGTTCTTTGTTACCTATCTAGATATTTTGCGTTGCTGCAGGATTCCTGTCTGTTTCACGGATTTTAAAATATAAGCATTACATACGTTTAAATGCATAAAGTTTGTTGAATATTAACAGCTATCTTAAGAGGGAAATACATATGCATTTTTAGGAGGAACTAACAAATATGTTCCCGTGTAGCCAAGTAACGTGTTTTCTAAATTGTGATTCACGGAGTCTGTAAAAGCAAATATCTTCGTTTGTCAAAGTAACGGAAATTTACCTTGTAGTTGAAATAACAAATACGAGTAGTAATAGACATAATGATTATTTACCTCAAAGAAGATGATAGGGTAGTGTTAAAATAGGCACATTAAATGTATTCTTACTGTATATACGTTCGTCATGAAGTTATTTTATGTTTCATCGAAGTTAGGTTAAGACACGTTTGAACAGATTACGTCACATTCCAGACATACACATAAGTCCTTCGATAATTCTTTATTCTAAATGTACCTCTACTATCTTAAAATTCAAAGGGTTAATCCCCTATGGAGTGTTATTGACACATGGCAGCCTGTTTGAAAGTAACAGACTCGATATTTCATCCACAGATTTAGTTAGTTTTCTGAATGAAGAACCACCATTTTTCTGGACATCTCTTAGCGAATTTAACTTCAACGTTGGTATGCTTTGGTTTTACGTGACGCAGAAACTGAACGTTAGTATATTATGCAGATCATCTTCTGCAGCAAAGGAGCTCAATAAGGACTTGTGGTTAAAAGTACCAGGAGAGAGTACTAGAAACCCCTTTCCTGAGGAGAAAAACGCATGCAGAGAGAGGGTCTGGGGGTTTTGATAGCAGTTTTCAACGTCAAAGTCAGCAGTAACACTAAAAGAAGCATTATTATATCCAGGTTAAGTGGCTGGACTCGCTGGCATTATTCTTAAATAATGGTACCCCTAGTATTATATATTAAGTTAATATAACTGCAACCATGTTTCTATAGACAAAAATACTTCTTTGTTGTATTTCATAAATAAGACATCATTCGATATTTTTCAGGTCATTTTCAGTTCCAAGTATTAGAGAGAAATTACTTAGAACGTTTACACGACCCTTATTGTTATGCAGCACTGATTATGTAAGAGGATAGTGGATCCCACCGTCCTCTTACACAGTCAGTACTGCATGTTACATGAAATTGCACAATTATATACTTCATGATTAATGATCAAATTTTATCCCACATAAATCTAGTAGAGTGAAACTGAAAATCTGTATCTTAAGACGATCCATCCCTGTCGTATTTACAGTCAAATAAAACCAACAAACAACCCGTCAACACAACATATATTGCCATACAGCGACACCAGTAACCATCATTGGGCTTTACAGTAGAAAACGATAAAGTTTTGTTATACACTTCAAGATGTAGTAAGAGATCTCAGGCTTTACAGTTAATTAAAAAAAATATAATATATATATAAAATAAACATAAAATATATAGTCTAAAATAAAATAGTCTGAATATACATTTAAATGCATAGACATATAATGCAGTACAGTGTTGCTCTGTGAGATGTACTTTAAAAGGCATATCTAAGGAAAAGTTACAAATATAAGCAAAAACGTATTCGTTGACTCTCTTTTAGGTGGCATATGTAGAGACGAAAATATATGTACATTTTCTTTTTCTGGACCCACCAGTGAACTTATTATAGCTGGCAATAGTTTGGAAAAGTATGAGAGAGTACGAACGTAATAACGGTTATGTAATTATAAGAGTTAGATTTTCAGAAATTGTTATCTATAAGTGTAGAGTTGAGCTGAATACTTCTGTTTGTCACTGATGTGGTATTGTCTGGTTTCAAAGGAACTGTACACATCTTGCGAGATTATGTTTCACTGAATCGTGTATTCTAGAAATCTGAGGACTTCAGGAATACACGACGCAGTTAAATGTGCAAAGGTCGCATTACGCATCATACCATGCAGGAATACTTACCCACAACCTGAATTCAAATTATAACGCTCTTCTTTAATTCTAGCAATAGGTGACACAACATGTAACCTCACCTAGAGACTTTAGACTTTACCCCAGTTGAAAGATTTATGGCAATATAAACCTTTGTAAAATTTCACGTAACATGAATAGTGTGTGAAAGGAAGACAATATCTTAATTTCTTTCCATAAGAAGAAATGTCATTTAGAAATTTTAAATAATTTTTCTTTAATATTTTCTTCTATACGGACCTGTCATAAAACGTCCAAATATTTCGTCTTAAACGTTTAGAAAATGAAATAAGGGAATTTTACTAACTGCAGAACGTGGTTTTTACTGCACTGCATCCTTTCATTAGACTTCCATACGACATGTCACATGTCTAATTGCTTCAGCAGGAAAGAGTAATTTCAAATACACACGAAAGTTAATGACTTAGAACCCAAACTAAAACGTAATGAAACATATGAGTGCAAAAATTTAGTTTAATACTTTGTGAGTTTCACGACATTCAAAGTGGTCTGTGATACAGGATAAATCATTTGCGGTTATTATTGTTATTATTGTTATTATTGCAATAAAATTATTAACTGTACAGCGTCTGTTACATGGTTAAAGCAAATCGACAGGATTTGTTGAATTTCTTCAACTTATTCTAGCCTACCAGCTTCAGTTGCACGAAGCAGAGGACTACAGTTCTTTGAAAATCTTGAGGCCAGGACGAGTAATGCTCCAGTCGAGAGGAAGTCCCTGGCGACCACTAAAGGCGCAAGGAAAATCCACCTTCTAAATCATTGTGACGAGCGAAGACGCATTGTCCCAGTCGCTACTGCACGCTGCTGATGGGGTCTCAGCTTTGTGAAGGAAATGGAACAAGGTCGCAAATGATACAGTGCTACAGCTTTACCAGCTTCGTGATTGGAGGGCAGTCTGTAAAATTATAACATTTGAAGTTCTTGCGATGGTTCGCTTTGTTGGTTTGCTGTACATTTAAAAGAATTCTCATCATCTCTAGAAGGAACAGGGACGAACAGTCAGACGATGAAATAATCAGGATGCAAAAAGAAATGCCTTAGTCTCATTTGAAGTGGTATTGTGATGTTTGCCTAAAGCAAATGAGAAACGTAACAATCTTAGGACATTATATATTTATTAAATATGTCGGCATGCAACAACACCATCAATAATTTACAGTGGTTACTAGTTCCTTTATTTTGCCCAGACCATTATCAGAACAAGCATCATTTCGAATTTAAAAAAATACAATCGCCTTAATGTAAAATGAGAAGAGATTTCATGCCCTTTGTATAAATTTTGATAAAATTCTTAAGACATTTTGAAGTGGGTGAGACAATGTATAATAAAAAGCAAAAGTATTTTTATAAATAGAGAGGCTAGGAACCACACCAAATTTTATGTATGTGACAGACTGCAGCTTCCGTTGCAATCCCGAAACTGGTGATGTACATCCAGACACTCCTATGTGCTAAAGAATATGATACGTCAGTGTGAGAACATAGCTCGTTTTCTGAAGTAATTATTTTTCTTGCTCTTACAGCAGCCTTTGCTGGGGGTTTCGTAACGGAGACTTTACAGTTCCTTTGGAAACTGCCTTTGCGGCACGGCAATGTTTATCAACAATGACCGCACAAGATGCTGAGTAGTGTGCGCACATTAGTGCTAGAGTCAGCATGCTTAGTTACGAGTGGGAATGTTCGTTCTCTAGTTTGCTGGGTCATAAACCCTTCAGTGTGAGTGATGGTCACAAATGTTTTGGACGGAGATTAGTACGAATATTTTCGGAAAAACTGCTGTCTCCGGCTCCTCCCCTCAAGAACGTGGGGCGTTTTTCCTCTTAACATTGATACCTAACTACGAAACTACATAACGGCATACTAGATAAGGCGTTTATAAACTTGATAAAAAGCGTAGGAGAAAAGATTCTATACCCAGTGGCGTCTGCTGAGTATAAAACAAGGTTGTGCTGCCTGTTAGAGTTAGGTCAATTTTCGTTAGGAATTATTTTTAAAAAATTACTCTACCAACTTTATTTTATCAGTGCCAACAAATTAGTTATTAGTCACTCCTCAACAGAATTATTATATACAGTACTCAACAACATAAATAAATACGTAAATAAACAAATAGTAAATATGTGTATTTCATGCAAGTCTTTCAAATTACTTGAATTTTAGAATAGCAAATTTCATTAAATAAGTAAATAATTTGTATTTTAAATTAAATAACAATGGCTAAATTAATATAATTTTCAAGAAGTAGACCATAATTTTTCAACACATTGAGATATTGAAAGAAATTCCTTTATTTTATAAATGTGGACGACTCATCACTGCCTCGGAAAGGAAGTTACAGATTAGCAAAAACACACAGCATCAATAAACCGACGTAATATCACTCTGTTCTTCTTCACTTGTTCATTATGCCTGGTGGCGTCCTTTCAGCGTTGAGTGTCGAGGAACGGGTCAACACTTTGTTGTTTCCCAATAACTTAACTCTAGCTAACAGTGTTTGTGATTTTGAGTGCTTTTGCAAGGCACTTTACAAATTATTCAAATTCGAGAAATCCTGTTTATTCCATACTTCATGCTTGTTAAAAATATGTAAACAGTTCCAACAATAAAGTTTGCTGTTTCACAACCTGCAAAACATTTTATACTTAAGAGATGCCAAAGTCTTTGGAATGTCGCTGTGTCTTAGTTTTATGATGTGTTATTAACCCTTTACACACCGAATTAAATCCCACCTGCCGTTTGGTGGCATTATTTGGAGCTCACCATATTCTCCACTTTAGCAGGATAAGGGTTAAATATGGTAATGGACAAGTAGGTCGAAGATTTACTGACTATTATTAATTTATCGTGTAGCGGAGGCACTGAAAACGGTTTATATAATAGTTCTTTAATCATTATATTTTTGGCCATTTTAATCCTCCTTGAAAAGTCTCTAGAATGATGGAGGCAGCATACTATCTAAATAGGAGTATGATGCAAAATGCAGTAAGAAATATTGCAAAGATAACAACACTATATTTTTCGCGGCACGACTCTCTTTAACCATCTACAACAATCTTGAATACTAGCCAAGCTGTGCTGGTTGCAGACAGCCCGGCTTGCAGTATTAACAACGATGACTGCAGTCTCCTCTTAACGCGCGCGTCACCGGCAAAACCAAAAGCAGCAAGTATGTGGCGTGCTGAGAAAGCCCAGCACGACCAACTCTTCGAGTCCAGGTGCACCGAAGTTGAGCGGAAGCATTAGAGAACGAGATAAGACCCTTCCTGCGCAATTAAATCATGCTTTTGTAAACACATATTGAGGATGATTTTATAGGGGTGTGCGCCTCACACCTAGCACACCTGCCGAAGACGCCCCTCGTATATACATTATTTGTAATATAATGAGAGAATGAGATAGCATGGCTTAGATAATGTAGAAATTGAGAGGTACGACCTGGAAGGAGTAAATCAGGATAAGGAAGATTCGTCCTTTATCAGGAAGAAGAAAATGGGAACATGTACTGTTGAAATGTAGAGACACAGTATAGAGCTAAAATTGTTCAACAACAAATGAATACATACAAATGAAGATGCAGCGCACCAGACAAGACAACTGAATTTAAATATTTAGGCAAATGCAGAAATCATCATCATCATCATCATCATTGGCACAACAGCCCTTTTTGAGCCAAGGCCTTCTTCAGAAATTTCTGCCAGCTGTCCCTATTCCTTTGCAGCATGCCTCCAATTTCTCTCCCCCAGCTTCCTGGCATCTTCCATCACACCAACTTCCCACCTTAGTTTCGGCCTGCCCCTTTCTCTTCTTCCTTCTACCACTGCAACGAGAACTCTTCTTGTAGGGCGCTGATCCTCCATACACATAACATGTCCTGCCCATTTTAGACGGTTAATTTTAATGTTTGTTACTATAGCACTTTCCTTGTACAATGTATACAACTCGTTATTGTATTTTATTCTCCATTCTCCGTTATCGTCTGTAGGTCTAAAAATAGATCTAAAAAATTTCCTTTCAAAAACTCCTAAAATGGCTTCATCAGATTTTGGTAATACCCATGTTTCAGAACCAAATAACAGCACTGTTATGATCAAGGTCTTATAAAATTTTATTTTATTTTTTATGGATAAAAACTGAGACCTAAATTGTCTCTTTAATTCATAAGAACCTTTATTATCCATTAAGATTATTTTCTTAATCTCTGCAGAGTTGCCATTATTAACATTTATAAGACAGGCCAAATACGTAAAACTTTGTACAGCTTCGAAATTAAGATTCTTAATTTGAAAATACCTCTGTTGATTATTACTCTCTCTTGTAGTCAGATAATTAGTCTTTTCCTCGTTAATCCAGCCACTATTTCAAGTGATAGGAAGGCTTCCTTTAATGTTGCTCGAGATCTCGCTATTATATCTGTATCATCAGCATAAGTCAAGAGTTGGACCGATTTATAAAATATTGTTCTACTCGCCTGCATTCCTGCATTCCTTACAGCCTTTTCCAGTGCTAAGTTGAAAAGCAAATAGACCAGTGAGTCACCTTGTCTAAGGCCTTTCTTTGTAATTATTGAGTCTGATAAATCAGATTGGATTCTGACCTGGCTTTTTGTATTTTTCATGGTCATCGGCGTAAAACTTACCAATTTATTTGGAATATTAAATTCACTCATTGCGTTATGTAGTTGGTCTCTCTTTATTGTCATATGTGGACTTAAAGTCAATGAATAAAAGATGAGTTTCAATACCAAATTCTTTTGTATTTTCCAATATCTGCCTTAGCTCGAATGTTTGATTTGTTGTGAATCTGTTCTTCCGGAAACCACATTGATAGTTCCCAATTATGTTTTCAGCAAATGGTGAAATCCTTGCAAATGATATATTGGAAAATATTTTGTAGGCTGCATTTAAAAGGCTTAAACCTCTATAGTTCGAATATTCCCTTATATCTCCCTTTTTATGTATGGAACAGATTATAATTACATTCTATTCCGTTGGCATTTTTTCCTTTCGCCAAATTCGTATCCTTTATAATAGTGTGTAGGCGTTTTACTAATTAATTTCCACCACATTTAAATAGTTTCGCTGGTATATTTTCTGTTCCTGGGGCTTTATAATTCTTTAATTTTTGAATTGCCATTTCCACTTCTTCTATTGTAAGGGCGGAGCCTTCCTCATTGGTATTTTTGTTGTCCTGCATTATAGGTGATCCTTTATTTTGCTCCGTGCTACTGAGAAGTTCATGAAAGTGATCTTTCCGTCTGTTTAAGATATCCGTTTCAGTAATGATATCTCCATTCTTGCTTTTACATATTGTGAGCCTCTGTTTAAAATCGTTTCTAAGCTTATTTATATCCCTATAGAATTTTATGGTTTGATGTTGTTGTCCTAATTCCTCCAGTCTTTCAACCTGATCGTCTTCATGTTGTTTCTTCTTCCTCTTATGTACCGGTTTTTCTTTTTGTCGTGCTTCCCGATACTTATCAGTTGAGGCTCTAGTATAGCTTCGTTGCTGCATGTTTACATGTGCTTTATTCTTTACTTCTGTGGCTTCTTGGCATTCTTTGTCAAATCAGTCGTTTGGCTGTTTTTTACTTGCTTTTCCAAATGTTTCCTCGGCTGTTTTATGGATTGCACCAGTTATTTTATTCCATCTGCTATCAAGGTTGTCATCAGGGTTAATGGAAAGTTCCTGCAAATGTTCATTCAAGTTTGTTTTATACTCAATTTGTTTCTCTGGTAGAGTCATTTTTTCGTAATCATATTTTTCACCCTTTTTCCCCAGGAACTTTTTAGCATTGGAAATTTTAGCCCGTATTCGCAACACAAGAAGGAAATTATCTTAGTCAACATTGGCACATCTTTGTGATCTAACATCCATTAAATGAGAAACATGTCGTGAATCTATAAGAAGATGGTCTATTTGACTAAAATGATGTGCATCTGGAGATCTCCAAATTTTCTTGTGTATATCCTTATGTGGGAAGAGTGTGGTACCGATAACCATGTTTCTGGTTGCTGCCAAATGGATTAGTCTTTTCCCATTTTCATTACTTTCCTAGTGGAAGGCCTCCTTCCCTATTGTAGGGTAATATATTGCTTCCTTGTCAATCTGTGCATTCAGGTCTCCTATTATCAGTTTTACATCACGTTTGGGACAAGCATCATACAAATTCCTCAATTCATCATAAAAAGCATCCTTCTCAGTGTCAGATTTATCCTCCGTTGGTGCGTGAGCATTAATTATACTGTAATTAAAAAATTTTTCCCTAATCCTTAACCAGCACATCTAGGAAGATTTGGGTTTAAAGTTCTTAATGAAGTGTTGCACCTTCTTGTGGATCACAAATCTTATTCCTAATTTATGTTCCTTGCTATCACTACCTTAAAAAATAATCCATTTTTTTTCTATTGTAACCGACCCTATTAATCTCATCTCATGTACACAGGGTATGTCCACATGATACTTTTCAAGTTGGTCCAATAACATCTGTAATGATTTTGACCTGTATAAAGATAAGGCATCCCAGGAGCCAATTCTCAGGTCCTTAAATCGTTTCGTAGGTAGCCGTATTTCGGACAATCCGGCGATTGCTTCTTTAGATTTCGCAAGAATTTTCCGGAGCAGGTTGTCAGCCTTGCGTCCAACCCCCAGCAATCCTGGAGGACCGATTGGCTTGTTTCTTAGTCTGGGTCTTCGTCACGGACCGGTATGGCATGGGAGGCCCTACCGGTAGCTACGCTACCGCCAGCATAGCTCAATGACTCATTAGACCACACAAGCCCCACCACCATCGTCAAGGTCGTGCAATCCCTAGGTGGGGGCAGAAAGAAATGCTAATTTGAAAAACCAAGTATTAAAATTGCGAAGAATTTAGAGGAGAAAGATAAAAAATTGTGAATACAACTTCTTTGCTTCTAGAATACTTAAGATTAAAATATAGCCTTTTATGTACAGAAGAAACTGTACAGGCAGGTCTCTTTTTACGTGAGTTCTTTCTGCGCGATTTAATTTTAACGCGACTTGTGACTTTACATAACTTTTCGAATTTACGTGATAATCTTCGTTTTAACGCGGTGTGGCATACAGGATCCGTGGTCGCTCTTGTCTTGTGTTGGGGTTAGTAGGAAGTGACGTCACTATTACGCTATCAGTCGCATGTATGGAATGATTACGTTAGTGATATAATCACGTGGCTCATTTAGTTTCCTCTTCTACAGCACTGGCTTTTCTACCAACGTGAGGGAGAAACGTAAATACACATCGCCTAGTGTAATCCAAGTGAAAATTCGGGGAAAGGCAAACAGTTTTGAAGAGATATTCTACGTAATAAACCGACTTGAAAAAGATGAAAGAATATGAATATGACATCATGTTAGTTTCGCTCATATTAGCGTCCGAACAATACGTGATAATGTTGAAGAGTTCAAGAAAGTGCTAAGTCAGGAACCAGAAGTGTTTATATAGGAAGTCCACCAGAGTCCTTTTGGAATTAACCATACCAAAAACTATGGATGTGAGTCCCTTACATTTTTATTGCATTAGAAACAAACAAATATATTATATAGAAATGTATGTATACCTTATATAAAGTACATATGTAATACTCTACAGGTCCCTATGTCTAATAGTGGTATAGTCATAACTATGCAGGATGAGGTTGTCAGGCTTCTAACCCCATAAAATACGCCATTTTCAATGGGAATTTTGTGTTCGACTTGCGCGACGTTTTTCAGCCACGTGTCCCTGGCGTAAAACTAGGCCCGACTGTGTAAGGTGACCTAAATATGTTATAATAAATACGGTGGTTGTGTAATGGACAAAAACCTGGTGTTAGTAGGCACCAGCGAAGAAATGCACTTGAGACCCACAAATATAATTTCATTTGAGAAACTTGATAAGGCGTAATAGTAACCGCCGTGACAATTTAAATCTCTCGCACACAATAAACTCATTTACGCTGATTTTTCACGTTGCGGTAGCACGCAGCGGTGTGCTTCATGGGAATCTAAGGTCGTTTAGCAGATAAGACAATGTGTGTTGAAGTCGCCCATTCCAGGTTCGAACCCGGGAACATGTTTCGTTAAGATGTAACGGCTTTATTTAAAACTCATATAAATTTTTGTTTACGGTTTGCGACAAGTCAACATTTGTTCTGCTTACTCTGCTAATTTCGGCATTGGGCTCTCCGCTTAGCACTCGTAGTTGCAGGTGTGCGAGGATCATATTACAGAATGGATGTCAGGTGGCCAAAAGAGTAACTGACGTTTGTGGCGAAAGCATTATCCACGGGATCACTTCTAAAATATCAAGGCAGCGAGCAGGAAGTAAGTGTGTGTGCTCTGGTACACATTGAGTGGTTCGACTTCAATTAATGAGGCTGTTTACTGTAATTTCAATTTGGTGTATCTTCCCTGTCGTCTCCATCCCCCCCCCCGATATTCACTGTGACGAGGAGGATCACTAGAAAGGCCGGGTACATTAGCTTGTGTGAAAATCGAAATTTTATGAAAATGAACAAAAGATCTCCTCAGTGGACGTTATAACCTGTCAAAAAAAATTAGAGAATATTTCTTTTTTACTTTGTCATCAGATGTCTGTCTTTTAATAACCACGCTCCAAAATATCACTCTCCAGTATTCCATGCCGTATAAGCCCATTCATCTTTTAACTCTACTATTCCTCACACTGCTGTAAATATCCAATACGGAATACAGCATATCAGTAGTTCAACATATTACAAGTTACTGTGGCCTTTTAAATTATCGGGACAGATGTTGCAAAATAAGATTCAGAAGGTCATTAATCTTTTAGGCGTTATTATGTACAATATAAAAAATTCTTTCTTATCAGTATACTTCAATTCATTTTCGACTTCTCGCCTCAAATAGGTGTCAATATTTACTAGATACGCCAAACATAAATCAGTATATTGCAAAGGAGAAATATGCTCTTAGCTTTTCATAACAATATAGAGTAACACACTACTCAGACTAGAATTCGTAACCCCTAATTTTCCAATCTGCTTCAATGTCTTGTTTTTATTATTATTATTATTATTATTATTATTATTATCATCATCATCATCATCGTCATCATCATCGCCATCATCATCATTTATAATATTTTTAGAGGATATTTAAAAATGTATACCTGAAACAAATCACGTTTTTAGGATATTTAACGTCGCACCTATTCAGTGTTACAATATATGTCACATGTAATGCTACTCCCTATGAGAAACGTTTTGTACCTCTACATTAGTACTTTCAGAAATATTTTTCAGTTGCTTCTATGAATTACTGGTAACTCTTTGTTTATATTTTCCTCATAGACTGTTATCTATCTAATGCCTTCATATTTTAAAATCTCTTCGGCTTCTTTCTCACATTTCTGCGAGGGGGTGCTGATGAGTCCTTAACCCGAACATGAAAGAGACAAGCTACAGCGACCAAGTCGGGATTTATTCAACATACTACCCACGAAGCTCAATAAACTTCTTAGCCCGTTGCTCTAACTTTTGTAAGCCACTCAAAAAAAATCAGAATATTGTCCGTCCAACCAGGTCTCAGGGGCAGCAATGCCCTACGTGTCGGGCAAAAAATGGCGACCTTTCAGATGTTTTATAATTCCAGTGAACAGGTGGTAATCCGACGAAACCAGATCCGGAGAATAGGGTGGGTGATCAAGACACTGGAAACCCAGGTAGATCAGTTTCTTCTGGGTTGTAAGTGCACGGTGAACCGGGGCATCGTCGTGCAAGAACAAGACCACCCTTGGGGGCCTTTCCGCGACGTTTTTCCTTCAAAATGTCCTTCAATTACACAAACAGAGATTATTAATACTCCACGTCGATAGTTTGGCCCTTGGAAGACAATCAGTGAGGAGGATGCCGTCTTGAACCCCAAAAAATCGAGGCGAGAACTTTTCGAGCGGATTTTTGCACTCGGATTTTCTTTGGGGCGGGGTGAGCCGCTATGCCGCCACTCCATTGATTGTTGTTTTGTCTCCGGTTCATAGTGATATAACCAAGTTTCGTCCATGGTCACCAATCGCGATAGGAAATCATTTGGATTGCGCCAAAAAAATTCCAAAATTTGCTCAGACGTCTGGCACTGTTGACGTTTTTGATCCACGTTCAGGCATTTCAGGACCCACTTCGCGGATAGCTTCCGCATTTCCAAATCATCATGAATGATGGACCCAACCCACTCACGTGAGATGCCCGGTTGCTCAGCTATTGATTTAGCAGAAATCCGGCGGTCTTCCAAGATTATCTCGTGAATTTTATCAATAATCTCCGGGGTGGTCACTCTTTTGTGTCGTCCAGAACAAGGCGCAGCACAGGTGGAAAAATCACCTCGTTTCAATCGGGCCACCCAGTTTTTGACAGTGGCATACGATGGTGCATATTCCCATAATGTTTCTTTCAGAATGGCATAAATTTCCTTTGGCGCCTTGCCTTGCAGGAAAGAAAACTTGGTGACAGCTCGCGTCTCTATGTCGTTGAAATCTCGCGCATTGCCTGACATGCTTCCTTTCAGCCTCTGTAAGAAGAAAAGATTTGCATTTCAGCACATGAACAGAACCCTCTTTCCAACGACACTATCGATTCCCTCCTACTACATCGGGTAGTATATCTGGCTAAGGACTTATCAGCATCCCTTTTATCTCCGAGAATTGCAGTGTATTAATAGGTATGTATCATTTTAATTAGTGATAGGGATAGTTCTTCCAGTTGTCACTTGTAGATTGCGTAATATTTTATATTACTACTATTATTATTATTATCACAAAACTTTCTCTAAAATGATTGCTTTACTACAGATTGTATACTTCCTTAATAACTCCATGAAGCAGAGTCTTCCTTGAGACGTTAATCGGTAATCAAAAAGTCAAGAACTTCTCCGCATTATATTGAACCCGAAGGTTCTTTACCGCATTCAAAGTGCCCGCCACCTGTCCCTATCCTGAGCCAGATCTATCCAGTCCATGCTCCCACATCCCACTCCCTGAAAATGCATCTTAATATTATCCTCCTATTTGCGCCTGGTTCTTCCAAATGATCTTTTTCTCTCAGGTTTCCCCATCAAAACACTGTACAAACCTCTCCTCCCTCACATATGTGCTACATGCCCCGCCAATCTCATTCTTCTCGATTTTATTACCCGAAAATATTCGGTGAATACAGATAATTAAGCTTCTCATCATGTAGTTTTCTCCACTCCCCTGTTACCTCGTCCCTCTTAGGCCCAAATGTGCTCCTCAGCGCACTATTTTCCAACGCACTCAGCCTAAGTTCCTCCCTCAATGTGAGCGACCACGTTTCACACCCATACAAAACAAGAGGCAAAATTTATAGTTCTCTACATCTTCCTGTTTGTATTTTGAGACAGCACACTGGAAGACAATATTTTCTGCACCGAATTATAGCAAGCATTACCTGACTTCAGTCTGCTCTTAATTCCTTCCTGAATATATTATTGATTTGTTACGGTTAGTCCCAAATATTTGAACTCTTCCACCTTTACAAAGAAGCTACTAGCAATCTTTATAGTGTGACTTCTACCTGCATTCTGAGCTCGAGACATGACCATATACTTAGTTTTATCAACATTTACTTCGAGACATATCTCCTTACTAGCGACTGTCGAAGTTTCCATATTTTTCAAAATACCGTATATTCTCGAAACTAATCCGGAAACTTTTTACAGTTTCAGAGGGCCAAAAAATCATATGCGGATTAGAATGACGTGTGGATTAGATTCGCGGTCGTGAGCTGGATTTTGGAAAAATGATAGAGACGCTGTACGTGCCGTAAGAACAATACAATACAATAATTTATTATTTTATTTAATATTTATAATATTATATAATATTTATAATTTGTTATTCATCAGACTCGCCGTCATCACTCAACTGAAAAGTTATCCGTCACCCAGTCACTATCATCTTTATCTTCACCTTCGTCCTCCTATTGGTGCGGATTAGAACCACGAACTAACATTTTTCGTTTAAGAAATCGGCAAAAACTAGTGCGGATTAGATTCGTGTGCGGATTAGATTCGAGAATATACGGTAGTACTTACGCTTCCGCCCAATATATTAACATTATCAACATCAAATAAATCCCTTTTAATTTCAAGCCATCCTGGTTTTCCTGAACCCTCCTAAAGCGCACTCTAAGTAAAGTTGAAAAATGGCGATAAACATCGCCTGGTTTTAAACCATTCCTAAAGCGACACATGTCACACAAGTGCTTGCCTACTCGGACTCTGATATAGGTGTTATTCAAATACGTTTATTAGTTATATTAGTTAGTATTAAAATAAAAAATAAAATACATTTTTATTAGTTTTACCGGTTCATTGGAATACCGAACTCAATGAACGTATTATAAAAACCTCCCTCCTGAGACATAATCTCTCGTGGAGTCTATGAATAGCGGATGCACTACTTCATTGTATTCCCATTTTTTCTATTATTTGACTAATTCAGAATATATGATCGTTAGATGACTTGTTGCTGTAAATCGAATGCATCGAAATAGATTACTCAGGGTAATGAAACACTACTCCCCAACTGGAAGAAGGAATCATGGAAGACCTTTGAAGAGACTTCTGGATACGTGAGACCGGAACGAGTCAACAAGTGGCCCAACTCCATGAAAGATATAAGATGATGATGAATTGTTGCGTCGAAATCCACACTGAAAATTCCAATAATTTCCTCTGCTTAGGGGTTAATTTTTACAGCAGGATGCTGGATAAAATTTTATACGTAGTTGACAGAAGTCGTATGCCCTCTAATTACTACAATCTGTTTTATCACCACTCTTATAAATAGATTGAAAAAAGGCCTATTCCTTACACTCCTCAAGCAATTCCTCCTTATTCCAAATAGAATTAATAAGTTTATGGTTCTCAGAGAGAATTGTTCTACCTCCTACTTTAATCAATTCTGATGGAATTTGATTAATACCTGGTGATTTGTTTCTTTTTGGCTCCCCAATAGCCATCTCAAACTCAAAAGCACTCGGCTCAGGTGCTAGTGGTTCTGCTGTACGTATGGCGGCCTAACATCACTAACCCGATGTGCATCGAACAGCAAAGAGAAATGTTTCCCGCACCTAGCCAAAATAATGTGGCAGTCTGTAAACAAATCACCCTTCTCATCCTTTGCTATATTAGATTTAGACTGGTAACCCTTCTCAAAATCATTGATGACCCTACACAAATCTCTGATATTTTTTATCTTACTGTTTCTTTCATGTTCATCAATTTTAACTTTCAGATATTCATTTATTTTGTTCCTGAAACGTCTACTAGCTTCATGTCTTACATTGTTTAGATTACCTACACTGCTTTGGTTTGGATCATTTAACCACTGCATATTAGCCTGCTTTCTTTGATCTAAAAATTTAAACTTCCTTAATCAAAAGATTATTTATGCTGCTTCAAATCGCGCAGACTTAAACTTTCTGTAGCTAACGTTTTGATATTCCCTTTAATGTTCTTCCAAGCCCTATCTATGTCCTCGCTATTACTTAAGTTCTCCGAAGATGCAAACCTGTTTGAGATCTTAATCTGATACTTTTCCTAACCTCCTGCTCATTTACCTTCTTGAGATTAAATCATTCCCCTTCAAACTTCTGTGCTTCTTGTTTACTTACTGCCAATCTTTCTCTAACTTATGCAGCCTCTAGTTGATGATCAGTTTCACAATCAGCTACCCCAAAAATCGTAATCAAGTGTGCCATCTCCTACGTATCAATATGTATTCAATATGGCTGTGAATCTTCCTATTAGGAGAGGTTCAGGTGTACTTATGAACGTTGCAATGAGGGAACATAGTGCTCTTAATAACTAAATATTTTGATGTAGCAAATTTCACTATTCCTACACCATTATCATTACTATCTTGATGTAGACTCTCATTCCCAATAATACGGTTAGAAAATATTCTCTCTCCCCAATTTTGCTTTAAAATCTCCTAAAAGAATTTTCACATGTTACTTAAAAATGATTGAAAACCTGCTCAAATTCCTCACTAAAACCGTCTTTTGAATCATCACTTTCTCCTCACTTGGTGCATGCATATTCAAAACAATATTACACCAGTGACCCCTCAGAACTCTGTATGACACCCCATCACTAACAGCCTCTGCTCTCTTAACTGCTGATAGTATTCTGTGGTGTACAAAACGTCCTGTTCCCGACTGAGGAGTTTCGTTTCCTTTTCCATAGAAAAAATTATAACCTTCATTTCTTGCCGAGTCCCTTTTGTCCCACCTAACTTCCGGTACACCCACTGAATCTAATTTATATTTTGCTAATTCCCTGGCTGCTGCTGTAAGGGAACCTGACCCATACAGGCTCCTAACATACCAAGTACCGAGTTTCAAGTACCTTTTCCATTGCTTAGATCATGCCAAAGGATCAGAACAGGTCCGAGGCACAAGTTAATGTTTCGTAACACGATACGTTTTTACGGTGAGGAGTTGTTAGCACCTTACCCAAACACTAAATTGGAGGTCCACACCTTGGCGGTTGTCCTCTACTGCTTATTCAATATATTCGCAGCTACCCTCCATATTGGAGGACGCGCCATGCAGTGGTGACCAGGAAATACTTATCAGGGAAGTACAAATTGTATACAAGTTAAAATGTCAGATATAACAGGATAGCTGCATAACCTGTCACGTTTATAATCGATGACTTGCAAACAATGTTTGTTATGCGGTATAGAAAAATGTTTCTGCTACCACCATACCGTATTTCATACGCCTAGCTTCAGCGGTTCAGTCACTAACATCATCACAAAAAAGCAAAAGGAAGGGTTTGCACGTCAGCTATAATTCTATCTTAAAATCTACAAAAACAAAAATTAAGGAAGATACAAATTTCTCGAAGATTATTACACTACACCATTATAGGACTCTAAAATAAGTGGTTCTAAGGCTGTTGCAGCGCGTCCACAGTGTTGTTATCAAGAATTGTAGTAGTAAAAAAAAGAACAGATCTGAAAAACCATGCAGTAGCCTAAGATTTACGTAATTGTAAAAAATATTTAAAATAATTATAAATAGAAATGAAGCATGAAAACAATATAATATGCCAATCTCAAAAGCATATTCCCCTCTTCTGAAAGGAAGGTAAGTGAAAACACGCATTATCAAAACTCTGAATTTCGTTGTTATTTTTCCATACTGCAAATCAGGTTTACATTCTTCCTGTAACTCTTCACCCTCCCCCTTGCATGATAGTTTGGTATAATTTACGCACGTCTCTGTAAACCACGACAGTGATCTCTATTAATTTCTGCAAACCCCTGTTTTGATGAGTTTTATAAGGTGCTACATACTACACAAGCTAAAAAAGACTTTCGTATACGTCTTTAAAATAATCCCGGCTCCATAATTAGCCTGCCTTCCCATCCCCTTGCTGTTAGTCTAGCACACGATTTCTCCTTGCTCCCAGCTCTATAAACCATTTTCCTGACATTAATGGGAGACCGCTGTCCTCTTCTCAGTGGCGTGGTGGCAACCAAAATATAACCTTAAACCGATAGAGGTCCGTTCTTTCATCACAGAAAACACATATCCTTTACAAAAGCAAGGAATGTGGAAGTTAATTATGTTTCATCTGATGACCATACAAAACTCATACATTCACTATGTGGAAAAATTCAAACTCTGTAAGCTAAACACATTCCACACAGTTACTCATGCGCCTCAGAAAAATAATTGTGATTTCCAGACACCGTATAATCTGTGAAGTTAAAAATATAGGTTTTGTGTTCAGAGAATGTAGATAAATATAGGATCAGTTTAGGAGAATATTTTGTCTTTCTGATATTTAATGCTGGAGTTTATTATTTTTAATATCATTTTATTATACATAATATTTTTATATTATTATCACATTCACGAACAAGTTACCGTACTTAATCATCCTTTAATTTAACAATTGTAATGTCAATCATACTGTTTTCTGTATGATGTAGTTTCTTATTATAACTTTTGTATGTGTTTTCTTTTATGGACGATTATTCGATGGAATGCCTAATGGCTGTCGTATCAGCACGTTAGCAAACCAAGAGTGAAATAAATTATTTTTAGTGCACTCCATCAACATTCTTATTAAACTACTTTATTCTTACTCGTTTCGGATACTTGTTGTCTGTTCTTTCTTAACTGTAAAGGAGAAAATCCTCCTTAGACTTACTTACACAAAGCTACTGATGAAGATTAGCACCGTCACTGTTGATGGAGGCGGCAGGTTCCTCTCAATCGTCCATAAGTTGTCGTCCTCGTGGAGCTGATTATGAACCAGTAAGCTTCTTTTCGTAAGTACGCCCGCTTCTAAGAGAATGGAAGGCGTTGACATACACAACAGAACAATCTTCATAATCATCGGAGTACGAACCTCAAATCTCAGTACAGAAAAGTCACTGCCGTAACTTAGCTGTAAGCTGTAATAAATATCATAACAAATATTATAAGATGCGAGAGAAACGAAACGAAATATAGTGATGAAGAATAGAAAAGGTATTAACGCAAATGAGAGAAGTTAAAACAAGAGAACTACTGGAAGCCCGTTACACTGTTCTTAATGATTATACGAAAAACTGGCATAATTATTCACCAAAAAAAACGGAAGAAAACTTATTGTGAATTACGAAATTTCAGCTGTTTCTCAGTGTGCAAGGCTTTTTCCTTAAAGGAAAAAGTTTGACTTATGATAAAGCTATGTTGTCGACGTCTGTGTGTGTTTGTGTGTCCCACGATTGTTTTCAACGTTTGAAACAAGAGACCGATTTTGAAATAATGCACCATGACTCTTTACTACCGCAAGTCACCCCGTCATATCTTTTAACTTCCTATAGTCAGTAACAAAAACAAAAGGATAATAACCCTAGCATTAGTTACAGTCCTGATAAGGATATTAGAAATAAAGAGCTTTTACAAAATCAGTCGTGGCAGAATATGAAACAACGACAAAAGAGCCATGCAAATCGTTTCTTTATCTTTCAATTTCACGGCGGGTAACTTATGACTTCCTGGAGATATTCATGTGAAAATTGGTAACGACATAAATCATGAGCACATATACACGAAACAATACAAATAAGCCAATAATGCACTTAGATTATCTGAAGGTATATACGGAACCATTAATGTAGATAGAATACGTAACCTTCAGTGTGATACATTTTCTCGCTCAAACGACAACAATAATCTAAAAATAGGCCCTTTAGAAGGGTGGGGTAAAATAGGGAAAAATTTTTCGGATTTCAAGGAAGAACTTCCTGACTCTTAATACAATGTTATTACCACAGATATTTTACAGTTATTATTCAAATGCTTCGACCATACCAAGTGGTCACTGTCAGGTCTTCCATATTTTCAAAAATATGGATAGGAAACATTCACTTCTTTCTAAGTATAACTTGCTAGAACTTAATAAAGTTAAAACTGTGTATGTACATTAGTCAGTTACATGTTAAGCGGTGAAATATCAAGACATTTAAATTCATCAGTCTGGTGTTTCCTGTATTACTGATAATGAATGTGGGTAATCCTCTTACTGCTCGAAGGTGGTTATGCTTTCTTATATCCCAATTAAGTCAATTTAGATAACAAACTTGACAACATTTCACTAATGTATACAAACAAGTTTTAATCTCGTAAATCCTGTATAATAAAACTACTCCTCATAAAATTAAAAAAATAATCTTTCCCTGCATGACTTTTGCTTATTGAAATATTCAAGCTGTTAATACGACCACTTAAATATTGTCGAAACATGGTGTCAGTAACTAATATACATATATAAAAACAGCGTCTTGTTAAGAGTTAAAAAATTATTCTTGAAAATCTGAGACAAGTATAAACACAATGGGATGTCCATCATCAAGAGAGAAAACAATGCTTTTCTACGACAGTTCTACAGACACAGACGTTACAACAGTGTACACAAGCCCACACAGTTATGCCGCACATGTAATTATCTGGTTGTGTTACAGGTTAATTCTCTACATTTTCCGTAATTTACCAACCACAACGATACGTGCTATTCCAAAAAAAAGTACTTGTCGATGTAAAAAATATGGATATTTTCGTTCTTACAAACCTCGATGTCTTTTAGTCTAAAGAAAAAATGGAATCTAATTCAGTAAGTTGAAAGTAACTCGAATTTAACTGTTACGCCACTGAAATATAGTGCTGGAAGCATTAGACAGGGGTTATAGGTAGCATACGAGGGTTTTCCTGATGTAATAATACAGGAGGTTCCTAGACTGCTGTGACGTATAATCAATACTCACCGCTGGTTAGAAGAGAAGCAACCATCATTTCAATGCAGTCATACAGGTAGCTGCAATAAAATGGAGGCACGACGTTTCCTCGTCAACATGAGCCATGGTCCCCAAGCTTTGCCATCGGAATCGAGGGAGTAGGTTTCAGTAGAACGGAGAACGTGGTTAAGACTTCCTCTCTGCTTTTCATTTCCTTTTGCTATCTCTTGATCGACGTATGACAGAATTTCATTGTGGGTATTTCGGATTTCCTTCTTTTCCGGTCACTGATGGTGCTGAACACAGATAAAAGTAATAGTGAAACAACCTATACAAACACTTCTCGTGCCCTGGCGTAGGGGTATACAATCATGTTCTTAAGTTCAATTCTCTATCGGAGTTTCAAACACTATAAACTCATACGCTTTGTATTGAGTAAAAGGAATTAAATGTGATGACGTTCCAATACTAACATAGACAGAAAATACATAGGAAATGTGAAGCCAACATTCTATTCCTACAGAAAGAAAGAAGGACTTATGATTTCGTCACACGTTATGTTCGTGTAAATGAATGGTCCTTTACAAATTTCGAATCGGTAGATAGGTATAAATTTTGTATGGACATTATATCAAAGGAAGCTACTTGAAATTCCTTCATTTAATTTTCCTTCAATAAACACTTAACAATAAAGGATCAACGAAATCTTAAAGTGGGACCAATAGCACTGACACTGGTTTACAATTCCTGAAAGGGTGTATGAGAATATATGTTCAAATATTTATGTATATTTTGTTGGGACATTTTGTTTATAAAGTATGAGGTAAAAACATTTGGTCAGTGCGAAAACTGTTTTTAATTTCCAGTCTGATAGCAATATGTAATGAATCCACTAAACTTGTATGTTTGTTATTCTGTTTTACCATCTACATCAAAACGGTACCTAACCACAAACACAAATTTATTATTTTTAATAAGTAACTTGTCACATTACCTCTCGTTGGAGGATATGACACAAGTTATTTATTAATAATAATAAAAGTTGTGTTTAACGGGTTGTAAGTACTATTTGAACCAATGAGGGATAGCATACAGATTAATGACAAAGAAATTGACATATGTGCAGCAAATATGCGAAAAAGTAAGGTTAATAAAAAATTAACTATTGTGGAACCTGTAAATGAAACTAGTTCCATAAAAAGATAATAATAATAATAATAATATCTGTATAACTAGATACCTACACAATTGGAAAAGTGCCATGTATAATCCAGTTCTGAATTTCTTCAATGTCCCCCGATGGTGTGAAAATTTCGGTTTTTACTTAAAGTGTTAAAGTAGTTTTGCGTCATGAAAAACGTTATCTTATTTATACCGATTTTTAGCCTGAAGTCCCTGTTCATAATTTCTTCTCTTAAGCCCGTCTTATCTATAATCAGATATGCATCGTGGAACATGGTTAATATGCAGTGATAAATTAGGAAGGGTTTAGAAGAAATTTACCAAACTCTATTAAAAAATACGAAACCGGACCCAATATTCGAAAAACATAATCTCCATGACAGGCGGCAACACTGTATAAATTAGCGAAATAACTGAATGAACATTGCCAACAAATAAAGGACTGGTTTTTGAGTGAAGTTAACCTAGAAACAAGTGAAGGAACTTCGGCCGTCTACGCATGTGCACAGGAGCACATTTCTGTACTGCCTTCTTCAGAGTCCAGATATTGTTTTATAACACACTGAGTTACCGTGCGTGCGTATTTATAGCACAGAGCGGTGTGAAGAAAGTGGCCAAAAATTGTTTAAACTGCTTCGTATTCATAAAACTTCTTCAAATAATGTACCAGAATATTTTTATTGGTAAAATACTGTTATGTAATTATTTATGTTAACGTATATTAAGAGAGCAACTTTTTTATCCCACTGAGAATATTTCTCTTTGATTAAGTAGGAAAACAATTATACCACTGTTTTATTAGAGAGTGCAACTCAAGTATCCTTCCATTTACAAGATATTGTGGTACTGTACACATATTGGCCAGATCAACATTGATCCTACACATATTTGAGAATATTAGAATTTATAAGGTAATTTGACGAATTTAATTATAATCACAAAATACTGACTTCATGCAATACTGCAAGGTAATATTTCATGTACATTCAAATATTCACGGGATGTCATCAATCGTTATTACGAAGGAGTGACATCCCATGGATTTTTAAATACAGATTCAATGTTAACGTATAGTTATGCCTAAAAATGAGTATTTCATGATAACTTATTATATCGAAAACTCTTATTGCTTTTTAAATTTTAATATGCTCTGTTAATGGGAGTTGCAATTAATAATACTCATATGTACAGGTATGTACCTAGAATCAATATTGAGCTGGGAAATCTGTGTCTAATACCATCATGTCCTGTACATGGAGCGACGCGCAATTTACTCTCTCTGATAAAAATGTATAATTCTGTTTCATGTATAATGTCTATTACTGCTCTTTTCGTGCAACTCTTCATTAACGATGGATGAAAAATGTAGGAAAGTTGATTAACAATATCCCGCGATATTGCTTTAATTTCCGGTAACCAAAATATGAAATAAAGATTTATTCTTAAATTTCAAGTGTACTTGTTGGAACATTAAGTATTCAGAGCTTACATATTCATTACCTTCACACTGCCACACCAAAGTACGTCAATGGACTACACTGTGTTGGTATTCTCGTGGCCTGTAGAGTAAAATTTACAGCAAAAATGAAATAAAAGTGATATTAAAAATCTCAGAGAACTGCTATCAAATTCCTTTCGACAACTGGAACAACTGGAAATTGGCATTTTGAAAAACGTAACTGCATGTTTACTCATAAAACGCAAATTAGTTCACACATAAACTCAAACCAAAGAAAATGCATTCTGAGGATGTGCAGCGTCGTTTAGGGTGTCTACAGACAGAAATGGAAAGATCATTGCCACCTTCTACCTAAGGAAATACATAGTGCGTTTCCACTACCGATAGACAGGAGGTCTTCCAGTATGGCTGGTAATTATAAGACTTAAAACCGGCTCTCAAATCTATATGGGACTGTAGGGTATAACGACGAAGAAACAATTACTGACTGATGGGGAAAGAAGAAGTGTTGGCCTAATAATGCATTTTATACCTAGCAATTTGGTTCTATGGGGTGAGTACAACAACAAAATCGTCAGAACTTTCTGTATCCGGACAGAGTCACAATCAGAATTTCCACACATGAAGCAGGATTTGCGACAAGGTGGATAGGCGGACTAAATACTGACAGTTGACGAATACGAATATAAAGAAAATAATTTCGTAATTTCTACAGATCATAAAGTTTCGTGGCTATTTGAGAGTGGAGCTTAACTTGTTTTTTTAGTAACGGGTTTGTGTGTAAGACTGTTGAGTCGTGGACGTTTTGGAACTGCATGCTGCCCCTTTAATTGTCTCATATTTTAGTGATAATCTGCAATTAACTCTTTCTGTCTTCAAGGGCTTAAAAATGAAGTGAAGAGTGTGCAGGTTAGTTTTGCTACAGCCTCCAGTTGTGGGTGTAAATTTCCGAGGGATGCTGCACACATTTTAAAATAACACGAGAACTCGTGTTATTGTCATCAAATAGATATATTTTGAAACAGACTCTGAGGTTCCGAAGAAAAGACATATAAGGCATGGTTTCATATCAACCGTTGTTTTATTTATTGGCGAAAGTTACTGTGTTTCCGACTATAAAGAGTTTGTCGGCAGGTATGGAGTCATCCATCAAGAAGATTTGATTCTATTTCTACAGTTACGAAGGGAAAGTGGAGCACGTATAAACTCATGATACTATGTATGTGTGTGTGTGTTTGTGTTTGTGTGTGTGTGTGTGTGTTTGTGTGTGTGTGTATGTGTTTGTGTTTGTGTGTGTGTCATCCAAGTCTACTGACCGTGTTTTATCTTAGTACTTTACGGACAGTAGTAATAAATATGTCAAGAAATGTAATAAGATTTGTTATTTGTTTTACAGACTGAGACATATTATTTATATATATATGTATATATATATATATATATATATAAAGGAAATGGAAACCGTAACAGGAAAAGTTCTGTAAACAGAAAACAAAACGCACGCAGGTGTTTCTCTCTCTCTCTCTCTCTCTATATATATATATATATATGTGTGTGTGTGTGTGTGTGTGTATGTGTGTGTGTGTGTGTGGTCATCAAAAATTCCTACACATATTACAAGGTAATTATTTCCGACAATTCAAGGCTTGTGCCATTGAGACGTGGCTGTGCGTATCCATTAAACAGAGAAAAAAATTATATGAGGTTACATTTTAAAAAATTATTGCTATCCACTATTGTTCTATCGTAATTTATAGACAAATATATATTCATAATTTGGCCTTTACAATTATTTAACTTCACTGCTGTGAAAACTTGAAATACTGCATGTGTAAGTAAGCATGCATTCGAACGTAAGCACTTCATTTTGTGGTTCTTAATGTTTACTAAAGTGACAAGAATACAATTTAGACTAGTGATACCATAAGACAACACATTCAGTGATATGACAGCTATGAGCTCTGTGGATACGGTAGATGAGGTTGTGGAGTAGGAAGGAAATAGAGTGCCGCAGACTGCTGTTGGATTTGATACATGTAAGTCTCGATCATACGTCTGCCTTCTAAAGCGTGAAAGCTTACAGCTCTTACACACTTTGTTAGCTCTAAATACGCCACAGGTTCATCGACTTTCCTCTGCATGAATGCCAGTCAATTTCTAACGATTTATTACTCTCTTTCAAGTTTCTCCATCTCACTCGAATCTATGCGTGCTGGGGACAGAGACGGCAACATTTTAAAGTCCTTATTCACTCGCAGTGCAACTTTCCATAACATTGTCAATTTAACCTTTAAAAGACAGGTGGTTAATATATGTACCACCTACTTCAACATTTATGATGCCAGATTTTCCCCAAAAGATGTACTGATGTGCCCCTTGTACGTAATTCTGAGAATAAAGAGCGATCATTTTCAGTGGGTCTAAACGTATTCTGGAGACGCTCTGATATATCAGACCTCTTGTTTACTCAGAACAGACTACTTCCCAAAACTTCACCTTCTACCACCTACCTTGCCTCAGCACAAATTTCATGAGAATGTTAAGCTTGACACTGCCTGGGAACTCCCATACTGGTAAATTTGTTTTCCATCTAATAAGTGTGGTTTCTCTTACTAACTCCACTTTAACCCTTTATTCCTTCCACCGACTTTGTTCTCAAAGACATACATATCCATCTATAGCTACATAAGCATTTCCTTGCCCTGAATAGGGAAGACAGACATAAACAGACGACAGAAATAATTTGCTAAATACCTACAGCACGTTGACTTGCATATATCTCGATGCTGTACCTTAAGCCGTGACCGGTCACTTTCAGCTGATGGCACGCAACCTCAGATACGGGATCAGCCCTGTTTACGTTGGTGCCGTTTCTTAATTATTCGGCAGAAGGTTCTCTGTCATTGTATTCCTGCTTCCGATATCTGCGAAATCCGTCACGTTGTTGCTGTATGCATTAGAAACACCGCAGTTTTGTACTGCCACTGTAAACATGAATTATTACAGTAACCCTGACGACAATCAACACGTAAGTTTTGGAAAGAGTGCATGATCGGTAGAATGCAACTAGCTGGCACACAAACCTAATTTTAAAGAAACTCAAGTTTTGAAACAAGATTTGTAATTTCTTTAATCGCAACTTCTTCTAGAATCCTATTCAAGCCGTTCAACACTGAATATGACCGAGTATTCAGCTGCAAACTAGCTTTCAAATTATCGTATAGTATCCTAATTTAATGTGTGCGGGGTAGCTCAGTCGGTATAGCGACTGACTACGGGCTGGACGGTCCAGGATCGAATCCGGTGAGGACGAGTTTTTCCGCCCGTCCAGACTGGCCCTGGGGCCCACCCAGCCTCCTGTAAAATGGGTACAGGTTCTTTCCCGGGGGTAATATGCGGTCGGGGTGTGCTGCTGACCACACACCCACTTCTAGTGACGCGGTCATTTAAGAGTAGAGCTATACCTCTACCCACCCTTTGGGCCACACTGGGCCTGTAACGGGATTACTTTACCTAACCAAATTTAATAAACATCAATCTACAGCTTTCGTCCCAGTCTCATAGCCTACATCTGCGAGTCTCTTCCACCCATACGTATTTCTTTGATGATCCAGTTGACGATGAATCTCTTGATGTCCATGACCGCAGGTGTTGCCAAAATGACTTAATTTACGACAGCTAGTGATATAGAGACCCTTGGCAATTGATAGCGAAAACAATACTTCCGCGTTAACTGGAGCTTACATAAAATAACCAAAATGAACAGTCAGTTTGCAAGGAAACCCTTCATAGTTTGCCGCCAAACTACCACATTACTGTCCTGAAAAATGGGTAGGCGACCATGTCTGCTGCTGTCCCAAAGCATATATATCTGTCGGATGCAATGGTAGATTGTTTCTACATTCACAAATGTACTTCAGCTACAGTCGATTTTCCCTGAACTTTGGCGGATCACAAACAGTGACCTATATGTCCCATTCAGTAGACAAAATTATTTGTCAGGATTAGATTGCTACCTGAGGGAGAACGACTCTAAATAACTGCGTTCTTTAGTAGGTTGATCAAATGAAGGAGAACTGAGGGGACGGTACATGAAAGAGGTGAGAAGCGTTTTAAAAGAATTTTGGTCATAAGGGAACACTTACGAGATCTAGGGGAAAAATAGGTCTATTTCTTGAACGCTTGTTTAGTAGGACAAAATTTTCCCAGCTTCTTTTACATGTAGACGGATCATATCATTTTCACAAGACGTCGTCTTTGGAACCTACCCTGAGCCACATATTAGGGACTTCATGACTTTCTAAATATGCTAGTCTGTAGAGCGAGAGGCGTTTAGCCCCCTTACACCCAAACCCCACGATGGAGAACAGGTCTTCAGCTGTTCACAGCTACCTACAATAAACAACATGATGGAACAGCCCAGCTTATTCCTTCTTCTTAAGTCTGGTCACGGTGTCCAGGTGGTCTAGTCGCATGAGCTGGTGACTGAAGTTTATTATTCTCAATTAGTACAAAACAAATCAACCTTTCTTAATTAATAACCCGATGACACCTTCTTCGTCAAAACACTATTACGACTTATACAAAAATGTATTCAGTAAATTCAAATCGTTAGACTGAAGCTTACAAGAGCTGAAATTTAACAATCTGTGGAAAAAGGGACAAATATGGAGCTTCTACTGATGATTGATCAATATTAAAACTAGTTTTTATACAAAACTAAAGAATTCAGATTCGTAAGAAGTGAAATAAAAAGTTACGTAACTGACTGTATTTTTAACTTAAATTTAAACAGGCGTGGATGGCCAAAACGACGATATGCATTCCGCCGTGACAGTTGAAAAAAATAAAAGGGTAAGTGAATATTCATGCAGCCAGTGTAGTCAGTACCCTTTTATCACTATCAACGTTTACTTCTCTTTAAATAAAAGAGAAATTATGTGTAAAATATCAAGGACAGTGTATTTCAAATCTGGTTCATGTTTAGTCTGATCTAAAACGGAGAGAAGACTACGAATATTGCACTCTGTGACGCAAAACTTGAGTATTACCAAGACGTAGTTTACTTTCAAATATCATGATTTCAAAGCAAATGCGCTGGGTCGGGATAGCGACGAGCTACGGGCTCATGCGTCCGGGGGTGGAGTGAGATTTTCCGCCCTTGTCCAGACCGGCACTGGAGCCCGACCAACCTACTGTACAAAGGGTACCGGATCTCTTTACCCGGGGGTACAGGAAGTGTTACATGGCATTGACCACCTTCCTCCATCTACTGCTGATGTTACAGTAGCGCTATATTTCTACTTCCCTCTGGGTCTTCACGGACTGTTCTAGGCTGACCCATACCTTTCACCAGGGTAGAGGAGTAAGAGAGACTTTCACTGTGCCGATTTTCACAAACCTCCTCTTCGTTAAAAAAAAAAAATTGTAGGCGCTTCTTAGACCGAATTTTGTGCAAATCGGAGGAAATGTAGAAAGAACGAAAAACATTTCGTTGACGCCATTCGGTAAATTAAACACTCTGCTGCAAAGATTTTAACGAAAAACACTTGTTAACGAGCAGAAACTTATGAAAGTTGGACTTAACATATTTCACTCAAATTGGTCAAGAAATTTGGAAAATCCGGGCATTAACTCTTTCAATCGCTTGTGTGAAGTATTGCTTACCCTACACCGATTTTCACAAAATTCATAATTTCTGAACAGACGGCCTCACACGGAAATTATACTTCAAATTTTCGCCCAAAGCGGTTAACGGATGCGACAAGTACGGGTAGAAATTCATTATTCCCTTAAGTAAAGTAATACTGTCGCTGTGCTGATTTTCACGGAACACATAAACTCTTTGTTTTTGTAAAATAAAACTCTTATACCTAGTTGCATGCTAACCGAACAGACGGTTTAGCCACACAAGGAGTTCTGTTTGAAAAAAGGACGATATTTTTTTCTTTATACAGAACCCCTAAACAGGAAGTTCCTGAGATCACTCTTTTGTGTGAGTGTTGTTCTTTCCTCCCTTTAGTGTTTGAACCAACGGTCATATTTTCACGACACCTGGTATGAACTTCATACTGTCAAAGAAAATTCCATGGCCGTGTACTTCCTACAGTCAACAATAAAGATATGACAGTTGTGCGAGATTCAATACTAAGGCTACTTATTTTAGAGTTTTAAAACCATATTTCATAAGACAGATTGCAAAATGTGCAGCTATTTTAAGGTAAAATTTTTCAGTGTGTTAAATAAAAAGATGGTGGCCTTGCGAAAACTTCTGTGCTCTTGGTCTGATGACGGTTGCTAATAAACCACGGGAGTTAGGGATTTAAAATTTTTGTGCAGAGACTGCCCATGAACAATCTACCCAATATGCTTTACACATTCGTTTGAATGTCAAAAGTATGTAAAACAGGTAAATAATGAAACTGTATTAATAACAAGTTTTTACAAAACACAAAATCAAAATAACAAGAACAATAATTTTACACGACTATTAGTCTGTACAATTGAAAATTATGTTTTAGAGGATCACTTAGAAACTCGGTATTTCGTATATTGGACCATGTAAAAACAAAGTAAGAAAAAAAGAATAAGCACACTTATTTTGTATGAGTATTTACGCCACTGCATACGAAAACTGGCTCAGGAATTTAAATTAAAACATTACAGAAATCTTACGATAGGCTTTTTGCATTATTCAATAATTTCACTTTCTAGAAAACATTAATTTTTCATTTTCTTTACAAGCGTATGAAATGATCTTTTCTATGATGGCCATCACATCCACAGTTACAAGTTTGCATTAAATTAAGTACAGTCTGAAATTTACATTCACTCCCTTACTTAACGAACTAACTGTAAAAAGAACAAATTACACGCGTCATATTGAGAATTACTTGGTTTTGAAATTAACATATTAAATATCACTTTATGATTGAAATTAATTAATTTTACCATCGCCTCTTTACCCTCCCAATTTCCTTCTACTACCTTACACGACAACATTTGAAAGACTCAGATGGTTACCGATTGTCTTATTGGTGCCCGAATAATATGCAGAGTTCTCTATACTGAATACCTTTAGCCCAGACTTTGCTGATTGCAAGAATACGGCCTGTAAATGAAAGAAAGAAGTAACGTAAAAATATTACGACGCCGTCCGCCTTCAGTTCATGACAGAAATGGGCGGCGTTGTTTCCATTCATTATGCTTCTAGATAGATGATAACATCTTCGTTTTTCAGTGTGTGCAATAATAATATTTGTGGTATGTTCAAAACAGGGAGGGGGAAAAGAACTACCGCATTCCGCCCGATGATTTATGAGTAGAAGATTATGTTAATCATCCATCTACGAAACACCGTTACAGTACGGCCGACTCAGGTGGGCGGAACCCCTGCTTTTTATTCCGGGGATACCAGTTCAAGTCTCGTTCCGCATAACGGATAGTCCTTTTCCTTTCTCTTTTTTAACCCAACAAGAATATTCGGGGATATTATGGTTGGCAGGCCTAACACAAGATAGAGAACGCCAGATTGCAATTCTCACCATCATTCAACCATTTGATGCTGTGTTATCCAAACTAACGACAGCGTTAAACACTTTTCACTGTACAAGAATGTATTAAACGGAAAACTTTAAAATAACGAAGGCTTTGTTAAATACGCCATGAATATGCTATGTTGCATAGCTCTAGATTAGATATTCCATTACCATCTTCAAACAAAACAAATATTAAATGCATTTCCTTATACCTGCAGAACGTCTTTTACCATTAGTATGCTTGAGACGACTTGAGAAGCTCTAAAATGGTGGTCGTTACATAGAAACAAGGAAACTAGTTGTGATGCCATTGCAGCCTTGGTCCAACAACAGATGAAAGAGGATGTTTCCATGCGTACACAGGTTATGCACCTATGAGACATAAAAAATACCTCGGTTAAAAAAACTACAAATGGATTTAAACACGCGGGTATTCAATGTGTGATGTAAAAGCGATGGTTGTAATTCATCAAAACATAAAGAAAACGAAATAATTATCCTTCAATTTATCAAAGAGAGCCCAGTTGAGAAATCTGAGTCTCTGACGTTGTAACTGGTTATAATCCAAGTTTTTGGTCCACAACGACGTGTAGATCCGCACACAGTTAAAACGTTCGGAGAAGCTTACTACCTCCATCTACAAGGGTGTCCAAATTTCCTCCATCTTCGGGTTAGTCCAGCCTTCTTCTACTACATATAAGATGATGAATACAGACAGAACGTCCTCAACTGTGGCCACTATATGCGACTCCACACAACGCCATACATTAGTGGATGTGAACTATCGAGAAAAATTCTTATAACACAAATATCTGACGGCAGCACAGTTAATCACAAATTTCATACGTTGCTTCAAAAGTCATAAAAATTTAAGGCGTGACTGAGAAACATTATTTTATATTTACTAAATTTAAGTGTATTGAGAAGACACTTTTAGCAAATGAACCGTAAAATGTAATCACTCCCCACTATACTCACCTGACCTGACGGCAGGAGTGTGGCCCGCTACATCACGAGGAAAGGGAAGGTCCGGCGTCTCATGAAACTGCCACACCACACGCACACTAAAATTGTTATGGTGCTCAATAAAAGTTACATTACGAACAGTGTGAAGAGAAATTGTGATTAAATTTATGGCAATGGCTAGGATGACAAAAAGTCCTATAATATTTTCTGGAGGATTCGTTATGAAATCGTAGTCAATTTTATTTTTAAAAATATAACTTATACAATTTGTAAATAATAATCTTGGAATTTGTTTTAACCTTTATTGTAGAATTACACACAGAAGTGCACGGAAAATAATGAAACAGATCAAGATTATACACCATCACATACCCTGTTCCCAAATATATTAATTTAAACACGTAACCGTTCATGCAAAAAGGGAACACTTATGAAACACGAACTTCAACAAATACCTCGAAACTAACAGAAGACATTCCACGTCTCCATTACAAAGACAAAATGCTTGTCTACCGAGAAATAATTGCAATTACTGTGAAATTCATAGGAGATTTAAGAACTTGCTCTTTGGAACAAATAATTTATTCAATATTATAGTAGGTGGTTAGTGTTAGTTTTTACTGTGCCTTAAGGAGTTATATATTAAATATTTATTTGTAATATACCAAAGATATTTCCTAGCACATTTGGTTTCATTTCACGCAGCATGCGAGAATCATTTAAAAGTGATACACAGCCTCGAAGTTTACCTTTCTGCTTTTCATTCCTGATTTTTTAATTGAATGACGACAGACTACGCTATTGTGCTGTTTACAACTCGAACATTACCATCAGCACAGTTTGTAAGACACTGACTGCTGTTCATTTTATCCAGGAATAAACACTGTCATACTTAACGACACTAAAGTAGTGGGGCTGATAACATCTCTAAAAAATGGAACTGGGCTACACTCACGCGCAGTATGGCAAATTTGCAAGACTGTTTACATCACAAAACACATATACAGAAACTTATCAGCACGATATGCCGCAATTGATTATATTAATTGGTGCAAGTTGGGCGACGGTCCGTTATGGTGTTCATTTCGTTAGAAAGGCAAAAACTTTTGGCATTCTTTGACAATATTATCATACTGATGGACGGCTCACGTAACTTTCGTCGGAATCATTATGTCGACAATTCGCACTTTAAGATGCTTATATACTCTTTTTATGCCGCTATGTGCAATGAAATTAAAACTTTTTTATTCCTATATTCTGAACAACCAAAAGACAGGTATTTCAGACAACTATTATATAAAAACATGAATATAATTAACGCTCTCAAATAAACAGCCAGTTACCCACGTAATGCAATGCGCATTTCCTCCCAATCCTAGTCACCACTCTTACCATTACAATCATACCTGTTCCCCGTCCGTGTGTACATGCAGATGGGTTACAAAAAGAGGTGCTAGTTCTGATATTGTGGGCCTGCGTAATACGTACAAGTGACGACTCCTCGTGCTGGCTGTTCATCCTTTTCGTAGAGTGTTCCAGTATTCCAGGCCACCTTAGAACACCTCCAGATAGTTCCCTACCAGTTGCATTTTTTTGTCGTGATATGTCTTCCACCGCGTCCGACCCATAAAATCAGTGTGTTCAGTACCGATAAGGTCCTGCTTTGATTCACCGCATAAAAAACCTTACTCGTCAAAAACCACAAGGTCTCCTGTCTTTGTCGAGACCAATGTTTGAAACAGGTACGAAGGAGCGATTCCTTGGGTACACGTCTCGGGTCCGTCCTTTGCATCCGAACTATCCGTGTGCGGTCTATTCCCTTATCTCCTGTGTCACCCCGCATTCTGAGTCGATGTAGTATTGTCCTCTATGTACTGCCTCCAGCATTGCGTACAGTTAGTTTTCCGCATTCGTCAGCCGAATTCTTTGCAACCTCACAAGGTTGTACTGAAGACCAAAATCAAAATGTGGAAGTTGTGAACTTACACATTATGCTTATCTGCAGACAAGACTTTCCTGTATATATTAGTACAAATTACTGCACTTTGTTATTTTTTCATGGTTTTACAGCTCCAGTGGTCCAAGGCCTTCTCATTTTTGAGGTTCCGCAATCACACTCAGACACACTACACTCAGTAGGACCCCCTGGGCGAGTGACCGGCCCGTCGCAGAGACGTCTACCTGACAACGCCCGTATCACTCACAAGAGAAAGACATGCAAGTTCATGTTATTAGCCCATCAGACATAATACCTGTGTATTAATGTAGCTGCTTCCCAAGAAATTGTGAGGTTGTTAAAACTGATTATTTTTACGCAGTTTGCTAAAATTTTTCTGTTGATTCTTCAGTTGGCTTTATGTGAGTTTGGAAGAAACTTGTTTACAGATTAACAGCAAGGAATAAATGATACGCTACTTTAAGAGATACAAAGCGCTGATTCAAACTGAATATATAATGCGAATCTTTAGACAAGGTTAAATAATAAAAAATATTCCAGAATATTTTTTAAAATCTCTTTGTGGAAGTACCGACATGGCAGCACAATGACATGTCTCGGTTAAGAAATTTAACATTTTGCGAAAAACACTGAAGAATTTGGAAGGAATAATTTAAATTATAAGCTTTGAATGGAGTAATTAATAAGACGGATGGAAACGCGAGAAATTATACAAAAATAAAGGAGAAACAACAAAAGAAAAAGGAGAGGTGAAAGGGAATTTCAAAATACAAATACACATTCTCAAACATCGTTTCCTTACATTCTCAAATCTAAGGGCCACCTCTAAACTAAGTGGCACTGCAACTTACTTGCAGATATGAAAGTCAGATTTTTGCACTGATTTATAATACACCAAGATTAAGATCTTTTCTGCAAAAAGAAATTAAATTTATTCTGAGTTGCACTGTGTAATGCAACATTTAATTTTTTCAAACAGCATAACTGAGGATCACCAGAACTGGCAATACTAGTTTGTGTTTACAAAAATAAATACATAAGAGTTTCTGTTCGTTAAATACTAGAATCAAAAGAATCTCCCGCAAAATGTAGTCTGATAAATCTGACCTAGAAATGAGAGGAAGGATATTTTTTAAAGATACAATATTAAATGCGAGTTCTGTGTTGGACACAATAAACAGAGTTGGTGGTCGTTACAACAAACTCTTTATTTCACAACAATGTTTTACTGCGACATACTGCCTTAGGCAGTTTTATGTTTACACGATTATACCTAATGGAAAACTCTGGGATTCCTTTGTTCCTTTTTTTCTGAAATATGTGACACTCTAGGTTTTGCATTTTCCTTTCTACCATAATTAGTACTTATGAATAAACGCTCCTTGGATGACCATATATAATAACCGAAATATGTCACAGTAAAATATAGTTACTAAAAGAAAAATAACTGATCTGATTGACAGTCCAGGTTATTGTGCTTTACACTCTTCTACAATACAATGCGGACGTACAAATTAGAAAAAGGCACGTTTAGAATTGTTCTGCCCTAAAAGCTCAAACACCCTGTAGCCGCTGCGCGGTCCCCAACGAATCTATGACGAACCACGAAAGTCACCACCGGAACTCGATATACGATCTACCTTAACTTTCTCGCATTTCCCCTCCGCACTTCACCTGCCGTTGCTATTTACAACCCCCCTCTCTAAGGCTCCCCATACACTCTCATCACATCCAACCCTCACTTAAGACTCATACAGCAGACGCGATCACTTGACATCCACCTTCACGTCTGAGAAACTCGAATTTCTTTATTCCATCTTCGTTTTTCTCTCTCTTACTCCTTGTCCCTTTGCGAGTATACGTTTATTTCGTTCCAACTCCGCTGGTTGCAGCAACTCGAGGGAGCACCCATCCGTCTGATAACTGCTTCTCCTTCTATCATCCGTTTAGAGCACGTTGCTCTCATATCGCCTACAGCAAGATAGGAACTTCGCGTCAAGTTTTTCTCTGATTCAGGAAGCTACCCGATCGGCCATCCCTCTCTGTGTACCAATAACAATCCAGATAAAGATTACATTCTATACAGTCATGAAAATAGAATAAATTTTGAAATCAATTCTTGCATGCTCATTTCGAATCTGGATGGAAAAGTTAGCCGCATCTTACGGTTTGAAAAAATTAGTAACAAATGGTTTGTAGAGTTACAGATGTAGCAGACTCCCTACCTACCAGCGCTTGGTGAAATTTGTAAAACATTTTTTTTTTATTTTAAGACAGTGGCGCACGCACCGAAACATCTTGTGCGGCGAATTTTGATGAAACACTACTTTCCCGTATAGACATCTTCTAAAGGTAAGATAGAGTCACCGTCACAAAACCCCACCCAGGGCTGATATACGGGAACAGGAAATATTTACTGCAGAAAGCGAGCTATGTTCTCATAATAAGCGCAATAAAATTCTTCAGGATATCGGATTATCTGGATACATATTACCAGTCTCGGGACCTGTAAAAAATGGAAGCTGCTGTGTGCAATACACACAAAAAAAATTAAATTTGCCCTCAATCTTTATTTAAAATTAATATTTATATTTTGGCTTTAGAAGTTGCTATTAACGAAATTAGTCTAGAAATGTTGATTAAACCAAGTACATGTTCATGTCTCGAGATCAGAATGCAGTGCGTAGTCACAATATAAAGATTTCAAATAGTTCCTTTGCAGGGGTGGGACAGTTTGAATATCTGGGGACAAACCTAACGAATCAAAATTCTACTCAGGAAGAAATCAAGAGCAGACTGAAGTCAGAGAATGCTTGTTATTGTTCGGTGCAGAATCGTTTGCCTTCCACTTTGCAATCCAAAAATATAAAGATTAAGATATAGCCTATAGAACAATAATTGTGCCTGTTGTTTTGTATGGGTGAGAAACGTGGTTGCTCACAATGAGGAAGGAATGTAGGTCGAGGTTTTTTAGAATAGGGTTGAAGCTGCCCTACCCAGGTTCGACCCCCGGAACAGGCGTACCTGACATGTATGGGTTTTATTTAAAACTCATAGAAATTTTGTAAAAGGGTTCGCATCGGAAATTCAACGTCCGTTCTGCTCACTCTGCAAATTCCTGCCTTGGGCCCTCCGCTTACAACGGTTGTTGCAGGTGTGCAGCTTGAGGAGGAGGGGTGCAGGGATCGTGTGACAGATTGGATATCGGCTGGCCAATATAGTAACTTACGTTTGTGGTGCGACGCATTTTAGCCACTCGGCTCCGACCATGAAGTCAGGCGATATTGGCCTGACTTTGAGTTTTGTGCTTGTAAGCTAATTAAAATAAGAAACAAAATAAAATGTTCTAAAAATGATAAAACATCTCTCAGAATTTCTCAAAATGTAGTTATTGACTTTTCTCCTGGAGCTTGGGCTCAATTAGATAAGACAGTAAATATGATATATAGCGTAAGAAATATTACACAGTGTGTTTCGACTTGTTTTAAGGTTCTTTACTTGGCAGAAGCAGCAGATGTTTGCGAAATGGTCCATGTGAAGAATTATATATGTTGTTTTAAATATATGTGGTATTATTGTTTTATTGGTGGGTTTGCAGCGACTTGCGGCAGGATCCTTGTAAAGAGAACGTTGACGGAAAACTGCGGGAGGGGGTAAGGGGGAGGGGTTAAGGTAGAAATGTCTTTCCATTATAGCGTCTCGCGTTTCTTTATCGGAGAGATACGTACTGAAGATCGCTGTGTTGTGGTGTACACGGTACTCAAGCGACGGAATGAAGACGAAGAGGACGTAAAAAGGTTGGAATAGAGAAGGGGACGTGCTTTTCACAGAGATGACGACGACAGGGGTGGATTCCCGGGTGATGTACTGGAACATACTCCACCGGTTCAGGTATTACAGAAACACTCCTCCCCCAATTCCAAAGACCCGCATTGCCTATATACCCTTATATCTCCCTTGTTGGGAGTAAAATAGGAAAATTATTCACTTTTACCCTACCACTTCCTTTTCTATGCAACACAGGGAAAGTCTGTATTAGTAAAACGTTCTTTACTCTCGTTAAAAATTAAATCGTCGTTGTTTGTTTTGTGTAGAATGGAGAGGGAGCTTCAAAAGATAGTCGAAAGAAGTCTGACTTTCACTCGCTTTACAAACTCATTAAGAACTCTTTCTTACGATTTTTAAACTTTTTGAATTGGTTAAATAACGCCAAAAAGTTAAGTTATCCCAGTGCTTAATAACCAAATTGCAACGTAAACATATTTCGGAGATCTCCTACACTGACAAAGGAGGCAACACAATCATCCGATACATGAGTAGACACCTACCGAACAACATGCCATATCTAAGACAGGAATCTTCGCCCTGCCTCTTTTTAGAAACTGCAGCTGCTTAATGATTCTGGGGGAAGCGATTCCTGTTTAGTCTGAGCGTCTTTCGAAACCAATGAAAGGTCACCGTGTTCAGAACGGTTTTTTTATGTCAAGGTATGTAGTGTCCTGTGAGCTTCTCAGTAAGGACGCTGCTCCATGAATTTAGTTTTATTTAAGTTAGGTATTGTGTACTGTACACTAATGAATGTGTTTAAAGGATGAACTGACTTGTTTTTATGCAATTAAGTAGATAAGATTTCCTCAAAAACGTATCTTCCGATATAATGGTGCGAAATCTGACCTATAATTTTTTCCTTGGAGAGTCGAAATACCTTCAGGTAGCTGAACTCTCAGGCTGGTCAGGGATATAAATTAAGGCACTGAGGGTTTTCTAGCGTAGCATCCTTACAATCTTACAATTTACACCTTCATTTATTCATTTATTTTGTGTGGAATAAAATAATGAAACGATACGGGATACCGAACAAGCCTTCTTTTCCTCAGTAAAGTCCAATTCCTTTAATCAAAGATGAGGAAATCTGTAACGTAAGCTGCGAAGAACGGAAAGACGCTGACTGCCACGTGTCGCATAACAGTAACTGCACACAAAAATTTGGACGGTCTTGACTTGTACTCTATCCAATGCCGCTAAACTTTACTGACATAAAGTAAGTTGCTGAGGGACGGATGAATGTAAAAGGTAATTTATAAACACTCTGATACGGGATATCACTGGTGCATATCGTTTACAGATTACAGAAAGCAGAACGGATCGCAGTGCCGTTTTGTAATGATGTACAATCATTAGGCTACGCGGTGATGGTGGTGAAATAGTCATTTCTGGATGGAAACTGACAACCAGTGCGGTCGCCTTTTATGCACTCAGAACCTATGAATGTTTAATAAATCAAATACGCCTGGAACGTGGAAATCATACAGAGTTACTGTTTCAACCATAATATCGGAACTCTGCCACCAAACAAAGTATGGTTTACAAAACGGAGACAAAATCAATACATCTCTCGCACACAACCACCAATTAACCACTAAACCTACAATACTGCTGTAAACAGTTTCGTGTGTAGTTAAATGTATATTCATGATGTCAGATGTGAGCTCTACACATTGGTGACTAGGGAAATTACTGGTAGAAATGTACTGATGTTTCAGAGGGACTTGCTGCCTCTATCTTCAAGGTCGATGAATGACCTATTATGATAAAGTTGTACAGAATGTACACCTTTAACGTAACTGAAGCAAACACGGACACTTAACAGAAACGTATCCTGAGAAGCAAATTTTCGAAAAGGAAAAGGAAGAAAATTATATTAAAGTGTATCAAAATTATAGTAACATATATCTAAAAATATATTTTTGGAATAGATTTCATAGACCTCGTTCAGGATTTTGTTAACAAATGAAAATATTTTGCCAGCAGCTTTGCCTTTTCCAATTTCGTGGGCCAGGGCAGTAGTGGCATTACACCTAAAATAAATTTGTGTACAAGCAATCTATAGTGCGATCCCTTGTTAAAGAAATAAATTGAAATGTTACACAACGTTTCCTAAGACCCATAGTTTTAGAGATGCGCGTCGCCGTTCAGTGGGGTAAAATGTTCCTTCAATCATTTGTCACGACGGCAGACAGCCTTTTGGGACGCACTCAAGACACAGTGCTTGTAAAGCAAATCTCAGTTGTGTCTGAATAATGATGTAATACACACACACACACACGATGATCACTACAACATGCTCGTAAATCTGGATGTCTGTAGCAGTGGAGCTAATATTTATGCACGGAAATAAGTCCTACCTTATTTTCGTCTGTGTTTTATTTTCTTTCAACGATTTGAGCAGCGTCTCCATGAGAGAGAAATGTAATCCTTGCGTCTCATGTGAATGCATGTTGCCCTATAACTATACTGGCAGCGATCAATAACAGTGCCATAAATGAAGCTGCGAAATGGCAGCCGATGAAAATTTCATGGGGTGTTACATGAAAATTGGGATTATTCCAATCGAGGGTTCTCGAAGTATTTCGTGAAAATCAACTGCATCCATATCAAAACTCTTGAAGTGCACATACGTTCCCATACACGTACACATACACACACACACACACACACATATGTGTATATATATATATATACATATACACGGAATTTTCGAATTACTACATCCACATGCCACGGACAAGCTCCTGTTGCACACTGTTCTGAAGAAAGACGAAGCGTGTCTGCCTCATAGGGTTCTGCTCAACGTCCACTACAGTCACCTGTGAGCACCATGTCAAGTTCGTGTTATTTGTGAACATGTGTATCATGTCGTCCTCAGTGTCAGAGTTTGCGTTGGTATCGTCAGTGACATTATTCTGAGTCCAAATATGCCACCTGATGGGCTGACTGCTCAAGAATATTTTTTCTGGAAACTCTTCCATCGGAGCTCTTTGGATGCC